>Ga0302320_10004708_pt1 | contig 30888 bp, 24 predicted proteins | sample Bog_T0_3_FD_202130 | JGI IMG/M metagenome (GOLD analysis project Ga0302320, IMG submission 202130) | Peat permafrost microbial communities from Stordalen Mire near Abisko, Sweden - Bog_T0_3 | ecosystem: Environmental > Terrestrial > Soil > Wetlands > Peat | place: Sweden: Abisko, Stordalen Mire... | reverse complement strand
GCAGGGGGTTTCAACCCCCTGAAAGAGGGCGAAATTCCGGGGCCTTTAGGCCCGGGTCTTTGACCCCCTCTCCCGAAAAGCAGCAAATACAACTGTAGTGCTAGGAAGCTCTGTGCCCCATCCATTTCACGTTCTTTGTGAAATGGGTGGGAAACCACGAACCCAACCTTACAGCAGCCATGAACATGCTCGAGCCCAGCCGTGGCCTGCGCATCCGCGCCCCGGTTCGGCTCCGCCTCAGGCGCAAAAACTTCGTCCCCGTTCAAGGCGGAGCTTTCTGCCCCCATTTCGTTCCATGAAATTACCTGTTCGCCTGAATCGCTGCAAGCCTTGAGTCAACAGCCGTCTAAAAGCCGGGCCTGCCAACGCATTCAATACGATCCCTGTTTCACGCTGCGATATGTTTCTCCTTCCACAGTTTTAACTTGCGAAGGCCCAACCCGCAGGAATATAGTGTCTGCAAACAAGCTTGAGCTTATTCCAGTGGAATGAAAAGGTTATGTCGAAAGTCTAGATGGTGCGGTTTTTTGCTTGCGGTGATTCCTCCCCGCGGCCCGCATCCTGTCGAACCAGGCATCACCGCTCAGGCAAATTCTGAGGAGGAACCGAGAGATGGCAGATTACGCAAAGCTTTATGACGCGATCGTTGAGGGAGACGCGCCAACCACTTTGGCCATGACCAAACAGGCACTTGCTGAGGGCTTGTCGCCGGAAGATCTGGTCGCCAAATACATGATTCCGGCCATGGACGAGGTCGGCAAGAGATTCGAGGCTGAAGACTATTTCGTGCCGGAACTGCTGCTTTCGGGCCGCGCCATGAAGGGCGCTCTTGAAGTGCTGCGTCCGCTGCTGGCCGCAACCGGCGCCAAGCCCGTGGGCAAGGTCGTCATCGGCACCGTCAAGGGCGACCTGCACGACATCGGCAAGAACCTCGTTGCCGCCATGCTTGAAGGCGCGGGCTTTGAAGTCACCGATCTCGGCACCGACGTTTCGCCTGAGAAATTCGTTGAAGCCGTCAGCACCAAGGGCGCCAATCTTGTGTGCCTGTCGGCCCTGCTCACCGTCACCATGCCGGCCATGAAAACCACCCTTGAAGCGCTCCGCTCTGCCGGCGTGCGCGACAAGGTCAAGGTCATGATCGGCGGCGCTCCGGTAACGGATCAGTATTGCCGCGAGATCGGTGCTGACAGCTACAGCGAGAACGCCAGCGCTGCCGTCGCTTCCGCGCGCGGCCTGGTTGGCGTCTAGGCACGCCTCTAGCTGCGGGAAAAATGTCCGCGGCCGCTTCCATCAACGGGTCCCTGGCTGCCTCAACCGGCCGGGACCCGGTTTTTGGCCGTCGCCCCGTGAATAGGGATGCACCGGGCGCGGCAACGCAAGGTTCCCAGGTCTCCGCCGTCCCTGCCGCCTGGGGGCGTTTTGGTCGTGCCCCCGAATCTCATCGCCGCCCTGAACCGGTTGTGAACCTGCCCCAGTTTCCTCCTCATGGCTCGTTGAACCGTGCCGCCAAGTGAAAGGCCAGGATGACATCCCAGGAACGCGTACTCGCCTCAATGAACCACCGCCAGCCCGACCGCGTCGCGCTCGATTTTGGCGCCCACGGCTCCTCCGGCATTGCCGCCATCGCCTATCCAAGGCTGCGCGCCGCCCTCGGCCTGCCCCCCCGCACCGTCGACGTCTACGATTCCGTTCAGCAACTCGCCATCGTCCATGAAGACGTCCTCCAGCGCTTCGGCGTCGACGTCATCTCCCTGGGCCGCGCCTTCTGCAAAGACGACAAGTGGTGGGCGCCCTGGACCCTCCCCGACGGCGCCCCTTGCAGAATTCCCGCCTGGATCCACCCCGAACGCAACGGAACCGACTGGGTCGTCCGCGCCCCAAAAGGCCACATCATGGCCCGCATGCCCGAGCTCTCCGTCACCTTCGATCAGGCCTGGTGGCCCTTCCTCGACGGTGAAGAAGATTTCTCCCGCATCGAAGAGCTCTTCCCCGAGCACATGTGGACCGGCATGGGCGGGCCTCCGGGCCCATCCATCTCCTCACCCGAACAACTGGCCGAAGGCGCACGCGCCCTCCGCGCCGGCACCGATCGCGCCATCCTCGGAAAATTCGGCGGCAATCTCCTCGAGATGGGCCAGTTCTACTACCGCATGGACAACTTCCTCATGCTCCTGGCCGGCGATCCAAAACGTGCCCATGCCTTCCTCGACGCACTGGTCGAGATCTACATGCGCAAGCTGGAAACCTTCCTCGCCGCCGTCGGCCCTTACATTGACATCATCGGCTTCGGTGACGACCTCGGCGCGCAGAACAGCCCCCAGATCTCGCCCAAAATGTATCGCGAGTTCTTCAAGCCCCGCCACGCCCTGATGTGGGCCCGCGCCAAACAGTTGGCCAACGTCAAGGTCATGCTCCACTGCTGCGGCGCCGTCCGGCCCTTGCTCCCCGAACTCATCGACGCCGGCCTCGACGCCATCAACCCCGTCCAGATCAGTTGCCGCGGCATGGAGGCCGAAGGCCTCAAGCGCGACTTCGGCAACGACCTCTGTTTCTGGGGCGGCGGCTGCGACACCCAGCGCATCCTGCCCACCGCCACTCCCCAAGAAGTCCGCGCCCACGTCCTCCACCAGTGCCAAGTGCTGGCCCCCGGCGGCGGTTTCGTCTTCCAGCAGGTCCACAACATCATGGCCAATGTCCCTGCGCAAAACACCATCGCCATGTTCGACGCCATTCGCGAGTACGACGCCCGCGGCTGACAAGATACCCTGGGCAGCGCCGGCCTCCCGCCCGGCTTTCGCGTGGGTCTCCTGACCCACGCGCTGCCATCGAACTCCCAACCGGCCCGTCTCATCGATCCGCGGCTCAAGCGCCTTTCCCATCGTTCCCGCCCGATGTTCGCTTACCCAGGGCAGCTTTTTTCCTGACTGGAAAGCCGCCTGCTCCGCCCCCGCAAATCTACACAAATTGGAAGGCGGATTTGAGCAGCCGCCCCCCGCTTTATCCCCCTTTTTCCAATCCACACACCCCCTGCCAGAAAAATCGCCATTTCCCGCCAGTGAAAACCCCTTTTCTGGACCGCATTGAGCAGGAATGAAGATGAAAATGTTTACTTCTGAGCTACAAAATCTCATATATGTTACTGAGTAGTTAACATAAGGGCGTCCCCTTTCAGCCCTCTGCCCGACCTGCCTCTTCCCCGCGTCCAGCGAGGATTTTATTCGATTTAGAGCCCCTCCGAATCGCTTGACAAGCACTGTCTTGTGATCGCATAATTCACTGCGGTCATGAAACGGGTGAGTCAACGTCTTCAACTATCCACCCGAGTCCTTGGCCCGCAAGTGGACTGCCCCAGGTTTACATGTTCGAAGGGGCTGATCCATCAACGCTGAACTGGGAAATATTCCGAATGTCTGCTCAATTCCATGTTCGCCAAAACAAAACGCTCAACATCGACTCGATTCCACGCCTCTACGGAGATTTGTCTCCGCGGGCCTGAAGCCGCGCCTGTGCCCTGAGCAATAACAGTTCACATCGATTTCACAATCGGAGGACGCAAATGCAATCAAGTGCAAAAAGAGGTGTTTCCTCAGCCTGTTTCTGGTCTGTGAGAAGCATCGGTTTGCTCGCTCTGCTGCTGGTCGCCATGCTCGGCATGACCACCATCGCAGGCAACGCCCAGGCAACTTCGGGCACCATTCTTGGCACGGTTACTGACGCAACGGGCGCCGTGGTAAGCAGTACCACCGTTCAGCTCATCAGCGCCGGCACCGGCACCAAGTTGACCGCACAAACCAACGGCTCGGGATACTATCAGTTCGTCGATGTCATCCCCGGCACCTACAAGATCGTCGTCCAGAAGGAAGGCTTCAAGCAGTTGTCCCGCGCGGGCATCGTCCTGCAGACAGAAGCCAGAATTCAGGTCGATCTGCAGCTCACCGTCGGCGCCTCCACTGAGACCGTCGAAGTCACCGCCAGCACCCCGCTGATCGAGGCCGACAACGTCGCCCTCGGCACCGTGGTTGACGAGCGCGAGACCAACGAGCTGCCCCTCAACGGCCGCAACGTCATGAACCTCACCGCCCTGGTCCCCTCGGTCGTTGCCTTGGGTGAGACCTCCGGCTCCCCCACCGGCCAGAATCCCTTTGGCTGGGGCAACTACCAGATCGGCGGCGGCATGGCCGGCTGGAGTGCTACCTACTACGACGGCGCCCCTGACAACGGAATCTATTTCAACAACGTTGAAATCATTCCCTCGCAGGATTCGATTGCCGAGTTCAAGGTTGAAACCAGCAACATGTCCGCCGACTACGGCAAGACCGGCGGCGGCGTCATCAACTTCGTCACCAAGTCTGGCACCAAGCAGTACCATGCCAGCGCCTGGGAGTTCATCCGCAACAAGATCTTCAACGCCAACAGCTTTTTCTCCAACGGATACACTGGCACCAAACTGCCTCTGCCTCCGTACACGCAGAACCAGTACGGCGCCAACTTCGGCGGACCGGTCGTCATTCCTCACATCTATGACGGACGGAAAAAGACCTTCATCTTCGCCAACTGGGAAGGCTTCGGACTGCGCGAAGGCGTAACCTACAACACCACCGTTCCTGACGCGGCCGCTTTCAACAACCTCGACCTGTCGGAATGGAAACAGACACTCTACGATCCCACCAGCACCTGCGCCGTCACCGCCGGTTGCGCGGCAGGCAGCATTGTGCGCAATGGCATCAAGTCGCCGGCTCTGGCACTGGGCGGTCGCGCCCCCCTCGGCTGGGACGACCCCAGCTACGTGGCCGGGTCCGATACCCTCCAGACCAAAACCCCCGGGCTCTCTGACTATGCCAACCCCACGACCGTGGCTTACATGAAGAAAATGTGGCCGGGAAGCGGTTCGGTCACCAACCAGCTCGGAAACTACACTGCCAACGCCTCCAGCGGCGGCAACAACTATCAGTTCGTGACCCACATCGATCACGACATCAACGACCACAACCACCTCAGCGGTCGCTATGCCTGGTGGGACAACATCAACCTCGCGGCCGATCCTCTCAAGAACGGCATGTGCGGTGAGGGCGAGTGCACCGAGCGTTACCGCATGCACAACTTCGTCCTCGATGACACCTACACCATCTCGTCGAAGATGATTCTCGACACCCGCCTCAGCTACGGGCGCTACGGCTATGTGCGTGCCGCGCTCCATCCGTGGGCTGTTTCCGACTACACTGACATCGGCTGGACGGCCGAGATGGCAGGATTGACCGAGTTCCCCGGTCCGCCGACGTTCGTCGTGGGCAACTGGGATCCGGCCGGCCTCTTTGGCGGCCAGGGCGCCGACTCCACCATCATCGACTACCAGGATACCTATCGCATTGCAGGTACTCTCACCCGCTTTGTGGGCAACCATACCCTCAAGCTCGGCGCCGAGTACACCCTCGACAAGTTCAACTACGCCCAGACCAACACCTCCTCCGGCATCTGGTACTTCGGCGGCGGGCCAACTGCCAGCAGCTCCATCGGCGCAAACGCGGCCTCGACTTCCGGCCTGGACATTGCCTCCTACCTCTTGGGTTATGCCAACAGCGGCGGCCCCTGGTATGACGATCTCACCGCTTCCGAGATCAAATATCCGGCAGTCTTCCTCACCGACGACTGGCGCGCCACCACCAAGCTCACCTTCCACCTTGGCGCACGTTGGGAACGCGTAGGTCCGTTCTCTGAGCGTCACGACAGAATCAGCTGGTTCAGCCCCACCGCAACCAACGACGTGTTGACCGCCGCCGGCATCCCGGGCGTCGCGGGCAACTATTCACTGGTCAACACTCCTGAGCGCGCCAGCCGTTACGGCGTGAACCCTGACAATATGCAATTCTCGCCTCACGTGGGAGTTTCCTATCGTCTCCGGCCCAACACCGTGATCAACTCGGGCGTCGGCTTGTTCTGGCTGCCCAACTACCTCAGCACCAACGGAAACTCGGGCTGGGACGCCTCAACCGGCTTCAGCACGCCCTATGTCTATTCAACCAACGGCTATACGCCCACCTCGAACATGAGCCAGCCGTTCCCGCTAATCAACGGGCAGCCGGGAATCATTCTGCCTCCGGGCCACAACCTGACTGCATTCCAGGATGCCGAACTGGGTAACGGCCCCACCGTCGACATCCCGAACTCTCCCTACGCCTACACCTTGCAGTGGAACTTCGGTGTGCAACAGCAGTTGGGAAAGACCATCGCGATTGACGCTTCCTATGCCGGCACCAATGGCATCCACCTTCCCGTCAATAACGGGAGTTTCCCAATCTCCACACTTCCTGACTCCGACCTCGTGGCTAACGGAATCAACGGCGTCGTGGGCGTCAGCGCTCTTGACGACCAGGTTCCCAACCCGTACCAAAAAGCCATGCAGTCGTCTGCCTCCCTCTACGCGCCAACTTATTCGCGCGGACATTCGTTGACTCCGTTCCCGGAGTATAACGGCGTCGGCGGTGTGTTGCCCCTGTCCCATTCCAGCTACCATGCCCTTGAAGTCAAGGTGCAGAAGCGGTTTGCCGGTGGCGCGTCCATCAACGTGGCCTACACCTTCGACAAACTCGAATCCAATACTGACGCCCTCTCCAGTTGGCTTGAAGGCGGAATCGTCGGCGTTGGCAACTTCAACAACATGAAGAAGGAAAAGTCGTTGTCGTCCACAGACACTCCGCAGCGTCTGGTCATTGCCTATGTCTATGACGTTCCGGTGGGACGCGGCAAAGCGCTTCTTCCTAACCTCAGCCGCGCTGCCGACGAAGTCATCGGCGGGTGGGGACTGCAAGGTCTCACCACCCTCATGAAGGGCTTCCCGGTGGGCATCAGCGAAAGAGTCGACCGCATTGACTCCGCTGGCAACGGCGGCTCGCGCCCCGATGTCGTTTCTGGTTGCTCCAGAAGCATCAGCGGCGGCCATGTCGCCAAACTGCACGGATGGTACAACACCGGCTGCTACACTGAATCGGCTCCTTATGTCTGGGGTAATGAGTCCAGACTCGATCCAGCGATTAAAGCGGACGGTGTTGCCAACTGGGATCTGTCGATTGTGAAGAAGTTCCCGATCACTGCCGACGGTAAGGTCAACTTCCAGTTCCGTGCCGAGTTCTACAACCTCTTCAACCGTGCCCAGTTCAGCGGACCCAACGGAACCTTCGACGCAAACTCTGAAGCTGCCTGGGTTACCGGCCAGAACAACCAGCCCAGAGTCGACCAGTTCGCTCTGCGCCTCAACTTCTAGTTTGTTTCACTGTACTTCCTGAATCGCCCGGCCCGGGGTGGCAACACCCCGGGCCGGGTTTCTTTTTGAGGGAACAATCACTCAAGACCCGCCGTCAGCACAGCGGAATTTCCACCCCATCCCGATTGCTGGCCCGCCGTCTTCAATACTTGTATACTTGAAGAATCGCTTCGAAATCCCACGTCTTAGAAGCCATGGACTCACCAGCAGGCCTTCCGCATCGTCGCTCCAGATCGTCCAGCCGACAGCCTGAGAAGTCCCGGCTCCGCTTCATGCGCCCGTGCGCCGCCCTGGCCCTCCTCTGCGCCGCCATCCCCGCCTTGGCCGCCCGCAACCTTATTGATGAACTCGGCCGGGCCGTCACCCTTCCCGACCATCCCCACCGACTCGTCTGCCTGGCCCCCAACGTCGTTGACGATGTCTACTCGCTCGGCGCCGGCGCTGACGTGATTGCCGTCTCCGACTACACGCAATATCCCCCCCAGGCGCGTTCCAAACCCTCCATCGGCCTGCCCCTCAACCCCTCCATGGAGACCATCGTCTCGCTCCACCCTGACCTGGTTCTGGGCAGCGGCGACTCCCGCTCCAGCCAGACCCTCACCAGTCTCGGCCGCCTCGGCATTCCCGTCTTCATGGTCAGTCCCCACGGCATCGAGGGCATCTACAAATCCATCCTCAGCCTGGGCCGCGCGCTGGGCCGCGAAAACTCCGCCACTTCCGTCGTCGCCGCCCTGCGCAAGCGCGAGTCCGCCATCCGCCTCCGCGTCCAGGCCGCCCCCCCCGTCAACCTGCTCATGCCCATCTGGTATGACCCCATCATGACCATCGGCAAGTATGCTTATATCACTGACCTCATCGCCATCGCCGGTGGCCGTTCCGTCACCGCCGACATTCCGCAGGAGTGGCCCCAGGTCAGCCTTGAAGCCGTCATCGCCCGCGCCCCCGAGGCGCTGCTGCTGGTCAGGGGATCGGGCATGTCCCTTGAAAGCATTCAAAACCGGCCGGGTTGGCAAGCTTTGCCTGCCCTGCGCAACCATCGCATCTATTACGTTGGCCCCCAGATTGAACTACCCAGTCCCGTGGCCTTCGACGCATTGGAGGAGTTGGCCAGACAGTTGCATCCCTGAGACGGGCGCTCCGTCTCTCACTTATCACTGTTCTACAGCGGTTCTCCAGTTAGTATCTTGGGAAAGCACCGAAGCTGAGTGGATTTTTCCTTAAGAATAGCCACCTTTCGCTGCACTTGAAACTCCACGGAAACTGGAGAACCGCTCTAACAACGGCATGATCGGGAAGCGCGGGAACAGGTTTGTCACACTTCACTGTGCGTGATCGACCTCTCAAAGCCGCCACTACCCCGTAACTGTAAGCGAAGAGGCTTGAGCCAATACGCCACTGGAGCAGCGCTCCGGGAAGGCGGCCCAGGCCAACGACGCGCGAGTCAGGACACCGGCCATGCTGGATACTCCCGAGGGGGAAATCCGTGTTTCGATCTTCATGTTTACGCAGCCCATCCTGCCGATTGCCCTTTGAAATCGCCGCTCGCCCTCTTCCCGGAGGCGCATCATGACCGGGAAGATCGAACGCATCCGCTCTGAATCCGCCGCGCCCTCGCACCCCGCCCGCTATCGCCTCCTGCTCGGCTCGCTTGCCCTCGCGCTGCTCCTCGGCATCCTCCTCGCCGCCTGTGTCGGCGTTGTGCCCATTCCCATGCATGACCTGGCCCGATCCCTTCTCGGCGGCCAGGCCCTCAACGCCGATCAGCACCTCATCCTCTTCACCATTCGCCTGCCGCGCATCTTCGCCGCCGCCATGGCCGGCGCAGCGCTCTCCGTCTCCGGCCTGCTCTTCCAGGGCCTCTTTCGCAATCCCCTCGCCGACCCTTACGTCATCGGCTCCTCCGGCGGCGCGCTGCTCGGCGCCTCCTTCGGCGTCTTCATCCTGCCCCAGCTTTCCATGGCCGGCTTCGGCGCAACCGCCCTGCTCGGCGTCCTCGGCGCCATCTGCTCCATTACCCTGGTCTACATGCTGGCCAGCGTCAACGGCCGCACCCCGGTCGTCGCCCTGCTCCTCGCCGGCTTCGCCGTCAGCACCATGCTCAGCTACTGCTCCTATTTTCTTGAGGTCATGGACCACGACTTCGGCGCCGGCATGAGGGTCCTTTCCTCCTGGCTCCATGGCACCATCAACCAGCCCACCTGGCCGCAACTGGCCGTCCTCGCCGCCATGGTGCTGGTCGGCATCGCCGCCTCCTTCCCGCTCACCCGCCGCCTCAACACCCTCGCCCTTGGCGAGGAGTACGCCGCTCACCTCGGCCTCCACGTCCAGCAAACCCGCATCGCCGTCATCGTCATCGGCTCCCTGCTCACCGCCGCTGCCGTGGCCCTCGGCGGCCTCATCAGCTTTGTCGGATTGATTGTGCCCCATATGATGCGTATGATTCTGGGGCCGGACCATGTACGACTTTTGCCGGCCACTGCGCTTGCCGGGGGAATCTTTTTGCTATTTGCCGACACCGTGGCCCGCACCATCATCGCTCCCTCTGAACTCCCCGTCGGCGTACTCACCGCCTTCATCGGCGGGCCTTTCTTCCTCTATCTCCTTCGCCAGGCCAAGCGCGAGGTGTTCGCATGACGCCCCTGCTTCGCTTCTCCTCGCTCGGCTTCAGCTTCGCTGACCGCACCATCTTCACCGCCCTTGACGCCAGTGTTCCCCCTGACGCCTCCATCGCCCTCGTCGGTCCCAACGGCTGCGGAAAAACCACCCTCCTCCGCCTCGCCGCCGGAACCCTCAAGCCCACTCATGGCGACGTCCGCCTCCACGGCAAGTCGCTCCACACCCTCAGCCAGCGCACCATCGCCCGCTCCATCGCCCTCGTTCCCCAAAATGTTGAAGTCTCCTTCGGCTTCACCGTCCAGCAGTTTGTTGAGCAGGGCCGCACCCCCTATCTCAAAATGTTCGGCGGCATGAGCGTCGCCGATCGCGACGCAGTCGAGCACGCCATGGAACTCACGGATACCTGCTCCCTCCGTTCCCGCATCTTCAACCAGCTCAGCGGCGGCGAGCGCCAGCGCGTCAAAATCGCTCTCGGCCTCGCCCAGCAACCCTCCCTGCTCCTGCTCGACGAGCCCACCCAGCATCTCGACATCGGCCGCCAGCTCGAGCTCATTGATCTGGTCAAGCGACTCCGCCGCCACGGCATCGCCATCCTCGCCTCCATGCACGAGCTCACCTTGATTGAAGGCGTCTTCTCTCAGGTCTGGATGCTCAGCCCCGGCGAGCCCTTGCGCCAGGGTTCACCCCAGGAGATGCTCCGCCCCGATCTTCTCAGCCGCGTCTTCGATTGCCCGCCTTTGAGCGGCCCCGTCCTCCTCAAGCCATCACTCAAACAATCGGAAAGGGTTCGAGTATGAAAGCAATCAGGAATCTCTCCTCGCAACCGGATTCATCCTTGCCCACCCGCAGAAGCTTCCTTCAAACCGCCGGCGCTTCCATGGCCGCTCTCGCCGCCGCTCCCTTCGCCGCCGCCCAGCAGGCTCCGGCTCCGGCCCCAGCCAATCCCATGCGCGCCGACGGCACCTTCGCCTGGCAGTTTCCCAGCGCCGACAAAAAGAAGCAGTGGGAAGACTACTCCTTCAGCATCGACCGCTGGTGGGGCGACTTCCCCAAAGACCAGCCCGACGCCATGGATATGTTCGCCGATAACGAGTGGGCCATCGGCCCCTTCACCAAGTACGCCAACAATCCCGTCCTCGCCCCCACGCCCGGAGCCTGGGACCAGGGCCACTTCGGCGGCGGCGTCCACAACGGCTCCATCATCGTCAAAGACAACATCTTCTACTACGTCTACCGCGGCGAGCGCGGCATTGATATTCCCCAGGTCTCAGAGGTCGATTACATCTGCGACATCGGCGTGGCCACCAGTACCGACGGCATTCATTTCAAAAAAGACACCGTCCACAGCCCCTTCTTTCGCAAAGGCGCTGACCGCCAATACAGTTATGAAGACGTTAACATCGTGAGTTATAAGGGAACTTACTACTTATTCTGTAACCAATGGCTCTGGGGTAAGCAGTCAGATAACTCGGTCAACGGCATGATACTCGCCACATCCAGGGACTTACTTAACTGGACCAAGCTCGGCATCCTCTTCCCTGACGCCAAAACCACCCATCGCAACGGCGTCGTCCTCCAGAACCCCCACAATGAAGCCGTCAAGGTCAACGGCAAGTTCGTCATGTATCTTGACGACGGACTCGTCGCCTACTCCTCTGACCTGCTCCACTGGGAGTCGCACAAAAACCCCAACCACCTCCCCGGTGGCGAAACCTGCTTTGCCCTCGGCGAATACGATCCTGAAAACCCCGAGGCCATGATCCTCTTCACCGGCGGCGCCCACACCGGCCACTTCTACGGAGTCGGCGAAATTCGCCTCTCCAAATCCGACCCCGAAAAAGCCCTCGGCTGGCTGCCCCGCTCCGCCCTGTTCGCTGAGAAGAAATACCCCTTCGAAAACGGCTTTGCCGCCGAAGCGCCCCACCAGCCCATCTCCTACTTTGCCGACTGCGTCTTCTTCAACGCCCTCACCCTCCACAACGGAAAATGGTGGGTCTACTACGGCGGCAGCGAGTACTACACCAGCCTCGCCACCGCCCCCCTCCGTCACCGCAAAACCACCTAGCGTAGTGTCTCAAAGCATAATTCTCGCGGTCATCCTGAGCGAACGGGGCCCCAAGCGCTTTTCCGCTTGGGGGTGGTGAGTCGAAGGATCTGTATTCGTTCTTCAAAGAAACTCGCCAGACACCACACCAGGTCCCCGACCGCCTATTCCTGCACCATTTCCCTGCCCCATCCTTTCGCCTCTTTTCTGGCGAAAGGGTGGAACCCCACAAAACTCAACCAACCCACAAACCCGCTGACTCGCTGACCTGTTAACCTTCCCCTCCCGCCGTTTTCCCCTGTGAAACACCGTCCCGCCTGCCCTCCACCCCCCTCAACTCCCTCCCACAAAACAAGATGACCCTCCTGCCTCCACGGTAGTATCATGCCGAATTGCAGAGCAATGAACCCCCCGCGTGCCGGATGCGATAGCTTCCCGCACGGAGTTTGTTTCAACTACGGCCCACGACGCCACCCGGCAACGCCCCAGGAGGACCTATGCTTACCGCTTTAACCGAGACCGTTGAGCGCTTCACCCATTCCACCCACCTCCACACCATCGGCGGCAAACAGGTTCCCAGCCGCGACGGCGCAGTCCAGGAGGTCTTCAATCCCTCCACCGGCGCCGCCATCGCCACCGTCGCCATCGGCGGCCAGGCCGAGGTGGACCAGGCCTTTGCCGCCGCCCAGGCCGCCTTCCCCGCGTGGTCAAAAACTCCCCCCGTTCAGCGCGCCGTCATCCTCCACCGCTTCGCTGACCTCATGGAAAAACACGCCGCCGACCTCATCCAGATCGAGTCGCTCGACGTGGGCAAAGCCATCGTCAACAGCGAGAGCTTCGACATCCCCTTCGGCGTGGCCTGCGTGCGCTACTTTGCCGATCTCATCAAGCGCGTCGATATCGACACCCCCCTCGCCCTGCCCCACATGGAGGCCCGCACCCATCGCGCCGCTTACGGCGTCTGCGGCTTCATCTTTCCCTGGAACTTCCCCTTCGACCTGCTGGTCTGGAATGTCATCCCCGCCATGGCCGCCGGCAACACCGTGGTCGTCAAGCCCTCGTCGCTCACCCCGCTCAGCACCTTGTTCGCGGCCACGCTGGCGCGCGAGGCCGGCCTGCCTGATGGCGTCATGAACGTCGTCGTCGGCGGCAGCGTCGCCGGTCGCGCCATCGCCGGCCACAAAGGCCTCAAGCGCATGAGCTTTACCGGGTCCACTGAGGTGGGCCGCGAGATCGGCGAAATCTGCGGCAAAAATCTCGTCCCCGTCAAACTCGAGCTCGGCGGCAAGGGTGCCGCGGTCGTCTTTGACGATGCCGATCTCGACGCCGCCGCCGCGCAACTGGCGGGCGCCATCACCTTCAACACCGGCCAGGTCTGCTGCACCGCGACCCGCTGGATCCTCCAGGAGAAAGTCCACGACGCCCTCGTCGACAAAATCATCAACCTGCTCAAAGCCACCAAGCTCGGCCCCGCCCTCGACCGCGAAACCCAGATGGGCCCCATGGCCACCAAGGCCCAATACGATCGCGTCCTCGCCCATCTTGAGCGCGGCAAAAAGCAGGGCGCGCAGACGCTGCTTGAAGGCAAACCCGTCTCGCCCGCCGGCTACGAGCACGGCTACTACATGACCCACAGCCTCATGACCGGCTCGCCAGACAATGTCTGCTGCAGCGAAGAGATCTTCGGCCCCTCTGCCTTCGTGCTCAAGTTCAAAGACGAGAATGAAGCCATCGGCCTCGTCAACAGCCTTGACTACGGCCTCGCCAACAGCGTCTTCAGCGCCGACCTGGCCCGCGCCAACCGCGTCGCCGAGCAGATGGTCGCCGGCAACAACTGGATCAACGCCCACAACGTCTTCGCCTACGGCCTGCCCTACGGCGCAACCAACCAGAGCGGCCTCGGCGGCGGCGTCAACAGCCCTGAAACCCTGCTCGATTACCTCCGCCCCTTCACCATCGCCCGCCCATTGGCTTAGCCGCCATCGGCGTAACTCTGGTTTTGAAAGCGCGCGGCTTCACAGTTGCTGATAAACGTCTCCGGAGCGGCACCACTTCACAGCTTGCGGAGAAACTCAAAACGGAGGGAGGCGGGGGTTTTAACCCCCGCATAAAGCCAACAACAGGAATGTGGGCTTTAGCCCCGGAAAATGCAACCGGAGGTGTGCGGTGCGAAAGGGCACGACTTCAGTCGTGCCGTAATCGGCTGAATCGAAAAGAGGGCTTTAGCCCCTGCTAAAGCCTCTTCCATCGTTCTGCTCGGACTTAGGCTTCTTCCGCACCCTCTTAAACTGCGCCGCCATTTCCATCCTTCACTTGAGGAGACCAACCGCATCATCCCCCACCCCCCGCACAATCCGGCCCCGCACGACTTCCTCGCCACGCTGCGCCGCGATGGCCTGCTGCGCCATCCCGCCGCCACGCTCACACCCCTCACCGACGGCGTCTCCAGCGAAATCTATCGCGTCGACGACGGCCCCGACACCTTCGTCGTCAAGCGCGCCCTCGCCCAGCTCCGCGTCAAAGACGAGTGGCTCGCCGACGTTGGCCGCAACCGCTATGAGCAGCTCTACATCGCCTACGTCGCCCGCATCTTGCCTGATGCCGTCCCCGCCCTCCGTCCCGGCGCCGCCGATCACGGCTACTTCGCCATGGAGTTCCTCGGCGCCGAGTTCAGCAGTTGGAAGCAGCAGATGCTCCGCGGCCAGGTCCACGTCGAAGACACCCTCCGCGCCGCATCCATCCTCGGCGCCGTCCACGCCCACTCCGCCTCAGACCCCGAGGCCGAGCGCCTCTTTCCCACCACCGCCAACTTCATCCAGCTCCGCATCGACCCCTACCTCGTCACCACCGGCAAGCGCCACCCCGACCTGCAACCCCTCTTCGACGCCGAGGCCGCCCGCCTTGCCGCCACGCGCCTCTGCCTCGTCCACGGCGACTTCAGCCCCAAGAACCTCATGGTCTCGCCCGCGCGTATGGTCCTGCTCGATTGCGAAGTAGCCTGGTACGGCGACCCGGCCTTTGACCTCGCCTTCCTGCTCAACCACCTCCTGCTCAAGGGCCTTTACCATGCGCCGCGCCAGCTCGGCTTCGAGCAAATGTGCGCGGCCTTCTGGCAGCGTTACGTTGAGCTCGCCGGCCACGCCATCGATACCGTCGCCCTCGAACCCCGCGTCGCCCGCCTGCTCGCCATGCTCCTGCTGGCCCGCATTGACGGCAAATCCCCCATCGAATATCTCAGCGAAGACCAGCGAATCTTCGCCCGCCAATTCGCCCGCAAAACCATCCAAAACGATCCATCCAATTTGCACGACATATTCCACCCGTGGTTCACTCAACTCAACCTAGCGTGGCAGCCCGGAAGTTCGTAACAACATCAAGGTGTCATTCTGAGCGAACGGGGCCCCAAACGTTTTTCAGTTTGGGGGTGGTGAGTCGAAGGATCTGCTTTTGCACTTCACCATTTTGATGAGAACCTGTGAGATAAGACCTCGAGGAGTCGCCCCGATGAGAATTCAATCCATCCATGCCTACCAGGTTTACGACTCCCGCGGAAACCCCACCGTTGAAGCCGAGATCGAGCTGACCAACGGCCTCCGTGGCCACGGAACTGTCCCCTCCGGCGCGTCCACCGGCCAATTCGAAGCTCTCGAACTGCGCGACAACGACCCCGCCCGTTTTCGCGGCAAATCCGTCTTCCAGGCCATCGCCAACATCGAGCGCGAAATCGCCCCCGCGCTGGCCGGCTTCGACGTCCTCGACCAGGCCGGCCTCGACCGCAAGCTCATCGAACTCGACGGAACCCCCACCAAATCCCGCCTCGGCGCAAACGCCATCCTCGCCGTCTCCATGGCCGCCGCCGCCACCGCCGCCGCCGCCCAAAACCGCCCCCTCCACGACTGGCTCGGCCAATCCAACGGCACCCTCCTGCCCCTGCCCGAGATCCAGATCGTCGGCGGCGGCGCCCACGCCCATTGGCGTACCGACGTGCAGGACTTCCTCCTCATCGCCACTGGCGCCACGTCCTTCCAGCAAGTCATGGAGATCACCTTCAACGTCTATCGCGCCGCCGGCGACCTGTTGGGCAAGCGCGGCGCACTCTACGGCGTGGCCGACGAAGGCGGTTACTGGCCCGAGTTCGCCGCCAACGAAGAAGTCCTCCAGTTCATGACCGAGGCCATCGTTGCCGCCGGCTACAAGCCCGGCCGCGACGCCGCCATCTCCCTCGACATCGCCGCCAGCGACCTCTACGACCCCGAAACCCGGCTCTACACCTTCCGCCTTGAAGACCGCACCTTCACCTCCTCCCAGTTCGCCGCCCTCCAGATCGGCTGGTGCGACCGCTACCCCATCGTCTCCCTTGAAGACCCCATGGCCGACACCGATTGGGAAGGCTGGTCCGCCATCGCCTCCGTCCTCCGCTCCCGCATCCAGCTCATCGGCGACGACCTCTTCACCACCAACCTCAGCCGCATCCGCGCCGGCATTGAGCGCCACGCCGCCAACGCCGTCCTCATCAAGCTCAACCAGGTCGGCACCGTCACTGAGACCCTGGCCGCCATTGAGCTCACCCAGCAAGCCGGCTGGAACCCCGTCGTCTCCGCCCGCTCCGGCGAAACCGAAGACGGCTTCATCGCCCATCTCGCCGTCGCCACCAACGCCGGCCAGCTCAAAGTCGGCTCCTTCACCCGAGGCGAGCGCATGGCCAAGTGGAACGAAGTCCTCCGCATCGAGCGCCAACTCGGCCCCCGCGCCCGCTTCGCCGGCCGAGCCATTCTCGACCGCCTCACGTAGAGCCAGGAAACCTCTCGTTAAGTCGATGTTTTGCAAGGGCACGGCTTGCAGGCTTGCGGAAGAACTCGAAACTGAAGGATGCGGGGGTTTCAGAGGCTGCGGAAAAAGGCCTGAGTTGAGGCTAAATCGACAGATCAGAGGCCCGCAGGGGCTAAAGCTCTATTGATTTGATTGCGTTTACGGCACGACTGAAGTTGTGCCCTGACACTTCGTGCCTTGCAGGAAGGGTTTTTCCGCAGCCTGTTCAACCCCCGCATAAAGCCAACAGACTGAATGTCGCTTCAGCCCCGGAAGAAATGTTCCACCCATCTTGCCCGAATCAAGGCCTTCACAGCCGCATGTATGGGCCGAACTTTCCCTTAGAGCGGTTCCCGAATTCACGTGGCCTCTTCGATGCAGCGGAAGGCGGCATTTTCTTGAGTAAAATGCCACTCGACAGTGACGGCTTCGGTTTACACCAATTCGGGAACTGCTGTAGCCGACAAACCGGCCACAACGCCCGTCCGCCGCCATCATTCCCCACCCACAGCAGTGTCATCCTGAACGCAGTGAAGGATCTGCGGTTGCCTTTGAGAATCTCAAGGCAGCGTAGCTTCCGGGTCGGGCGGGTGCCCCCGGTCCCGGTGACAATCCCAAACAACCATGCGGGTGCCCCCGGTCCCTCGCGGTTGGGGACCGGGGATGACGCGATACCGAATCATCGGCGTTTTGTGGGTCGCGCCCGTGTCACCGCCTATACGGAGGCTTCGATTGGTGCCCCCGGTCCCGGTGACAATCCCAAACAACCATGAGGGTGCCCCCGGTCCCTCGCGGTTGGGGACCGGGGAAACCTCGAAGCACAACCGGGCCTCTGATCTGCCGAACTGGCCTCAATCATGGCCCTTTTCCGCAGCCTGTTTCTACTACAGTTGCAGATCGGAAAATCCGGAGGGAGCAGGGGGTTTCAACCCCCTGAAAGAGAACGAAATTCCGGGGCCTTTAGGCCCGGGTCTTTGCCCTTCTCTTCTGAAAAGCAGCAAATACAACTGCAATACTGTGCCCCGGAGGGAATGCACCTCGAAACCATTTAAGATTGCCAACTGAGGACCACCCACCATGAACATCGCTTTCCTCGGCCTCGGCAAGATGGGCTCGCCCATGGCCCGCCGCCTGCTTGAAGCCGGCCACCCGCTCACCGTCTGGAACCGCACCCCCGGCCCCGCTGAATCCCTGGCCGCCCAGGGCGCAACCATCGCCGCCACCCCCGCTGCCGCCGCCCAGTCCGCTGACATCGTCCTCACCATGCTTTTCGACGACGCCGCCAACGAGCCGGTCCTGCTCGCCCCCGGCGGCGTCCTCGACGCCCTGCGCCCCGGCGCGCTCCACGTCTCCCACTCCACCATCAGCGTCGCCCTCAGTGAGCGCCTCACCGCCGAGCACGCCCGCCGCGGCCAGCAGTTCGTTGCCGCCCCCGTCTTCGGCCGCCCCAGCGTTGCAGAAGAGGGCCGCCTCTGGATCGTCGCAGCCGGCCCCGATCCCGCCCTCGCCCTCGCCCGCCCGCTCTTCCAGCCCCTCAGCCGCGGCGTCTCCATCCTCGGCGCCGAGCCCCGCCAGGCCCACGCCCTCAAACTCGGCGGCAACTTCCTCATCAGCGCCATGATCCACTCCCTCGGCGAGGCCTTCGTCTACGCCGAAGGGCAGGGAATCGCCCCCCAAGCCTTCCTTGAAACCGTCAACAGCGCCCTCTTCCAGTCCCCCTTTTACGCGGCCTACGGCAACGTCATGCTCCATCCCCCTCCGCAGCCTGGCGCGACGATAGATTTGGGCGCCAAAGATCTCCGCCTGCTCCGTGAAGCCGCCGCCAGCCGCCAAACTACCCTCAGCCTCGCTGACAACCTCGCCGAAATCTTTGCTGAAGCCCAACGCACCGGCCTCGCCTGCGAAGATTGGGCCGTCGGCCAGTACCGCATGGCCCAAAGCCGCGGCAAGCTCTCCGCGCCACCCGAAAAAAAGCCCTAGAATAGTCCCATGAGCCTGAAGGGAAAGATCGTCTTCATCACCGGCGCCAGCTCCGGCATCGGCGCCGCCACCGCCCTGGCCTTTGCCGCCGAGGGAGCCCGCCTGCTCCTCGCCGCCCGCCGCGTCCCCAAGCTGGTCGCCGTCGCCGCCGCGGCCATCAAACTGGGTGCACAGGCCGTCCACTCCATCCACCTTGATGTCCGCAACCGCCGCGCTGTTCAGGACGCCATCGACACCCTCCCCCCGGAATGGGCCGAGATTGACGTCCTCGTCAACAACGCCGGCCTCAGCCGAGGCCTCGACAAGCTCTACGTCGGCAAAATTGAAGATTGGGAAGAGATGATCGACACCAACGTCAAGGGGTTGCTTTACGTCTCCCGTGCGGTGGTGCCCGGCATGGTCGTCCGCGGCCGCGGCCACGTCGTCAACCTCGGCTCAACCGCCGGCGAACTGACCTACCCCAACGGCGCAGTTTACTGTGCTTCAAAGGCCGCCGAGCGCGCCATCAACGACGGCCTCCGCCAAGACCTGCTCGGCACCCCCGTCCGCGTCACCAGCGTCGACCCCGGCATGGTCGAAACCGAATTCAGCACCGTCCGCTTCCACGGCGATGCCGAGCGCGCCGCCAAGGTCTACCAGGGCATAAAACCGCTCACCCCTGAAGACGTGGCCGAGGTCATTGTCTGGGCCGTCAACCGGCCCCCTCATGTCAATATTGCGCGCGTGTTGCTGACCCCGGTCCAGCAGGCAAACTCCCTGCTCTTTCACCGCGAGTCCTGAGGGCCGCCTGGGGAAAGCCCTCAAAAAATGCCCGGCCCGCTTCTAGCGAAGCGCCTCAATCTGCGACTCCACCTGCGTCAGTGCCGCCTCCAGCGCGGTGCGCCGGGCCGGATTCGACGTCTTCTGGGAAAGAATGTTCTCTCTCTGCAAATTCAGTGACTGCTTCTGGCGTTCCTTTTCCGTGCGGTGCTGTTCGATGATCCGCCGAGCATCCTCGCTCACGTAACCCTCGGGAGCGCTCGACGCCGCTTGCTTCAAAGCCTTTGCCATCTATTCCTCCAACCGTTTACTTTTCCTACCCACGAGCCCTATCTTCATTCTACGGGTCTTTCAACCAATTGCGTCCCGTTTGGCTTGAGATTATTGGCCCCATTGTGGAGGATCATCCTATGCGCGCCTGGCAGATTCCGTCCTTTGGCATTGATTCTTTGGAACTTGTAGAACGCCCCACCCCCGCCCCCGGCCCCGGCGAAGTCCTCGTAAAAGTCCGCGCCGTCTCCTTCAACTATCGTGACCTGCTCATGATCAAGGGCCAATACAATCCCAAACTCCGCCTGCCCCGCATCCCCTGCTCTGACGGCGCCGGTGAAGTCGTCGCCGTCGGCGATGGCGTCTCCGCCTTCAAACCCAAAGACCGCGTCTGCGGCATCTTCATGCAGAACTGGATTGACGGACCCCTCACCCACGCCAAATCCAAGGGCGCCCTCGGCGGCGACATCGACGGCATGCTCGCCGAGCGCGTCGTCCTCAAAGCCACCGGCCTCGTCGCCATCCCTGAGCACCTCAGCTTTGAAGAAGCCGCCACCCTCCCCTGCGCCGCCGTCACCGCATGGAACGCCCTCGCTGCCGGCAACCTCAACCCCGGAGCCACCGTCCTCATCCTCGGCACCGGCGGCGTCTCCATCTTCGCCCTCCAGCTCGCCCGCCTCCGCGGAGCCCGCGTCCTCGGCGTCAGCTCCAGCGACCAGAAGCTCGAGCGCGCCTACGCCCTCGGCCTCGACGGCGGACTCAACTACCGCGAAACCCCCGACTGGGACCAGTGGGCCCTCGACGAAACCGGCGGCGAAGGCGTCGACCTCGTCGTTGAAGTCGGCGGCCTCGGCACCATCGCCCGTTCCCTCCGCGCCCTCCGCATCGGCGGCGTCGTCGCCCAGGTCGGCGTCCTCTCCGGCGCGGCCGACCCGCTCCCAATCCCCTTCATCCTCCACAAACAAGCCCGCATCCAGGGCATCTACGTCGGCTCCCGCCGCGACTTCGAGGACCTAAACAAAGCCATCTCCCTCACCGTCCTCCGCCCCGTCGGCGAAAACTTCAACTGGTCCCAGGCCCGCGAGGTCTTCCACCGCATGGAAGAAGCCTCCCACTTCGGAAAACTCGTCCTGACGGTCGGCTGATGAAATTTAGTATTGCAGTCGCAGATACCGGTTCAGGAGGGAGCAGAGGGCTTCAGTGTCTGCGTGAGAACTGGATTCTAGGGCTGACCTGCTGACTTGCTACGCCCGCCGCGGCGGGCGCTGACTCGCTGCTTTTCAACTAATCCCTCTTCCACCCAACGTCCACTGTTTCGCTCGGTGGTTATGACGCTTGGTTCTCACGCACTTTGCCGGGCTGCCGAAATGCCCATGAGACCGGTTCTGGCGAGACCTGTTCCGTCGCTCCACCCCGATTCCCAGGGAATGAAACTATTCTTGACGACTGGGAAACCCGCGCTAGAATGAACCACCGCATCTTCGATGCTTTTTGCGTGCCTCAAAAAGTAACCACACGTGGAGGGAGATAGCACAGCCATGAAATCGACCCTGCAAGTTTCGGCGTCCCGCCGTGAATTCATCAAAAACACCGGCAAATTCGCCGCGGTTTCGGCTTTGGCCAACGTGGCCATTCCCGCTGTCCACGCCGCCGGCAGCGACCAGATCCAGGTCGCCCTCATCGGCTGTGGCGGGCGCGGCGGCGGCGCGGCAGCCAACGCACTTTCCGTCAAGCGCGGCCCTCTCAAGCTGGTGGCCATGGCTGACATCTTCCCCGATCGCCTGCAGAAGGACCTGGCCAAATTGCAGACGCAGTTTGCCAGCCAGGTAGACGTGCCGCCCGACCGCCAGTTCATCGGCTTCGACGCTTATCGGAAAGCGATGGACTGTCTGAAACCGGGCGACGTCGTCATTTTCGCTACCCCGCCGGCGTTTCGCTGGGTTCATTTCTCCTACGCCATCCAGAAGGGGCTCAATGTTTTTATGGAGAAGCCGCTTACGGCGGACGGGCCCACCAGCAAGCGCATGATCACCCTGGGGCAGCAGGCCCAGGCCAAAAACCTGAAGGTCGGCGTGGGGTTGATGTCGCGTCACAACCGCGCCATGCAGGAGCTGGCCAATCGCGTCCACGACGGCGAGATTGGCGAGATCCTTCTGCAACGGGGCTACCGGATGCACGGGCTGGGCGGATACTTCAACTCGCTTCCCAAGCCGGCCGGCATCACCGACCTGCTTTACCAGATCCAGCGCTTCCACAGTTTCATCTGGGCCAGCGGCGGCTGCTTCAACGACTTCTACATCCACTTGATCGATCAGTTGGGGTGGATGAAGAACCAGTGGCCCGTGAAGGCGCAGGCGCTCGGCGGCCGGCAGTACCGCACCAGTCCTGAAGGCATCCTGTATGTGGATCAGAATTTCGACACCTACTCAGTGGAATACACCTATTCCGACGGCGCCAAATTCTTTTTCGACGGGCGCACCATCCCCGGATGCGAGCCGATCTATTGCAGTGCCCTGCACGGCACCAAAGGCTCGGGAATCGCCTCGAAGGCAGGCGATTGCGGCCAGCCCTCAAGCCTCTATGCAAGCCAGGACCTGACCGCCAAAATGCTTTGGGAATCCAAGGTGAAGCCGGAGGAGAAGGACCCTTATCAAAACGAATGGAACGATCTGATCGACGCCATTCGAGACGATAAGCCCTACAACGAGGTGCAACGCGGCGTAGAAGCCAGCCTGGTTTCGAGCATGGGCCGCATGGCCGCCCACACCGGCAGGGAAGTGACGTTTGACCAGATGCTCAACAGCGACTTCGAAATGTCGCCGGACACAGACAAGTTCACCATGGATTCCCCGGCGCCCCTTATTGCTGATGCCAGCGGCCGCTATCCTGTGCCGCAACCGGGAATCGTGACCGCACGCGAATATTGAGCTTGGTACTACAGTTGTAGATCGGAAAATCCGGAGGCAGCAGGGGGTTTCAACCCCCTGAAAGAGGGCGAAATTCCGGGGCCTTTAGGCCCGGTCCTTTGCCCTTCTCTCCCGAAAAGCAGCAAATACAACTGTAGTATTAGGCCGGTTGCCGAGGCGTCTCGCTACCGATTCGAGGCGCCTTCCGGGAGCAGCCGGTGGGTCGAGCAGATTGCGAGGCCCGAACCGGAGTGATGGTCCTGATAAATAGGCTGAGCGGGTCGCCCCGGCCTCGGTAACTTTCTCGAGCCCGGATAAGGGTGCCACCGGTCCCTCGCTTTTGGGGACCGGTGAACGGGAGGGCTTCATCCTGCGGGCATGGAATCCGTCCCCTTTGGCATACGATTCAGGCGAATTCAGGACCGACTCCCGGGAATTGGTCCCGCGAACCCCGCCCCGCCACCCGAAATGCCAGCGAAATGTCATCCAAATCACGCAAAAAATCGCCTATTTCGCACTTCCTGCCCATCGCCTTCCTCCCAGACAATTTTTCGTATCCATCTGAAAAACAAGGCTTTCCCTCCACTTTTCAGCGCCTTTTTACATCTTCGCTTTTTTGCCGCTTTAGCCCAATTTTCGCGGAAAACCCTCCATTTCTACCCAGAGCCTTTTTCGCTCAGATTGGATCAGGTCAAAAGCACTTCCTCCCGGAGGGAGGACGCGAGAATAGCCCAGGCCGGAGCGAAGCGGAGCCCTGGGAATGCGCCCCACCCACAACGCCCCCGCCCCGGAGGGCCGGCCGAATCCCACCGCCACAGCAAAATCCAACCCAATAAAAAAACAGCCCCATCAAAATCCAAACAAACCCCATCCACCCCGCCCAAACAACACCAACCATTTGCGTTAATCTGAAGTTCGGTGGAACCCCTTGATCGTCGAAATTGAAAAACTGACCAAAATCTACGAGTCCAAACTGCGCGTCGTCGCCGTGGACGGCATTGATCTCGAGCTGAAACAGGGCGAGATCTTCGGCCTCCTCGGCCCCAACGGAGCCGGCAAAACCACCACCATCTCCATCGCCACCACCCGCACCCTGCCCACCTCCGGCGCCGTCCGCGTCGCCGGCATCGACGTCGTCCAGCACCCCGCCCACGCCCGCCGCCACATCGGCGTCGTGCCCCAGTTCAACACCCTTGACCGCTCCCTCACCGTCTACGAAAACCTCTACTTCCACTGTCGCTACTTCGGCTTCAGCCACGCCCACGCCAAATCCCGCTCCCTCGAACTGCTCAGCCAGTTCACCCTCACCGAGCGCAAGCATGTTTACCCGGCACAACTGTCCGGCGGCCTCGCCCAGCGCGTCCAGATCGCCCGCGCCATCGCCCACCGCCCCACCGTGCTGTTCCTTGACGAGCCCTCCGCCGGCCTCGATCCCCAGAGCCGCATGGCCATGTGGTCCGCCGTCGAGGGCCTGCGCAAGGAGGGCATTACCGTCCTGCTCACCACCCATTACATGGAAGAGGCTGACCAGCTCAGTGACCGCCTGGCCATCATCGACTATGGCCGCGTCCTCGCCCTGGGACCGCCCCAGGCGCTCAAGACGAGTTTCGGCGCGCACACCATCTTTGACCTCAAACTCAAAACCCTTGAAGGCCTTGAGCCGGTCATCGCCGGCCTGCGCGGACGCCCCGATGTCTCCAGCGCCGAGGTCACTCCCGAGGGCCTCCGCGTGATCGCCAAAAACTCGGAAGGCGTCCTGCCCGATATCGTCGTCGCCGGCGTCCGCTTCGGCCTCCGCGACCTCGCCATCACCGAGCCCAGCCTGGAAACCGTCTTCATCCAACTCACCGGGAGGGACCTCCGTGATTAGCTCTGCCTTCTTCCTCAAAGCCTTCCTCGGCCTGTTTTTACGTGACTTCCGCGTCCTCCTGCGCGAACTGGCCCCGTTCCTGCTCCGCGTCGGTATGCAACCCCTGCTCTTCCTGTTTGTCTTTACCTTCATCCTGCCCCGCATAGCCACCGGCAACCCCATGGCCGCCGCCGGAGGCCTCGACTTTGGCGCCGTCCTCCTCCCCGGACTCATGGCCGTGGCCATCATGTTCTCCGGTATCGCCGCCGTCGCCCTGCCCCTCTCCTCCGAGTTCGGCATCACCCGCGAAATCGACGACCGCGTCATGTGCCCCCTCCCCCTCTGGGCCGTCGCGCTCGAAAAGGTATGCTTCAGCGCCATGCAAAGCGTCGTCGCCGCCCTCCTGGTCATTCCCATGGCCTACTTCATCCCCGCACACCCCGTCGCCGCCCAAGTCAGCAACTGGTTCCTGCTGGCCCTGGTCCTGGTGCTCTCCAGCCTGCTCGCCGGCTCGCTGGGCCTGGTCATCGGTTCCAGGGTCAGCCCCAAACACATCGGACTGGTCTTTTCCATCATTGTTGTTCCCATTACCTTTTTGGGATGTGTCTACTATCCCTGGGCCTACCTTGAGAAAATTCGCTGGTTGCAGGTAGGCGTTTTGTTCAATCCGATCGTATATATGAGTGAGGGGTTGCGCGCAGCCGTAACTCCCGGCATTGCCCACATGCCGTGGTGGGCGATTCTGGTTGCGTTGGTTTTCTTTACCGGCGCTCTGGGCAGGCTGGGACTCAAGGGTTTTCTGGCCAGAGTCGTATCCTGAAGCAGGGCTGGCGCACTGGATATTTGGCAAGGCCTGGGCGGCGAGCCGGTGGCAAACCATCTCGGCTAATGTGCAAGATTGAACCCCAGGCTGGAAACGAAGCGTCTAACCGGTGAACAGAGGTGATTTTGGCGCCAAGTAAGCAAGCCGTGATGGTGCAGCCACTTCCCGCCACGTGCTTTCGCGGGCAAGGAAGGCTTTGCCTGCGTTTACAGGCGTTTGCCCTGCTCGCCGCGCCGTTGATCCTGCTGCTGGCCGGCTGCGGCACCGGAGGCGTATACGCCAACCCGGGCGCGCTCAGTTTTTCGCTCTCGCCGGGCGTCAACACCATTGACACAAACTGCACAGGCTGCAACGCGACCAATGCCCTGGGGCGCAGTGTGCACAGGTTTACCACCACGCTTCCTGACCAAAATGTGACAGTGAAGTGGTCGCTCTCTGGCGGCGATGCCGTCAGCGGGCCGGGAACCATCAATGCGGCAGGGGAATATGTCCCGCCCAGCTATCTCACTGCCGACCGCGTTGAGGTGGTGGTGACGGCCAGCGTGAAATCCGCAAGCGGCCCCGCGCCGACAGCCAGCACCGTGCTGACCGTGACGCCAGGATTTTTGCAACCGCTCACGCCGCAGAATATGGCTCTGGGAGCCAATGGGCAGGTCACGCTCACCGGCTATCTGGCCGAGGCGGGCGGGACGACGGGCATCAACTTCGCGCTGTCTTCTCAGGTCGGCGGGTCGAGCGGCGGTTTGGGCACGCTGAGCGAGTCCAGTTGCCAGCGCGGCGGCCAGGCATTCACCTGGTGCCGGGTCACCTACACAGCGCCCGCCACGATACAGTCCACAACGGCCACTTACATTGTCGCCACCGTGGACACTGGATCTTCACGAACGGTTACCGAGGTTCTGCTCAACGCCGCGGGAGTATCGAGCAATCCTGCGGCCCATCAGGCACAAATGCCGGTCCAGGTGCTGCTCGGCTCCTCGGGCGGCAATAACAAGGACTACGATGCCCAGGGAAGCCAGATTGTGGATTGTTGCGGCGGGACACTGGGCGCACTCGTGGCCGACCAGACCGGTCGCCAATACCTGCTCAGCAACAACCACGTGCTGGCCAGGAGCGACCAGGCCAGTGTGGGCGACGCCATCACCCAGCCGGGATTGATTGACAACAACTGCAGTCCCAACCAAGCCGGCGCCGCGCCAGTGGCCTCTCTGACCAACTGGATGCCGCTTGCCTCGAGTGCGACCAACGTGGACGCGGCCATTGCCCAGGTGACTTCGCGCGCCGTTGACCCCACCGGCAGCATTCTGGAACTGGGCGCCCGCCAGCCGGATGGCACGCTGGCCGCCGCGCCGCCCGGCATCAGCTCTAGCCAGGGCAAGGGCGAAACCGCCTGGCTTGACCAGCAGGTGGCCAAGAGCGGCCGCACCACCGGCCTTACCTGCGCCCGCGTCTCCGCCCTTGACGTGGACGTCCGCGTCGACTATTACCTGGACTGCGCCGAAACCCGCCGCTATCTCACCAAGACCTACACCGGCCAGTTGGCCATCAGCGGCAACTCTTTCAGCGATGCGGGAGACTCAGGAGCTCTGCTTGTGAACGCAGCCAACGCCGAGCCGCTAGGCCTCTACTTTGCCGGCGGAATCGATGGCGGCGGAGTGAGCCAGGCGATGGCAAATCCTGTTGCCGATGTGCTGGCCGAGTTAAGTGCGCAAGCGGGCGGCCGCGCCAACTATAGCTTTGTGGGTGCCGCAGATCATCCGGTGAGTTGCCTCAACTATGGCGACAACACGGTCTCCGCGGCCCAGGGCCGAACCCTCCCCGATGCTGAAATCACGCGGGCGCAGCAAGCGCTCAACGCGGCCCGCGCCCTGGTCAACCCCGCCGCGGGAATCCTCGGCGTGGCTACCGGCAAGAGCAACGACGCCGCCGGCGAGGGAGCCGTGCTGGTGTTTGTTGACGAAAGCATGACGGTCAGCGTGCCGGCTGCTGTGGGCGGAGTGCGGACCCAGGTCATTCCCACCACCGCGCACGCCGTGGCCTTCGGCGCCGCGCCGCAGACGGCTTCAATCTCTGCTGTCCCGCCCCTTGCAGCCGGCGTCTTAAACCCCGCACTGGCCGTGAAGAGGCAGCTTGTTCACAGCCTGATGCAGCAGAATCCGGCCTTTTTCGCTGTCGGTGTGGGCCAAAGCCTCGACAATCCGCGCGAGGCGGCGCTGGTGGTTTACGTTGACCGCAACCGCGTTCCCGCGCAACTGCTGCAAGTGATCGGCGGCCTGCGAACCCGCTTCGTGGTGATGGACCGGCTTCATGTGACGCGCGCGTATGCCTCGCAATTCACGGCGGGAAACCACTGCATGGCTCATGCAGTGGTCGGTCTCGAATAGGTTCAACCGAATCTCGCTATTTTGCTACCAGCGCGGCGGCAATCTGCAGTCCGTGGAAGCGGCCGTTCTCAATGAAAATCTCGTTGGTGCGCGAGCCGGCCACAATCACACCGGCCAGGTAGATGCCCGGCACATTGCTCTCCAGCGTCTCTGGGTTACAGACCGGCAGCTTGTCAGGGCCTTCAATGCGCACACCCAGTTTTTCAAGAAAGCTGAAGTCGGGGTGGTAGCCGGTCATGGCAAACACAAAGTCATTCTTGATGGTTTCAACGCCGGCGGGTGTTTGAATCACCACGCTGTCGGGCGTGATCTCCATAACGTGGGAGTTGAACCAGGCCTTGACTTCGCCGTTCTTGATGCGGTTTTCAATATCCGGCTTGATCCAGTACTTCACGTGTCGATGCATCTCTGCGCTGCGATGCACCAGCGTGACGCGCGCCCCGCTGCGCCATAGCTCCAGCGCCGCGATGGCCGCCGAGTTCTTGCCGCCGATCACTACAACGTCCATGCCGGAAAAAGGGTGCGGATCGAAGTAGTAGTGATGGACCTTGCTCAGGCTCTCGCCGGGAATGTTCAGGTAGTTGGGCAGATCGTAGTAGCCGGTGGCAATGGCCAGCTTGCGGGCATGCAGGGCGCCGTGGCGGCCAAAGCGGTCCGCGGTGTGGACGGTAAAGGCGCCGTCCGCGCCGCTGACCCGCTCCACGCGATGATACTGGCGGATGTCGAGCCGGTAGTAGGCCGCTACTTGACGGTAATACTGCAGGGCCTCGTTGCGATTGGGCTTGGGATTGGGGCTAGGAAACGGGATGCCGCCGATCTCCAGCAGCTCCGGCGTCGTGAAGAAGGTCATGTGCGAGGGGTAGTGGAACAGCGAGTTGCAGATGCAGCCCTTGTCCACCAGTACCGGCCTTAGGCCTGCCTTTTGCGCTTCAATGGCGCAGGCCAGCCCCGTGGGTCCGGCGCCGACGACCAGGAGATCGAAGATTTCGTTATCAGTTGCGTTGGGTTCCAGCGTGGGGTCGTTCATGGCTCTAGATTAGGGCATGGGAGGGACTCTTTGGGGATTTGGAAGCTTGGGAGGGTTGGTTTCCGAGAAATGGTAGAATGGTAGAAAGAGATGGTAGAAAGGTAGAATCCGATGGCTCTGAGCATCAAAGACGTGGAGACGGACCGGCTGGCTCGGGAGTTGGCGCGACGAAACGGCGAGACTGTCACGATGGCAGTCAAGGTTGCCGTGAAGGAGCGTCTGGAGCGGCAAGAGCCCAACCCGAAAGCCGGGCTTGCGGATTGGCTGATGAAGATCAGCGAGGAGACCGCTCCTTTGATGAACGACGGCCGGACCTCCAAAGAGATGATGGACGCACTCTACGACGAAGAGACAGGTCTGCCGAAATGATCGTAGACACTTCGGCGTTGATCGCCATCATCAAGGGAGAGACTGAGGCGCGGACCTTGTCGGCGGCGATGGAGGCTTCCAAAGTTCTCCGCATATCCGCCGCAACCTACCTAGAGGCGTCCATCGTGACGGATGGGTGTCGCAGTCCGAAGTTGAGCGCTCGTTTCGACGAGATCTTTGCTCGTGCAAATGTGGTAATCGAACCGGTCACCGAAGACCAGGCAAGGATTGCCCGTCAGGCCTACCGCGACTACGGCAAAGGCAGCGGCCACCCGGCCAATCTGAACTTCGGCGACTGCTTCAGCTACGCCCTGGCGCGGGAGAAACGGGAGCCGATGCTGTGGAAGGGCGACGATTTTGGGCATACGGACATTCGGCCGGCTTGAGACGGGCGCGCAATTCCGGCTGACCTGACCGGCTGCTCAGCCCCAGACCCTCGCCATTCTCAGGCGGAAGCCAGCGACCGGGGCAGTGGCCTCCACCGCTTCCGGGCGGTGCAGAACCACCGGAGCGGCTCCCGCAGCGTATACGGCCACGGTTCCGCCGAATGGGTCGATGCGCCAAGCGAGGCTGACCCCGTTTGCGATCCACTGCTCCATCTTGGCGTCCAGCTCCGCGAGCGAGTCCGACGGGGACAGAATCTCGACGAGAAAATCGGGCGCAAAGGGCAAAAAGCGCTCCCGCTGTTGTTCGGTCAGGGCTGCCAGGCGGCTCGACTCCACCCAGCCTGCATCGGGGCTCAGCGTGGAACCGTCGGGCAGGTTGAAGCCGGCATTGGAGCTGAAGGCAGCGCCACGGCCATCCTGCTCAGCCCAGGCAAACAGTTCGTGGACCACATAGGCTTCGCGGCGATTGTTCTCGAAGCCGCTCGGAGTCATCACAAGAATCTCTCCTGAAGCCAGCCGCTCGACCCGGCAGGGCTTGTTCGCCTGGGAAAAGGCGATCAACTCGTCATCCGATAAGGGGACAGGAGGACGCAGGCGCGCGGGCAGGGCTACGTTTTGCAGTGCCACGTGCATGGGAGTGTCCTCCTCTCCTGATTGAATTCAGCCGCAAGAGACAGGCGTTGGAGATAGTGTAGACCGGCATTGCCAAGGACGCCAGCGCTGTGAGCGAGCAACGGCTGTTGGCTCGGCTCTGCGTGGGCGCGGAGAGACGCGCGCCAAAATCGAGTGGTTACTGGACTACCGTCGCGATTAGCCACACGTATCCCGCTAGAAAGCAGACAAGCGAGGAAAATCCGAGCGTCTCGGATAATGCGTATTGCCACCTCGAGTGCTTATGATCGTGTTGCTACATCTCGTAATGAAATGTCATCCAAGCGCTGAACGCGATCCCATAAAAGACGCTGAATGCGAGTAGAAACAGGGGCGAGGCATAAAACGAAGGTAGGTGCCCGCCATGCCCGTTTAGGCTCGACGAGCCAATAAGCAACACGATTGATCCAGTCGCGAGACTAATAACAACTTCCGAGATCTTCAAATACTTCGCGAGAAACGGCTCGAAAGCGTTCGGTTGCCCATTCGCATCGAGGTAGTAATTCGCCTCCGATTTCGTCCAAAAGCAAATGCACCACAGACCGATGGGAATGGTGCAACCCACGACGATGCCGATTGCACCAGAAAAAAGATTCATCGAGCGCAAGAATAGCACAAGATTTGCGGGATCTCTGCGGTCAAGTCACGCGGAAACCTCGTGTCCTAGCCAGCCAACTCTGTCCTTGCCCCCGCAAAACGTATCCCTTAGTTCGCTGGTTTAATAGCGAAAGGGACACGAAGATGACGAAGGCGAAGC
>Ga0302320_10004706_pt1 | contig 30888 bp, 23 predicted proteins | sample Bog_T0_3_FD_202130 | JGI IMG/M metagenome (GOLD analysis project Ga0302320, IMG submission 202130) | Peat permafrost microbial communities from Stordalen Mire near Abisko, Sweden - Bog_T0_3 | ecosystem: Environmental > Terrestrial > Soil > Wetlands > Peat | place: Sweden: Abisko, Stordalen Mire... | reverse complement strand
CTCCTGGAGAGCGAGCCTGCCGGACCCTACACCGCCCAGGTTTCCGGCGCCAGCGGCGACACCGGGGTCTCGCTCGCCGAGGTTTACGATGGGACGCCGCAAGGGACGTACACTCCGTCCTCGCCGCGCCTCGTGAACCTCTCGGCCCGCGTGCAGGTCGGCACGGGTGCGAACATTCTCATCGCGGGCTTTGTCGTGGGGGGCAGCACCTCAAAGACGGTGCTGGTTCGTGCCTCGGGCCCGGCGCTCATTCCCTTTGGCGTCACCGGCACACTTTCGGACCCCGGGCTTTCGCTGATCAACTCGGCCGGCGCCACGATGGCCTCCAACAGCGGCTGGGGCGGGGACCCTGCGATCATCAGCACGGCTGCCTCCGTGGGAGCGTTCACGTGGAACGACGCCTCAAGCGCAGATTCCGCGCTGCTTGTGACCCTGCCCCCCGGCGCCTACACCGTCCAGGTGGCCGGCGCCGCGGGAACCGCAACCGACACGGGCATAGCCCTTGTCGAGGTGTACGACGTTCCCTGATCCTTCGGGTGGACCCTAGCCCGAGGGACGCTGGAAAAGCGAGTCGAGCGCCTTCAGGTTTTTGAGCTTTGGCGCGCGGGAAGCGCCCGGGGCCGCGGGCGCTACCGCCGGCGCCGTTCGGGGGGCCACCCTCGGTACGCCCGGCGATCCCCGCGAAGCCAGGGCCTTTTCAAGCTTCACAATCGATACCGGGACGGCCGTGCCCAACTCCTGCGCAAAGAGGCTCACGCGGAGCTCCTCGGCAAGCCAGCGAAGGTCCCCACCCGCCTCCAGCGCTGCGGACTCCAGGGGCGCCAGCTCGCGAGCCCGCTCATCGTCCCGCGCAGGGCTTTGGCGGCGCTTGGCCGCCCGCAGCCTCATGGCCTTCAGGTAGCGGGGAAATTGGCCAAGCAGCGGATACGGGGTGTCCCTGAGGAAATCCGCTGGCACCAGGCGCGCCACGTCCGCAGCCATCCCCGGGTAGGGGTGCTTCTCGACCAGGAGCTCCTGCCTGAGGGCGAGGATCTCCCTAACGAGCGCCACAAACCGGGGCACGATCCCGCGCAGGTCCTCCTTGGCCTTCGCGACCGCGGAGGAAAACGTCCCCCCGGAAAGGGGGTCCACCGGCCTGCCGCAGGCCCAGGAGCGAATGCAGTGGTAGGCGTCCTCACGCAGGTCCTCGGAGGGCTTTAGCATCGCGAGCGTGGCGCCCAGGTCGGCGAGGGCCCGAAGGTTGCGGTGTAGCCATGCCAGGTCGTTGCGCAGCTGCAGCTCAAGGAGCGCCGCAAGGCCGCGGGCGCCCGCCACCTGCGCCTCCTCGGGTGTCCTGAACAGCCGGAGGGCCACGCCCTTGGGTTCCGACCTGAGGGCGGGATAGCCGTACACGCACACGCCCGCCTTCTCCGTGACGACGACCCGGCCGGCAATGTCGCCAAAGGTCCACGAGACCTGGCAGGGCATCTCAAACCGGGCGCGCGCCGCCGACCAGGCCTCGGGGTCCTCCCTCAGGAGCTCCACGGCGCCCGTGCGCTCCCTAAGCTTCAGGTTGTCGAGGACCGGACCCAAATCCCTGCCCGAAGCCAGCTCGCTCCCGTTGTCGTCCTCCACCCGGATGCGCACCCTGAGCCGGTCGGGCAACGGCTTCGAGGCCCAGGCCGCGGAAGCGACGGTGATCCCGTGGTGTTCCCCAATCAGGTCCCGCAGCAACGCCGGGACCGTGGCCGTCCGCCCCGACTCGCGCCTGCGCTGGAGGAGCCTCGCGGAAAGGGCGCGAGCCGTCTCTGCAAGCGGGACGAAGGCCCGGCGCTGCTCCTTCGGGAGGGCGCGGAGGTAGTGCTCGACCTTTTCCGCAAGGTGCCCCGGAACAGCCCAGTCCAGGTCCCCTTCGGTGAGCGAGCCGGCCTGCCGCACGTTCACCGTGAGCGTCACGCCGTCGTCCTCCCTGCCCGGTTTGTAGGCGTAGTGGAGCGGGATCGCGCGGTTCTCGATGGGGACGGCCTCCGGGAAGTGTTCCTTGTCGGGCGGCTCGGCGGCCGCGCCGCGGAGGTCCTCCTCCTCCATCATCAGGTACCGCGGCTCATTCGCCCTGCGTTCCCTCACGAGGTCGACCAGGTCGCCCACCGCGGAGATGTTCTCAAGGCGCGCCGCGTAGAACCTCGCCGCGGCTTCGTCCAGGCCGAGGTAGGCGCTGTCCCGTAGCCGGGTCATGGCCGACTCGAGCTGCTCCCTAAGGCCCCGGTTGTGTGCCAGGAAATCGAACGGCCATGTGACGGTGTCGTTCACGAGGCCCTCGCGTATGAAGATCTCGGTGGCCCGGGCGGGGTCTATAGGCCCGTAGCTCACGGAGCGGGCGTCAATCTCGAGCCCGTAGAGCCGCGTTCGCTGCTTCACGAGCACCCGGCCCGACTCGGCACTCCAAAACGGCTCGCTGTGGGAGACGCTCAGGAGATGGACCCCGATCTCGAGCGCCCAGGCCGGGTCCAGCCGGGCGCAGGTGCGCGCAAACATGCGCGTGGTCTCCATCACCTCGGCCGCCATGATCCACCTCGGCGCCGAGTCGCGCTTCCTTGGGGGCGCCTTTCCTGCCCGCGCCGCCTTCTGGGGACCTGCGGAATCCCTCCTGTGGAGGACCGATCCCGGGAAAAGCACGACCCGGCGGTCATGCGCCGCGCGGTACCCGCCGTTCTCCTCGTCCCGGTGCGCGATGTTTCCAAGGAGGCCCGCAAGCACGCTCCTGTGGATCGCACGGTACGCGGGTGTGCCGAAGGCCATGGACCTGTCGGCTCCCGGGCGCAGGCCGTCGTGGACCGAGGGCGTCCCCGAATCCCCGTCCTTGCCGAGCACCTCCGATATCTGCGCGTGAACGTCCCGCCATTCGCGCATGCGGATGTAGCTCAGGTGATGGGACCGGCAGAAGGCCCTCAGGCGCGCCTGGCCCAGGGACTCGACCTGGGTGTGGTAGGCGTCCCAGATGTTCAGGAGCGTGAGGAAGTCGGAGTCAGGATGCGCGAACCTGCGGTGGGCGGCGTCCGCCTGGACCCGCTTCTCCTCGGGGCGCTCCCTGGGGTCCTGGATGCTGAGCCCCGAGGCGATCACGAGTACCTCGCGCACGGCCTTCTCTCGCCTGGCCTGGAGGATCATGCGACCCGCGGTGGGATCCACGGGGAGCCGGGCAAGCTCGCGGCCGATCGGCGTGAGCTCGTGGGCCGCACCGGGCTCAAGCGCACCGAGCTCCTCCAGGAGGAGATACCCGGCCCTGACCGCCTTGGGCGCCGGCGGCCCGATGAAGGGGAACGTCTCAACGTCGCCCATCCCGTTGGCCTTCAGGCGGAGGATCACGTCCGCCAGGTTCGCCCGCTGGATCTCCGGCTGCGTGAACTCCGGCCGCGCGAGGAAGTCCTCCTCCGAGTAGAGGCGCACGCACACCCCGTCCGCCACCCGGCCGCAGCGGCCCTTCCGCTGGTCCGCGCTCGAGCGCGAAACAGGCTCTATCGGGAGCCTGCGCGTCCTGGCCTTCGGGGAGTACCGGCTGATGCGCGCCAGTCCCGTGTCGACGACGTAGCGGATGCCGGGGATCGTGAGCGAGGTCTCGGCGATGTTGGTCGCCACCACCACCCTGCGCCTCTGGCCCGCGGCGAAGATCCGTCGCTGCTCGTCATTGGTGAGGCGCCCAAACAGGGGGATCACGTCCCAGTCCCCCAGGCGGCCCGTCAACGCCTCGCAGGTCTCCCGGATGTCCCGCTCGCTCGGCATGAACACGAGCACGTCGCCCGCGCCGGAGTCGCGGGCGATCCGCTCGGCACTCTCTATGGCCCCGTCCACGTAGTGCATGGCCTCTGCACGGGACCCTCCCTCGTCGCCCTCGACGGCGTCGCTTCCAAAACCGTCCAATGGGAAGTAGACCACCTCAACCGGGTACATGCGGCCCTCGACCCGGATCACGGGCGCGTCGCCAAATGCCCGGCTGAATTCCCCGGTGTCAATCGTCGCCGAGGTCACGATGATTTTCAGCTCGGGCCTTCGGGTCCGGAGGACACGCAGGTGGCCGAGAAGGAAGTCGATGTTGAGCGACCGCTCGTGCGCCTCGTCGATGACGATCGTGTCGTACTCCCTGAGGAGCGGGTCGCCCTGGGCCTCCGCGAGGAGCATTCCGTCGGTCAGGAACTTTACCACCGTCGCGGGCGACGTGTTGTCGCTGAACCGGACCTTGCAGCCCACCTCCCTGCCCCACGCGACCCCCATTTCCTCCGCGATCCTCCTGGAGAGCGAGAGAGCGGCGACCCTCCTCGGCTGGGTGCAGGCGATCCTGCCAAGCGTGCCCCTGCCGGCCGCCAGGCACATCTTCGGGATCTGCGTCGACTTGCCCGATCCGGTCTCCCCTGCGAGGACAAGGACCTGGTTGCCCGCGATTGCGTCCACAATCTCCGGCGCCCGGGCGCTGATTGGCAGCTCCGGCGCGAACTCAATCCGGAAATTAAAACGCGGATCCTTAGGGTCGCCGGAGGTATGTCGGGTGTGATTTGCCAAATGGGAGGGGGCAAGATTCAATCGGCAACGCCGCGATGACAATCCTTAGCGCGGCCGGCCGCCTGGGAAAAGGGGGACGGGCCCCCAGTGCTAGGGAGAACTATAGCCAAACTTGGCAAACACAGCCCTGGCAGCGGGTGTCGTTAGGAATTCGAGATAGCGGCGGGCGGCCGGGCTTGCCGCTCCGCGCAGCGTAAGAACTCCAGCTTGCGAGATGGGCGAATAAAGTCCCTGAGGGACCTCAATCCAACGCCCCTTGTCCGCCAGCTTCGGGGAAAGCACGAGGGAGAGAGCAACAAAGCCGGCGTCGGCGTTCCCGCTTGAGACAAACTGTGCCGTCTGGGTGATGTTCTCGCCGAAGACGAGCTTGGCCTTTGCCACGTCGGAAAGACCGAGGCGCGCCAAGACCTCCTGGGCAGCCCTCCCGTAGGGCGCGGTCGACGGATTCGCGATCGCGAGCTTTGAAACCGAGGCATCGCGCACCACCGATTCCACCGAACCGAGGCCGAGCCCGGGCCTCGTGGTCCATAGGACGAGGCGACCCCGGGCAAACGTCACGAGGCTCGCCGCGTCGGCCCCGCCGCCTTTCACCAGCTTCTGCGGGTATTCCGTGTCCGCGGAAAGGAAAACGTCATACGGAGCACCGTTTTGTATCTGGGCGACGAGGCTCCCGGACGCGCCTATCTCGCTCGTCACCGTGACGCCGGGCACAGTCTTGGAAAACTCGGCATTCAAGGGCTCGAGCACGTAGACCAGATTTGCCGCGGCAGCCACGGATACACTCCCGGCAAGGGCGGCCTGGGTAAACGCCAGACAAAGGAGAAGCAGTGCGTCCGTCCTCAGGAGGATTCGCATGGCCAAGGCCTCCCGATCGGAAAGCGGTTGTCAAGCGCGAGCGCGAAATCAGAGCGCGCTTTTCAGCACCGCGAGACCCGCCTTCGACACCTCGACATCGTCCTGTGACCTGCCACCGCTAAACGCCGCCACCGCATAGCCCGTCGCCGTGCGGGCGATGACGCCCCCTTCCCATCCGACCTCACCTGTCATCGGCGGACGACCGGCGTGCCCGCTGTCGCGGTGCGAGTCTACCATCTCGGTCGCCTTGGCATAGGCGATTGCCAGCAGGTTGGCGCCGTTGTTTCCGGTCGACGGGGGATCCTTCATCCGGCCGACGACCACCATCTTGGAACTCCATGACCCTGCGGCCTCGCCCTGGAAGAAGCCGACGACCGCCACGCCGCCAATCTTTAGCTTGAGCGCCTCCTGCCTCATCGCGACAAGCGCGTCGTCAGCCGCCGAATCAAAGCCCTTCGGCGTTCCCTGCGACCTTGGCGCCTCCTGGGCAAGCACGGCCGCTAGGCCCAACGCCGCCACGATCAAGCCCCTGACCGTAAAATGCAGCGGGTTTATTCTCATCGTGGGTGGGGTGAATTGGGCGCGTTCCCTGCCTGGTCGCGGACGCGGCACCGATCGCTTCCGGATCTAGCACGGGCCCGCGCGCTTCGCCAGCATTCTCGAAAGCATGGCTTGCGTTTGCTCTCGGGGCCTCGGCCGTGCACGTTGCGCTTGCCGCCGAAAGCTCCCGCGCTTTCAACTGGGAGAAGCCCACCGTGACGCCCGAGGAATTCAGGATATCCGCGACAGAAGCCAAGGCCGAACCGCCAGCCGGAGCAAGCCCGGCCCTTCTGGCGCTCTGGCATGACGCGAACGGAAACTGGGAAAAGGCCCACGAGGTGGCCCAGTCTGACGCGACCTGCGACGGGTCCTGGGTCCATGCCTATCTGCATCGCAAGGAGGGCGACAATGGCAATGCGGCCTATTGGTACGCCCGGGCCAGGCGGCCCGTCGCCCAAGGCCCGATCGAGAGCGAGTGGTCGGCAATGGTCCAAGAATTGGGGATCCATGGCGGCGGCCATTGACCCGCGTTTCACGCCGCTACGGGCATTTTCGACTAAATCGTGTAAATATTCGGGAACGCCGACAGGCATCGGCATTTTCCCTGTTCCGCGGGCTTGGCCTTAATGGGTAGCACCTTAGCCTCTATCAAGGTCCCTAATCCCGAGCGAACTGTCACTCATAGTCGCTCGACAGCGGTGGTAGGCTCCGTGCGGATGAAGACGCACGCAAAAAAATGCGCGCACGGCCGCCTGAAGGCACAGATACTTCTGCGGTCCGCCCAGGCGAGGGCCATCATTGAGCGCCTGCATCCCCTTTTCGACAATGCGGTCGACTCGCTCGCCTTTGCGGCGTGGCAAAATGATCGTTTCCCCACCGACTGCCTCCCGGCCTATCGGCGGAAGGCGGAGCTTGAGCTCCTTGCCAGTCGGCACCTGTCAAACGGGCCGCGCCTAGCCGGCGGCAAGCCCGCAGGGCAGGCGTAGTTGAATCCCTTGCCACGAAAATGGACCCGCTTTCGCCAAAGCGCATCCTCGTTGTCGACTACGATCCGGTGGTCCGCGGACTCATGGTCGTTGCCCTTCAGGATGCGGGCCACAGCGTGGAGACGGCTGCCGATGACGCCGTTGCCTGCGATGCCATGTTATACAATGACTTTGATCTGCTCGTTACGGACGACCTTATGGGCCGGGTGTCCAGCCTTGCCACAGCACGCCAAATACAGGTGATGACATGCATCGACTACCTACAATCCTGATAGTGGACGACGACGAGGGGCACTCGATCCTGATCCGCCAAAGCTTGGCCGAGGTCGAGCTTGAGAACGACTTCGTTGAGTTCCGGGACGGACAGGCCGTCCTCGACTTCCTGTTCAAGCCCGCGACCAGGGGCGAACGTCCACCTCCAAAGGTGCCCTTCCTCCTCCTTCTCGATATCCGGATGCCCAAGGTGGACGGCATTGAGGTCCTGCGCCGGGTTAAATCCGATCCACGCCTGAGGGCGCTTCCGGTGATCATGCTTTCGACGACGGACGACCCCGGGGAGGTCGACCGGTGTCATAGGGCCGGCTGCAGCGCCTACGTCCAGAAGCCGGTCGACTACGACACGTTTGCCGAGGTTGTTCGGCGACTGGGCTCCTTCATGAAGATTCTGACCGTGCCCACGATCGCAGCCTGTTGAGAAGGCGTTGGTCAGCCTAGCCCTGAGACGGCATCGACCCGGCTTGGCCTATTGCGCCTTTTGTCGGGTCTGGAACGCGCGGCTGTAGCCAGACGCGGGGATCGCCACGGTGTAGGAAGCACCGTCGGGGGCCACCGACACCTTTATGAAATTAGCGTCCGCGTGGTTAGGGTCGGAAGCGAAATTGGCGATGAACTCCGGCGCCGTGTTGTCCTCGGGATCCTCCCGCCTGAGGTTCTTGTGCACCTGGTACATGGCTTGGAGTCCCGGGGAGGACTCAAGGGCGGCAAGGGTGCTCTTGGCCGTCCCCTTGGTGGGACCGTTGTTCATCACGGAAACCGTGGGAGCCAGGCTGTGGATGAGAACCGGGTTGTTGCTAAAGCCCAGTCCGTGGTGGTCCACCTGGTATACGTCGACCTGTCCGACACGGTTCACCGGTGTCACCACCTCGCCCTCCATATTCCAGGTGAGATCGCCCCCGTCCCAGAATCGAAACGGGCCAAAGTCGAGAACCCAGGCGCTGCTGAGGTCATTGTCGGTCGGCTCGAGGTCGTGGTGGGAATTCTCCGAGGCCAATGGGTTTGGCTTCGCCCCCGCCGGAGCGTCGACAAACCTGCCACCGCTTGCAACGCACCTCACCACCGTGCGGGTTCCTCCCCGTGCGTCGCTCAGGGGAAGAACAAGCCCCGGCAGGACCAGGCTTCGCCCTCCCGCTGCAAACGAGCGGTACGGCCCGATCATCGAGAGGAAAAAGGCGTCGCTTGGATTGTGGTCCGGGTCGTGCAGGGGTATACCCCTGTCGTAAACCTGCCCAACGGGCATAAGTGCCGCCAACTGGGAGATCCCTCCAAAGTGATCCAGGTGAAAATGGGTCAGGACGAAAAAATCGATCCGGGTAAGGCCCGCCACCTGCGCTGCGACAGCGTGGATCCTGCCGGCATCGCGCGCGCCGGGGCTGCCCGAGTCGATCAAGACCGACTCCCCCTCGGGCGTGACGATCAAGGTCGCTCCCCCGCCCTCAACGTCGACAAAGTAGATGTCCAATCGGCGGTCCGCCGACGAGGCCTCGGCGCGGGTTGCAACTAGGCCAACGAGCGCAAGGAGCACGATCCCTAGGTACGTTTTCAACGAAACGATACGGGATCAACCCGGGCGCGTACGCAAAGGAAAATCCCCATGGGCTAGTCACCCAAACAAAGCCGATTCAGCAGTCGTAGAACGCCTGGTCATCCCGCTCCGCCCTTCCGGATCGCCCCGGGGATTTCAAGGGGCGCGGACTGCGGCGGGTATCAATCCTATTACTGGGGTTTGGACTCGCCGCCCGGCTTCTCCTCTTCGGCTTTCGCAGCGTCTGCCCTGGCTTTCGCATCCGCCTTCGCCTTCGCATCAGCCTTGGCCTTTGCCTCGGCCTTGGCCTTCGCCTCGGTGCTCGCCTTGGCATCAGTCTGCGCCGTGCTTGGACGAGACTCTTCCGGACGGGCTTCGGCGGGTTTTGCCTTTGCCTCCGTGTTTGCCTGCGAAAGGGCGCGAGCCTTTTGGTCCTCGCGGGTCCTCTCGTCGGCCTTGGCCTTTTGAGCAGCGATTGCCTTCGATTCGGAGTCCGCCTTTGTGCGCGCCTGGGCGGCAGCCAGCGCCTTTGGATCCTCAGTCGGGCGGCCCTCGGACGCGGCCGAACGCGCGGGTTGCGTCGCGGTGGCCTCCGCCTGAGCCCGTGGAACAGGATGGCTCTGGCTCGCCGCAGTCGTCGTTCCAGCTACGGGCTTCACCGCCGACCTGGCCTCTTCGGCGACTCGCACCTGGCGAACGGGCACCGGCTTGATCGTCTGGCCGGTAGCCTTCTCGATCGTTGCCACGCGGGGTCCGGAATTGACGGTGATGTTGTCGGTTATGTGGGTGTCGTTAATGATCACCGTCTTGTTGATGATCGTCGTGTTGTTGACGATGATCGTGCTAGGGCGGATCGGGCCTGAAAAATGGCGCTCGTCCACAAAGACGTATATGCTGGGAAAGAGCCCGACACGCACGTTGAATCCCGGGCGAGCCTGGGAGGATAGAGGTGCCCATCCAGCATAACCGCCGCCTTCGCGCCAGGATACCCAAGCGGGAGCCCATTGGGTTTGTGGCACCCAGTACCAACCCCGCTGCGGGTCGTCGTTCCAGCGACCGTAGTGGTAGGTGGCCCACCCAAAGGACTCGGAACTCTGCCAGCACCAGCCGGCGTCGGTCGAAACCCACTGGCCGCTCGAGTAGGGTCTCCATTCACCCCCTACGTTTCGGGGCTGCCAGCAGCGTCCATAGCCGTCGATGTCGACCCACGTGCCGTAGGATTCGAGGGGTTGGTAAAAATCGCTCGCAACAGTGATTTCAACCGCCGCAGGGGGGGACGGAGGCTCCGGAGGCGGGGCCTCATATAAGGGGCCCGGGGAGTAGGCGACCCCAGGCTCGGTCTGCACATACGCGGTGCAGCCCGTGAGCGCACCAGCCGCAAGGGAAAGGATTAGGACGGGGCGGGAACCGAGAGCGCGACGCGATAAGCGTGGCAGGCGTGGTTGGGCCGAGGTGAGAAATGCCATAAATGATGTCGTTGCCACTCTTTGACACCCAAAATGGGCAGGCGGTCGACCCTCCGGCTCAATTCTCTGGAATAGGCGACCATGCCGCCCGTGCGGCACCGGAACTTGCAACGAACCGTCACAGGCCCGCGATCGTGTTTCCCTGCTCGTGTCCCACCATCTTCACAAAGGCTTCCGCCGCCTTCACACCGAGCTGCATCCCGCGGTACTCCTCCATGATCGCCTGGTTACCGGGGGCACCGGGCCTGTAGATCAACGGGGGGTCCTGGCTCTCGTGGCAGAACACGGCCCTGCGCTTCAATTCCTGGACGCCGGTGATGTCGACGTAATCGGTGGGGTGGAACGTCATCGTCTCGACCCCTGAGCCGACCTCGAAGAAATAGAGCTCGAATTTCACCTTTGCCCTCATCCACACCTGGATGGTGAGCAGGCTCGAGCATTGGTGGTCCTTGTGTGAGTCAATCGGCCAATGGGCGAACACGATATCGGGTTCCTCCTTGCCGATCACCTGCTCCATCCTGGCCACCCACTCGTTGCTGACGACGGAGGAGCCGTCGATTTGGCCGGCGAAGACAGGCTTCGCGCCAAGGATCCTGCACGCGGCAATTGCCTCGTTCGTTCGGATTGCCGCCGCCTCGTCGTACGATTTCCCGGGAACGCCGGCCTCCCCGCGCGTGAAGTAGATATTCGAGACCGAGTGCCCGGCTGCGGCAAACCTGGCCAATGTCCCGCCCGGGCCCGCCTCCGGGTCTCCCGGGTGGCCTCCCACGCAGGCCACATTAAGTGACTTGGCTCCACGTGTTCCTTCGGCATTAAGGGCCGATGTGTTGAGGGAAAGCATTCCCAGGCCCGCTGCCGCCTGCTGGAAGAATGTCCTGCGCGATGAGGTCGTCATATGTGGGGTTTTGCTAGGACCTGACCCCGAAGATCCAGCAAAGACGTCATGGGGTCCACCCTTTCCCACCGCGCCGATGGCCGTTCGGCCAATGGAAGCTCCAGCGGCCGTTTATCCCGGCGGATTCTAGATCGTCGTTCGTCCCGGCCCTTCACATCGCGCCCGCTCTCCCACCCCAGGTCGGAGCGTCGCCCGGCCATCCGTTGGCGGTCTTGTTGCCCGGCGCGGCTGATCGGCCGAGATTGTGCGCCAAATTGAAGGTCTCGGTCCCAACTTTGTCTTGTAACCGGAAAACCGCCGCCGATAAACAAAGCCCTGATGCGAAGCGAGATACCCCCCGTCAGTTGCAATCGCCTTCGGAGAATTCCCGGGCAGCCATGCTGATGGGAAGGCCGTCCACCGCGCCGGTTCGGGGTGCTCGTGCCATAGGACTGCTTGGCTTAGTCGCGGCGGTCGCATGGGCCGCGGCCCGGTTCGAGGTTCGCCCCCTTTGGCACGTTAACGTCCGCGAGGTCGTCGCCATCCTCGTTTGGGCCGTCGGCCTTCACCTGACCGTCCGCCTTGCCGAGGCGCTGACCCGAGCCCGGGAAGGGCCTTCCTGGCGGGATTACGCAATGGTCTACGCTCTCATGCTTTTCTGCGGCATCATGTTCCTGGGGTATTTCAACGCCCACCGGGTGGGGCCCCTGGATGCGCAGTGGTACGAGAACGCGATGACCGACTACCTGACCCAGGCCAGGTCCGGGACGTTCCCGGTCGTCATCGGCTCAACCATCACCGAGTTCAACGGCGCGGTGCACCCCTTCCGATCGGCGCCCTGGCAGTTTGTGCTGGCCGATGGCGTGGACATCCTCTCCGGCCGTTCGCTCGCGCCCGCCGCCGTCCAGCATATCACCGCGATCGCCAGCTTCTGCGCGTCTGTCCTCGTCCTCTATGTCGGCTTCGCCCGGTCAAGGCCCGGCTCGCGGGGCTTGGCCTGGCTGTTCGCCTTCATCTATGCGTCCGCGCCGGCGGCGACCGTCCCCCTATTCCGGTACGACATGTACATGACACTGACGGCCCAGCCCGTGATGGCGGCAGCCATGCTCTGCGCCCGGGCTGCGATCGAGGAGGACTCGGTCGTTGCCTCCGGCTGGCTCGGCGTTTTCCTGGCGGCCCTGTGGTATTGCCACCCTCCCATGGCGCTCCTGACAGGGATGGTGGCTGGCGCGGCCACCGCGGCCGGAGTCGCCGTTCGCGGCGTGACGGTGCGAAGGATCCTTTGCGCGGTGGCGGGCCTCGCGATCTTCGGGGCGCTGGCGACTCCATACTTTATATCGATGGGGGAGCTCGCCCGGACGGAGTCGCCCCTCCTGGCTGCGCTCGTGATGCCCCTGGTCGGCCTGGGGCTCTGCCTTTTCGCGTCCGCCGGCTTCCTTAGGACGCGCTACCTTCCTTGGCTCGCCCTCCTTCCGACTTCGATCCTCTGCCTGCGTGATTTCCAGTCCTCGCTCGTTCCTTTTGCCGCGTGCTTTTCGGCGGCAATGTTCCTGGTGGCCCTGGCTACCCGGTCGCGCCCGCGCCTGAAGGACGCTGCTTGGCTCTCCCTCTGCGCGCTCGTGGCGGCCGTCCTCGCGTGCACGCTCTTTGCAAAATCCTCCATCCCGTCCTCCGCCGTCAACTGGATCCCCCGAGGCTGGACCGTATATGTGCAGCCGATCACGGAACAGACGGGACTGCGCGACCAGCCTGGATACATGCTGTGGCTCCTGGTCGCCGGGACCATTGCGACGGTTTTCGCGACGCCGTCGACTTTCGCGCAGATCGCCGCCGCCGCCGCCCTCATGCTGGTCGTCTCCTTTGGGTGCTGCGGCAGCCTTTCCAGGTTCTTCTGGGGCAACATGCCCACAAGCATCACCGACGTCGTCGGCCTAAACTACGACTTTCGCGTGGTGTCGGTCATGGCGATTGTCGCCGTCGTAGGGGGATTCTCGTGGCTTACCTCGTTCCGCGAAGCCCATCGCGCGACGGGCCGGGCGATCCTCGTCCTGATTCTCCTCATGCTTCCATGGTCCGTCTGGGAGTGCCGCACCATGCTCTACGACATCAGGAGCTTCAAAATCGACGACCGGCAGACCGCAGCGCGCAACCGCAGTGAGAACATCTCCCTTGAGCAGTACGCCTGGGACCTGCTCCCGGTGCCAAGGTACATGAGCAACAGCGTGATGGATCCCGCGCTTGAGACGCGGTTCTGGAGCGATTCCGACCATGGCAAGGCTGCGATCGACCCCGACCAGATTGAGCGCGCGCTGGAAACCCCGGGCCAGCGTCCTATCGGGCTCTCAGCGACTCCCATCCCTACGGGCAAGTCCTGGCTCGCCATGGAGCCACGGATCGAGCTCGATCCGGGCCAGCACGTCCTTGTCCGCTTCGATTACCTCGGGAAGTACCTCGATAGCGCGTACCTGATCATTCAGGGACAGACGATCTACAGGGAGTATCGGCTTCCTTCCTCAGGACGTGACTTCGCGTTTGGGTTGAACCCGGGCAACACGCACACGCTTTCGCTCTGGAATTCCGGCGGGACCCACGAGTCGATCCAACTCTTGGTCACCCGCTACGGAGAGCACGCCTACGATCTGCCCGGGTCCGATCCGTATTGGAACATGTATGTGACCCCCTACAACCCCGGGCTGGCGCCGATAGAGCTAAAATCGCTGATTCCGCTGAAGCTGCGGGTGAACGCTCCGGCCTCGGGGTACGTGGAGACGTTCCGGACGCTGATCCCGGGCTACAAGGTTTACGTGGATGGCAAGCAGGCAATCGTTCACGCCTCGCGAGATTCGCTCGTCTCGGTTCGCCTGGAGCCCGGGTCCCATGACCTGTGGGTTCGCTTTGCCGGGACCGTGCGCCTGCACACGGCGATCCGCTGGGCGATAACCGGCTGGCTGATCGCGGCCGTTGCCGCCGTGATCCAACTGCGCGTGATGTGCGGGCGCACGGCATCAAGACTCGACGGAGCGACGTCCTAGTGGGAGCGGGTGAGCGAGTGCCACGGGGTCGGCTCCCTTCGCGCGGACGCCCGGGATTCCGCTTGCCCCGTGAATCCGCACGAGATCTGGGCGATTGCAGCCGGCACAATCTCCCCCCTTTATTTGTGGATGGGCCCCCTCCCCCTTTCCCCGTGAACCACGCTGCGGATTGAACCCAACGCCGACAGCTCCCCCTCCCAGTCCCCCTGCTCCGCCCCTGCCCCGCCTCGCTCCGGGCTTAGCCGGGTCGATCATGTCTCTTTGGTTCGGCATGGCTGTCACAGCGGTCAAGGTCATCCTAGACCTGCTGGTGCTCGATTACGCCGGCGTCCGGGGGTTCCTCCAGACTTCGGATCTTCCCTTTGCGCTGCTGTGCTTTCTTCCCGCATGCCTGGCAGCCTACGCCGTGCTGGCCAAGCTTCCCGGCAACCTAAGACGGGTTGCCCTCGCACTGCTTCTTCTCGCCATCTGGGTGGTCGTAGTCACGGATCTGCTGACGCTCAAGTATTTCAGGGAAAACGTATTCATCGTGCTTCCCCAGACGGCCAAGCTAGGGGTCTTCGGTGCGGCCTGGGGCAATCAGTTTGCCTACATTCCGATCGTTCCCCTCGTCCTTTCGATCCTGGGACTTGGAGCCCTCTACATCCCCTTCTCAAGGTTCCCGCCGGGGCAGCGGGGCCTGATCATCCCTGCCTCGCTCGTGATCGTAGGCTTTCTGGTCGCCGTGAGGCACGATTCCATCGTCCAGGCCTCGCTCAATGCCGTCGTTGACAGCGGAATCTATTACACCCCGGAGGGGGGGGGCCTGGGCGACAAGCCGTTGCATAGCGGGATGCATCGGGCGCCCATCGCGGTGGGATCACCGCTGCTCTCCCCAAAGACCATCATCGTTCTCATCAACGAGTCGCTGCCCTGGAACCTCGGGACTTCCGGGAATCCGGCATCCCCGTTGTTTGACTCGCTTCTGGCCGAGAGCGGACTGCCCCGGGAGGAGTGGGTGGTTTTCCCGCACGCATTCACCAACAGCTCGGCCACCGACATCAGCGTGCCCTCGATCTTGACCGGCGCGGACCCGACAGCCGGCACGGACAACATACAGGCCATGCCCCTTGTATACTCGATGGCGAAGATGCGCGGCTACCAAACGGCGTTCTTTACCTCCCAGGACTATGGATGGCTCAACATGCGGCTGTTCTTCGCAAGCAAGGACCTGGACGTATTCCTCTCGGGGGAGATAACCGGGCAGCCCGCCGCCAGCCTCCTCGGCATCGACGACCTGTACGTCGCCGACAAGATTGCGGAGTTCATCCGCAATGTTCCCCGCGAACGGCCGCTGTTTCTCGTGCTGAACAACAATGCCGTCCACCTCCCCTATCAGACCAAGACCGAGATCCCCCTCCCCGAGCTAGGGGGGGACCCCAAGCGGCAGGCTGCCTTCATCCTCGAGGAGTTCTACCGGAGAATATACCAAAGCCTCAGGGACACGGATCGGCTCCAGGGAAGCCTGATCATCGCCACATCGGACCACGGCGAGGGCCATCCCCTGAGGAAAAGGCTCAATGCGCGGTTGGATTCCCATTACGACGAGGTCATTAACATCCCGCTTGCCGTCCGCCTGCCCCCCGGGACAGATCCCGCCCTCAAGAAGACCCTCGAAGCCAACACAAAGGTGCTGGTCGAGAACCTGGACGTCACCCCCACGCTCGCCGAGCTCTTCGGCGTGGCCCTGCCGGGCCCGCTTGTCTTCGCGGGCCAAAGCCTGTTTGGAAGAATCGCGGAGGACCGAATCAACGTGTCGGTCTCGAACAATGAATGGAAACAATACCTTCCGAAGGCCTTTGGACTTGCGTGCCGCAACGACCGGCTGGTGTACAGCGACCGCAGTGGATTGCAGTATTTTGACGTGGCCACGGACCCAGACGAGGCCAGGCCGATCGCGAAGGGCCAACGCTTCGATTTCTACCTGACCTACGTTCGCCTCCACCCCACTCTCCCAAGGTACCTGACGCATGCCAGCGACCGTTGATCGCGCTCAGGTCCCCCGCCTGCGCCTCGGCCTGGCTCTCCTGGCCGGCGTGGCGCTGGCGGTGCTCCTGATCCGGGGGTCCTGGTTCTCCGACCGGGCCCTCTTCGAGGTGCGATCGGCGCTCAATCTGTCCCATTTCCTGACTCCCGCGTTCAACCTCGGGCAGAAGGTGGGCTCCGACGGCTTCTCCCCCTGGATATGGCTCTTGGCGGCGGAATTTTCCCTGGGGGCACCGGCCCTGCAAGCTGTAGCGCTGACTGAGGCTATCCTCATTATCGGAGCCGTCTTCCTGCTGGGGCGAATCGCGTGGGTGTCGTTGCCGACCGGGTCCGGACCGAATGAGGGGCCAAGGGACATCGCGAAGCTGGTCGCCGTTCCGGCGGTCCTTTTGGGATGCGTCCCATTTCGAGTCACGGTGGCCTCCGGGGGCGAGTACGCACTCGCCTTCTTCCTGACGGCGCTTTTCGGAGCCTTGCTCACCCCGGGGCCCGTGAAGGGATCTTCCGGGCGAGTTACTTTCGCCTCGCTCGTTTTCTCCCTCCTCGTCCTGACCCGCCCCGAGCTGGCCTTTGCGCTCGCTCCTGCGGTCCTCTGGATCGGCTGGAGGCATCGCGGCCGCCTGGGGCCGCACGCCCTTGGCCTCGCGATGGGAACCTCCCCCCTTCTCATCTTCCTGGCAGCCGGCGCCTGCGGCCTTGCCACCTTCCAGAGCGGCGACCCCTGGGCCCGGCTCATGAACCCGCTCCATCGACAGGACGTCCTTCGCCACGGGCTCATCTACCTCATTGACGCGGCCGTGCGCTCGCCCCTTTCACTATTCACCCTCGCATCCTCCGTGATGGCCGGCCTATGGACCCTGCGGGGCCCAGGAAAACAGCCGCTTCCGCTGCTCTTTTCGATCGGAGGCGTCGCGTCGTTGGCCTTCGTCGTGGCAAAGGGCGGCGGGGACACGAGCGGGGTCCTCCTTTGCGGCCCGCTGGCCTTCGCCGGCCTGGCCCTTGCCCTCTCGCGGCCGTTTCCCGTTGGGAGCGTCCTTTTCCTGGCGGCCTACCTCGCCATCTTCTTTGACCCGGGCAAGGTCATATCCCGGCCGGGCGTCGAACCGGCTTTCCCGAGGACCGTCGAGCTCTTCCGTGAATGGGGCGTGCGCGACGAGATCCTCACCCAAGGCACCCGCACACCCGGGGCAATCGAGCATGAGGTCTCCAAGGCACAGGGGCTGTGGACGGCCACGGGCAGGACGACGGCCTCCAAGCGCTTCGCGATTTCCGGAGAGCCGGGACTAGACGGGCTCCGCTTGGGTCCCGCGGTCGCGGTTCTCGATCGGCGACTGATCGCCGATCCGAGGTCCGCGCTCCCGGGCATTCTTCCGGTGGACCCAAGGTGGAGCGCGGACATATCGCCCGAGCCGGGCGGCGTCGTGCAATTGGCGGTCCGAGTGAAGGAGGAGCCCGTCGGGACGGTCGAACCCATCCTAACGGCAGGAACGTTCCCCGACAGCGTCCAGGTCGCCGTAGAGCACGAAGCCGGCCGCAGCATCCGCTTCCGAATACGCAGGGGCAAAGAGATCTTCTTTAGTCCGGTGGTGCGGTCCTTCGCGTTCGATGCGCTTCACGAGCTGATTGCCGACTACGGGCCCGCTGCTGCGGGAGGTTCATCCCCTGCCGCCCTCCAGCTCGCCCTTGACGGCACCCGGCTATGGGAGCTCCCCACCAGCCTCCGCCGCATCGCACGCCGCTTTTCCCTGGGAGAACTCTCGGTGGGATGGAACCTGGCCGAAGACCCGACCTGCACGGAGCGGTTTAGCGGATCCATCGAAAGCGTCCGCGCTTCGAGCGCCCAGGCCCTGGACAGCCTAAGATGGCCGAACTCGCCGCCCGATGGCTCCGAGTTCGAGCTCGGAATCCGCTTTTCAACGGCCGTCGGCAGCGAGCCTCTCCTGTCGACAGGCAGGGAGGGCTCCTCCGACGTCATCATCGCCGAGCGCAGCGCCCCGGGCTCGGTGTCCATTGGCCTGGCGCACGGGGACTTGCTTCCCGTTTACGGTACGCCGCTCGACATCGACGACGGGGCGTTTCACCGAATCCTGGTCAGGGTCGGCCCATTCTTTGCGCACGACCCGGGCCTATTCCCCAAGGACCGGGTGTCCGTCCAGATTGACGGCAGGCAGGCGCTGTACCTGCAGGAGGAGCTTTACCCGTTCGCGCCCCACGAGGTCCACTTCCTCGACAATCCCCTCGGCAACACCCGGTGCAAACGGGATTTTGGAGGGGAGATCCGGGAGGTGGTAACACGCGAGTCACCCGTCTCGGGCAATGCCCTTCGAACGATTATTCGTGGCGGCCACGGTGCCATCACGTTTCTGGTTCGTTTGGACGGAAACAACATAACGCGCGGAATGGGGCTGGTCGAAACGGGCCGCCCCGGAGCCGGAGACGTGCTCTCGGTGACACGGACGGATGCTCGCCATGTGCGGTTTTCCTTCGATCACTGGGGGCTAGGAGGGCCCACCGGGCCCATCCTCGAGGTCGACCCTGCGACCCCTCATGTGATCACCGTCGACATGGACTCGCTCCACGCCGGCGCAGGACAGAACCCCAAGGAGGAGGTCAAAGTCACTCTGGATGGCGCCATGGCTCTATCCGGCCATTCCGCCTGTTATCCCTGCGACCCGGAGGAGATTTATCTCCTCCAGAACAAGTTTAACAGTTCCGGGGTGTCCGGCCCCTTCGATGGTTCCTGCCTATCGGTGAGCAGAGCACCCTAGGGCAAGGGCACCCACAGGCCGATGGGGATGCCCATCTAGCCATCCTGGGTTGCCCGCTTGCAGTTGGAAAGCTGCAGCCCCAACATATCCGCCTTCTCTGCGCGGGCACCCCCGCCCTGCCGAGCCGCAACCACCCCGAAAACGGACCATGAAAATTCACGGAGCAAGCGGCCTGGGCATGTGGTGCCTGTCCGTGCTGATGGGCGCGTCTGCGCCCACCGCACTTCTCGCAGACGGCGCACCGGCCGTGTCGGACCCTGTGGCACAAAGCGTTAGGTTTGATTCCCAGGCACTAAATGACAAGCGACCGTTCGGCGCCGTTCCGGCGGGAACCACCGTCGACTTTGTCCTCCATGCAATGCCCGGCGTCAGCCAAGCGACGCTGGTCCTCGAGAAGCGGCGCCTTGAGGGCGACCAAACGGTCCTCGAATACACCGAGGTGGCCCGCGTCCCCCTCGAGCCTTCGCCCGATGGCGCCCGCCAAGCCTGGCGCGGGAGCTACACCTTCAGGGATGTAAGCGTCTACGGCTACTACTTCGAGCTGACAATCCACGGTGCCGGCTATGTCTACGAGAACAACGCCCAGATGGTCTACTGGAGCAAGGAGCCGGGAGACAACGGACTGGGCATGGTCGCGCCGACCCCGGTTTCCCCGAAGCAGATTAGCCGCTACAGGCACACCGTCTACATGCCCGACTTCAAGGTCCCCGATTGGGCGCCCGACGTCGTGTACTACTACATCTTCCCGGAGCGCTTCCGCAACGGCGACTCGTCCCACCTCCCGAACCCCGCCGTCGACACCTACCATGGGTACCCGGTTGAGGTTCACCACAACTGGCTCGACAAGCCCTGGAGGCCGCACTCCGGAGACGGCTCCGATGACATACCCTGCAACGACTTTTTCGGCGGCGACATCGCGGGCATCATCGAGAAGCTCGACTACATCGCCTCTCTGGGCGCGAACGCCCTCTACATCAACCCCATGTTCAAGGCCCCGAGCAATCACAAGTACGACACTGCCGACTACACCCAGATCGACCCCCATTTCGGGACCAACGAGGACTTTACCCGACTGTGCGCCGAGGCGGCCAAGCGGGGGATCCGCGTGATACCGGACACCTCGATAAACCACACCGGGAGCGAATCCATCTACTTTGACCGCTATGGCAACTATGGCGGCAAGGGAGCCTTTTCCGGGGGAAAAATTAACCCCTCCTCACCTTATGCGGACTGGTACACCTTCTACCCGGACCAAAAGAACCCAAACAAGCAGTACAAGGGCTGGGCCGGCGTCGATAGCATGCCAGAGGTCAACAAGTCCTCCCCAAGCTTTCGGGCCTTCATCTACGGCAACAAGGACGGCGTGATGGAGCAGTGGCTCGACCGCGGCGCCGCCGGCTGGCGGATGGACGTCGCGCCTTGGGTTCCCGACGACTTCTGGCGCGAGTGGCGCAGAGCCGTGAAGCAGCACAGGCCCGATGCGCTGACCGTCGCCGAGACCTGGTTTGACTCTAGCAAGTTCCTCCTCGGGGACGAGTTCGACTCGACGATGAATTATATTTTTCGAAGCGCCGTCCTTGATTACGCAAAAGGTGGCAAGGCGACCCAGGCCTATCGCTCACTCGAGTATATGCGCGAGGTCTATCCGCAGCCGGCGCTGTTCGCGCTCATGAACCTGCTTTCCAGCCACGACGTGGCGCGCAGCGCATATCTTTTCGGCTACAAGGACGACTCGACTCCCAGCACGGTCGTTCAGGAGGCCAAGAAACGGCTGATGCTCGCCGCGTTTGTGCAGATGACCTATCCGGGCTCGCCGACGATCTACTACGGCGACGAGGTCGGCCTCACCGGCGGCAACGATCCTTACGACCGCGCGTGTTACCCGTGGCTCGACCGCGGCGGCAAGCCTGACGAAGCCCTGCTGGCGGGGTTCAAAGCGCTGGTGAAGCTGCGCACTGACAATGCGATCCTGCGACGCGGGAGCCTTGAGGCGCCGCTTCTCCTAGACGACCACGTTATCGTGCTCGCTCGCCACCTTGGAAACTCCTGGGCCATCACCGCGAGCAACAACGACCTCAGCGCCCGGACGGTGAACGTGAAGCTGCCCGAGGGGTGTGCCGCGTCCACCTTTGAGGACGCCCTCTCGCACCAGTCCCTGACCGCCAGCGGCGGGACACTGACCCTGGTCGTTCCGCCGTTGTTTGGCTCAGCTCTCATCAGCAGATAATGCCCGCCGCCTCCCAAATTCGGGAGAGTGTGCCCGCGTAGAACGGGACCTCTGTTCCCGCGCCTATTTCCGGCGCAAACCGAGAATGCTCAGGTAGAAACTCGCGAATACCGTCTGACTGCCGACTATGAGCAAGGTCACGGCAGGAATGAAAAGCCGCATGGTTGAACTGGCCTCCAGGTTTCCGAAGCCGCCCGTCTTCCAGCGCCAGACCGCGGCAAAGGCCGTCAGTAATCCCACCATAATCTCGATGGCGCCGATCACGAGGCCGGTCTCGAGGGTCACGTATCTGAAGGCGCGCGAAAGCGCCGGGTCCTCAGGAAGCAATCCCTCGGTTATTCCAAAAACCTTCGTGAGGACGGCAAAAACGACCGCCTGGTAGCCGACCACAATCAAGGCCGCGCCAGCCAAAAGGGTATGGATATCAAGCGTGCCCCACCCGAAGTGCACCGGACCAGGCAGAATGAAAACGAAAGCGAGCGACCCGATTGCTATCAACGCTAATCCCGGAAACAGAAACAGCCAACGCGGGCAATACATCAGCAGGAAGCGCAGGTGCCGCCACCCATCGCGCCAGCTACGCAGGTGCGACGAACGGGATCGTCCATCCGGACTCAGCACCGTGGGCACCTCGACGATGGAGAGCTTCGAGAGGGTCGCCTTGACGATCATCTCGCTGGCGAACTCCATCCCTGTCGTGTGGAGATCAAGGCCCAGTATGGCATCGCGATCAAATCCCCGGAGCCCGCAGTGGAAGTCGCCTATGCCGCTTTTAAAGAAAAGCCGTCCGATAAAAGAAAGCACGGGGTTCCCGAGGAACCGGTGGAGCGGCCGCATGGCATCCGGCTTAATTCCGCCCGCGAAACGATTGCCGACGACAAGCTTGTTTCCCTGCCGAAGCTTTTCCAAAAAGGAATCAAGCTCCGAAAAATCATAGCTATCGTCGGCGTCGCCCATGATGACGAAACGGCCCCTGGCGGCCGCTATGCCTGCCGCGAGGGCCGCCCCGTAGCCTTTTGTCGTGGACAGAACCACGCGTGCACCAGCCCCTTCGGCAATGCTCTGGGATCCGTCGCTGCTCCCGTTGTCTGCAACGACAACCTCCGCCGCGACCCCGTTTCTGCCTATCCAGTGCCGCGCCTTCCCGATGCATGTGGCAACAGTTTCCGCCTCGTTCAGGCAAGGCATCAGAATCGTCAGCTCCGGATTCTTAATAAGATTCATTTTAGCGTGGCGGCGACCCATCGACCGAACCGGCGCTCACGATCTCACCGCTGAAAACACGGCTGCAGCTAGCTACGGCCACGGCGTTAACGCCGGGGAAGATCTCGTCGGCATTGCTCGGGTAAGCGGTCAGTGGAGCGTCGACGGCAATGGTTCCGTCCAACTCAACCTCGATATGTGTCGTCTCACGCACCTGCTCAGCTACCGGCACCTTGCCCCAGGCCGAGGATCCCTCGGGCGGGAGAAACGCCGCGCTCGTCACCCTGACGTGATAGACATGGTTGCGGTCCACCCTCATAGGATTTCCAACAACGACTTGTGCGCCCCAATGATCGACTCCAATTCTGATTCTGTCGTTTCCCTCGTAACGAACGAAAACGACATCCCCTCGCCCATAAATCCCGGATGAAAGGATTGGTTCCGGGGTATTGGGCGAACCCGGTCCGAACCGAATTCCAAATTCCATGCTCTGAAAACGCTGGGACTGTGCTCGGGTGAACGCGCTGGGATCTATCGGCAGTGGCTCAAGGGAGCCGGAAAAGGTCTGGCTCGCCGTTCCCATTCCGTACCTATTATACCCGAAGGTGACCTGATAGGGCGTAGTGGGATGAGTCGGTCTCAATGCGCGCAATTTCCAGACATCGTCGAACTTTAAGATGATGCCTGGAAGAATAGGAACAGAATTCTGGTAGAGGGCGTCATAGCTGACATCGAGCGAATGCTCCTTGGACGGGTCGAATTCAATTACCGGCGTTTCGAGGTTGCCCCCGTCGCTCGAATCCTCGCCAAACCTGAGTGTGCGCGGCGTTAGGTACGTGACATAGATCATGTCCGCTCCCGCAGCCGATCCGCTGGAGACCAGGGGCTCCGTATGCGGGACCACGAATGCAGGGAATCTGAGCTTCAGCCTCACGGGGCCCGACCAACCCTGACGCTGGAGCTGCTCAGCGCTTGGGACCGCGTCGACAGTCGGCTTTGAGATCGCGCCGCTGAAACCCGGCCATCCGGGGCCGGCGTCCCGGCCTATGGCAACATGGAGGGCGTCAGACGGGTAGAATGCCGAATTCCCCTGAAGGACGACCCTGCCGTCCACCTCGACACGGACATCGCGCTTTAGGACGCCAATCATCGCCTTGTCCCAATCCCTGAAGAAGGGATGCGCATCCGGCGGATAAAACGAACCGAGATTGACCCGGACAACGCGCGGCGACCCGGTCTCCAAGGGAAAGGGTATGCCAACAATCGGCGTATTGCCGCGGTGGAAAAACCCGATTTTGAGTTGGTCGGAGTCGCCGCGCTCGACAAAAATAGCATCCGCGCCCCCGCCCGTTTCGACGAGCACTTCTCTTGTTTTCTTCGGTATCCCGGAAAAATCTGCGACGAATCGCAAGGGACCATACTTGATCCCGGCAAGCGATTCCACTTTCGAAACAGTCCATTCCGCAATGGCTGCCGCGACGCCCGCTGTCCTCGAGTCGGGGGTCCTGTCAAAGACGAGCATCCAAGCGCAGCCGATCCCGAAAAGGGAGAGCAGACAAAACAAGATGCTCAAAACCCGCCTGAGAGCGGTCCCGACAACGACACCCTCCTTGATTATCAGCATCGCGACGCCCAGCGCCAAAAAAGTCCAGTAAGGGGCAAAATCAACGGTATATCGGTCGTTGGCGTAGGGAAGCATGCACAGGGTGAGCAAATTGATAGCTCCTGCCGCCAGAGCACAGGCCCCAATGCTGATCCAAACGGGGCTAGACTTCCTGCCTCCTATGAAAAAAAATACCGGAAATACTACCCCGACCAGCGTGAAGGGCATCCAAGGGACGATGCCAATTGTCGCACTCTTCTGGAGGGCGAATGGGAAATGCAAATAATACAGGCCGCCGCTCCCAAGGTATGCCTTGAAGTTCCCCCAGGTGTTTGCCGTGCTCCAGAGGTTGACTAAGCGCTGATCGCTCGATGCGAATTGGTAGTGATTTCCAAATTCGAATATCGATCCGAATCGGGAATAGTTGTACCATGCAAGGCATGCCCCAACCAGGGCAGCAGGCAGTGTTGCACTGGCCGCTTGCAGCGCCCGCTGGCTTCGCAGCTGGAGCATGCAATAGGTCAGCGGGACGACAAGCGCCGGCAGGCTCAGGAGATAGTTGGGGCGGCTTCCCACCGCCAGGCCCCAAGCCAGGCTCGCGATCGCCAACCATGCGCTGGCCTGGGGTACCCTTTTGCTGCTGACAGCCCGCCCAACAGCCGCGAGCGCCGCCATCTCGCACGCAAACGCGGACGCTATCGGGACCGTGTAGAATGTCGCGGACTGCATTAACACAAAAACATATGTGCCAAAGCCCCAAACGAGGATTCCAAGCCCGCGCCAGCCGTCAGAGAACATGAATTGCTGGCTGCGAACAAGTTGCCTCAACGCATCAAGGCCGAGAAGAAATCCAACCAACCCAAACACACACACCGCCGCCCCCTCGGACAGGTACGAGTGCATGACGATATGCCAAGGGGCGAAAAAAATGACAACCGGCGCCACTCCAAAGTAGAGGTAATACCTTCCATGAAAATAGGTGGCGTCATGCATCCTGGGGACGCCTTGGTAATTGGCCCAGGGATCGGATAGCTCGGCGAGCCGTGGGTCGGGTTCTACCTTCAGGGAGAAATGGCCCGAGACCAACGCGTCTGTCAGGAGTCCGTAATAGCCGCTGGGACTTTCAGATGGATGCTCGCAGCCCTCGCTCAGGAACGTCCATAAGTAGGCCCCGGCTACGAGGACCACCGCGGTCCATGTCAGCGCAACTCCACGGCGTTCAGGGGTAAATCTCGAGTCGGACGTCAACGAGCAATCTAGAAAATCGCGATGAACCCCACCAGCAAGACCTAAAGAATTCGAGCAACGGAACCACCTGCTCAAAGACCAGCAGGCGCCGGGAACACTCGGGAGCACCTAGGGAAGGCCTGTGCTGCTCATTGAATAACACAGAAGTATCCCGAAAGGAGAACCGTCGCGAAATTGAAGCGATGGACTTAGATCTGTCTTTATCAGGCGCGACGGAGATAGGCCTGCACCTCGACTAAGAGGTGCGAGCCAACGACGGGGTTCCATCCGCCGCCCGCTGAGTAACGACCTCCTTACTTGGAGGGAACCGACCGCATCATCGCCTTCACCTGGGTGAACAGCTGATCGAGGGTCCGGCTAATTGCATGGAGCGCATCCGCCTCCTCGGGAATCGCGGAGTTTTCGGCGGCTACCTTTGCCAGGTGTGAGCCATAATTAAGCGCCTGGGCCTGGGTAAGCAGAAGCGTGAACTCGAAGTCTGCGCCACTCGACAGGAGGAGGTCGTACTCGTCCGTCTTGCCGATCGCTTCCCGACTCGCCTTTTCGCCCGCGGGCAGCTCCAGGCGCTTAAGGTCGAACGCGGGATCCTCCTGAGCAAGGCTATTGAGGCGCCTGGCGCCCTCGGCGGCGGCAGTCGAGATCGCCTTGATGAGCCCCGACAGCTCACGGGATCCGCGTTTAATGATCAGTACCTTGCTGACGTCTTTCTCCTGATCGAGGAGCTGCGCGAGGAGGCTTGAGGCATTGTTGCGGACCTGCATTTTGCCGTTTGTCTCCTCGGTATGTCCCGCCGTGGCCGACGCCGGCGCGGGAGCCGCGGGTGAGGATGCCGTGCCGGCCGGTGGACTGGCGAACAGCAGGGCGGAGGAGGCCAGAGCGCCGGAAGCCATGCGGATGCACTCGGGAGCGAGTCGGCGGAACGGGGTTCTCATGGGCAGCTATAGCCTTTAGACACCTGCGGCGGTAGAGGGTCGCCGAGAATCGAATGGCTGTACACCAAGCCACCGCCGATCCCGATGTCCGGCCGGGACACCGCATAGGCCCACGTTCGTTTAGGTTGTTCCTAGAATGGCGGAGAGAGGGGGATTCGAATGCTGCCACGTGTATTTCGCCCGGGCTAAGCACTTCAAAAACACGCATTTTTGCTAGGGGCTAGCACGAGGGGAAAGTGCTGAATTCTTGGGTCAGGAACAGCTCACGGTTGAGGATTTTGGTTTGGGGCGTTGACAAGGTCCATTTTTGGTCCGATTTTCGGTCTATGAATTACTTTACGGTTTCCACTGCAAAACCGAAGTTGGGAAGTCTCCTCGACAATATACTTAAGGATGGAGTCCCTGTGGTTATCCGGCGGGGTGATCGCTTCCTGCAAATAAGCGAGTACGTCGTGCCACACCCCAAGCCAAAGGGATCACACGAAACTTACACCGCTGCGGAAGAGCCATCAGAATATGGTCGCGCTAATCGTCTCCATTTTAAGATCAATCTTTTTGAGTCGCACGAAGGCTGGTCCGCGAGCTGCCCGGACCTCCCAGGGTGCCACTCACAAGGACAGAATCGCAAAGAGGCTCTAACAAACATCAAGGAAGCAATTCGTCTCTGGCTGGAGGTCGAGGCCGAGGACACCGGGTTGAAGCGCGTTGAGCAGGCAGATGTACTTGTCTAGCCGATGCCCAGAATTCCGGGAGTCGGCCAGAGCGACGCTGTGAAGGTGTTTCAAAAGCTCGGCTATAGAATTGCTCGCCAGAGCGGACACGTGATCATGAGCAACGGGAAGGTCCGCCTCTCGATCCCCAGGCATTCGCCAATCAATGCGATAACAATGGGGGCTATCGCACGAGATGCCGGCCTTACCCCAGAGCAATTCCTCAAATTTCTCTAGTTAGCTAAACAACCGCTACAATCAAAGCGAACAAATCAAACCGATGCCCAGCGTCTACGACAAGGAGGCCGTAAAGATCCTTTTTGATCGATTCTGGAGTGCCAATGGATGGAAGAAGGAAGCAGAAAGAATCACTTCAGCCGAGGACTTTGAGTATGCGGTGGCTCGTGGAGTTATGTTTCAACCCGTAAACCAGAAGCATGACGACGTTGTTCCGAAAGTCCTGTGCGTCGCTTCAAGGATTCGCCCGGAGCCCTCCGCGACAATTAGACCTCGCCACGACGACAACTAAAACCCGCCGGTCTCTGGTGGGTTTTTAATAGGGTCGTCGGACTGCGCGATCGGTAGGCTCGGGCCTTTTCGCAGGCCCATGATCACCGAGCACCAGTATCGACGTCTAATGAAGCACTATAAATCGAGCGGCGTGGTTGACCACGCGGCCATGAAGGCTGGGATGCACCGTGAGACGGCTCGGAGGTACATTGCCGCGCAATCCGGGCCCGGGGCCCTAAAGCAACCGCATACCTGGCGGACGCGAAGCGACCCGCTGAGCGGGATCTGGCCGGAGGCCGAGCGATGGCTCGAAGAGAGCCCGGAGGTGGAGGCTAAAGCATTGTTCGAGTATTTGTTAACCACATATCCGGACAAGATTGAGGGCCGGGCCCTGCGGACGTTCCAGCGCCGGATCTCCGAGTGGCTGCGGCGCCACGGGCCTCCCAAGGAGGTCTTCTTCGCCCAGGTGCATGAGATGGGCGAGTGCATCCAGACCGATTGGACCAACGCCAACGACCTTGGGGTAACGATCGCAGGTGCGGCGTTCGCCCATCTGCTCTGCCACTCGGTGCTCCCGTATTCCAACTGGGAGTGGGCAACCCCGTGCCTGTCCGAGTCGGTGCTTTCCCTTAAGAGTGGGCTCCAGAGTTCCCTCTGGGAGCTGCGCGGGGTCCCGCAGTTTTCCCAGACCGACCAGAGTTCGACTGCTACCCATCAGCTCAAGCGCGGCGAGGGTCGCCGTGGGTTCAACATCGAGTACGCTGCTCTCTGCAAGCATCTCGACATGGAGCCCCGGACGATCGCCGTCGCCAGCCCCAACCAAAACGGCGACGTCGAGGCCGCGCAGGGTGTGATCAAGAGGCGGATCAAAAACCAGTTGATCCTTCGCCGCAGCCGCGACTTCAGTTCCATGCCCGCTTACGCCGTCTTCCTCGCACAGGTTTGCCGCGGCGCCAACGCGCTGAGGGAGCCAAAGGTCAGCGAGGAGCGGGCGACGCTTCGCCCGCTCCCCGCAGCCAGGTTTCCGGAGACGCACGAGATGACCGTTCGCGTCTCCAGCTATTCGACAGCCAGGGTTCGCGCCTGCGCCTACTCGGTCCCCGCTCGGTTGATCGGTGCCTTCGTACAAGCCCATTTGAGCGAGGATACCGTGCGTTTCGTCTATCGCGGGGAGGAGATCGCCACCTATCCCCGTTCCATCGGTAAGGCCCCGCAGATCGACTACCGGCACATCATTGCCTCGCTCGTCCGCAAGCCCGGGGCTTTCGCCCGGTACCTCTACCGTGAGGAGCTGTTCCCACGGCCCGTATTCCGCCACGCCTTCGACCGGCTAAACGCCATCGAGGAACCCAAGGCGAGCGAGCGCTACCTGCGCCTCCTCCAGCTTGCCGCCGACTTTGGCGAGGATCTTGTCGCCGATCGCCTTGGCGCACTGCTGCGCGCCGGCGAGCTGCCACTCGCCGACGTGATCGAGGTGCAACTGCGTGACCCCGTCCCGGCCACTCCGCTGGCTCTCACGGTCTTTACCCCGGAATTGGGGCCCTACGACGCCTTAATCGCGGAGGTGGCCTCGTGAGCGCCTCCACGTTGCCGCTACTGATAAGGGCGATGCACCTTCCCACGATCGCCCGCGAGTATGATCAGGCGATCGTCAGGGCCGAAGCTGAGAACTGGGGTTACCCACGTTTCCTGTCGTATTTATTCGAGGCGGAGGCCAACGACCGCCTCCAGCGCAAGATCGAGCGCCACCTGAAGGACGCCAACCTTCCCGCCGGCAAGAGCCTCGACTCACTCGATCAGCAGAAGCTCCCCGATAAAGTGCGTCGCCAGTTGCCCAGTCTCTTGGAGGCCGCCTTTGTGCGTCGCGGCGATAATCTTCTCTGCTTCGGCCTCGCCGGCCGCGGCAAGAGCCATTTCGTGACTGCCCTGGCCCGTGAGTGGATCTGCCGCCACCAACTTCAGGTCCTCTTCATCCCAGCGTTTCGCCTGGTGACCCAGCTATTGGTCGCCAAGCGCGACCTGAAGCTTCCTCAGGCCATCACCAGACTCCAGCGATTCGACGCCGTGATCATCGACGACATTGGTTACGTCCAGCAGTCGCCCGAGGAGATGGAAGTGCTCTTCCATTTCCTCGCCGAGCGATACGAGAAGAAGACCGTCGTCATTACCTCCAACCTGGTCTTCTCGCAGTGGGACCAGATCTTCAAAAATCCCATGACTACGATGGCTGCCATCGACCGCCTCGTCCATCATGCCACCATTCTCGAGTTCACCGGAGAGAGCATCCGCGCCAACGCCGCCAAGAAGCGGCAGAGTTGAACGGGGCCATTTAATGGATTGAACCGTCGTGGTAGGCGCAATCAATGTTCAGTAAGTGAAAGCCCGTCGGCCCAACTTCCGCCTCTCAGTCGCTCCCAGATGAATACTAGGGTTATTCTCGCCGGGTTGCTTCTCAGCTTAAGCGCAACTGGCTTTGGGCAAACCTCCAGCTTCCCACGGATTCGCGTTACAGTTCACGTGGTCGGCGAGGACGGCCAGCCCGTCTCTGGCGCTGACGCGACATTTGTGTTTAACGAGGGTCCAGTTGGATTCGGAACGGTGAAAGAGGTTCCAGTAGTAACTGATGAGAAGGGGAACTTCACGGCAGAGGGATATTCTGAAACCGGGACCGTCGGTTTTGTGAGACGGTCAATTCACAAAGACGGCTACTACGAAAGCGGCGTCAATGCTGGGCCTTTCTATGAGATAAAGGATGGTCGCTGGCAACCGTGGGACCAAGCCTACACCACAGTATTGCGGAAGATAGGTAAGCCGGTTCCGATGTACGTGCGTCACGCCAGTATAACGGTTCCAGGAGGAATCAATGAGCCACGCGGATACGACCTACTCGATGCCGATTGGGTTCCTCCTTACGGAAAAGGCCATTCCCCGGACTTCATTGTCACTATGACCGACATGCAGTACCGCAGTTGGAACGACCATGAAGCATCCGCAACGATCACGTTTTCAAACGAGGGCGACGGAATCCAAGAGGTGAAGTTACCAAAGGAATGGGCGAATAGTCAGTTTAATTGGCCGAGGGAAGCCCCGGAATCCGGTTACGGGCCGAAGCATGAGGCCCACCGTAAGTGGCTAAACGTCGACAACCGCCAAGGGACAACGAGCCTTGATACCTCGAACGAAAACCAAGCTCACTTCTTTCGTGTCCGAACCGTCCAGAAGGATGGCAAGGTTATTGGAGCACTTTACGGCAAGATAAGGGGAGGGATTTCTGTCGGTAGCGATGGAAAGACCGGAGTCCTTAGCTTTTTCTATTATCTCAATCCGACCTCCCTAGACCGAAACATGGAGTTCACAGGCAACAACCTCTTCCGGGGCCTAAAGCTGCGCGAAGACAGTCACATTCCATAATCGTTCAACTCGACTAATCTGGCCGGCTCCTGCGGCAAGCTTGATCGCTCCTGTCCTCGGAGCCGGCCAAGGCATCACACCTGCATTCGTCTCCCCATTTCAGGCCATTAAACGATGGCGGTTTCTAATTGTCGTCACCGCCGGGAAACATCTGTCGTTGACGA
>Ga0302320_10004705_pt1 | contig 30891 bp, 24 predicted proteins | sample Bog_T0_3_FD_202130 | JGI IMG/M metagenome (GOLD analysis project Ga0302320, IMG submission 202130) | Peat permafrost microbial communities from Stordalen Mire near Abisko, Sweden - Bog_T0_3 | ecosystem: Environmental > Terrestrial > Soil > Wetlands > Peat | place: Sweden: Abisko, Stordalen Mire... | reverse complement strand
TCGCGTGCAAGCGCGGGTGGGGACACCCGCGCCTGATGTGCATTCCCTCGCGTGCAAGCGCGGGTGGGGACACCCGCGCCTGATGTGCATTCCCTCGCGTGCAAGCGCGGGTGGGGGCACCCGCGCTACAGTGTTATACTGTTCCGGCGATAAGGAGAAAACATGATACTTGAAATGGGAATATTAAATGTTAAACCCGGTGAGGAAGCGGAATTTGAGGCGACGCTGAAAGTCGCGCGGCCGCTGATTGCCGCCACGCCCGGATTTGAGTCGATCAACATCCACCCCTGCGTCGAGACCCCCAATCGCTACCTGCTGCTCGTCACCTGGCAAACGCTTGAGGACCACACCGTGGGCTTCCGCCAGTCGGACCGTTTCCCCGAGTGGCGCCGGCTGCTCCACCACTTCTATGACCCGCCCCCGGTTATTCAACACTACCGCGAGCCCCTGGCACTGACTGATTAAGACTGACCCGAAGCGCGGACCTGCAGGGCGGGTCGGCGCTACGCCTGCTCACTTACCTAGATAATCCGTTTGCCATGGGGGGCCTGGCCGGGAAGTAGAAACGTCTTGATCAATTCGCCTTCGCCGCAGACAGTCATCCTGGGAAACGACTTATACCAGTCGCATTCCGGGACCTCCGGCTCCGTGTCGAGCCAGCGGGCGAGCAGTTGCAATTGGGATGTGGGGATTTTGCGCTCCTGAATGCGGTCAAGCAGGTGCTGGAACAGCGCGGGCGGAAGATTGTGACGCCGGATCTTGGGCATGGTCTACCGGTCAGATTCCGTAAAAGCCGCGGGTGATGGATTCGCGCGTGCGCGCTGCTTCGCCCGAGTCCTTGGCGTTTGCGAGTTTCCTGGCCAACAGACCCAGCTCTTCCGGGCTCAGGCGATGGCCTTTGGCTTCAAGTGAGGCGAGTTCCGGGGTTTCAAGCTTGGTTTCTTCCCCGGTGGGCTTCCGGGCAATCACCGTGGCCCCCGTAACGGCTTGACGCACAAACCAATTGTAGACGGCCAGCGCATTCTTGATGACGTCAGTCCGCTTCGACTGGGTAAGGTGTGCGACCTGATCCACTAGGTCTGATTCGGATCGGTTGAGTACCGGCTGGATTCTGGCCATATCGTCGTGTCCTCTTTTCCCACTCAAATATGCATCAAATATGAGTGGAAATCAAGTGTGAGCTGCAAGCTTGAAATTGTCCGTTGTTGGTCGTCCGTCGTCCGTTGCCGAATCACATTCGATCTCTCCGCCAGTCGGCACAACGGACCACGGACAACTGACAGCCTTTCAATCACCAATCACAAATCGCAAATCACCAATCTCAAATCATCCGATCTCTCGATTCCTCCCCTTGACCTCCGCCCCGATTTCCGATAGCGTTGAAATCTCGTGAGATCATGTCAAAACCTCGTGTAGCACTATTTATTACCTGCCTTGCCGACCAGTTTTTTCCCAACGTCGGGGAGTGCGTGGTGAAGATCCTCAAACGGCTGGACGTGGAAGTGACGTTCAACCCGGGGCAGACGTGTTGCGGCCAGCCGGCGTTCAACACGGGCTTCCGCGATGAGGCCCGCAGTGTCGCCCGCCGCGTGGTTGAAATGTATGACAATGCGGACTACGTGGTGGCCCCGTCGGGCTCCTGCTCCTCCATGGTCAAAGTCTTCTACCCGGAACTTTTTGAGGGAGAGCCGGAGCTTCTGCGCAAGGCTCAGGACCTGCAAAAGCGCTTCTTTGAATTCTCCGAATTCCTGGTGAAAGTTTTGAAGGTGGATGATGTGGGCGCGCGCTTTCCCCACCGCGTCACCTATCACGATTCGTGCCACCTGCTGCGCGAACTGGGCGTCAGCGAACCGCCGCGCCAACTGCTGCGCAAAGTTCAGGGCCTCGAACTGGTGGAGATGGGCGATTACAAGTTGTGCTGCGGGTTTGGCGGCACGTTTTCCGTAAAATTTCCGGAAGTCTCCGTGCCCATGGGGCAGGACAAGATTCGCGCCGCCACCGAAACCAAAGCCGAATACCTGGTGGCCGCGGATGGCGGCTGCCTGATGCACCTGAACGGGCTGATCCACCGACAGGGACTGCCGCTGAAGACGATGCATTTGGCGGAAATTCTTGCGGAAGTGTGAAGGATAAAGGGTGAAGGCTAAAGGATGAAGGGTGAAAGGCAAAGGGTGAAAAGGAAGGCTAGAGGATAAAGGCTAAAGGGTGAAGACTGATACTCAAAGCTGGAAGTCTCAAGAATAAAGGCTAAATTTGAGGGTTGGAATGAAGTTATGGTTTACCCTTTACCCTTCAACCTTCACCCTTTTCTAAACTCTTTAACCTTCCCTGACACCTGACACCTAACACCTGACACCTAACACCTGGCACCTAGAACCTATGAGCGAACCTCTCTTCCACATCTCCGACATCCACACGGACGGCGCGGCCACGGTTGCCAATCCCCGTCTGGCGGAGGCCTATCGCTCCTCCACCATGCGATTGTTCACTCACCGGCTGGGGGCGATTGCCGAGGTCCCCGGCTTCGACCGCCTGCGCGACCTGGGCCGCGAGGTGAAGCGCCAGACCATTGAGAATCTTGACTACTACCTGAACCAGTTTGCTGACAGCGTGGAGCGCAATGGCGGCAAGGTCCATTGGGCCACCAATAGCGCTGAAGTCTGCCGGATTGTTCTGGAGATTGTGCAGGACGCCGGAGCGCGGGAAGTGGTGAAGGCCAAGACCATGGTGGGCGAAGAGGTGGAACTGAACCACGCCCTGGAAGCGGCTAATATTCGCCCCGTGGAGACCGACCTGGGTGAGTTCATCATTCAGTTGGCGGGTGAGCGCCCGGCACACATCGTGGCCCCCGCCATCCACAAGACCCGCGAGCAGGTGGCGGACCTTTTTGTGGAGCACGTCAAGTCGGAGCACACGCTGATTCCCGAGGAGCTTACGGCCATCGCCCGCGGGGCGTTGCGCGAGATGTTCAAGAAGGCCGGGGCGGGAGTGAGCGGCGCCAACTTTGCCGTGGCTGAAACGGGAACCGTGGTCACGGTTGAGAACGAAGGGAACATCCGCATGTGCACCACCGTTCCCCGCGTTCACATCGCTCTGATTGGAATTGAAAAACTCATTCCCCGCCTTTCCGACCTGGGAATTTTCCTGCGCCTGCTGGGCCGCTCGGGGACAGGGCAGAAGCTTACCACCTACACTTCGCTGCTCACCGGGCCGCGCCGCGAGGGCGAAGACGGTCCTGAAGAGATGCATGTGGTGCTGGTGGACAACGGCCGCACCAAGGCGCTGGCCGACCCCAAGATGCGCGAAATGCTCTATTGCATCCGCTGCGGCGCCTGCCTGAACACCTGCCCGGTCTATCGCAAAATAGGCGGGCACGCCTACGGCGGAGTCTATAGCGGGCCGATTGGCGCTCTGGTGACGCCGGAGTTCAATGGGATCGCCAAGGCGCGGGAACTGCCCTTTGCCTCGTCCCTTTGCGGCGCCTGCCGCGAAGTTTGCCCGGTTAAGATCAACATCCCCGACCTCCTTCTGCACTTGCGGAGCGAAGCGCAGGAACATGCGCCCAAGAGTTCCGGTGGCCTGCTTCCCGAGCGGCTGACGTTCAGGATGTGGGCTTGGGCCATGCGCAACCCCTCCGTCTATTCCATCGGCTCCCGATTTGCCCGCTGGGGACAAGCCCTGGTGGCGCGCGGCGGGTGGATTCGCAAAATTCCAGCCTACCCGGCTTCCCAATGGACCAAGGAGCGCGACTTCCCGGCGCTTGCCAAGCAGTCGTTCCGCGACCGGTGGAAAGAGCTTTAGGTGTAACGTGTCAGGTGCCAGGTGTCAGGAAAGGATGAAGGCTTAAGGATGAAGGGTGAATGCTTAAGGGTGAAGGCTAAAGGATGAAGGCTGAAGGATGAAAGTAATGCCGGGTTTGTGAGATATAAATGGTGAATGTTAAATGGTAAAAGATAAAACTGATTTTTTTACCATTTATCATTTACACTTTACCCTTCAGCTTTCACCCTTTGTCCTTTCTTGTTCCCTTCATAGTTTAAGCTTCAGAATTAATCCCTCACACTTCAAACTTTAGCCTTCATGCCTCACCCTTCAACCTATCTGATTTAAACTTTAACCTTTACCCTTGGGCCTTTCCCCTTTATCCTTTGGAACGCTTGGTGCCTCACGCTTGGCGCCGGATACCTGACACCCTCTTTGGGAGCTTTCCATGCGCTGCTTTCACTCAACCTCTAAATCACTTTGGATCACCGCCGTGGTTGTTTTTTCTGCCGCGTGTGCCAGTCCAAGTCTGCGCGCGGCGGAAGGCCCTTTGGCGCCGGTCAACTTGCGCTGCGAATATCTGACCAATCCTGTGGGCATTGATGTGCGCCAACCGCGCTTTGCCTGGGTTGACCTGCACACGGCGCGGGCACAGGCGCAGTCCGCCTTCCAATTGATGGTGGCTTCCACGCCGGAATTGCTGGCCCAGAACAAGGGCGACCAATGGGACACCGGGAAGGCCGCATCCGACGACCCCACACAGGTGGTTTACAACGGCAAGCCGCTGGAAAGCGACCACTCGTATTGGTGGAAAGTCCGGTATTGGGATAAAGATGGAGTTGCCAGTGAATACAGCCAGGCGGCGAGTTTCGATGTGGCTTTCCTTTCCGCCAATGAATGGAGAGGGCAGTGGATTGGCGGGGCCAGTCAGTTGCGGCAGGAATTCACCCTGGCGGAGGCCCCTCGCCGCGCCCGTGCCTACGTTTGCGGGCTGGGTTATCACGAACTGCGCATTAACGGCGCGAAAATAGGGAACAATTTTCTGGATCCGGGCTGGACGACGTTCGACAAGCGCGACCTCTATGTGACCTACGACATCACGGCGAACCTGCATCGCGGCGCCAATGCCGTCGGAGTGCGGCTGGGCGAAGGTTGGTTCAAATCGCGCGTGCTGATGCTGCAACTGGAGATCGAACTGGCAAGCGGCAAGCACGTGACGGTGACGAGCGGCCCAACATGGAAGGCGAAGAACGGTCCCATTGTGAGTGACAGTGTGTGGGATGGCGAGGTCTACGACGCGCGCTTGGAAACGACGGGTTGGGATCAGCCGGGCTTCAAGGATGATGGTTGGGCTCCGGCGCAAATCGCCAAGGCTCCCGGAGGCGTGCTCTCTGCGCAGATGATGCCGCCCATTCAGGACGTCGATTCCATGGTGCCCGTTGCGTTGACCAATCCGCGCCCGGGCTTCTACATCTACGACATGGGGCAGAACTTCAGTGGCTGGGTTGATTTGAAGGTCAGTGGCCCGCGTGGGGCGCAGGTGCAGTTGCGTTTTGCGGAGTTGCTCTATGACACGGGCATGATCAACCGCGAGAACATTCGCGGGGCCAAGGCGCGCGACATCTACATCCTGCGCGGGGATGGCGAGGAGTGCTATCACCCCACGTTCACCTATCACGGCTTCCGTTATGTGGAGGTGACAGGCTTTCCCGGAACGCCCAGCCTCGATTCAATTCGCGGGCATGTGGTGCACACGGCGGTTAAAACTACGGGCAGCTTTGTTGCTTCCAAGCCCCTGTTGAACCAGATTCACAAGATGATTCGCTGGTCTGACCTGACCAACCTGCACAGTGTTCCCACTGATTGCCCGCAGCGCAATGAGCGCATGGGCTGGATGGGCGATGCGCAGGTGAGCTCCGAAGGCGTGATGCTGAATTTTGACATGACGGCCTTCTACACCAACTTCCTGCGCGACATGCGGGACGATCAGGGCGCTGACGGCACGATTACCGATACGGTGCCCTACGGCGGTTACGGCAGCCGCCCGGCCGACCCCGCGTGGGGCACGGCGTTTCCCTTGATCACGTGGTACGTCTACCAGCAGACTGGTGACCGGCGCATCGTGCAGGAGAATTACGATGGCCTGAAGAAATACCTTGAAGACCTTGACCGGCGCGCCTCCGGCGATGTTCTGAGCTTTAGCTACTATGGTGACTGGGTGTCGACGGAAAAGACTCCGGGGGCGGAGGTTTCCGATTTCTACTACTATTACGACACGCTGGTGATGTCGAAAATGGCGGCGGCAATCGGCAACTCCGCCGACGCCGACAACTATGCCAAGCGCGCCGTTGTGATCAAAGACGCATTCAATAAGGAATTCTTTGATCCCAAGACCGCCAACTACACCAATGGAACGCAGACCGCCAACGACCTGCCGCTCTTCCTGGACATGGTTCCCAAGGAGTACCGCGGCAAGGTGGCGGGCAACCTGGTGAACAACATTTTGTACGAGCATGACACGCACCTGACCACGGGGCTGGCGGGCCTGCGCTACCTGTTCCCGGCGCTGACGCAGGTCAATCAATCATCACTGGCTTATGACCTGGTGACGCAGACTACTTTTCCCAGTTGGGGTTATATGCTGGCGAATGGCGCCACCACAGTTTGGGAACTCTGGCAGAATAAGGTGGGGCCGCACATGAATTCACAGAATCACCATATGATGGGAAGCATCGATGCGTGGTTCTATGAAGGACTGGGCGGAATCAACCTGGACCCGGAGCAGCCGGGTTATCGCCACTTCCGTGTTGAGCCGCAGGTGACGCGCGACCTCACTTCCGTCAGCGCCAGCGTGGGAACGGTGCGGGGCGAGGTGACTTCTTCCTGGAGCCACGAACCGGGCGTTATTACCTTGCAGGTGGATGTGCCCGTCAATAGCACGGCGACGATTGCCATTCCGGAAGAAGACCAGATGACCAATGTCACCGTGCGTGAGGGTGACCGGATTGTCTGGGAGAAGGGGCACTTTGTGGAGGGCACGCCGGGAGTGACTTCAGCGGTTCCCGCCGACGCCCGGATCATGTCCGGCGCGTTCCAGGACCGGCGCGTAAGATTCGAAGTGGGCTCGGGGCACTATCTCTTCCGGCTTACCGGCGAATAAGCGCTGAGGCAAACGGCCAGGGCCATAAGCAGAAGACTAGTCATCCGGCCTAAATTGTGATAAATCGATATTAGTATTGAAGGAGAGAGCACTCATGAAACTGGTAACGTACGGATCTGCTAAAGAATCGCATGTGGGAGTGGTGCAAGGCGACCTGGTGGTCAACGTGGCCGCCGCCTATGGCCTGATCGCCAAAGGCAAGATCTCTGACGCCAAGGTGGCCGCGGCTGCAAACGTGTTGCGCAAGCTCGGCCGGCCTGCCGCAGACATGCTTGAACTGCTGGGGTTGGGAGAGAGATACCGCAAGGCGCTGGGCGTGGTTATTGCCTTTGCCAGCGGCCTGGGCAAGAAAAGTCCCAAGGGATTGTTGACGCCGTTGCGCAAGGCCAAACTGCGCGCTCCCATCGCCCATCCCCAAAAGATCACCTGCGTCGGGCTGAACTACGCGGATCATGCCCGTGAGAGCGGAATTGAACCCCCCAAGGCGCCGGTCTATTTTCTGAAGTCACACAACACCATCTGCGGGCCTGGTGATGGCATCAAGCTGCCGCCCAATTCGACGCAAGTGGACTACGAAGCTGAATTTGCCGTGGTGATTGGCAAGCGTGGGCGCGACATCCCTGAGAGTGAAGCGCACAAGTACATTGCCGGTTATACCATCCTACACGACGTAAGCGCGCGCGACATGCAGTTCAGTGATAACCAATGGTTCCGCGGCAAGAGTTGCGACACCTTTGCACCCACTGGTCCGTGGATTGTGACGGCGGATGAGATTCCCGATCCCCACACCCTGCGAATCTCCCTGACGCTCAACGGCGAGACCCTGCAGGATTCGAACACCAGCAACCTGATCTTCAAGGTGCCGTTCCTGATCAGCCACCTTTCGAAATCGCTCACCTGGGAAGTGGGGGACCTGATTTCCACGGGAACGCCCCCGGGAGTGGGCTTTGCGCGAAAGCCGCCGATATGGTTGAAAGCCGGAGACACCGCCAGTGTGACGGTGGAGGGAATCGGAACCCTGACCAATCCGGTGGTCGGGGCATAGAGCTTCTGCCCGGTGCATTGCGACGGATTGTTTCAATGCGCCTTCGCCGGGCGCTATAATGTTGATCCCAGTAGATTAAGTGGAGACACCCTGATGACACTGCCCAGCTTTAAGAATGAGCCTCTGAGCGATTTCAAAAACAACCCCGCCCATCGCCGCCGGATGGAGTACGCGCTGGATGAAATTCGTGAGGAGTTGGGCCGCGAGCACGACCTTGTGATCGGCGGTGAGCGCATCAAAACGGCAAAGAAACTTCACTCCTACAATCCCAGCCATCCGGAACAGGTGGTGGGGGTGTTTTCCCAGGCGGACCCTTATCTGGCGGATCGGGCCGTGCGCCGGGCAGATGAAGCCTTCAAGTCCTGGAGCCGCACGCCCCTCCAGAAGCGAATCGATCTGCTGCTGCGGACCTCCAAAATTCTATTGGACCGCAAATACTATTACGAAGCCCGGCTGGTCTACGAGGTGGGCAAGACCTGGGCGGAAGCTGACGCAGACGTAGCGGAAGCCATCGACTTTATTGAGTTCTATGTCCGCTCGGCTCAACGTCTGGCTACCCCCCAGCCTCTTACCCCCGTTGCCGGGGAGAAGAGTCAGTTGCGTTACATCCCGCTGGGTGTGGGCATTGTGATTCCGCCCTGGAATTTCCCCCTGGCGATTATGGTGGGGATGACGGTGGCTTCCATCGTGACGGGCAACACGGTGGTGCTGAAGCCGTCAAGCGATGCTCCGGCCATCGCCTACAAGTTTTTTGAAGCGTTGGAAGAAGCGGGTCTGCCGCCGGGAGTAGTAAACTTCCTGCCTTGTCCCGGTGGTGAGGTGGGCGATGTGCTGGTTGGGCACCCGCGCACGCGTTTCGTGGCCTTTACCGGCTCAAAGGACGTCGGCCTGCATATCAATGAGTTGGCGGCCAAAACCGCTCCCGGGCAGATCTGGGTGAAGCGCGTTATTGCCGAAATGGGAGGCAAGGATTCAATTGTGGTGGATAGTGACGTGGATCTGGACGAGGCAGTGGAGGGCGTGGTGGCCTCCGCTTTTGGCTACCAGGGCCAGAAGTGTTCCGCCTGCTCGCGTGCCATTGTGGTGGCCGCAGCCTATGACGCCTTCGTGGAAAAGCTGCAAAAGCGGGTGGAGCAGATCACTTTAGGCCCTGCCGAACGCCCGGAAAACTACATGGGCCCGGTGATTAATGCCAAGGCGAAGAAGACGATCCTGGAATACATTGAGGTCGGCAAGACGGAAGGACAACTGATTACCGGCGGCGGGGAAGGTGCGGGGACAGGACATTTTATCCAGCCGACGGTGATCGCCGAAGTTTCCCCCACGGCGCGCCTTGCCCAGGAAGAGATATTTGGCCCGGTCCTGGCGGTCATTCGAGCCGCCAATTTTGAAGAGGCCCTGGCCATCGCCAATAATACCAATTATGGGTTGACGGGGGCCGTTTACACCAGCGACCGGCGCAAATTGGATAAGGCGGCGGAAGAATTTTTTGTCGGCAACCTCTACCTGAACCGCAAGTGCACCGGTGCCCTGGTGGGTGCCCATCCCTTTGGAGGGTTCAATATGTCCGGGACTGATTCCAAGGCGGGCGGTAACGATTACCTGCTTCTCTTCACCCAGGCCAAGACGGTTACCGAAAGAATGACCTTTTAAGAGGTTGTCTATTCAGTACGTTATATAATTAATAAAAAATTGCAGGCTCGATCTGATGATTAAATTGTCATCCTTCCTGCTTGCATTCTCCCCATATTTTCGTATAATGAAAAAGTAGGTCGTTACCCAGTCTGAGTCTATACCCTTGAAAGCAGTCTATATTGAAGTTTGAGTGGAGAGCATGGCGAATCCGCCCAATGTGGAACAAGTCGGTCCGCAGGCGCGCATTAAGGCGGAGCTTCTGCGCCTGGAATCGCAGAAGCGGGAATTCTGGATTCTGATAATCTTTGCCGCCGTCGTCCTCCTCCTCGGCGTTTTGTCCTTTTTCTTTCCCCACCAATTCTGGAATAGCGGCGGATTGCAGGTCACCATCTCTCCACAGGTTCTTTTTGTCATCATGGTGGCAATAGTCCTCGCTTCCCTCGTCTTTGTTCGCCGGGATCTCGAAGTCCGCGGGTTGCGATTGGCGAATCTTCAGCAGTACATGTCCTCGCAGGAGGAGCAGGCCGCGAGCATGATTGATGCCGTGACCAATGTCTTTACCCGTGGGTTCCTGCATGACCTTCTTGAGGGGGAAATTTCCCGTGCTGAGCGCACCAACCGCTCCCTGGCTATGATCATGTGCGACCTCAACAACTTCAAGCAGGTGAATGATCGGTACGGCCACCTGATGGGTGATTACGTCCTTTCGCAGATTGCCATCATCCTGAAGTCGTGCGTGCGCGGCTCCGATTATGTCGTCCGGTACGGCGGAGACGAGTTCCTGCTCCTGCTTCCTGAAACTGACGAGCAGGGCGGGGAGATCGTGCGCATGCGCGTCCATAGCAAGGTCTCCGAATGGGATCACAACAATCGCGTGGGAGATCTGCCCATCTCGGTCAGCCTGGGGCTGTACCTCCACGTGACCGGCCAGACAGCCGATAAAGACGTTGCTGAAGCCGATGCGCGCATGTATGCGGAAAAGCAGGCTTCCAAACGATCTGCCGCAAACCAGACGTCACCCCTGCCACAGTAGGTCTCGTCCCGGAGTTTTGCTTTACCCCATGTCCTTTCATCTCTTCCTCGCATCGTAAAGTGGGTTCCCTTTAAGTGGTAAACTAATCGCCGCTTCAGCAAGTCGTGCGCCCACGAGCTTTTCAGCTCAGTGCAGGCCCCATTTTCGGGTGGATGAAAAGGCAGAATGATTCCGGTCGGTTATCTTACACGCATGTCGCACCCCCAATGGTGGGTATTGGCCGCCATCCTCTTGTTCACGGCAACCGTCGGTAGGGATCCCACGCCCCGCCCGTTTCCCCTTAGGACCTTGGTGGAACCGCCTGCCGGGAGCTACTACCAGGGAGTCTTTCCGGGCAGCAGGAATGGCATGGGAGGCGATGTCAGGCTGGAAGATGTGCAGACTTATCAGCGTGTAGTGGGCAAACCGCTGGCATGGGTCTACTTTTGGAACAACTGGTATGAGGACCCCCACTTTCCCTATAAGACGGCGGTATGGATTCGGGACAATGGAAGCGTTCCCTACATTCGAATGATGCTGCTGAGCAGCCCCACCATCCCCCGGCCGGAGCCGGTCTATACGCTTAAGAACATCATCGAGGGCAAATTCGACCCTCAATTTCGGAAATGGATGCAGGATGCACGCCGCTTCGGCTCGCCCGTGATTGCCGAGTACGGCGTGGAGGTGGATGGCTTTTGGTTTCCCTGGAATGGTTTGTATAACAAAGAGGGCGGTACCTACCCGGAATCCGTGGCCCGTTTCCGTGAGGCCTACCGCCACATCATCCGCATCGCGCGTGAGGAAGGCGCCTTCAACATCCGTTGGGTCTTCCATGTGGACCCGTGGGATGAGCCCGTGGTGGATTGGAACAAGTTCGAAAACTACTATCCCGGCGATGAATGGATCGACTGGGTTGGCGCCAGTGTGTACGGCCGCCAATTGCCCAGCGACCCGCCCGCGATTTCGTTCCGTTACCAGATGGATTGGGTGTACGGGCGCATGCAGCACATGACCAACAAGCCGTTTATCATTTGTGAATTCGGCCAGATCAAGGACGCTCAACAGGTGGCGTGGACCACCGCCGCACTTTCCGACCTTTTGGGCGGCCGCTGGCCAAGAGTAATGGGATTCTCCTGGTGGAACTCAACTTTCCTGAATGATCCCAAAACGGGTGGTGAATCGAACATGCTGGTGCAGGATAATCCCCTGCTTGAGAATCTCTTTCGCAAAGATGTGGGCGAAAATCCCAGCGTGATTGGGCGTCCCATCAGCCGCATTGTGACGCCGGGTGGGCAATAAGCTCTTGCGTTCCGAATCTCCACTGACTGAAGACATTGAATCGTTTGCGCGTCAGGTTTCGGCCTGCGACAGAGCTGCCGAACGCCCGTATGAGTCGAAGCAACAATTCTGTAGCGAGTTAGGTTTTAGACCTGCACGGTGACGCTGGTCTCGGTGCGGGTGACGGGGCGGTAGAGCGTGTCGCGCTCAAAGGGTTCGCAGCCCGCCTCTTGAATCAGGCGGATTAATTGCTGGCGGGTCATTGCTTGGGGTGTCGTTGCGCCGGCGTCGTGATAAATCTTCTCTTCCACCACCGTGCCATCCAAATCATCTGCGCCGAAGCGCAGCGCCACCTGCGCCACGCGCGGGGTCATCATGATCCAATAAGCCTTGATATGCGGGAAGTTATCAAGCAGCAGGCGGGCGACGGCGACGTTTTTCAAATCCATGAATCCGCTGGTTTCATCGTGCTGCACCAGCTTGCCCAACTCCGTGTTGGCGGGATGGAAGGCGAGCGGAATATAGGTTTGGAAGCCATGCGTCTCATCCTGCAGCTTGCGCAATTGCAGCAGATGATCAACGCGGTCCTCCGCCGATTCAATGTGCCCGTAGAGCATGGTGGCATTGGTGTGCATGCCCAGTTCGTGCGCCAGGCGATGCACCTTCAGCCACATGTGAGCGCCGATCTTGTGGTCGCAAATCACGCGGCGCACGGCCGGGGCAAATATTTCCGCGCCGCCGCCGGGCAGGGAATCGAGCCCTGCTTCCTTCAGCCGTTCCAAAACTTCGCGATAGGAAAGACGCGTGAGGTGGGAGAAATATCCAATCTCGACCGCCGTAAATCCCTTTAAGTGGACGGTGGGAAAGCGTTCCTTCAGTCCTCGAACGAGATCAAGGTAGTATTCGAACGTCAAGTCCGGATGCAGTCCACCGACAATGTGGAATTCAGTGACGGCTTCAGACCAGTTCTCGCCCGCCGTGCGGAAGGCTTCCTCCAGCGCCATGGTGTAAGCCCCGGCGCCCTCAGGTTTGCGGCCGAAGGCGCAGAGCTTGCAACTGGCAACGCAGACATTGGTGGGATTGATGTGCCGGTTGACGTTGAAGTACGTGCGCAATCCGTGCAGTTTTACCCGAACATGGTGGGCCAGGTAGCCGATGGCCAGCAGGTCATGGGACTGGTAAAGCGCCACGCCCTCTTGAAAGTCAAGCCGCTCACCCGCCAGGACTTTTTCGGCGATGGGCAGCAGGGCACGGTCATCGATCTGGAGACTTTGTGGAATCATGGCCAAGATTTGATTTTAGCGGGATGGGGCGAGATTTGCAATTGGGTGCGGCTCGATTTCAATCCCATTTCAACTCTGGCATCAAAATTGCCATGGCGACACCCGCCCGACCCGCATAAACACTGTAGAAGGACTTGACAACGGGTTTATCATAGTGTTTCCGCTCAGGGCATCGGTTAAGAATTTTACTGGCGCATCAGAATTTTTTCTGGTTAGAATTGTGGGTGGATTCCTGATTCTATGGAGACGGCACAACTTCAATTCGCCGAGCCGCAGCAAGAAGCAGCATTCTTCTACGGTCTCTTCCTGCGCGGACACCCGCTGCAAAAACTGCGGGAGGATATCGACGTCCCTCCCCACGTTCTTGAGCGGTGGCAGCGCTTGGCGCAGCATGATCCCATGTATCACGGCATGCTGGACCGGATGCTGACCTATCGCAAACACGTCCTCGCCATCTTTGAAACCCTCGTCTTCCGCGAGATGCTGGTCGAGCCACGGACGCAATAAATCAAGGAGAGGCTCTCCCTTGTCCTTCTTCCGTTGCAAGCCATTTGAGGCGGGCGCATCTCTGGTCTTCAGCCACGAATCACAATCCAGTCACCAAGGCCAACTGACAAGGGACAACGGCCAACTGACCACGGATAACCCTTAAATCACCCAATCATCCGATTCCTCAGGATGTCCGCTCCCCAGGTTAAAAAGAAAATCAGGCTGATATAGCCATTCACGTTGAAGAACGCGGCATTCAGGCGCGAGAGGTCCGACGGCGTGACGATCACGTGCTCGTACGCCAGCAGCCCCGCCATCAGGGCCAGTCCGAGCATGGCGATCCAGCCCAGGTTTTCCAGTCGAATGGCTTCAAACAGCAACGCCACCATGGCAACGTGGCAGGCAATGGAAGTGTAAAGCGCCGCCGCCACGCCATACCTTTGCGGAAACGAGTGGATGCCGATGCTGCGGTCAAATTCAATGTCCTGGCAGGCGTAGATCAGGTCAAATCCACCCACCCACAGGGCAACGGCAGCGCCCACCAGCAGGATGCTCGCGCTGATGTTGTTGCGCAGGGCAATCCATGCGGCGATGGGGGCGATGCCGTCCGCGAAGCCCAAAACAAGGTGAGAGAGCATCGTGAACCGTTTCGTGTAGGAATAGAAAAGCAGCACGGCAATGGCGACCGGCGAAAGCTTGAAGGCAAGAGGGCTCAGTTCCCACGCCGCGAGCGCCAGCAAGCCGCAGGAGAGCACGGTAAAACCCACGGCGAAACGCAGAGTGAGCCGCCCCGCGGGCAGCGCGCGCATTTTGGTGCGGGGATTGAGCGCGTCGATCTTGCGGTCAGCGATCCGATTGAAGGTCATCGCCGCACTGCGGGCGCCCACCATGGCGATGATCAGCCAGAAGACCTGCCGCCACGTCGGCCAGCCCTGCGCCGCCATCATCCCACCCACCAGCGCAAACGGCAGGGCAAAGATCGAGTGCTCAAACTTGATCATCTCCAGCGTGGTGTGGAGCTTGCCGGTGAGGTCCGCGGCGGTGCCCGGCGGCGCAGAGGGTGGCGATTCATTTTGGAGATTTGCACTCATGGGGCAATTTCTATGATGAAGGTGAGCGCGCCGCGCCGTCAACCTTGGAAGCTGTGATTACCATCGCAATCTGAATTCCTGAACCAGTGTGGTGTCGCACATTTGAGTCGACCGTAGGCGAGACCCCCTCACCCGCCTCGCCTCGGCTGGTGAAAACGCCTCGTCGAGCCACCCTCTCCCCCAAGGGGGAGAGGGCGGGAAAATAAACTCTCCCCTCGCCCCTTTGGGGGAGAGGGGTTGGGGGTGAGGGGGTCTGTGTCGTATACCGTCGTCAAATATTACGCGGGACACCACACCAGCGCTCGGGATCACTTCACCTTTGGCCGCTTCGCTTCCCCCAGCCAGCGAAACTGCTTGTCCTGCTCGAGGTCGAGAAGCGCCAGCACGCGGCAGCAGAACTGCGTGACCAGATCATCGATCGTCTTCGGCCGGTCGTAATAAGCCGGGATGATGGGAAAGATCACCGCGCCGGCTTGCTGCGCCCGCAGCATGTTTTCAAGATGGATGCGGTTGAAAGGCGTGTCGCGCACGGCCAGAATCAGTTGGCGGCGCTGCTTCAGGCAGACGTCGGCGGCGCGCTCAATCAGCGTGTCGGAAATGCCTGCGGCGATTTGCGCCAGGCACCCCGTGGTGCAGGGGATCACTACCATCCCCTCAACCGCATAGGAGCCGCTGGCAATCGACGCGCCAATATCCGAGTCGCGCAGGTATTCCGTTTTGCGGGTGGCGCCGCCGGCAAGCCGGTCGGGAATTTGCGCGGACTTTGAGATGTCGAGGTCCAGCTCATCGCGCAGGAGCTTCAGTCCGCTGCCGGAAATCACCAGGTGGATCTGCTCCACGCGCTTGTCCGCTTCCAGAATTTGCAGGGTGCGGCGGGCGAACAGGGCCCCGCTGGCTCCGGTGACGCCCAAAATAATCGGCTTTTTGCGAACTCTCTCGTTAATAGCCATTGTACGGGATGTTAGTGGGCCATTCCGGGGAAGTCAAGAAAGTGAGAATCCCTGTGCGTGCTGGTATAATTCAGGTCCGGGAAAAATTCAGCGGTGACCAGTGGACGCAGGGTGCGTGCGCATCGCCGCAACGGAGGTACAAAGTGAGTCCAGAAGAGATCACCAGTATGTTGGAGCACGTCCGCGGAGGCAAGCTCTCCGTGGAAGACGCCGTGGAGCGCCTGCGGACGCTCCCCTATGAAGATTTGGGTTACGCCAAGATTGATCACCACCGCTCGCTGCGGCAGGGATTTCCGGAAGTGGTGTTTGCGCGGGGCAAGGCTCCGGAGCAGGTGAAGGGCATCGTGGAGCACATGCTGCACAACAAGCACAACATCCTGGTGACGCGCGGCGACCGTGCTCTCTATGAGCTGTTGCGCCCGCTCCACCCGAAGATGGAATTCCACGCGCTTTCGAACGCTATCTCCATCCGCCAGGACAAGAAGATTCGCGGCAAGGGAAAAGTGCTGGTGGTCTGCGCGGGCACGTCGGATATTCCGGTGGCGGAAGAAGCGGTGGTAACTTCGACCGTCATGGGGAACCGGACGGAGTCGCTTTACGACGTGGGTGTGGCCGGAATCCATCGTTTGCTGGCTCAGAGCCAACAATTGCGCCAGGCGCGCGTCATTGTTTGCGTCGCCGGCATGGAAGGCGCGCTTCCCAGCGTTGTGGCCGGCATGGTGGCCGTGCCCGTCATCGCGGTGCCCTCGAGTGTTGGCTACGGTGCAAGTTTTCATGGTCTTGCCGCTCTGCTGGGCATGCTGAACAGTTGCTCACCCAACGTCTGCGTGGTGAACATCGATAACGGCTTTGGCGCGGGCTACCTGGCCAGCGTGATGAATCGGCAGTAAAGGCAGAAGCGAACTGGGACGGCTTTTTCCTGCTGTCAATTTCATGGCGGTCCTTCATTTCCTGCTCAGCACCACCCCGGCGCTTATCGCGCCGCCCCTCCTCATCTGAGGAGGGGAGCTTTTTCCGGCGGCTCCCCTCCTTAAATAAGGAGGGGCTGAGCGCTAGCGAAGGGGGGTGGTTTCAAGCGCGCGATTTACAGCCCACGCCTATGGACAAACTCCATGCCCCTCATCATCTGAGGTAGGGCGCACCCACGGTCATTTCAGCTCCAGCGTGTCCTTGTCCGGCAGCGGCGGAAACGGCGCGTGGGGCTCCCTCTGATACCAGAAGGCGGTGGAGGAGATGTCGTCCTGGAGTGGGAGATACCGGCTGCCGGACCGCCATCCCAGCGCCTGAATGGTGACCTTCAAATCCTGCTCAAACCGAACCGGGTCCATGATGTGCCAACGATAGAGGCTGAAGCGCTGCTGCGAATCGTAGAGGCCATCGGGGCGAATCACCAGTGAGAGTCCCGTGTAGGGCGTGGTGAACTCCGTGTAGTGGCGCGCCTTGTCTGTGCCGGTTTCAAAGTCGTAGGAGCCGCAAAAATAGTCTTCCGTTCCCGTGCCGCAAATCGTGGGGAATTTTGAATCGCCGTCGATGAAGAATTTCACTTCGCCTTCACCCCACCATCCCGTGCTGTGGGTTCCATAGGCAATGTAAGTCCCCACGTATTGCCCCCAGCCTTTTACCCCGTCCAGAATGACATGGTCAGTTTTGTAAGGCAGAGGATTGTCGCGCCGGAACTGGGCGTGGAAGTAACCCATGTCAGCGGGCACGTCCGTCAACGTGTAATCCACCTGGTAGTAGAGCGACATGGGTTGAGTGTCAAGGTTCTCCATGGTGATTCGGGCGGACTTGCGGAAAGGCATCTGCCAATAGGAATTGAGCCCGCTGTTGGGGTTGACGCAGACGGCCAGGGAGGAGATCTGGCCGTACCTTCCCCAACCCGCGGCGAAGAAATCTCCCGCCGGGACTTCCACGGAAGGCGTGCTCTCGCCATCCCAATAGATGCGCAGGATCGAAAAGCGCCAGTTGCCCGAAGGCGTCATCCAGATGTGCTGAATTGCGCCGGGCCCTTGAATTTCCGCGATGGTATAGACCTCTTTGGATTCGATCTTAACAGAGGGGGAGACCTTCCATGTCTGGCCGAGTTCGCGCGCCGCGTTGGCCCCCGTTCCCTCCGTGGCCATGCCTGCTTTACCCTTCTCACCGGTCTTATTCTCCGCGCTGATGGAGCGAGTCTTGGCGTGAGAGAGGCGGGGAAGGTTTCCCATGCCCAGGCCCAGGCCATTGAATGCGGGCTGCTGCTCCTGCGCCATCAGCACCGAGCCGCCCAGCAAAAGCAGAACTGGCAACCACCAAAGTGATCTCTTCATTTGATTGTCCTCAATTTACTTTCCGAACACGCGTTCAAAAATTTCATCCACGTGGGTCAGGTAGCGCTCAACATTGAAGACCTGGCCGATTTCACTGGGCTTCAGGTACTTCCGGATGTCGGCGTCGCGCTCCACCAGCGTGCGATAATCCTCGCGCGTTTCCCACACCTGCATGGCGTTGCGCTGCACCCAGCGATAGGCGTCTTCGCGCTTCACGCCCTTTTCCACCAGGTCCAGCAGCAACTGCCCGGAAAAGATCAGCCCCTTGAGCATGCCCAGATTTTCCAGCATGCGCTGGGGATAGACGAACATCTTTTCCACCAGGTTCGCGGTCTTTGCGAGCAGGTAGTCGAGCAGAATCGTGGAGTCGGCAAGAATGACGCGCTCCACGGAGGAGTGGGAGATGTCGCGCTCGTGCCACAGCGCCACGTTTTCCAGCGCCGCCTGCGCGTTGGAGCGCACCACGCGGGCGAGGCCGCAAATCTGCTCCGCCGTGATGGGATTGCGCTTATGCGGCATGGCGGAGGAGCCCTTCTGTTTGGGCGAGAAGTACTCCTCCACCTCACGCACTTCCGTGCGCTGCAAACCGCGAACTTCGAGTGCAATCTTTTCCAGTGAAGCCGCCGCCACCGCCAGCGTTGAGAGATAGAAAGCATGGCGATCGCGCTGGATGACCTGTGATGAGACCGGGGCCGGTTCCAGCCCCAGGCGCTCGCAGATTCCGCGCTCAATGGAGGGCGGCAGATGGGTGTAGGTGCCCACCGCGCCGGAAATTTTGCCCACGCGCATCTGCTCCGCGGCGTAGGCAACGCGCTCCGTATTGCGCTGGTTTTCCGCATACCAGATGGCGATTTTGCAGCCAAACGTGATGGGCTCTGCGTGGATGCCGTGAGTGCGGCCAATCATGGGCGTGTGCTTGAACTCCAGGGCGCGTTGCTTCAGGACCTCACCCAGGCGCTTTAGGCCGATCAGGAGAAGGGCGGAGGCTTCCCGTATCTGAATCGCCTGCGCCGTATCCACAACGTCGTTGGAGGTCAGTCCGTAGTGCAGGTAGCGGCCCTCTTTGCCCACATGCTCGGAGACATTTGTGGTGAAGGCGATAACGTCATGCTTCACCTCGCGTTCGATTTCCAGAATGCGCTCCACCTCAAACTTCGCCTTCTTGCGGATGGCGCGCGCGGCGGTTTTGGGGATCAACCCCGCTTCCGCCTCAACTTCCGCCGTGGCAATTTCCACGTCCAGCCATTTTTGAAACTTGTTTTGGTCCGTCCAGATGCTGCCCATTTCCGGGCGCGTGTAGCGGGGAATCATAGGATTTCCAATTTCCGATTTTCGATTTGTGATTTGGGATTTTCACCCCAACTGGGCGCGAAAATCGCAGACGGAATCGTACCACAAGCAGCCGCCCTGGGTCAGGCTGATGAACAGCCAATGCTGCTGTGCGGGTTGATTTGGCTTCACTTGGGGTGGGCCAGCCCCAGCCCACAGGACGCATGCCCGGCTGTGGATTTAAGCCGGATTTGGCGTAAGCACCTGTCTTTTCATGCATATCGCGGTACAATATGGTAAGTCATTTGTTTTCATTGATATCGCCGGATGCATCAATTCCTCGCTTTGTTCTTCCTTTGTTTTCAATAACATCTCGGGATATCCCTGCAAGGGTATCATTCCTATTCCCCAGGCGTCTCTATCTCCAAGAATCCGCACGTTGTTTATGGTGAGGTTTTGGCTGGTTTCCCGGATTTCCGCTAAGTCCCTTTATTTTCATGAATATCGTGGTTTTCATGGGCGTTTTCATGAGTCCCGCTGCCCCTTTTGGTTCGTATTCGGGGCTCCCCTCCTCATCCAGGAGGGGCGACGCAATGAGCGCCGGGGGGTGGTTACAGGCCTCGGATGGTTCAAGGCCGGGTGCATCCGCAACTCCGGCGTGGCGCGCCGTGGCCACACCCGGCCAGTGGCTAGTATACTGCGGCTATTCATCTTGTCAACAGAAAAGAGGCTACAATAGCGAAAGGGAGATCAGGGCAAATTGTCGCTGAATTACGCTTGTAGAGCCGCCCCTTGAGTCCGCCCCCCCCCCGGACGGGGGTTAAGAGGCAATTAAGAATTAGGAATTAGGAATGATAACGAACACTCGGATACAGAATTCATTATTCTTAATTGGCCTTAGCCCCGAGGCCTCGTGAGCAAAAGGGAACAGACAGCCTGCGCCTTGCGTGCGAAGCTTCTTGCTTACCTCTCGATGATATGGCGCCACAAAGACAATCTGCGGTTAACACCTTGAGATGGTAGGGCGATTCGCAATGAGGGGCGGGGACCGTGCCAGTGTCAACGCGCCGTCGATCGCTGGGGAAAGGACCAAGAAAATGCCAGGGAAGAAGAAGGCCAACCACGAATCCTTCAAGACGCTGCCGAAAGCGTTGACGGGGATCAATGGCTTGGACGAAATCACGGGGGGAGGCCTACCCCGCGGACGCCCCACCCTGGTGAGTGGCGGCGCCGGTTCCGGAAAGACCCTGTTCGCGTTGGAATTCCTGGTTCGGGGCGCGACACAACACAATGAACCCGGCGTTTTCATTTCGTTCGAGGAATCGATTCCCGACCTCACCAAAAACGCGGCCTCGCTGGGCTTCAACCTGGCCCAGTTGGTGGCGGACAAGAAGCTGTTCATGGACCACGTCTTCATTCCGCGAAGCGAGTTTGCGGAGACCGGCGAGTATGACCTTGATGGCCTGTTCATTCGCATTGCCGACGCGGTGCAACAGGTGGGCGCCCGGCGAGTGGTTCTGGACACCGTTGAAGCGCTCTTTGCCGATCTGCCCAACCCCGCCATCCTGCGCTCAGAAATCCGACGCCTGTTCGATTGGCTCAAGGAAAAGGGACTGACCACGATCATCACGGCGGAGCGGGACACTCCCGACCACTTGACGCGGCACGGCATTGAGGAGTTCGTCTCCGATTGCGTGATTGTGCTTGACCATCGCATGCGCGACGAAATCTCAACGCGGCGCCTGCGCGTGGTGAAGTACCGGGGCTCAACGCACGGTACGAACGAATATCCGTTCCTGATAGACGCAGATGGCATCTCCGTGTTGCCGATCTCCTCATTGGGACTCGACCACGCCGCACTGGATGAGCGAATTTCAAGCGGCATCGCCCGTCTGGATGGAATGCTGGGCGGCGCCGGCTTTTTCCGGGGAAGCAGCATATTGTTGTCAGGCACTCCAGGAACCGGCAAAACCAGCGTGGTGGCGCATTTTGTGGACGCCACCTGCCGACGCGGCGAGCGCTGCATGTTCTTTGCCTTCGAGGAATCGCCCCGGCAGATCGTGCGCAACATGCGCTCAATCGGCATCGACCTTCAGCCCTGGGTGCAAAAAGGACTGCTGCAATTCCATGCGGCGCGTCCCACCTACGGGGGAATTGAAGAGCACCTGTTGGTGACGCACAAACTCATCGCCAGTTTCCAGCCCAGCGTGGTGGTGGTTGACCCGGTTACCAATCTGGTGATGGTCAGCACTCAGAACGAAGTGCGTTCCATGCTGACGCGCCTCGCGGATTTTCTGAAGACGTCGGGAATTACCTCGATGTTCACCAGCTTGACCGCTGCGGGCGGCCCCCTGGAAGCCAGCGAGGTGGACGTATCCTGCCTCATGGACACGTGGGTGCTTTTGAAGAGCATTGAGGTGGGGGGCGAGCGGAACCGCGCGCTCTACATCCTGAAATCGCGAGGCATGGCGCACTCCAACCAGATTCGCGAATTCGTGCTGACCAACGACGGCCTGCGGTTGCTGGACGTTTACCTGGGCGCGGAAGGCGTACTGACAGGTTCGGCGCGGGTATCCCAGGAAATGCGCGAGAAGGCCGGGGTGACGTTCCGCGGGCAGGAACTGGAGACTCACCGGCGGGAGCTGGAGCGCAAACGCCGGATCTTTGAGGCTCGAATGATCATGCTGCGGGCGGAGTTTGAAGCGGAGGAAGAGGTCATTCAACAGACCATCTCCGAATCGGAATTGCTGGGCGAGGAAGTGGCGCAGGACCGTGGGCAGATGGTGCTTAGCCGGAAGGCAGACACCTTCGCTTATAAGAAAGAGGGGCGCGCGAATCCTGCGCGGAAACACTAGATGCCAATTACCAAAACCAAAGCGCGGGCGCAGCCTCGCAGCCGGAGGGTTCCAAAACCAGAGATCTGGAAGCTGCGCCTCTACGTGGCGGGCCAGACGCCCAAATCGGTTCGCGCCCTGACCAACCTCAAGGCGCTGTGCGAAACGCACCTCAGGGGCCACTACCAGATTGAAGTGGTCGACCTTTTGGAGAACCCGCAAATGGCGCGCGGAAACCAGATTGTGGCCGTTCCAACCCTGGAAAGAGACCTTCCGAGACCTGTGCAAAAGATCATCGGAGACCTTTCAAATACCGAGCGGGTGTTGATTGGACTGGCCCTGCATCCGGTTGTCTGACGTTGTTCGGACGGGTCGAACGGAAAGCTCCTGCGCGAGATGCGCATAATACCAGTACCAAAAATTTAATTGAAAGAGTATTGCCGTATGAATACCAGGAACAATTCGCCCGTGGTTAAGCCGAAGGCCCCTGTTGCCGCGGCGGAGAAGCCCCCGTTATTCAATTGGGGAACGCTGCTGACGGGAATTTCCCGGGGGAGAACCGATTTGGAATACGGCCTGCAACGCAACATCTTTATGCAAGGTCAGCCGGCGGATTCCGTCTTCTTCCTCCTGCGCGGCAAGGTGCAGCTCTCGGTGACATCCACCGAAGGGAAGGAAGCGATTGTTGCCACGCTCAGCGCGGGCGAAATCTTTGGGGAAGGATGCCTTGCAGGCCAGCTCGTTCGCATGGCCACGGCGACCTCCGTGGAGGATTGCACTTTCAGCCGTGTTGAGAAGGCGACGATGGTCCGAATGCTGCACGACCAGCCGGGAGTGGCGGAGTTGTTTGTGACCCACTTGCTCGCCCGCAACATCCGCTACGAAGCGGACCTGGTGGACCAGCTTTTCAATTCCAGTGAGAAGCGCCTGGCGCGAATCCTGCTGCTGCTGTCCCACTTCACCACGCACAGTAAAACCGAAACCGTTGCGGCAGGAATCAACCAGGAAAACCTGGCGCAAATGGTGGGCACAACGCGGTCGCGGATCAGCCATTTCATGAATAAATTCAGGAAGCTTGGGTTTATCGAGTATGAAAATGGCGGAGACCTGAAGGTGCAAAGAGGATTGCTCAGCGTCGTGCAGCAGGATTAGTTGTTCGCGAAACTCGAAAATAGAAACTGGAAAATAGAAACTGGAAAATCGAAACTCGGCAAGCGAAAGTCCGTCACTCATCCGATTTCCCGAGTCCCGAGTTCCGACCCTGACACCAGAATCCCAACACCTAGCACCTAATACCTAACACCTCGTTTGTTCCTGCGACCGTTTGATTCCAAACTTTTCCAGCCGGTATTGCAGTGTGCGGAAGGTCATGCCCAGCAGTTGCGCGGCCTTGGTGATGTTTCCGCTTGAGCGCTGAAGGGCTTCCATGATCTTGGCCTTCTCGTGCTCTTCCCACGAACCCTCGGTGATGATGGGCGTGCGCCCACCGCTTTCCACGGGGCGCGGGGGGGCGTCATCGGCTTCCGCAGGAACATTGGCATGGGGGACGGTTTGCAGGATTTCCGGCGGCAGGTCGCCCAGCCCAATCGTATCCGTTTCGCCCAGGACCACGGCGCGTTCCATGGCCCACTCCAGTTGACGGATGTTGCCGGGCCACGTGTAAGCGCGCAGAGCCTGAAGCGCTTCGTCGGAAATTCCCTCCACACGCCGCGCTGCCACCAGTGCTGCCTTGCGCATAAAGTGGTGGGCGAGGATGTCAATATCCACGCCGCGTTCCCGCAGCGGCGGGCAGACAATGGGAATCACGTTCAAGCGGTAATAGAGATCCTCGCGGAATTTCCCCTCTTTGACGCGCTGCTCCAGGTTGCGATTGGTGGCGGAGATGATGCGCACATCGGTCTTGAGCGGCTCGGTTCCCCCCACGCGGAAGAATTCGCGCTCCTGTAGGACGCGCAGGATTTTGGCCTGCATGCCCAGGCTGGTATCGCCAATTTCATCCAGAAACAGAGTGGATTGATGGGCGCGCTCAAACACGCCGCGCTTCATCGCATGGGCGTCCGTGAAAGATCCCTTTTCGTGCCCGAAGAGTTCACTTTCCAGCAGCGTTTCCGTAAGCGCCGCGCAATTGACGGCAAGAAACGGGCGGTCGCGCCGCGGGCTGTGTTGATGGATTTCGCGCGCCACCAGCTCCTTGCCCGTGCCGCTTTCGCCCAGGATCAAAACGGTGTGGGCGGTGGGCGCGACTTTCAGAATCATGCGCATCATCGCCTTGGTGGCGGGCGAATCGCCAATGATGGTGCGCTTCAGCGTGGCGAGGCGCTGGAAAACTTCATCCACCACCTCCAGCAGCGTGTCACGGTCAACAGGCTTTTCCAGATATTGATAGACGCCCTTGCGCGTGGCTTCAACGGCCGATTGAATGGAAGGGTAGCCCGTGATCATGATCACCGCGACGGTGGGATCATCCATCACGATCTCACTGAGCAACTGAAGCCCGGTCATTCCCGCCATGTTGAGGTCGGTGATCACCAGGTCATAGCGTGTATGCTCCAGCGTCTTCAACGCGGATTCGCCGCTGCCGGCCGTCTCCGCCTTGTAGCCTTCGCCTTGCAGAATGTCGCGATAGATTTCGCGCTGCCGTTCTTCGTCGTCAACCACCAGAATCTTGCCTTCGGGCATTTAAAGACCTCGGGATACGGGATACGGGACAAGGGACACGGGACAAGGGAAACGGGATATTTTAGTGGTGCGCAAGATTTGACCTTCGGGATTTTCACGTGCCCCGGTTTGATGGTCAGCCTTGCCAGGGCAATTGTAGTTCGACAATTCTACAACGACGCATAACTTAGGACAAACATTGAGCCAGAAGTCCTTGCTCCCGAGTCCCGAGCCCCGTACTCGTCGCCCGCTACACTTTTCCCGAGTTCCCGAGTCCCGTGTCCCTTGTCCCTTGTGCCGTATCCCTTGTCCCGTTTGCCGGCATGGGGAATTCCATCACCACGACGGTGCCGGGGGTGCTGTCTTCGGTCACGAAAACCCGTCCACCATGATCTTCGGCGATTTTCTTGGTGATGGCCAGTCCCAACCCAAAGCCTGTGGCCTTGGTGGAATAAAAGGGCGTGAAAACCTTTTCGCGATCATCCGGCGGGATTCCCGGGCCCGTGTCAGCAAAGCGCAGTTGCAGGAATTCCGCGCCTCCGCCCCCGGTGATTTCCCGCGCGTTGATTCGCACTTCGCCGCCGCGTGGCATCGCCTGGATGGCGTTTGACAGGATGTTGAGGAAGCACGTCTTGATCTGACCCGCATCCAGTTGGAAGATGGGCATGGCCTCAGGCCAGTCCATGCTGATTTTGATGTTCTGCCGCATCCCTTGCTTTTCCGCCAGTGAAACTGCTTCTCCCAGAGTGGCGCGCAGATCGCATGGCCCCAGAGCGGGGGGCATCTGCCGTCCGACGGAAAGAAAATCGTTCACCAGGTGATTCAGCCGCCCAATCTCTTCCTTGATGTTCTTCAGGTTGCGCTGCAACTCGCCCCGACCGCTCACATCGCTGTCGATATGTTTGGCGCGGATCTGATCAATGGCGAGGTTGATGAAGTTCAGGGAATTGCGCACCTCATGCGCCACAATGGCGGCGAATCGCCCCAGCAGAGTCAGCTTCTCCGCCTCATTCAGCCGCTCCTGAAGTTCGCGGTTCTGCCGCAGGCGTTCCACCATTTGATTGAACGTTCCGGAAAGCCGGCCGATCTCATCCGGGCCGCCCTCCGGCAGCGAGACGAAAAGATTTCCCTGCGCCACCAATTGTGCCCCCACCACCAGTTCGTCAATGGGCTTGGTAAACCGGAACGCCAGATAGACGACGGCGAACATTCCCATCAGCATTGTGCAGAGAATCAGGATGAGGGTGTCCACGTATTTCTTGCGCAAAAGCGTGCCCACGGCGTCCATTTCACCTTTGATCTGCACATAGCCGAGCACCTTTTCACCCTGCACAATGGGGAATTCAATGGTGTAGGTTTTGGCTTCCACCCTGGGATCAACGTCAACATCCTGAAGTTCGGCGGAAATCTGGATGGGATTGTCCGGGTTGGCGGGGTGCGTCTTCTTCAGCGGAATCTTCTTGCCCACCTGCGCCGGATTGGAACTTGCCACCACCTCGCCCGAGGGCAGCGCGACCACGGAGGTCAAGCCTGCGTCCTTCAGCGTCTTTTCGTAGAACTCAAGCGCCTGTTTGCGGTCGGAATTCTGCGGAAGCTGCTGCTGCGCCACATTGACGATCTGTAACAGGTCAGAGGTCAGAACCGTCGTGTAGGCTTTCACCTGGCGGTCGTGGCGGACGTAGGTGATCATCAGGGCCACGGTGGTGCACGCCATGGTGAGGAACATCACCAGCGCGAGGCGCGTTCGAAAGCGAAGATTCAGCACACCCTACCCCTGGCCCTTTCCGATTCACTGCTCATGTGATTGCAAATTCTAGCGGAAGGGTTGTGTGGGGTCAAAGGAAAGGGGACGGGGGACAATTACGAATTAAGAATTACGAATTAAGAATGAAAAATTACGAATTGAGCATTCTGTGTCCGAATGTTCGTTCTTGTTCTGAATTCCCAATTCCGAATTCCCAATTCCGAATTCTCAATTCTCAATTTCCAATTCTCAATTTCCAATTCTCAATTCCCGGTTCTTAATTCTTAACTCGTAATTCCCCCCCTCTTCCATTTGTCTTATGGCTGAATTCGAAGGGGGGCGGAGGGGGCTGCCCTTCTTGTTACTATCTAATATATGACTGAAGATTGATTATAACGAGGTATTGAATAGCTGGGCCGTTAGCGGCATAATGGTCGGCGCGCGGATGGAGGGGCCAATCCCAAAACGGCAGGCGGAGGGATTGTCGCCGTAGCTGTCGTCCGCATCATCTCCTCATACTTTGCAGCCGCCTGTCTCGCTCTATTCAACGGCCCTTCTGGCGTCTGAGGGTGCGGCGTCCTTGGTTGACAGAGGACGCTGTAGGTGTGAGTTCGTCACAACGCTAGCCAATTTTTTCCGATCCTGTGCGAGGTGCACATGGAGCCTTCAGAGAACGAAATCAAAGCTGCTTCGGCTTGTAACAACCCAGCCGATGCTCCGTCCAGCGATGTCGTGCAACACCCGCATAGGGTGGAATCGCTGCGCCGGACCGAGGCGGTTCTGAAAGAAGCCCTGCAAGCGGCGCAGATGGGTACGTGGGAGTGGGCGCTTGATACCGACACCGTCACCTGGGATGAGAACCTCTTCCGCATCGCGGGGCTGGATGCGAAAGAGCCCGTGCCCCGATACCAGGGGCATTCAGCCTTCTTAACCCCGGCTAGTTGGGACTACATGAAGTTGGCGGTGGAAAAAGCCCTCACCACGGGAACCCCTTACGAACTCGATCTGGAACTGGTCCGCCCCGACGGATCAAAGCGCTGGGTGATTGACCGCGGGAAGGCGCGGCGCGATGCGAGTGGCCGCATCACTCACCTCTACGGCACACTTCAGGATATTACGGAGCGCAAGCGGGCCGAGCAATTAAATCAACAGTACGAAAAAGTGGTGGAAAGCACGGACGAATGGATTGCCGTTATCGATCGGGAATACCGTTATGTGCTGGCAAATCGCTCCTACCTGGCCTACCACGGACTAACGCAGGAACAGGTGTTGGGGACCACCTTGGCGGACCTGTTGGGGGAAGACTTCTTTGCCACGGTCATCAAGAAGAGGCTGGACGAGTGCTTTCGTGGCAAGGTGATCCATTTCGAAGTGAGCTACCACTTCCAGCGGCATGGGCAGAGAGACTTGCAGGTTTCCTACTACCCGATCGAGGGTGATGAAGGTGTCCGCCGAGTCGCTTTTGTATTGCAGGACATCACGGAGCGCAAGCGGGCGGAAGACGCCTTGCGCGCCTCCGAGGCCCGCTACCGCACACTCTTTGAAAACAACGTCGCCGCGATCATCTGCTCCACTCCCGAGGGCCGCATCCTTGATTGCAACGGACCCGCCGCGCGCGTGCTGGGTTACGAGTCGCCCCAGGAAGTGATGGGCCTCAGCATGTTGGATTTTTATTGGGAACTTGATCAGCGGGCATCGATGATATCCCGCCTGGATACGGAAAAATCCGTCGCTGGAGTTCTGTTGAAATTGCGGCACAAGGAGGGCAGACCCGTCTGGGTAATTGCCAACCTTAGCCTCACCGTCGCCGAGGGGACGGGCGAAAAGTTTATTCAGGGAACCGTGATTGACATTACCCGGCATATGGAAGCAGAGGACAGCCTGCGGAAATTGTCCCGCGCGGTTGAGCAAAGTTCCGCCGCCGTGGTCATCACTGACACTAGCGGCCTCATTGAGTATGTTAACCCCAAATTTACTCACATCACCGGTTACACCGCCGAGGAAGCGATCGGCAGGACCCCCCGATTTCTCAAGTCGGGGATGGTTCCCGACAAGACTTACCAGGATCTCTGGAAAACGGTGCTCAGCGGCGCGGAATGGCGCGGTGAACTTGCCAACAGGAAGAAGAATGGAGAGGTCTATTGGGAATCTGATTCCATTGTCGCCATCCGGGACTCCGGCGGCGCCATTACCCATTTTCTTGCCGTTAAGGAGGACATCACCGAACGCAAGCGTGGGGAGGAAGCCCTTCGGGCGGCGGAGGAGAAGTTCCGAATGGCCTTTAACGCCTGCCCGGAAGCGATGGTCCTGTGTTCCTTCCCCAGGGGAGTGCATTTGGAGGTCAATCACGCATATCTCCGGGCGAGCGGGTTATCCCGCGAGGAGGTGATGGGAAAAACGGCCTTCGAAATAGGGATCGTTCCGAAGCCGGAAGAAATCGGCCGATTGGTCAAAGCGTTAAGGAAAGACGGAAAGCTTATTGACTTTGAAACCGTTCTGCGCTGGAAATCCGGCAAGACGGTGCATGCGATCATCTCGGCGGACCGGATGGAGTCCGGGGGAAACGCCTGCCTGCTGGTGGTGGCGAAGGACATCACCGAGCGCAAGCTGGCGGAAGAGGCGCTGCTGGCAAGCGAGGAACGCTTCCGTCTCTTCATGAACAACAGCCCCACCATCTCCTGGATGAAGGATGAACAGGGCCACTACGTCTACGTCAGTGATACCCATGAAGACCGGGTGGGCGTACGGATTAACGAGCATATGGGCCAGACGGATCATGAAATTTATCCGCCCGCCATCGCCGAGCAGTTCAGGAGGAATGACCGGGCTGTTCTCGATGCGGGCCATCCCATCGAGGTGATTGAAGAGACGGCGGCCCCCGATGGTAGTGTTTGCACTTGGCTGACCTATAAATTCCCGATTCAAGACGCCTCTGGCCAGGTGTTTGTGGGCGGAATTGGCATGGACATTACCGAGCGCAAGCGAATGGAAAAGGAGCTGCAAGACTCTTTTGACCAGTTGCGGGCGCTTGCCGGGCGGCTCCTGGACGTCCGGGAGGAGGAGCGGAAGCGGGTGGCGCGTGAGATTCATGATCAGTTGGGCCAGGCCCTGACAGCCATCAAAATTGATTTGAGCTCTTTGATTCGCGAGCTGCCGGAGGGCGCCAAACCCTCTTCCAAGCGGACGGATTCGATTCTGCACCTGGTGGATGAATCGATTCGCGTTGTGCGCCGAATCTCCACCGAACTGCGGCCCGGAATTCTTGACGATCTGGGGCTGGTGGCGGCCATCGAATGGGCGGGGGAGGATTTTGAGGCCCGCACTGGGACAAAGTGCCGGTTGCACCTGCCTCACGAGGACATCCATGCCGACCCGGAGCAGGCCACGGCGATCTTTCGTATCTTCCAGGAGACGCTGACCAACGTGGCACGACATGCCGGCGCCAGCGTGGTGGAGGTCAGTTTCGCCAAACAGGGCGACGGGTTGATGCTTGAGGTTCATGACAATGGAAACGGAATTCCTGAGGAGAAGCTCAAAGCGGGCACGTCATTGGGCCTTCTTGGAATGCGTGAACGCGCCATGATATTGGGGGGCGAGGTCAATATCAGGGGAATTCCGGGGGGTGGTACGACCGTTACCGTCCGGATTCCGGGGGCTCATCACACCAGAGGGGAGCAGCGCATTGACTAAGGTCTTGATTGCCGATGATCACGCCATCCTGCGCCGTGGGCTGATTGAGATTTTGACGCACGAAATCAAAGACGCTACCTGCGGCGAGGCGGAGAATGCGGAGCAGGTGCTTGCCCTGGTCCAGACGCAGGAGTGGGATGTGGTGATTCTGGATGTCACCATGCCCGGGCGCAGCGGGATTGACATCCTCGCGGACATTAAACACGCGCGCCCCCGGCTGCCGGTGCTGGTGCTAAGCATGCACCCGGAAGACCAATACGGCAAACGCGTGCTGAAAGCGGGAGCGTCCGGATACCTGAACAAGGATAGCGCCCCGGAAGAGCTGATCAAAGCAATCCGCAAAGTGCTGGCGGGCGGCAGGTATGTGAGCCCGGCGCTGGCGGAAATGCTTGCCCTGGACCTGGGACGTGAATCAAACCAACCCCTTCATGAAACACTGTCGGCGCGCGAACTTGAGGTTTTAACGATGCTGGGATCGGGGAAGAATATTTCCCAAATCGCAGAGATCCTGCACCTGGGCGTAACCACCATCAGCACCTATCGTGCGCGCATCCTCGAAAAGATGAATCTTCAGACCACCGCCGAATTGATGAACTACGCCCTGCGCAATAACCTGGTGGATTAGTGCGGGTGTAAGCCGCACACTCTTTTCCGGCCATTCCGCTGCTCACCTAGGAGTGTA
>Ga0302320_10004701_pt1 | contig 30909 bp, 21 predicted proteins | sample Bog_T0_3_FD_202130 | JGI IMG/M metagenome (GOLD analysis project Ga0302320, IMG submission 202130) | Peat permafrost microbial communities from Stordalen Mire near Abisko, Sweden - Bog_T0_3 | ecosystem: Environmental > Terrestrial > Soil > Wetlands > Peat | place: Sweden: Abisko, Stordalen Mire... | reverse complement strand
TCTTGCGACCATGCTTCTCAAAACTCGCCTGTGATGCCAGTGTCTGCTGAAACCGCGCCATTCGCTTCATACCTATAGTTTATTCAAATATCACGCGGCTTGCAGACTTGTGCAGAGGTTCCCTAGGCCGCACGGCCGCAAATGAAAATTGTGTTTAGCCATTGTTCCCCCCGAAAAATCCACTGAAATATATCCGAGAATATGATAATACCTATCGTCTCTAGATTCATAGTGTTTATCGCACAATCATCAAAGACGTGGAAACTGATCCCCGCGTCCGCGTCGGCCAAACCGTCAGAAAACGGCGTCATGCCCTTGGCCTATCACAAGAAGGGCTTGCGGAAAAGGCCGATCTTCACTGGACATACATTGGCGGAATCGAGCGGGGGGAACGCAACGTCAGTCTGCTCAACATCGTGAAAGTTGCGCGTGCCCTCGGGATCACACCGGCCCGCTTGTTGACGGGAATCCGGTGAGGTGCCTGTATCTCTTGGCGGGTGGCGCAGGTTCCCATAAGTAAAGATGGGTGCCCCAGGTCCGGGGTCCCCATCGACAGGTCTTCGTCGAGGGGTAGGAGTTCAGTCGTGCCGAAAAGGCAGCCGAAGATTGCCGAGCTTTAGCCCCTGAGGGAGTGCTGGTGCGCAAAATCGACTTGCTCAGGGCTTCCAGGAATATTCTTCACCGCGCCGGCCTGCTGCCGTTGCTTATTGGGCGTAGGTGTAAGACTCGTACGCATCGAGGAAGGTCGCCAGGGGAAGCTTGAAGACACCATCCGGATCAGGTTTTGTGCCCCAGGGATTGCGCAGCGTGACGGTCTGTGCGTCTTCATCGAAGGCCATCACCGTGTAGGCGTGCCCCGGAATCCACCAATTCGCGTTGCTGTACCCCTCGCCTGATGGGGTAGCCCAGCTTCCGGCCACCATCGCCAGCCGGCCCGATTTCAATTGCCGCAGTTGTTCGATGGTCAGCTTCTTGTCGGCCACCAAGCCCGACATACCCCTGCCCAGGAAGGCATCAAAGACCCGCGCCGGCACTCCACCCTGCCCCAGGCTCTTGTACGCGCCGAAGACCTCGCCGTTCTGCTCCACGGTCTGCGCCACCGTGTCGAAGAAGCCCCGCTCTTCCAGAAAACCGCCCAGCATCTGCGCCTCGGCCGCCGGGATGCCCAAGGCGCTCAACTGGGCCGCCAGCTTTACTTTGAGCTGAGCCTTGTCGAGCACTCCATCCTGCTGCACCACGGAACGGATGGCGCGGTCATAGCCCACCAGCAGCAGGTCGGACTGATCGAGCAGCGCCAGAGCGACCGGCTTGACATAGACGGGGATGTAATCCGATTTACCAATGGCGTGCACCAGGCTCTGGCGCAGGGCGCGCTGCGCATAGGCCCGCATCAGCACCGCGACCCAAGTACCTTCGGAGCGGTCGTAGCCGTGCGCCCGGCCAAACTCCACGTCCTCGGGAAAAACCACCTCCGCCGGTCCGTTGAAGAAGCGCACCTGGTAGCCTCCGCCGGGATTCGGGCTGATGGCCTCGCGCAGCGTCTCAGGCGACACCTTGGCCAGCGCGGCAATCGAAGCGTGAAAGAAGCAACTGCCCAGCGAACCCTGCAGGACCGCCTGCGGGCTGACCCCTTGCTTTCCGTAGAGCTCAGCCGGCTCCTCGGCCCTGGCGGCTCCCGCCAAAGCGCTTCCCAACAACCCAACCGCGATCCATGCACAGGCTTTCAGCATCGTCTTCTCCTTTGCCGGCTATATCTCTTTTCTGATTCCTGACCTGATTCCTGACCTTTGTGAATCGACCCCCGGCTCAGGAAAAACTCTATCCTACATTCCCGCTAAGGACAAAGCTATCAATTATCCGCATTCCGCCTGCTATTGCATCTCTTTCAGCCGGTCGCAGCCCCACTGGTTGCCCATGCCGCAGCCCTTGGCGAGGAATTGCCGGGCCTTGGCCGGATCCTTTTCGACGCCGATGCCCAGACGATAATAGTTCCCCAGATTGCTGCAACCGATCGCATTGCCGTCCGCGCAGGCCTTGGCGTAAAGAGATGCCGCTTGGGCATTGTCCTTGCTCACGCCGCGGCCGCTGGCGTAGATGTTGCCGAGGTTGTTGCAGCCCAGCGCATTGCCGGCATTGCAAGCCGTGGCATAGAGAGCCGCCGCTCGCGCATCGTCCTTGGCCACGCCTTTGCCGCTAGCGTACATCACGCCGAGATTGTCGCAAGCCTCCCGGCTGCCCGCCGAACAGGCCTGGTCGAAGAGGGTGGCCGCCTCTGAGTAGCGGTTCGCCTTGTAGAGTGAAGCAGCCTGCTGCTCCAATTCCGCGCCACTCGGCTTTTGCGCGGAGGGCTGGGAGTTCGCGGGCGCGGGACTCGGCGCCGGCTTTGGGGCGGATGGCACGGACACCGTCGTTTGCGCGGACTTCCCTGCCGGGAGGCTCGCCGGCTTTTCCGCCGCCGCATTGAACTCCAACGTGGATGCGCTCTTCGGCTCCTCTGCTACGGAGAGCTGCGACTCGCGCTGAGCGAGACTCTGCTCCGGGTTCTGCGCCGGCGCCGGCGATGAAGCGGGCTGAGCCACTGCCGCCGGCGTCTGCTGGGGCTGCGGATGCGGCGCAAAGAGCCGCACCGCCGCGACAACAGCCGCCAACGCCAAAATAGCCAAAGCTCCCCACGCCCATCCGGGAAACTTCCGCGTTGCCGGCTTTGGCCCAGGAACGGCCTGCGGCGAAGGGGGCGGCAAAGGAAGCTGCGAAGGAGGCTGTGTAAGATGCTGCGAGGGAGGCTGTGAAACCCGCTGCGGAAGCGGTGTCGGAACCGCCCCCAGCCTCCGCCACTCTTCTTCGATGATCGTCTCCGGCCGCTCCCGCCTCTGCTCGCTCGCCGGCTCCGGCCGCGCCTGGCCTGAACCATAGAGCAAGTCGTCCAGCAGGCCGAGCAGCTCGGCGTCCTGGGGGCGGTCGTCGCGATTCTTGGCCAGCAGCCGCATCGCCAACCCATCCACCCCCGGCCAATCAGCCAGCTCCGGCCGCAACTCGCTGGGCGGCCTGGGCGTCTCCTCCAGGTGCTGCTTCATCCAGCCCGAGGTGTTGTGCGCATGGAAGGGCGTCCGCCCGGTGAGCATCTCATACAAGACGCAGCCCAGCGCATACAGGTCTGTCCGGCCATCCATTTCGGCTGCGGGCATCTCTTCCCACTGCTCGGGCGCCGCGTAGTTGGGCGTCAGCATCAGCCCGCGAGTGACGCTCGTCCGGGTCACGCTCTCGGTGATCGCCGCAATGCCGAAGTCCAGAATCTTGGGCTGCTCTCGCCCATCCCGGCTCGTGGCCAGCAGGATGTTCTCCGGCTTGATGTCGCGATGCACCGTCGCGTGCGCGTGGGCCTCGGCCAGCCCGGTTGCGATGCCGCGCCCCAGTTCCAGCGCCCGCGCAATCTCCAGCCCGGCGGGCGCTTCATCCAGCGCCGCCCGCAGGCTGGGGCCTTCCACATACTCCATCGCGATGAAGAAGCTGCTGTCCTCGGCCTGATCCAGGTCGGTGACTTCGACGATGTTGGGGTGGCGCAATTGGTAGGCGGCGCGCGCCTCCATTCGGAAGCGCTTGATGAACTTGGGGTCTTTGCCGAGATCGCCGGTGAGGAACTTCAGCGCCACCTGTCCGCCCAGCATCATGTGCTCCGCCTGGTAGACCACGCCCATGCCGCCCTGGCCCAGCTTGCGCGTGATGCGGTATTTGCCGCGCACCAGAGAGCCCGCTGCCAGCTCGTGGGAGACAATCAGCACCGCCCCATCGGTGGGACAGGTGTTGTGCTGGTCGGGGAAGTCCGAATCGCAGACGGGACAGGTCTTCATTATTAGCACCCTGCCTGAAGTCGAATATTTGCTGGCGACAGAATACCACGCCCCTGGCTGCCTTCCATTCTTATGTGCAAATTTGGCATTTTGTACTTTTTTGCACTGCAATTTTTCATCTGTAGCGCTCCCGTGCTACAGTGTGAGCATTCCGGAATATCTTTTCATTTATGTCAAGAGACGATTTCAGACCGAAGACCGAATGGTTAATCGGGCGGGGCAGCGACTGCGATCTGGTGGTGCCGGAAGCTGCGGTTTCCTCCCACCACTGCCGTCTCACGCAACGCGTCGATGGCTTCCTGCTGGAAGACGTGGGCTCGAAAAATGGCACGTTTGTGAACGGGGCCAAGATCGCGCCCGGCCTGCCGGTCAAGGTGCAGAACGGAGCCAAAGTGACGCTGGGCGGCTCTGTGCCGATGCCCTGGCCCGTCGCCTCCTCGACTCTTGATTCCGGCAGATTCGCCCGCCCGCTGGCCGACACCGGCAGCCGCACGATCACCATCGGACGCTCCCCGGAATCCGATGTCCAGATTGATCTGCCCATCGTCAGTTGGAATCACGCCGTCATTTACGACGAGAACGGCAAGTACTTCATCGAGGACCGCAACTCCAGCAACGGAACCGCCATCAACGAGCTGAGCAACCGCATCCAGCGCTCCATTCTGGAGACCTCCGACGAGGTCTACCTCGGCTCCTACAAGATCTCCGCCGCGCAGCTTCTCGATCTGGAGACCAAGGTCGAGATTGGCGAGGCCTCCTTCCAGACCGTCTCTTTCAGCAGCGAGACGATGGAGGTTGGGCGCGACCCCAAGTGCGAGATTCCCCTCGATCTGCCCATGGTCAGTTGGCGTCACGCCCGTCTCACCCGCACTCCGGCGGGCATTCTGGTCGAGGACCTCGGCTCTCGCAACGGGACTTATCTGGATGGCATCCGCGTCACCGGCAGGGTGCTGGCCAAGGCAGGCCAGGAGATCGGCCTGGGCAGCGTCCGCTTTCAACTGCTGGAAAACGGCGAGCTGGCGCAGCGCGACTACAACGGCAAGGTCACCATCGAGGCCAAGGACATTGTCGTCAACGCCCCCAACGGCAAGCGCCTTCTGGACGCCGTCTCGCTCACCGTCTTCCCGTATGAGCTGGTGGCGCTGATGGGCCCGGCCGGCGCCGGCAAGACCACCCTGCTCAAGGCCCTCAATGGCTACACCCGACCGGTGCAGGGAACCGTGCTCTTCCGCGGCCAGAACCTCTACGACTACTACGACCTCTACCGGCACATGATGGGCTACGTGCCCCAGGACGACATCGTCCATCCCCAGTTGACCGTCCGCCAGGCTCTCTACTTCTCCGCCCGCCTGCGCACCGACCTGACGGATGCCGAGATCGACACTCGCGCCCAGAAGGTGCTCTACAACCTGGGCATTCCAGACAAGATCGACACCGTCATCGGCTCACCGGAAAAAAAGACCCTGAGCGGCGGACAGCGCAAGCGCGTCAACATCGCCCTCGAACTTATCACCGACACCCCGGTGCTTTTTCTCGACGAGCCCACCAGCGGCCTGTCGTCTTACGACGCCGAGTCGGTCGTCGATCTCCTGAAGGAGCTGTCGAAGACCGGCAAAACCATCCTCACCACCATCCACCAGCCCAGCCTCAAGGTCTACAAGCAATTCGATGACCTGCTGATGGTCTCGCGCGATCGGGGAGAGAAACCCGGCGCGGTGGTCTTCTTCGGGCCGGCTTATCCGGATTCGATCCAATTCTTCAACCCGCCCACCACCGGCGCGCCCATCAAGCCGCAAGAGCTGAACCCGGAGATGCTCTTCTCCGGCATGAATACGGCTCCGGAGGGTAGCCGCACCGAGACCTGGCGTCAGCGCTACATGGCCTCCCGGTACCGCCAGGAGTTCGTCGCCAACCGCAGCGGCAAGCAGCCGGCCGCCACCGACAATGCCGGCGGAGAGAAGCCGCACCGCGAGTTCGGCCTCGGCCAATGGGTGGCCCTGGTCAAGCGCAACGTGATTGTCCGGCTCCAGGACAAGGCCCAGACCGCCATCTTGCTCTTGCAGGCGCCGCTCTTCGCTGTGCTGGTCACGCTGGTCAACTACCCCTTGCGCGCCAGCCACTTCGACGAAATCTCCGAGAAGCTGCCCATCATCCATTTCCTCATGGTCGTCGCCGCCATCTGGTTCGGCTGCAACAACGCCGCCCGCGACATCGTCGGCGAGTGGACCATCTACAAGCGCGAGCGCATGGTCACGCTCAAGCTCTTTCCTTATGTCTTCTCCAAGCTGGCGGTGCTGCTCGGGCTGTGCATCTTCCAGTGCGGCTCCATGCTGGTCATCGTCTATCTGGCCTGCGGGCTGCACAGCAACTTCGCCTGGGACTTCCTCGTCCTGCTGCTCTCTTCGATGATCGGCGCGGGGCTGGGCCTGTCCATTTCGGCGCTTTCCAAAACCAATGAGAGCGCCATTGCCCTGCTGCCCGTGGTTCTGCTGCCCATCATCGCGCTGGGCGGCGGCATGAGGCCCATCTACCTGATGCCCAAGGCCGGCCAGGCCATCAGCGCCATCATTCCCTCGCGCTGGTCCTATGAGGCCAATCTCCTGCACGAGGCCGAGGCCAAGGAGTGGGGACAGAACGAGCCGGTTCCCGACATGACCTGCAATTTGTTTTCCGAGAGTGATAACAAGAACGTCAACCCGGTCCTGATCTCGCCCGACCCCAACGACCTGAACCCTTCGCTCAATATCAAGGGAGACGCCGCCGAGGGCAGCATTCCCCGCTACCTGATCACCTTCACCGATCCCAACGGAAGCGAGCGCGTCTGCCGCGCCTCCGCCGGCGAGCAGTATCCGCGCGTCAACCCCACCGACCATGCCGTTGCCTACCGCCATCGCTTCCGCGACTCAATGGCCGTGCTCTCCGCGATGCTGCTGGTGCTGGTCGCCGCGGTCATCGCCATCCTGCGCAAGCGGGATAACGATCCGCAGTAATGCGAGGGAATAGGGAAGGGAACAGGGAATAGAGGAAAGAGGAAGCTGGGTCCCCCACTCTCGCTTGTCATTCTGAGCGAAGTTTGGCGTGTACTTTGCGCCCAATGCAGTCGAAGGACCTGCTTCTTCACCGCCAGATTTCTTCAAAGTACTTTTGATTCACCACACTAGGGTGGGATTCCACGATCCCCAACCGGCCATATTGATAGGAATCAAGGAATCGGCAGGCCTTGAAAGGGCGCGACTTCAGCCGCGCCTTGGCAAAACATCTACTTAGTCAGAGCTTCTTTCAGTTTTGCGAGCCGTCGGCTTCGGCTGCCGCCATCCGGGCGCGCTCCATGCCTGTTCTGGCACTCGAATTGCCGGGATCGCAGGCCAGCACGGCGCCGAATTGCCTCTTGGCGTCGTTATACTTGCCGCGCCCCAGGTTCTTCCATGCCTGATCGATCAGGCCGCCGTATTGGCTTGGGTCTACATCGCAGCGGCCATTGCTGTTCGCTCTTGAAGGTGGAGGCTCGGCAGGTTTGGGAGCGGGTCTCTCTCTCTCTGGCGCGGGCGCGACAGGAGGAGGCTTGACCTCAGCCTTGGCGGGATTCTGCTGCGTCCTGGCCGCGGCAGTAGCTTCGGCGCGCTCCTGTTTGGTCAAGCGCGCGGGGGGAGAACCTGACGGAGACGCGGGACCGCCTTGAGCAGCCATCGCCGGTTGCTGCACGGTCTGGGATTGAGTCTGAGCCTGAGTCTGAGCCTGATCCGCGGCTGGGGCTGGGTTCGATTTTCCCGGGGTGAAATAAAAGATCACCGCGCCAACGACGACCAGCGCCGCCACGGCTATGCCGATCATCTTCCCGCGTGAAATCCCGCGCGCATTTTCAGGCTCGCGCATATAATCCGCTTCGGCCTGGCCGGCATAATTCGCCTCCGCGGCGCGCGGCTGCTCATGGTGTTCGGGATGATCCACGCCCCGCTGTTCGATCAACTGGGCGAGAATCTGTTCGTCATAGGAGCGGGTCGACTGGCTTTCAGGGGCGCGCCACTGGAGTTCCCACAGGCCATCCCCGGAGGCCACCTGCAAGGGAAAGCCGGGCAGGCGGTCAAAGGGCTGGCCGGCCTTTTCCGTCAGCAGAATCTCGCCCGGCGCCGCCTGTTCGAGGGAATGAAGAGCATCCTCGGCGATCGTCTCCCCGTGCTCCTCTTCCGAGGAGTGAACCAGGAGGGCAAGGGAGGTAGCCTGCAGGCGCTCGGCTTCGGAGAATCCCTGAACCGCCCACTGAAGACGCCGCGCGGCAAAAACCGCCGTCTGGAAGGTGGGGAAAGTCGCGGTCAGAACTTCCCCCTGGCGGGAGGCTGGAATGCCCTCCGAGGCGGCAATCTGGTCGAGGATCAGGCAGGCTGCCGGGCTTTCGTTCTCCCAGAGCGACGGCAGGGGCTCGGAATCGCTGGAGGCCGTCCATAGACGGACCGAGAGGCAGGCTTCGCGGGGGGCGGCTATTCCCTGCGTTCTGGTGGCGCTTTGTTCCGCCGCCCGTTCAGGCTTTCGAGATTGGGTAGACGCCGCCATTTTTTCCTTGTAAGGTCACTGTACAGCCTAAGGCATACCGTCGTCGAAAATAAATTGCAACCTTCAGGGGGAAGTGATAGCGTAGCAGAAAACGCTGGAGGGCGTAAAATTTGTTTTCAGCTTCTTGAGAGTCCCCCTCTGAAACGCTGAAACAACGTTCCTCTTGCGAGCTATGGGAAGCGCTGGCGCTGGCTTTTAGGCGGGGATATTCGCTTGTTGGGCCAGCTCACAGAGGTAATTATGACATCGCGCACTCTTCTGCAAAGATTATCGGTTCTGTGGAGTCCCCTGGCGGGGATTCTTGTGCTGGCTGGGTTTGGCGCTGGATGGTTTGCGCCGGCGGCCTTGGCGAAAGACATACCCTTGACGGCCGTCGAACTGTATGATGGGCCATCCGGCGCCGCCTATGTGCAGCTTTCCAATGTGCTGATCAGCGGCAAGGCGGAGATGCGGGACTGTACTCCATTTCAGTCCGCGGCGGTGGACAAATCCACCTACGGCAAGATGGGCAAGGTGGTGCTGGCCGTGGGCGGCGTACTGGAGCGCAACGCCGAAGGCGTGATGTACTACACGGCGGGTTTGGGGCAGGCCGTCTGTGTGGTTCCGTCCAACGCGAAGTTCGAGCATGGCGCTGCTTATTCGCTCTCCGGGCTGGCCGATCAAGCCCTCTTGCAGGGAAGCCCGATCGGCGTTGGGAACGGAACTCCGTTGTATGCGCCTCCTCTCAAGAAGGGGGTGAAGCTGCTCTTTGTGGCCGCTCCCAATATGGATCTGGCCGAATTCCTGCGCGCGCAAAGGGCCTCCGATATGGACGGCTGGCAAGCCTATATTTCCAAGTATCCGGCTTCGCAGCACAATACGGAGGCGAAACGCGCCCTGGCGTCGCAATTTGTCGCTGTGGGCGAGGCTGCTGTCCAGGCCTACGACAAGTCCGTGGCGGCTGTATTGCCCATCTATTCCGAACTGAAGACCGCCAAGGCCAAGGCGGACAAGGCGCGCAGCCTGGCGCCGGACCTGGCCTCGGTCACGCATCTCGACAAGGAGATTAGCAGCCGGCTTTCCGCCATCGTTGATCTGGGACGCGGCGAACTGGACGCCTACCGCGCCGCATTGGCTGCGCGCACGCCCGGCTATGCCCACTTGCAGAATGCGCGGAAATTCAGTGACATTGTGGCGGGGATTGATTCGTTCTTCCCGCAGGGCCAGGCGATGACGGGAGATGTGTTGCAGGACAGCAACACGTTCGAGTCGGCGATGCAATCGGCGGACTCCGCGGTCACCGCGAAGCAGTTCGACCAGGCTTACACATTCATTCTTCCCTATCGCGCGTTTGCCGAGGAAGAGGCGCGCGTGGCGGCGGTGGTGGATGCGGCTTACGGCTACCACCTGGAGCTGGGCAACAAGCTGGAACAGAGCGAGGACTGGAAAGGCGCCATCAAGGAGTTCGAGAAAGCCGGTGGCATCAAGGACACCTCCGAGGCGCGGGACTCCCAGAAGAACGCCCAGAAGCAGTTGGTGATCTTCCAGGACAAGGCGGCTGCCGTGAAGGCGCTAGGCAGCAGCAAGGACTTCCAGGCGCAGCACAATATGCTCCGGGCCTATGAGGTGCTGGCCAACTTGCCGGCCACCCAGCAGGCGCTGGTTGCCGACGATATGAAGACGCTGGAGCCGGCCTATGTGCAGAGCGCGGCCATGGAGGCGAAGAACCTGCATCAGGCGCACAGCCCGATTCGCGGGCTGGCCGACGAGGTTGGGATCGAGAAGGCCTACACAGACCTGCAGAATGCCTATCGGCTCAGCGAAAACGAAACCTACAAGGACAAGCTGGACCTGGATGGAAATGAACTGAGCGCCTATCTTGTCGAACAGGCGAAACATTATTTGGCCAAGCCGGGCGGTTCGGGCACGGAGATTGGCTGGGCATACCTGCAAGAAGCCCGCCAGTACAAGGCTGGCAACCTGGATGCGGTGCGCGATGCGCTGGTGGCGGCCTCTCCGGCCCATGCGATGCGCTCCAAACTGTCGATTCGGGTCCAGTTCCGCGATCAGACCTCGTCGCGCGACAGCCAGGGCGTGGCCGGACAATTGGAAAACGCGATTATTACCGGCCTGGAAAGTTCGGGAGTTCCGGTCAAGGTGGTGCGCGCGGGCGAAACCACCGCGGTGGAGCCGGACTTTGAGCTGGCCGGCGACGTGCTGGACCACCATCTGTCGGTGGTTCCCACTATCGAGCCGCAGGAGTCGGAGTACCGCTCCGGGGAGGAGCAGATTCCCAGCGACGTGTGGAACAAGGCCAATCGGGCGTATGAGAACGTACAGGAGGAGCTGAAGACGGCCCAGGCCCGTCTGGAAGGCGCGGAGGCGAGCAAGAAGGGTGGCAAGATCAAGGAGGCGAATCGGGACGTCGAGGTGGCCCAGAAGAAGGTCCAGGCCGCCCATGAGGTGCTCGACTCAACCTCCAGGACCGTGACCAAGGACATCATCCGGCCCTATACCTACCACAAGAAGATCATCAATATCACCGGAGTGATTCAGTTGCAGTTCCGCATCGGCGATTCGCTCAGCGAGCAGAGAACCAACCTTGTGCCCATTACCCGCGAGGAGCACAAGAAAGACATTCTGCTTGAAGACGTGAAGTCGGAGGACACGATGGGGATCAAGAGCACCGGGACCCTCACCGATCCAGCGGGTTTCATGACCGCTCTGGAAAACTCGGCGCGCGATGAGCTGATCGCGGCGGTACGCAAGAAAGTGGAAGCGCTGCCAGCGACGATTTACCAAAAAGCCAGCGGCAGAGAGAAAGAAGACGATCTGGACGGCGCCGGCGAATCTTATATGCGGTTCTTGAACCTGACGAAAGAGAACAACTCGATGGAGCGTGTCCACGCCAAGCAATTTCTGATGACCAATTTCAATATGCAGCCAAAGGCGGACGACACGCCGTAGCGCGCGGCGCAGTTGTGGCTTGTAGCAGGCGAGAGGCAGGGCGAGAACGTGGATTCCCCGGGGAACAAGCAGGGCGAAGAAAAAACCCACATCGGCAAGTACGAGATTATCGACGTGCTGGGGCGCGGAGGCATGGGTGTCGTCTATCGCGGCATCGACAAGCAGATCGGCCGCGAGGTGGCGATCAAGACGCTGACCCAGGGCTTTGCGGGCGACGACAATATGCTGGCCCGCTTCTACGAGGAAGGCCGCAGAACGGGACGGCTCAACCACCCCAACATCGTCATCGTCTACGACCTGGGGGACGACAACGGAACCCCATACATTGTGATGGAGCGGGTTGCGGGCGAACCCCTCGATAAGCTGATCCGCTCTGACTCGCAGCTTTCCATGGCCGACCGGCTGGGCGTCCTGAAGGAAGTTTGCGATGCGCTCGGTTATGCCCATCGCAACAACGTCATCCATCGCGACGTCAAGCCGGCGAATATCTTTGTGCAGCCGGACGGCACGGCCAAGCTGCTGGACTTCGGCATTGCCCGCCTGGAAAAGCGCGAAGGGGATCAGAGCCTGACCCGGACCGGCAACCTGATCGGCACGGTGCCCTACATGGCGCCGGAGCGGTTGCGCAACGAGAACATCGATGGCCGCTCGGACATCTTCGCCGCGGGCGTGGTTCTATTTCAATTGGTGGCAGGACAGCTTCCCTTCACCGGCGCGGACAGCGTGCTGATGAACAAGATTCTGAATGATCCGGCTCCCCGGCTGAGCAGCATCCGCCAGGACCTGCCCGCCTCCCTGGAACTGATCGTGGACCGCGCCCTGGCCAAATCCCTGGATGATCGCTACTCGACGGCCGAGGAGATGGCCGCCGATCTGAGCGCGGTGATTGTGGAATTGAGGCAGGAGGAGGTTCTGGAGCTGCTGCCCGAGGCCAAGCGCCTGATTGAGGGCGAGGACTTCACGCGCGCGCGTACGACGCTCCACCAACTGCTGAAGATCGACGCCAAGCACGCCGAGGCCAAGGGGCTGCTGGCCGAGATTCAGCGCCAGCTCACCCAGCGCCAGCGCGATGAAAAGATTCAGCAGATTCGCTTGCAGGCCGAAGACGCCATCAGTCACAACCGCTTCGACCAGAGCCTTTCCATGCTGGACAGCGGCCTGGAGCTGGATGCCTCGAATCCCGAGCTGGTGAAGCTGCGGGAGAGGGCGCAAAAGGAGAAGGAAAAGCAGGATCAGATCAACGAGTTTGTGCAGCAGGCGGAGACCGCGCGGCGCAAGGGCGACTTCAAGTCAGCGATCGCTGCGGCGCAGAAGGCGCTCAAAGTCGATAAAACCAATCCCCGGATCGTCGCCCTCAGCAACGTTCTTACCAAAGAGGCGGAACAGGCCCAGCGCCACTCCCAGGCCAAGGCGCTGCTGGATTCCGCGCGCGGCGAGATCAGCTTCCGCCACTATAACGAAGCCCTCGAGCTGCTCAAGCAGATTGAGGAGGTCGATCCTACCAACCCCGAGCTGCCGCTTCTGATGGGGGACGCCAATACCGGGCTGGAGCAAATCCGGCGCCGGGAGGCGGTCGTCAAGCTGGAGGAGGAAGTTGCCCAGGCCGTCAGCTATGAGCAGCTTCAGCAGGCTGCCCAGTCCATTCAGCAGGCGATGGCTGCTATGCCCACCGAAGCCTCGCTGTATCGGCTCAACACCCAGGTGGAACGCCAGGTCAAGGAATATGAGAATCGCTTTTTGGTGGACGAGACTGTCCAGGCCTGCCGCAACCTTCGTCCTCGCGAGGCGCTGGAGCTGGTTCGCAAGGCGCGGCTGCGGCTGCCCGGCGAGGAGCGGCTGCTGAGCCTGGAGGCGCTGCTGGCGGAGCGGTTCAGACAGCAAAGCGTCGAAGAGCGCCGCGCCGATTACGTGGCCAAGGCCCGCGAGTCGCTGGAGAAACAACAGTATTCCGAGGCGGTTCGCGTTCTCGAGCTGTGCCAGACCGAGGGCATCGCCACCGGCGAAATCCTTTCTTTGCTGGATTTTGCCCGGGCCGAAGAGGTGGAGTACCGGCGCCAGGAGCAGCTCCGCAACAAGCTTGCCCAAGCTCAGTCTTTGATGAGCGATGCGGCCTATGATGACGCGATCAATTTTCTGGAAGATGCGCTTCAGCAGACCGACGACACAGCTCTGCATATGCTCCTCGACCAGGCGTCGGCCAGCCGCGACTCGCTGCGCCAGCAGATCGAAGCCGTATTGGCTTCGGCTGTGCTCCTGGTTCAGGCGGGCAAGCAGGACGAGGCTCTGGAGTTTCTGAAGGCGCAGCCGCAGCCCGTTCAGCGTTCACCGCGTGTGCAAACCTCTCTTGCGGCGCTCGAGGAAGAACACACGCAGACTCTCTTCCGGACGGTGGGCCGAGCGTATGCGGGGCTGGAGAGCGACCTTCCCGCGGGCGAAGCGGTGATGCGGAGCGCCATGGCGGCTTCCGCAAATGCCTCCCTCTTCGGGCCGATAGGAGAGGCCTTTCGCGCCCGGGGACGGACCGTTGCCGACCGGGTGGTCGGAGACGCCATCAACGAAGCCAAATCACTGTTGCGTGACCACAACCGGGAGGGCGCGGGACAGTTGCTTCAGAATGTCTTCAGCATCCTCGATTACGCCAGCCCGGATAGGAAGCTCGATTGGCAGAACACGCAAAGAAAGGCCGCGCAGACAAGCCTGATCTCCCGCTTCCGCAGCTAGGGAAACCCTGCATCAGTTTGAACAGCACAACCGCCATTCGTGGCGCGGCTCAAGCCGCGCTCTGTCAAAACGCCGGCATCACTCACAGCCGCCTTAGTGCTTCAGCTCCACCATCTTCTGGTTCACATACTTGTCCAGCATGGCGGGAATCTCCGCGTTCATGCGCTGAGCCATGTGATCCTCGGCGATCTTGGCTTGCGCATCCATGCCCTTGACCAAGTGGTCCTGGGCAGTAGCGACCTTCTCATCCATCATGTCCATGCGCTTCTCAAAGACATTCAGCCGGGCATCGAGCGAGGGTGTGAGAGCGCCGACAGCCGACTGCGCCTGCACCCGCAATGCCTGCAAATCCTTGTGAGTCTGCGCAAGTTCCTGGGCCTGTAGATAGGCATAAGTGAAGAGGGCCAATAAAACCACCAGATTTGCCACCAGAATGATCCGCAGCGTATTCAGCTTGCCTTCGAGGGTTTGCATATTTTCACCTTCCGCCGCGCGCGTCGCGGCCGGTTGCGCGGCACTGGCTTGTCCCGAGGACTCCTGGCCGCGAAGTTGTCCGTATCCTGCTTGCGTTCCACCGGAACTCATCACCGTATCCGCGCGCCGCGGCGAGGCCACCGATGCGGAAGTAGTATAGGGGCTGGAGGAGACCCCGCGGGCGGGCTGGGTTGTGTAGCTCGGTCTTGCCGCCGCGCCTGCCGCCGGTGGCGATGCGGCGGGAATAGCCGCTGCTGCCGGGCTGGAGATCACGCGTGTAGGTTCATGCGTGGTGCGTGACTGCTCACTTATGACGCGGGTAGGCTCATGCGTGGTGCGCGATTGCTCATTCATAATGCGTGTGGGCTCATACGAGGTCTGGGCGGATTGATTCATAATACGCGTGGGCTCATAAACCGTGGACCTGGCCGCCTGCTCCAGCAGGCGAATGCGCAGTTCCGGCCCTCCCGCGCCCAAACGCAGCACATCGCCGGAGCGGATCGTGGCGCCGTCGCCGGCAGGATGGCCATTCAGGAAGGTCTCAACGCCCGCTCGCATCCCCTTGACCAGTTTGACCGCGCCATCCGCCGTATCCAGCGCCAGATGTTCGCCGGAGACCGTGGGATACTTTCCGTCCGGCAGGCAAACTTCGCACTTCGGATCCTGTCCGATGCGAATGCGTGATTGATTCAAGACCCACTTGCTCGGCTCGCCGATTACAACGATCTCAATATCCATGTTCCTATCCAAGGCTCGCAGTCGCTGAGGCGGCAGCTAGAAGGGCAGCGCAAATTCCCCCGCTCGGAAGCCACGCCGGAAGGGCGCTGCTGCCGCCATGGAATCCGCTCGTTGGCGAAATCCATGCAAGCAGAGTATCACCGCAGGTCAAGGAATGGGGAGCCTTCTTTTCAAGTATCTTTCTCTGCGGCGCGGCACAAGAGCGAAACCGGCGTTCGTGCATATGCTTCCCTCAGGGGCTACACAGGCTCATGACGCCGATCTTCTCGTTATGAACGGATTCCTGAAGCGCAAGGCGGGCGACTATTCAGCGGCGCGCAAGCACCGCGAGGAAGCGGTGACCCTGAATACTGATTAGGAAGGTATCTGCTTGATTCAGTAACCCCAAGATATTGCATTCGGACGTAATCGAGGAATATCCACGCAAACTGATAGAGTTGGAGACCGCTGTCTCTCCCGAAGCTGCCTGCCGCGATCATGTCTTCGTCGAACGGGCGTGGAGCTGATCCAGTAAGTGGTTTTTGGGGTACAATTGCAGAATTATACTGAGGCAAATCACTGCAAATGAGAAGCGCTCTGAATCCTTCTTGCAGTATTTCACACGTCGGTCGGTGCAAGTCGCAAATGAAATGACGTTCTCGACAGATATTTGGCCCCAATTCCGACGACTCGGCGCCAAAATCCAAGCGTGTTGCGGCCTCTGGGCGGCGCCCCCCGCAGCCCGAACACGGAGCCTGGGAACCAAGGGACAGAACCCAGTTCAATTCGACCGTCAGGTGAAGGACTGTCAAGCATTTCATTTGGGCAGAGCCTGTTTCGTGCATCTGCGTGTCACCTCTTCTCGAAAGGCATCGACTCCGCTAGGACGAGGAGTGAAAGGCGCCCTTTCGATACTCCTGTGACCAAAGTCATTGTTCGCTCTCCGTCCCTGCGCTACTTTTTGGCTTAGATGGAAATAGAGACCAAGGACACTCAAGCGGTAGACGGGAACTGCTTAGACGGAAGAGGCAAGAAGCTCAATCGCCGTTTAGCGCCGGACCGTTCGCAACGCATCCGGCATTGTATGCAAGGTCTGTTTATGGTTTTGAACGGCTTGATCGGCATACAGTTCATCCTGTGGGTCCGCTATTTTGAGCGCGGAGGCAGCACTCTCTACGTCCCGCGACCTGCCGGCGTCGAAGGCTGGCTACCCATCGCCGGCCTGATGAACTCCAAGTATTTCCTGCTTACCGGGCGCGTGCCGGCAATTCATCCGGCGGCCATGGTATTGTTTTTGGCCTTTCTGCTGATGAGCCTCCTGCTGAAGAAGGCCTTCTGCGCGTGGCTCTGCCCGGTGGGAACGTTTTCGGAACTTCTATGGAAGCTGGGCCGCAGAATCTTCGGGCGCAATTTGCGACTGCCCCGCTGGGCCGACCTTCCGCTGCGCGGCTTGAAGTACTTGTTGCTCGGATTCTTTGTCTTCGTCATCGGCGCGATGTCCGCCGAGGCGTTAGAGAGTTTCATGGTCACGCCCTATGGCCTGGTCGCGGACGTGAAAATGCTGAATTTCTTTCGTGAGATGGGGCTGACAGCGGCCATCGTCATTGCTCTGCTCGTTCTCGGCTCAATGCTGGTAGAAAACTTCTGGTGCCGGTATCTCTGTCCATACGGCGCGCTGATGGGATTGGTCTCGCTGCTGAGTCCGGCCAAGATCCGCCGCGACGCTGAGGCCTGCATCGATTGCGGGAAGTGCGCGCGTGCCTGCCCGGCTGGTTTGCCGGTGGACCGCCTGATGCAGATCCGGTCGGCGGAATGCAGCGCGTGCATGGTCTGCGTGGCGGCGTGCCCCGCCCAAAATGCACTCCAGTTTGCGTTGCCGCCGAGGCGAATCGCGGCGCCAACGCAACGCTGGTTCCGTCGCACTCTCGGGCCGCTGGCTGTCACCGGCATTCTCGCGTACATCTTCTTCGGGCTGATACTTCTTGCCCGAGTCACGAGCCATTGGCAGACAAACATTCCCCGCGCCATCTACATGAACCTGGTGCCGCACGCGAACGAAGCCACGCATCCTGGAATGTAATAGCATTGATCGCAGTCTGCTCTGATTCGGTTTTTTCAAGTCAGCGAATGATCCAGCCGCATTCGTTCCATAAGAACCCATCCCATGCAACACGGGATTATTTGCGCCGCTCGCGGAATTCTCGGCCAATGGCCGCGATGGTTCGGCTGTCCAGCTTCTCAATCGCCCGCGGGAATACAATCTTCTCCTCGATCTGGATGTGCTCCTGGTAAAGATGCTTGAGCTGTTCGGTGCCGGATCGCAGTCGCGGTTCGTTCTCCGAATTGAGATGGCCAGCCGCAATCCACGCAGAGTAGAGAGTATCCACTGTCGCGTGCAGATCGTTGGCGCGGCGATGGTCGTCTTCGAGTCCGCGAATCTCCTCGAAGTTCCCGGTATTGGATTCTGCGCGGAGCCTGGGAAACAGAGATTCTTCCTCATCCGCGGTGTGCCGCAGTCCGCCCACGCGAAAGTAGTGGAGCGCAGACTGCACGGCCTCCGCCTCCTCGTCCGTCAATGCTCTGTCGTTCGCACGCTCAGCTACCATCCATAGGATGTGAAGAAATCGTTCAATTCTGCGGTGGCAGTCTATGAGCATTCCAACCGGATCATCGAATCCACTATCCAGCTTCGCACCTATCTGTATCGCCATTCTCTGCTCTCCTCTGCATCCTGCCATTGATGATTGGCAGCTTCATTATTGCAACACGGGCACACAACTCCACCCGAAGCTAACTTACGCCCCCTGCAACACGTGAAGAGTCGAGGCTCTTCTGACACTTGGAGGAAGCAGAATGTAACCTTTGGGAACATAGCTGCAACAAGGCTCTTCCGCGTTCGGATTGCCTGTCAGTGCAAAGGCGCGTGCACGCGAGCCACCGCAGATTTCCTTGAATTCGCAAGCGCCACATTTTCCTTCCAGCTTTGATGTATCTCTCAGACTCCGGAAGAGAGCCGATTCGCGGTAGAGGCCACTCAATTCCTGTTGGCGGATGTTGCCCGCGGACAGCGGCAGAAACCCGCTGGGGAAAACTTCTCCCGTATGCGAGATGAACACAAATCCCTTGCCGTCATTCAAGCCACGCGGCGCGCGGCCAATATTGTTCTCGGCTTTTTCTTGAGCTGCGTGTATACCGGCGCCGGCCCTGCGTTCGGCTACTCTCTGCTGCAACAGAAAGCGCCTATAATGCTGCGCCTCGGTAGTCTTGATGTCGAAGATGGCATTCTTTGAGAGACTGTAAATCTTAGCGAAGACTTGCTCGAACTCGTCGGCGTCCAGCAGATCGTCGAGCTTTCCTCGCCCCGTGGGAACCAGAAAGAAAACGCTCCAAAGCGTGATCTTCAGGCTCTCCATAAGGGCGACAATTGCATCGATTTCACCAATGTTCCTGCGGCTGAAAGTCGTGTTGATTTGGACGGGAAGACCGATCTCATTGGCCCAACGAACCGCGTCGAGTGTGCGCGCAAACGAGCCGCTCATTCCACGGAACGCGTCGTGAGTCTCGGCGCTCGCGCCATCCATGCTTACTGCGAGCCTGGCCAGTCCAGCCTCCTTGAGCCGGACAACAATCTCCCGTGTCAGCAACGGTGTGGCGCTCGGCGTGAGGGATACGCGAACGCCGGCGGAACGGGCATGGCCGATCAACTCGAATAAGTCTGGCCGCTTGATGGGATCGCCCCCAGTTAATACGAAGACAGGAACCTTCCAGCCAGCGATCTGGTCAATCAGGCGCTTGCCCTCAGCGGTGCTGAGTTCCATGGGGTGGCGATCCGGCTGGGCAGAGGCGCGGCAATGCACACATGCCAGATCGCAAGCCTGCGTCACTTCCCAGATGGCGATGAATGGACGCTCGTTGAAATCGATCGCATTGATTTGCGGATTCATAGTCCTATCAGACGGTGGTACTGGCACAGCGCGCAGTGACCTAAGTCGCATCCTGCTAGAATCTCTTGGTGAGCGCTCAACGCACCGATCTCGCCGCGGTCCTCGGAAAAACCGCATTGTTCTCGAATCTTTCTCAGCCTGAGCTGCAAATGCTCGCCGCCCGATCGGTGCGCAAGCTATTCAGCGCAGGTGAGTTGCTGTTTTCTGAAGGCGAGCCGTGCAATGGGCTGCATATCATTGCGCGGGGCAAGGTTCGCCTCTTCAAGACTTCCGTGAACGGCCGGGAACAGGTGCTGTCTGTAAATGTCTCCGGCGAGTCTGTCGCCGAGATACCCGTCTTTGACGGCGGTCCCTACCCTGCTTCCGCGGTAGCCCTCGAAGAAACGGAGATTGTCTTCATCTCGCGGCGCGACTTTAGCGCCTATTGCCTTGAGCATCCCGAGGTTCCACTGAAGGTACTGACAGTGGTCGGCGCCAGGCTGCGAAACCTCGTGGGCATCATCGAGGAGTTGTCGTTCACCACCATTCGCCAACGGCTGATCTCCGTTTTACTCAAACTAGCGCAGAGCGAAGGCAGGAAGACCGCGCGTGGCATTGAGTTTCAACTTCCGGCGAGCCACCAGGAACTGGCCAACCAGCTGGGAACGGTGCGCGAACTGATCTCGCGCAACCTCATGCGGTTGCAGGCAGAAGGGCTACTGGATGTGGATGCGCGGCAGATCGTGGTGAAGGACATGAAGGGACTGAACGCCCTTTTGGATACGGCGTCGTAGCCGGTTTTAACTCCCAGTGACATAAGTTACTGCGCGCCTGTTGGCCATTCGCTACTGTTGCAGGTGGAGAGTGCTTATGCCTACCGCGACACAGTCCATCCGCGAAATCATTGCCACGCAACCATCCGCAGCCAAAGTATTTCAGCGCTTCGACATCGACTTGTGCTCACAGGCCGATAAGTCTCTTGACGGCGCGTGCGCCGAACAGCAACTCTCGGTCGATCAGGTTCTCGAAAAGCTTGCCGACGCTGAGACTCAGGAATGCGGTGGTCCGCCTGTAAATTCCGCAAGCCTACCCATCGGCCGGTTGATTCAACATATTGTTCGTGTCCATCACCAGTATGTGCGCCAGGAGCTTCCGAGACTGGCCAAGATGGCCCAGAAGCTTGCGGCCAAGCGAAGCGATCGCGCTCCCGAACTGAAAAATGTCGAAGAGTTGCTCGAAGCACTTCGTGCCGAGATGTTCGCGCACATTCAGAAAGAAGAGCAGGTTCTGTTTCCTTTCATCGCACAGATGGATCAGGACTCGATCATCGCCTATCCGCCGGCGCACACATGCTTCCGTTCGGTAGCTCATCCTGTTTCAAAGATGATGCAGGAACATGAGTCCGCCAATCAAATCGTTGCCGAACTCCGCCGCCTCACTCTCGGTTTTCAGCCGCCTGCGTGGGCCTGCGCCACACACATTGCGCTTTTTGCCGGACTCAGCGAATTTGAAACTGACCTCAGACAGCACATTCATCTTGAAAACGACGTGCTTTTCCCACGCGCAATCGAATTGGAAGCCGCACTGAACAGCCGGGGGTAGAAATGGCGATGATCGCTCCAATCGAACCGGATTTCAAGATTGTAGGTGCAAACCTGACGGCGGAAATCGTTGTCCGCGAGCGCCAGAAGAGTCTGATGCTTCGCGCATGGATTCTGAGCGGCCTGTTCTTCATGGCGCTGCCCGGCACACTGCTGGGCTTTTCAAATCTGATGGCAATCAGCGCGCACCACGGGCTCGCTTTCTTGCCCGCCGCGTGGATGGAAGGCCACGGCCATGCGCAAATGTTCGGCTGGATTGGGAGCTTCATTCTCGGAATCGGCTTCTATTAGCAGCCTGCGCGTGATAGGTTGGCAATCAGGATTCAACTGATATGCTTCGTACTTTGGACCTCGGGCGTAGCGATGCGTTGGGCGGCGAACATCTACGCCTGGCATTGGCGTTTCCTGTTTCCGATCTCCGCTGGATTTGAATTGATTGCGGTCCTCTTGTTTCTTGCGGCCGCTTCCCGTCACAAACTTCCCGAGCCGATGGAAGGCAAGCCTGCAAAGACATCGATGGAACTCTGGATGGTCTCCGTGCTTCTTGGCACAGCAGGTCTATCTGCCGCAGTCATCTTCAATTTCGTTGAGTGTCTGAACCTCGCAATTCACGGGATGCAGCTCTCTTTTCCGTATGCGCTCGATCAGAAATATCTCGTGTTATTGGGCTGGGGATTTCTCGTTCCAGTGGTGTGGGGCTTCTCCGCGCGCTGGTTGCCTTCGTTCCTCGCGATTGCAAAACCCGACGCACAATTATTTAGATTGGCGCTGGTTATGAATCTAATGGGAGTATTGTGCGGCGTTGCGGGTCTGTCAAAACCAGCGACAATCATGCTCGCTTCGAGCGCAGTCGCCATTGGGTTCGCGCTGCACCTCACACAGCGGCCTCATGGACCTGCAAAGGTGCAGGGGATTCACCCCAGCTTTCCGACGTTCATTCGGCTTGCCTATGCGTGGTTGGTGATCGCCGGCTTGTTGAGTATTTGGGCCGCCTTTGCCGATCAGCATGGAGGCATCTGGGGTGCATCTCGCCACGCTCTTACAGTCGGATTTGCAGCTACGATGGTCTTCTCCATTGGGCCGCGCATCCTTCCTCACTTTGGCGGCGTGCACGGCATCTTCAGTAAGCGGTTGATGTTCTTGAGCCTGCTGTTCCTTCAAATGGGGTGCCTGCTGCGCGTCTCTTCCGAACCTCTGGCCTATGAAGGGCTGCTTCCCTTTGCATGGAAGGTGCTGCCCATCTCCGGAATGCTGGAGTTGACCGGAGTGCTTCTCTTTGCAGCTAATCTCGCGCTCACCTTTCTTCTTGGCCGCTCCGCGTTTGCTGTGAACAGCGCGAGTAAAAAGGCCGCGGCGTAATGCCAAATTCGCGCGAGATACCTTCTGCAAAATAAGTAAAATCAAACCCTTCTTGTGACTAAAGTCCCTGCATCGGTTAGCGCGAGATTCTATGGTGGTTTCAGCGCAGCATAGTTTCGTGCGTTGTTCGAGAGGAGAAATCATGTCTTATAAGCGTTATTGGTGGGCTTTGGCCATCGTCATCATTGGATCGTTCGCTGTGCTCGGCGGTGTGGGCCGGAAGATGATCAGTGAAGCTCCGCCCCTTCCTGATGTCTACACGACGGATGGGCAGCTTCTATTCACAGGCAGCTCCATCACCGATGGACAAGGCGTGTGGCAGTCCATCGGCGGTCAGGAGATCGGCACAGTCTGGGGTCACGGCGCCTACGTCGCACCCGACTGGAGCGCGGACTGGCTGCACCGGGAATCGGAGATTCTGCTCAACATCTGGGCCGTCCGGGCCGGTGCAACAAACTTTGCCGCTCTCAATCTGGATCAACAGGCTATATTCAAGGCTCGTCTGATTCGTGAGATGCGAACAAACACCTATGATGCTTCGCGCAATCGAGTCACGCTAAGCGCCGATCGCGCCGCCGCATTCGAGCAGCTCAGGGTCTACTATACCGACGTATTTGCCACAGGCCGGTCAGAGTACGCGATTCCAAGCGGTGCATTGACCAACACTGCAAAGCAGCATCAACTGGCCGCGTTCTTTTGGTGGACCTCGTGGGCTTGCAGCACGGATCGTCCAGGGTCGGAGACGACTTATACAAACAATTGGCCGCATGAACCTTTGATTGGAAATGTTCCAACATCCGGAGCCGTTCTATGGAGTGTTCTCAGCTTTGTCGGTTTGCTGGCTGGTATCGGCGGCCTTGTCTGGTGGTACGCCTCGCAGGAGAAGGTTCTCGTTCATGGCCCTTATCCTGACAATGATCCATTTCTTGCATTTCAGCCAACGCCGTCGCAGCGCGCGATCATGAAGTATTTCTTCGTAGTCATCCTTCTCTGGGGCGTTCAGATTTCAATGGGCATATTGACCGCGCACTACGGAGTCGAGGGCCATGGATTCTATGGCTTTCCGCTGGATAAATATCTCCCTTACGCGGTGACTCGCACGTGGCATCTGCAACTCGCAATATTTTGGATCGCAACATCGTGGCTGGCAACTGGGCTTTATGTTGGCCCAGCCGTGAGCGGCCATGAGCCAAAATATCAGCGGTTGGGTGTCAACGTACTCTTCAGCGCACTGATTCTCGTCGTTGGCGGATCGCTCGCAGGCGAATGGCTTGGCATTCAACAGCGCCTTGGCAATATGTGGTTCTGGTTCGGCAGCCAGGGTTATGAGTATGTTGACCTGGGAAGATTCTGGCAAATCCTGCTGTTCATCGGGTTGGTTCTTTGGCTTGTCCTGATGGTCGCGGCGCTCAAGCCAGCACTTGTTCGCAAGAGCGAAGACAGATCCCTTCTGATTCTGTTCCTCATCTCAAGCATCGCCATTCCGCTCTTTTATTCGGCTGGCCTGATGTATGGTCAGCGCAGCCATCTCGTCACCGCCGAATACTGGCGCTGGTGGGCGGTTCACCTTTGGGTCGAGGGCTTCTTTGAAGTATTCGCAACCGTCGTGATTGGATTCCTCTTCACGCGGCTCAAGCTGATTGAGATTCGCACCGCAACCAAGGCTGCTCTATTTTCGACGATTATCTTTCTTTCGGGTGGAATCATCGGCACGTTTCATCACCTCTACTTTGCAGGTGCGACGCCTGCTGTCATTGGCCTTGGAGCGATCTTCAGCGCATTTGAAGTTGTGCCGCTTACGCTGATCGGCTACGAGGCTTGGGACAATATCCGTCTTGCACAGCCTATTAAGAAGTCAGAGTGGATCGCGAACTACCAGTGGCCCATCTACTTCTTCGTTGCAGTCGCATTCTGGAACCTGGTGGGAGCAGGTCTGTTCGGCTTCCTCATCAATCCGCCGATCTCACTCTACTACGTGCAAGGTCTGAATTTGACACCGGTTCACGGTCACACGGCTCTGTTCGGCGTATACGGAATGCTGGGCCTGGGCCTGACGCTCTTTTGTCTTCGAGCGTTGAAGCCGAATCTCAAATGGAAGCAAGGGCCCTTGAAACTTTCATTCTGGTGTCTCAACCTGGGGCTGATCTTCATGGTAATTCTCAGTATGTTGCCGGTCGGATTATTGCAGGCTTGGGCCTCCATCGAACGGGGCACGTGGTATGCGCGCTCTGCGGAGTTCATGCAGTCCGGCTCGATGCAAACACTGCGCTGGATGCGTGTTCCCGGAGACATCCTGTTCGCAATAGGAGCAGCGTTCTTCGCCTGGTTTGTCCTCGGGTTGTTGACCGGGCATTCCTACGAAAACGAGAGTTTCACAGGTTTGAACTCTCGATTACGCGATCTGCACGAAGAACGAGAAGCGTCGCCTTCTGGCCACTGATCGCACCTCGAAAATCGATGCGGCGCCTACCGAGGGCTTACCTCCTAACGCGCCGCACTTAACCGAATCACTGATATGCGCCTGTACGAAGGAGAAATCGATGGATTACACATTTCTTGCAAATCTGCAACAGGAATTCGCAATCCCAGAAAAAGGAATCCTGAGCAATGTCCTGCAAAAGGACGAGTATGTGAATATCACGGCCTTTGGATTTGCAGCTGGGCAGGAGTTGTCTGCTCATTCAGCACCCACTCCGGCAGTGCTGTATTTTCTCGAAGGAGAGGCCGAAGTCCAATTGGGAGAGGACAGGGTCCAGGCCCAGGCCGGATCGTTCGTCTATATGCCGCCAATGTTGCCCCATGGAATTTCGGCAAAATCCCCCGTCAAAATGCTGCTCGTTCAGATAAAAACCGTGTTGAATAAAACCGCATGAGAATCATCGACTGAATCACTCGCGATGCACTGCGAGTGATTCAGTCGGCGGCAGTTGGACGATGTGATGGCCTTCAAATCTTGCTGCGGTCAGAGACACGGACCATCTCAAGGGGATCTACGCCATACTCGCGCGACAGGTGGTCACTTTCGGTTACTCTTGTGACAGGCCACCCATGCGGAGAGGAATGTCTCTGTATTCCCCCGCGCACGTCCTGACACAGGAGCGTCTCAATGACCGCTGAATTGATCCACCGTTTGCACTTCGCCTTCACCATCACCTTTCACTATCTCTTTCCCCAACTCACGATGGGGCTGGCATTGTTGATCGTGGTGCTCAAGTCGGTGGCGCTCAAAACCGGCAGTGAGCAGTGGGACCGGGCGGCACGCTTTTGGGGCCGCATCTTCGCCATCAACTTCGTCTTCGGCGTGGTCACCGGCATTCCCATGGAGTTCGAGTTCGGCACCAACTGGGCGCGCTTCGCGCGGCTTTCAGGCGGTGTGATCGGCCAGCCGCTGGCCATGGAAGGCGTCTTTAGCTTCTTTCTGGAATCGGCTTTTCTCGGCTTGTTTCTTTACGGCGAAAAACGAATTTCAAAACTCATGCATTGGTTCTCAGCCGTGATGGTCTTCGCCGGATCGTGGATTTCAGGCTTCTTCATCATCGTCACCGACGCCTGGATGCAGCATCCCGTAGCCTATGATCGCCTGCCCAATGGCCAGTTCGAAGTGCTCAGCTTCTGGCAACTGCTGATGAATCCCTGGGGCCTGCTGCAATACGCGCATAATATGACCGGCGCGGTCGTAACCGGCTCCTTCGTCATGGCCGCCGTGGGCGCCTTTTATCTATTGGAAGGAAGATTGGAAAGCTACGGCCGCATCTTCCTGAAGGTCGGTGTCATCGCGGGCCTCATCGCTTCGATCCTCATCATCTTTCCCACCGGCGACCTTCACGGCAAGTACGTTGCGCGCAATCAACCAGCCGCCATCGCCGCAATGGAGGGTCTCTTCCACAGCGAGGCCGGCGCGGGTCTGGTGCTGATGGGACAACCCAATGAAGAGACCGGCCAGATCGACAACCCTATCGTCGTGAACGATATGTTGAGCTTCCTCATCTACGGAACGACCAAGGCCGAGGTGAAGGGACTCGATCAAATTCCCCACGATCAGTGGCCCACCGCTCTGCCGCTGCTCTACTACGCCTACCACATCATGGCCGGCCTGGGAACCTGGTTTGCGCTGCTGATGATCGTCTCCGCGCTTCTGCTCTGGCGCAAGCGCCTTTACACCGCGCGCTGGGCATTGTGGGCGTTGCTGTTGAGCTTTCCGCTTCCTTACATTGCCAACACCGCTGGCTGGATGACCGCCGAGCTTGGCCGCCAACCGTGGCTCATCTACGGTCTGATGCGCACCAGCGAAGGCTACTCGAATACCGTCTCCGCCAGCAACGGCCTGTTCACGCTGCTGGGCTTCATGGGCCTTTACCTGCTGCTGGGCATCCTGTTTACTGTTCTGATTTATCGCGAAATCAGCAGCGGGCCTGAGACTATTGCCGCCGATACGGTTCACGTTGATTGATGCTTTCCACCTGCGCTGAAGAGATAGGAGCATTTTCATGATGGGTTTCATCTGGTTCTGGTTGGTTGCCGTGATGATCGTCGGCTACGTGGTGCTCGACGGCTTCGATCTGGGCGTAGGTGTGCTTCACCTGTTTCTGGTCCGTAATGAAGCTGAGCGCCGCACAACGCTTGCCAGCATCGGCCCGGTATGGGACGGCAATGAGGTCTGGCTTTTGGCTGGCGGAGGCACTCTCTATTTCGCATTTCCGCTGCTCTACGCCTCGGCCTTTAGCGGTTTTTATCTGCCGCTGATGATCGTGCTTTGGCTGCTGATTTTGCGCGGTATCAGCATCGAGTTGCGCAACCACGTCGAAGTGGGTGTCTGGCGCGCATTGCTCGACGGCCTCTTCGGTCTGTCCAGCGTCCTGCTCACCATCTTCTTCGGCGCAGCCCTCGCCAACGTGCTGCGTGGCGTTCCGCTGCAAGCTGACGGATACTTCTTTCTGCCTCTGTGGACCAACTGGCAACCCGGCCCGCATCCCGGCGTTCTTGACTGGTACACGGTCATCGGCGGTCTTGTCGCGCTCGTCGCCCTCACACTCCACGGCGCTCTCTGGCTCACCATCAAAACCTCGGGCGACCTGGCCCAGCGCGCCCGCCGCATCGTCACACCACTCTGGCTTGCGCTGGCGGCCCTCACCGTCGTCAGCCTCGCCGCCACCATCATCGTCCGCCCCGTCAGCCTGAACAACTACTTCAATTATCCATTCACCTTCGTCGTTCCCGCCGGAGTCATCGCTTCCATGGCCGGCATCTGGCTCCTCAATCGAAACGCCCAGCCCGTCAAGGCGTTCCTCTCTTCCTGCCTCTATCTCTTCTTCATGCTGGCCGGAGCGTGCTGGGGACTCTATCCGACGCTGCTGCCCGCAACCACCGGCACTGATCGCGACATCACGCTCACCCGCGCCATCTCCGGCCCGCATACGCTCGCCGTGGGCCTGGTCTGGTGGGGCTTCGGCATGGTGCTGGCCATCGGCTACATTGTCTTCGTGTACGCCAAGTTTCGCGGCAAAGTCGATCTGCACGCGGGCGGCCACTGAGAATCTGAAACAACTCGGTTGCGCAATGGGACAGAATTTCTACCACAACCTCGACAGTAGATGTTCTCGATTTGTTCCCTGGCTGCCGCAACCCTATGCCTTAAGGTCTCTTGCATTCCGCGGGAGCACCAAACAGGCGTCCTTCGCGTACTGCATGGGAGATTCGTTGCAATCAGACGATAGCCCCAGAACTGGTTCGTCCTCGGCAGAGTTATGAGGAATCCCAAAGTGCCGCCAAAATGATCCGCGCCGGCCCTTATTCCTGTGTCTCCACTCAAGATCAGTAAACATCGCCCATGCGGAATCACGGCATTGGGGATGCGCGCGCATTGGAAACGCGGGGTTTTTCAGCATTAAAGAGCGTGCAGTAGTCAGTAGGCCCGGACAGGAAGAGTCAAGGGCCCCAGACCTTTGACTGTGTCTACCATTTCGGTGATGACGCGGACGAACTTTTCTCCCTCGCCAGCGGAGACGTAGTCGAATTTGCACCGTTCCTTTTCGATTCCAAACTGCTCAAGCAGTCCCAGTAAAATGCGATAACGCTGAACTGCCCGTTGATTGCCCTCCTTGTAATGGCAGTCGCCGGGATGGCAGGCCAGAATCATAACGCCGTCGGCTCCCTTGTGGAACGCGTCCAGAATGAACTGGGGATCGACGCGGCCGCTGCACATCACGCGGATGACAGCCACATTGGGCGGATAGGGCGTCTGCGATGAGCCGGCCTTGTCGGCTCCAGCGTAGGAACACCAGTTGCACAGGAAGCCAACAATCTTTGGTTCAAAGGATTCAGAGACTGGCGTGCCTACGTTCGTCATTGCTTGCGCTGTCATTGTAAGATGGCCTCGATTTCCGCAAGGATTTGCTTGTTGGTGAAATGGTTGCCCTGAATGGCTCCCGCCGGACAGGCTGCTACGCATGTGCCGCAACCGTGGCAGAGCAATGCATTGACACTGGAGGTGTGGGTATCGTCTTTGAAGGTGATGGCTTTGTAAGGGCAAACGCCGCCGCAGATGCGGCAACCCGAGCAGCGTTCTTCATCGACGAAAGCGGAAATCGGCTCAATCACGAGCTTCTTCCCAGCGGCCAGACCCGACAAGACGTATCCCGCGGCGGCCATGGCCTGGCTGGTGGCTTGGGCTATGTCCATCGGCGCCTGGCACGTTCCAGCCAGATAGATGCCCTTCACTTTGCTTTGCGCGGTGTGCAACCTTCCGTTCAGTTCGTCAAAGAAGCCGGCTTCGCCTCGGGTCAAGTCCATCATGTCGCCGAGTTTGGCCGCGTCGCCACTGCCCACCATCGCGGGGCACAGAATGACCATGTCCGTGGCAATTGAATCGACGGTGTTGTCCTCGCGCCGGTAAGCGATCTTCTGCCCGCTTGCCGAGGCTGAAATCTGAATTTCCTCGATCTCGCGGTAGCGAATGAATCCGGCATCGGGATTCTTCCTGGCATGCTCATACATGACAAAATCGCTCTTGCCGGCCGTCACCATCTCTTTATAAAAGTGGTGGATTTTGGTTCCCGGCAGTTTATGTTCCAGCACACGATTGAACTTGAAGGCATACTCGCAGCAAATGCCTGAGCAGTACTGCTGGTGTTGAGGGTCGAGGCTGCCGACGCAGTGGACGATCGCGACGCTAGCCGGGCTACTGCCCCCCGGAATCTTGATTTCGCCGGCGGTCGGTCCATTGGACGACGCCAGACGCTCGAACTCCAGACTCGTGTAGACGCCGGGGATTTCGCCGTATCCGAGACCGTTCACCTTGCTGCAGTCGTAGAGCTTGCTGCCGATCGCCAGAATGATGGCCCCCACCTTGCGCTCAACGATGCGCCCTGGGTCTTCGAGATCCACAGCTCCCGGCATGGGGCACGCGTCAAGGCAGAGCTGGCAGTCCTGACCAAGGCTCCGCAGGCAGGAACCCGGATCGATGTAGGGCAGGTTGGGCAGGGCGCCGAGGAATGGCATGGCAATCGCCTTTTTCTCGTCCATGCCGCAGTTGAACTCATTGGCGGCCGAAGCCGGGCAGGCTTCGACGCACATGCCACATCCAATGCAGGTGGTCCCGACAAACCGCGGGGCCTGCTTGATGGTCGCGGTGAAATTTCCGTAGTAGCCTGTGACCCCCGTGACCTCGGAGAGCAGCAGCAATTCGATGTTGTGAGCGGAGTCGCCGTGGAGAACCTGCGCCTCGAACGGTTCCAGCAGACAAGGGCCGCACTCCATGGTGGGAAACAGTTCCTCGTACAGAACGGGCATGCCGCCGATCACCGGAGTCTTCTCCACTAACACGACTTTGCGACCCGCCTCGGCCAGGAAAAGGGCGCTCTGCAACCCGGCCGGACCGGCGCCGATCACGAGCACATCGCCGTTGGCCTCCTGTTCTATCTTCTCCAGGGGCTCTTGGTAGCGGACGCGCATCATGGCGGCACGAATCGCGGTGGTTGCTTTTCGTGTAGCCTGGGCCGGGTCCGGCGTCACCCATGCGACCTGTTCCCGGATGTTGACCATTTGCAGGTAATAAGGATTGATTCCCGCTTCAGCCAGAATCTGCATGAAGGTGCTCTCGTACTCTCGCGGTGAGCACGCCGCAACCACCACGCGGTCGGGCCGGTTGGCGATAAGATGATCCTTCAGGAATTCTTTGCCTTCTGCTGCGCAGATGAACTCAACCTGGGCGGCATAGGACTCGGGAAACTGCGCCGTCAACTCGTCGATCACCTTGCCGGCATCGACTGTCGCGGTGATGTTGGTACCGCAAGTGCAAACATAGAGTCCGATCTTCATGGGACAAATCTCCTAAGACTCCTCACGTAATGCGCCGGTTGAGGACAACAGTGCGCTCAAGATTTCCCTAGCCACCACCGGAACTGACGCTTCGACTTCCGGAGTAAGGCCTTCCTTAAAGGTGGTTACATCCTCAGCTTCCACTGCCCAAAACTGAATCAGGGAGGGAAGCTTGATCCCTGAAATACGGCCCAGTTCAAGTGCGGCGGAAAGACTTCCGTTATGCGTCGTGGAGGTGTTGCGGGTGGTAGCCACGTCCTCTATTCCGAGGCGGTAGATGGTTCCAGGCCGGCCTCCAGAAACAATGGCGTCCACTACGAATGCGCAATCGTATCCGGCCATGGCTTCCATCAATTCAAGGCCGCCGTTGTATACCTCGGCAACCGTGATTCCGCTCTGGCCGCCCAGTTGCCGCCCTACGCAGCGTACGGCAGCCAGACCCAGAGCATCGTCCGC
>Ga0302320_10004699_pt1 | contig 30913 bp, 23 predicted proteins | sample Bog_T0_3_FD_202130 | JGI IMG/M metagenome (GOLD analysis project Ga0302320, IMG submission 202130) | Peat permafrost microbial communities from Stordalen Mire near Abisko, Sweden - Bog_T0_3 | ecosystem: Environmental > Terrestrial > Soil > Wetlands > Peat | place: Sweden: Abisko, Stordalen Mire... | reverse complement strand
GGAACGTCTCAGCCCGCACCCGGTCTCCATCATGCAATCGAATGGCGGATTGCTTACGGCTGCGGAAGCGCGCCGCCTGGCCGTGCGTACGATTCTCTCGGGCCCCGCGGGCGGCATCGTGGGGGCGGTGGAGATTGCCCGCGCGCGCGGTCTCAATCGCGTCCTCACCTTCGACATGGGCGGCACGTCAACCGACGTGGCACTCGCCGGCATCGAGCCGCGCCTCACCACGGAAGCGCGCATAGATCAATTTCCGATACGCGTGCCCATGCTCGACATCAACACCGTGGGCGCGGGAGGAGGCTCCATCGCATCGGTCGATTCCGGCGGCAGCCTGCGCGTCGGGCCTGCCAGCGCGGGCGCCGTGCCCGGTCCCGCCTGCTATGGCGTGGGCACCGATGCTACCGTCACCGACGCTCACGTGGTGCTCGGCCGCATTGCGCCGGATCAGCTGGCCGGCGGCGAGATGCGAATCGACCCGGCAGCGGCTGCACGGGCAATTGTGCGTGTGGGCAAACTGCTCGGCCTTACCGCGGTGGCGACGGCCGAGGCGATCATTCGCGTGGCCAATTCAAATATGGAGCGGGCTATCCGTTCTGTGTCAGTGGAGCGGGGAGAAGATCCGCGTGATTTTGCTTTAGTTGCTTTTGGCGGGTGCGGCGGTTTGCACGCCTGCGAATTGGCGGAAGAACTGGGGATCTGCACCGTAATCGTGCCGCGCCTCGCGGGCGCGCTCTCCGCACTGGGAATGCTTTTGGCGGACCGCACCCGCGATTATTCGGCAGCCGCACTCGGCGAATCGGATTTAGAGCCGCTGTTCCTCCGGCTGGAGCAACAGGCATCGACCGATCTTCCGGGGGCGATGCTTTCCCGATTTGCAGACGTGCGTTATGCCGGACAAAGTTACGAACTCAGCGTGCCCTGGCTGGGCGCCGCAACACCCGAGGCGTTTCATAGCCGCCACCAACAGGTCTACGGCTACTCCGACGCCGCGCGCCCGATCCAGACGGTCACTGTGCGCGTGCGAGCTGTTCTCCGAGTCGCCAGGCCATCTCTGGCCTGGCGGGGGCCAGCCACAGAGGCGGCCACTTCAGCCCCAGGTTCACTACGACGCGTCCGGATCGGCAACAAATGGCGCGAACTCACCCTGTGCCCGCGCGAAACACTAACCGAAAGAAACCAGGCGGGGCCACTGTTGGTCGCCGACTACGGATCGACTACGGTGGTCCCGCCATTCTGGACAGCCACGCTTGACGAAGCAGGAAGCCTGATTCTGGATCGCGCTCCCGTCAGTGCGCGGTAACGGTGCTGTCGCAGGGATACGGATGATTCTCGAGCTGACCCGCCCAGCCGCTGGCTTTCCATGCGTCTTCGGCAGCCTTCACTGAGCGGCCATTGTGTTCGCGCATCACGAGTACGGTAGCCTCCTCGCGGTCAGCAGTGACGTGGGCGGCCAGCACTGCGCCATGCTCACGGATTGCTTCATTGAACAGGGGTACCTCTTCATGCGAACGCGCCATGTTAGCGCATAAAGTCATCAGTGAGATGGCAACCGCACCCAGCGCGATGGACGCGGCGAGCGTTTCGCTGAAACTGCCGTCGAGAAACGGTCCAACGCCGGGAACAGCAAGGATTGCGCCGCCCAGCACAAGGCCTCCAATAGCCCCGCGAATCGCGCCCGATCTGACTGCCGCGAAATTGGTGCGTTTCGCCTTGATCACCCGCTTCAGCTCGTGCCGGTCCGACTCGGTTCCAGGAACGATGTTCAGATCTTTCCGAGCAACACCAAGTTCCTCAAGATGATGCGCCACATGTTTCGCATCTTCTACCGATGGCAGTACGGCTACGACTGTTCTCATCACAACCTCCGCGCTTATGCAGTGCAGGAAGCGTGCCGCAAAGCTCAGACGACACGTGCAGATTCTAAGCCTCGGCAGTTCAGATACTTAGGTTTTTGGATGGCGCGGGCAGCGGAATCAGTTGCGGGCCTGTTGCGTGCTGGCGCGCGGGGATATCGCTCAGGCTGCGTGAGTTCGCGCAATCCACCGCTCAGCTGGCCCCGGTTCCGTGCTCTTTGCGATACCAGTCGAGCGTGGCCTTCATACCCTGCTCAAACGTAAATTGAGGCGAATGCCCCAAAGCACGGACGGCGGCGGTAGTATCGGCCTGGGAATCACGAACATCACCCGCACGCGGTGGACCATATTCCGGAGCAATCTTCACGCCTTCAATCTTTTGCAGCAACTCCCAAGCTTCGTTCAATGTGATGCGGCCGCCATTGCCCGCATTGAAGACCTGTCCACTGACACTCGCCGGGGCTTCCATGGCTTTAAGATTGAGTGCAACTACGTCTTCCACAAAAGTGAAATCGCGTGAAGTTCCGCCATCGCCGAAGATCGTCGGAGCGCGCCGGTCCAGAATCGCCGTCATGAAGAGGGAGAGTACGCCGGAGTAAGGGCTCGATGGATCCTGCCGCGGACCGTAGACATTGAAGTAGCGCAGGCTCACCGTTTCCATGCCGAAGCACGACGCCCATACCGACATGTAATACTCGCCCATCAGTTTCTGCGCAGCATACGGCGACTTCGGGCGGGCCTGCATCGTTTCCACTTTCGGCAACACATCGCTGTCTCCATAGGCTGAGGAGGAAGCGGCATAGACCACGCGCTTTACACCCGCTGCCTGAGCGGCACGGAGAACATTGAACGTGCCGTTGATGTTCGTATTGTGGGAAGGAATCGGCTCGTGGATCGACCGCGGAACTGAGGGAATCGCCGCTTCGTGAAAAACGAACTCAGCGCCTTCCATCGCTGTGCGGAGAGCCTCGTAGTCGCAGATATCGACACGATGAAAATCGACCGGCCCGCGCACTTCCGCGAGATTTTTCTCGCTGCCTGAGTACAGGTTGTCCACCACGGCGACCCGCTTAGCGCCCTGTTTTAACAGTCCGCGCACCAGCGCCGATCCGATGAATCCTGCCCCACCTGTAACCAGAAAACGGCTCATTCCCTTCAGTCTGGCACATGGTCTCTGACACGACTTGTGGGTGGTCTGAGACGATGTTTGGGTGGCCGCCTTGTCTCCTGAAACTCTACCGGAAGTTCGCATCTCGAAAAAGGGCGTGCTGCGTTTCGCCGGCGGACATCCGTGGATCTTTCGTTCCGACATCACCGATAGCTCAGCCGCCGGTTCCGGCGACACCGTGCGCGTACTGGGGCCACGCAATGAATTACTGACGCTGGCGCACTACAGCTCGTCTTCGCAGATAGCCTTACGCGCGCTCGGCAAGGGCCCCTTCGACATAAGTGAACGCATCGCCGCCGCCCAGCGCTTCCGTGAATCCGTCGTGACCGATTCGAACGCCTATCGCCTGGTTCATGCCGAAGCCGATTTTCTGCCCGGCCTGATTATCGATCGCTATGCCGATTCGTTTGTCGTACAGGCGCTGGATCAATCGATGGACCGCGCGGTACCCGAAATCGTCGCGGCGCTCGAAACGCAGTTCCAGCCGCAGTTGATCGTGGCGCGCCATGACGCCGCCGTGCGATCGCTGGAAGAACTGCCGCGCGAAGTCAAAATCATCTCCGGCGAATCGAGTGGCGCCGTTCCCATCCGCATGAACGGTTTCGAACTCGAAGCCGATCTGCTGCACGGCCAGAAGACTGGTGTGTTTCTCGATCAACGCGAAAACTATCTCGCCGCGGCCCGTTATGCCAAAGGCCGTGCGCTTGATTTCTTCACGTCAACCGGAGGCTTCGCCCTGCACCTCGCGCGATCCTGCGATGAAGTGGAGGGAATCGATTCCAGCGGTCCCGCCCTCGCTGCCGCCTGCGCCAATGCCGAGCGCAACCGAGTTACTAACGTCCATTTCCGCGAAGCCGACGCGTTCGATGTTCTGGCCAGTTACGCATCGAGCCGCCGCACCTTCGACACCATTATTCTCGATCCGCCCGCGTTCGCGAAATCGCGCAAACAACTGGAAGGCGCGGCTCGCGGTTATAAAGACATCAACCTGCGCGCGCTTCGTCTGCTGCAACCGGGTGGCGTTCTGGTGACTTGCTCCTGCTCACATCACGTCAGTGAAGCCATGCTGCTGGAAATTGTCGCGGAAGCTTCGCTCGATGCGGGACGAACTCTGCGTGTTCTGGAACGGCGCACTCAGGCCGCGGACCATCCCATTCTGCTGACAGTGCCTGAGACGCTTTATCTGAAGTGCCTGATCCTCCAGGTCACATAGGCGGTGCACTTCCGCACCCATCAACCCGCTCATTCCGGCCCTTCACCACCGTCTTCGTACCCTTCCCCACCGCCTTCATACCGAACCGCGACTGTGAAGGAGCGGCACTCTACGCCAACTCTGCCAGGTAAACCTCCATAGGCTCCCCCTGCCCATAGACGACATACCGAATCGCTTCCTGAACGTCCGTATCATTCCACAACCATCGCGTGCTCCCATGCCGCGCCCACCGCCTTCGATCGTTCGTCTCTTCCGGCAAAAGATTCAAGCTACGAGTCGCATAGGATTTGAGCGAGTGCATAACCATTTCCGGTCGAACATCCGCCTCCACAATCACGTGAACATGATTGGTTCTCACGTGAGCCGCCCAAAGCTTCCACCCGCGATACAAACAAACTTCATGAAACGCGGCAAGTACCGTAGCGCGGCGCAGGACGTCGAGAAGATATGGCGCCTGTTCCATCTGCCGGCGCTTCATATCCAAACGCTCAGCGTTACCTTCCGCAAACCGGCTTCCCGGCACGTTATGATCTCTGTCCACGGACCCCGCTTCATCGCCATGCAGACGCGTCCCATAGCAGACGAAGGTAATGAAATACCTCATTGACAGGCGCTTGAGTGCCGCTCCTTCACAGTCGCGGTTCGGAAAATTACACCAGCTACAGCGCCACTTTCCTTAACCGCAGCGCATTCGTAATCACGGAAACCGAACTGAACGTCATCGCCGCGCTCGCAATCATCGGGCTCAGCAGCATCCCGAAGAACGGATACAATACCCCCGCCGCTATCGGCACGCCCACTGCGTTATAAACGAATGCGAAGAAAAGATTCTGCCGGATATTCCGCATCGTCGCCTGGCTCAATTTCCGCGCCCGCACAATGCCTCTCAAATCGCCGCCCACCAGCGTGATGCCCGCGCTTTCCATCGCCACATCCGCGCCCGAGCCCATCGCGATCCCCACCTGCGCCTGCGCCAATGCCGGAGCATCGTTCACCCCATCACCCGCCATCGCCACAATGCGCCCTGCCGCCTGCAGCCGCTTAATTACATCGCTCTTCTGCCCCGGCAGCACCTCCGCTTCCACCTCGTCGATGCCAAGCTTCCGCGCCACATTTTCCGCCGTCGCACGACTGTCACCCGTCAGCATTACGATCCGCAGCCCCGCCTCATGCAGTTGCCGGACTGCCTCTTCGCTCGACACCTTGATCGGATCCGCCACGCCCAGCAGACCGGCTGCGTGTCCATCCATCGCGACGAAGACCACCGTCTGTCCGTCACCCCGCAACGCCTCCGCCCGTACTTTCAGAACCTCAACGTCGGCGCCCCGTTCCTGCATCAATGCCAAATTCCCAATCGCCACCATTCGCCCACCGACAGTACCCGTCACGCCCTTCCCTGTCACCGATTGAAAATCACGCGCGTCATCGGTAAGTCGAGCCCCGCGCTCCTGCGCCCCCGCGACGATGGCATGAGCCAGAGGATGTTCGCTCGCCCGCTCCAGGCTCGCCGCAGCCGCCAGCAAACTCTCCTCGCCTCCCGGATCGACCGCCGCAACCGACACCAGCTTCGGCTTACCTTCCGTCAGCGTGCCGGTTTTGTCCACCACCAGGGTGTCTACTTTTTCGAGAGCCTCCAACGCCTCCGCATTTCGGATCAGTACTCCAGCACCCGCACCGCGCCCCGTGCCCACCATAATCGACATCGGCGTCGCCAGACCCAGCGCACACGGGCAGGCAATGATCAACACCGCCACCGCATTGATCAGCGCATGCGCCATCCTCGGCTCCGGACCCCACACAGCCCACACCGCGAACGTAATTGCAGCCGCAAGAATCACCACCGGCACAAACCATCCGGCCACCACATCCGCCAGCCGTTGAATGGGCGCTCGCGTCCGCTGCGCTTCTCCCACCAGCCGTACGATTTGCGACAGCACCGTTTCCGCACCCACACGTTCCGCGCGCATCACCAGCGCGCCCGTGCCATTCACCGTCGCACCCGTGACTTTCGCGCCGGCCGATTTTTCCACCGGCATCGATTCGCCCGTAATCAGCGACTCGTCGACCGTGCTGGTCCCTTCCTCCACCACGCCGTCGGTCGGAATCTTTTCGCCCGGCCGAACCCGCAGACGCATTCCCGCCTGCACTTGATCGAGCGCCACATCTTCCTCGCGCCCACCCGGCCGGATCACCCGAGCCGTCTTCGCAGCCAGCCCCAGCAGCTTCTTAATGGCTGACGACGTCTGGCTGCGCGCGCGCAATTCGAGCACTTGCCCCAGCAGCACCAGCGTCACGATCACAGCCGCTGGCTCGAAATAAACTCCCAGCGCACCCGTGTGCGGATCCCGAAACGACGCCGGGAACCAGCCCGGAAACAACGACGCCGCCACGCTGAATAGAAAAGAGGAGCCCGTACCCAGCCCGATCAACGTAAACATGTTGAGGTGGCGGCTCACCATCGACTGCCATCCGCGCTCGAAGAACGGCCATCCGCCCCACAGCACCACCGGCGCTGCCAATGCAAACTGCACCCAGACCAGCCACGTCGCGCCCAGCAGATGTTGCAAAGGCTGGCCTGCACTCCACTCCGAAATCATCAGCACCAGCAGAGGAGCGGTCAGCGCAACCGACGTCCAGAACCGCCGCGTCATGTCGACAAGTTCCGGGTTCGATTCGTCCGCCGTAACGTGCAGAGGCTCCAGCGCCATGCCGCAGATCGGACAGGCGCCCGGCCCGTTTTTGATTATCTGCGGATGCATGGGACACGTGTAAGTGCCCGGTCCGCCTGTCGCCGTCGGAGCCGGCCTTTGACCACCCCCGATTTGTACCAGTGTTCCCGGATGCGGCTTCGATTCCATTGATTTCACGAAATTCTCCTTCAGCGCAGATGCCGGTAAACCAGCTCAAGCAATTCGTCATACATCGCGCCGGCCTGCGCGCCGCCTTGCTTCAGCGCCTTCGTCGTGCAGTGCCGCAGATGATTTCCCATCAGCGCCCGTCCCACCCCGCGCAAAGCCTCCTGCGCCGACGAAATCTGGATGATGATGTCGGGACAATAACGGTCCTCTTCCACCATTTTCTGGAGACCGCGAATCTGCCCTTCGATGCGCCGCAGCCGCTTCAGGTTAGCCGACTTGATTTCCGGATCGACGGCGACCGCCTTCCGCTCCGGCGTCTGCGCATCGCAACCGCAGACCGCGCCGTCGGAGTCCTGCGCAACTGTCTTCTCTACCACCGTTTGGGCAAGCTCCATATAGCCCCCTCCCCTATATAGTAATACCCCCTGCCCCTATCTGGCCAACAAGCCCTTACAACTCGCTAACTCCCGTCGCATTACCATAGAAGGAGATTTGCCGCCTCGACACGATTCCAACGCCGCGGTGCTCGCACCCAACTTCCGTCTGTTGTTCGAAGCGGGTCCCGGGCCTCGCCTTGCGTTGCTCCCCGATGATCCGAAGTTCACCATCGTGGCTGCCAGCCAGGACCATCTGAAAGTTTCAGGGATGCAATCCAGCCAGGTCGTCGGGCGCGGCGTCTTCGAAGTATTTCCCGACAATCCATCCGATCCTTCCGCGACCGGCGTCCGTAACCTGCAAGCTTCGCTTCGCTACGTCCTGGCCAGGAAAACCTCACATACCCTGGCGGTCCAGCGCTATGACATCCTGGTACCCGGACCCAACGGCAGGAAATACGAAGAGCGTTACTGGAGTGCGGTGAATTCGCCGGCCATGGGAGAAGACGGCGAGGTTCAGTTCATAATCCACACCGTTGAAGATGTCACCGAGTTAGTCCGCTTGCAGCGCCTCGAAGCACTCGGCCCAAAGGTGAGCGTGGGCCTGCCGGCCAGTGTCGACGACGACGCGGATAAAGTGCTGTTCCTGAAAGCGCGGGCTCTGCTCGAAGCCGAGCGCCTCACACGCGAGCGCCACGAGGCGCAAGAGCAACTCCTCATCAGTGAGGCGCGCTTCAGCCTCGCCTTTGCACAGGCTCCCATCGGCATGGTGCTGCTCACTCCGGAAGGCATCCTCATCGAAATGAACCAGGCTTATCTCGATGCGCTCGGATATACCCGGAATGAAATGGCATCGCTCGATTCGTCGTCTTATACTCATCCGGATGACGTGGAACTCACCCGCAACTTCTTCGCGTCTTTGCGCGCCGGCCCGGCCGTCACCGGCAGCATTGAAAAGCGCTACTTCCGAAAGAACGGCGAACTTCTCTGGGCTCGCGCCTCCGCCACGATGCGCCGCGACGATCTGGGAAAGCCCACTCAGGTCATCGCTATCGTCGAGAACATCACCGAGCGTAAACGCGCCGAAGCCCGCTACCGCTTCCTCGCTGAAAGCATTCCGCAGATGGTCTGGACGGCCTCTCCCGACGGCATGCTCGATTATGTGAGCCGGCAGGGCGTTCAATACTTCGGTGTGGCCGAAGAATTTCTGCTCGGCCCCCGCTGGCTGGCCTGGATTCATCCGGAAGACCAGGCCCACACCGTCCAGCGCTGGAAACAATCCATCGAAACCGGCACGCCTTATGAGACCGAGTTCCGCCTCAAACGCGGTCGCGACGGGGCCTTTCGCTGGCACCTCGTTCGCGCCCTTCCCCTCGCCGGCGACAACGGAAACATCGTTCAGTGGTTCGGCACCTGCACCGACGTTCAGGATCAGAAACAAGCGGAAGCCAACCTGCGCCAGCAATGGCATACCTTCGATACCGCCCTTTCGCATACCCCCGATTTCACTTACACGTTTGATCTCGCTGGCCGTTTTACTTATGTAAATCGGGCCCTTCTTTCGCTCTTGCAAAAATCACTCGATGAAGCCCTCGGGAAAAATTTCTTCGAGCTCGATTACCCACCCGCCCTCGCCGAACGTCTGCATTTCCAGATTCAGCAGGTCATCGATACCCAACTTCCCGTGCGCGACCAGACGCCGTTTGCCGGCCCGAACGGCGAACAACGCTATTACGACTACATCTTTGTTCCCGTCCTCGATGCCGGCGGACAAGTCAGGGCAGTCGCCGGTTCCACCCGCGACATCACGGAACAAAACCAGGCATCGTTGCAGATAGCCGAGGATCGCCGCCGCTCGCGTGAACTCCTCGCCCAAACTCCGGCGGGCATTGCGGTCCTGCGCGGTCCGGAATACGCATTCGAATGGGTCAACCAGGATTACTGCCGCCTTGTCGGGCGGTCTGCCGAATTCCTCACCGGAAAAACCGTGGCAGCGGCTTTCCCCGAGATTGAAGGACAAATCTATACACAGTTGCTCGACAGCGTTTATCGGACGGGCACCCCTTTTTTCGGCTACGAATCACTCCTTCGGATCCATCGCGGCGAGACGGTTCGCGGCGAAACGGTTCTCGACGATGTATATGTCAACTTCGTTTATGCCCCGACCCGGGATGTCCACGGCAATATCGATGGAATCTTCGTTCACGTCACCGACGTTACGGGAATCGTCGCGGCTCGGCGTCAGATCGAAGAAAGCGAGAGGCAGTTCCGGACTCTGGCTGAAACGATTCCGCATCTCGCATGGATGGCTGACGAGACCGGAAACATTTTCTGGTACAACCGCCGCTGGTACCACTACACCGGAACTGCGCTCGAAGAAGTGGATGGCTGGAAGTGGCAAAGCCTTCACGACCCGAAAATCCTCCCCGACGTGCTCACTGCCTGGCGCCATGCCATCGCCACGGGAGAGCCCTTTGAAATGGTGTTCCCCCTGCGCCGCGCTGACGGAGAGTTCCGTTCTTTTCTTACCCGCGTGGAGCCGGTCCAGGACAGCGAGGGTCGCGTCGTGCGCTGGTTCGGCACCAATACCGATATCACCGAACAACGCAAGACCGAAGAAGAGCTTCGCCGCATGAACCGCGAGCTCGAAGAGTTCGCCTATGTCGCCAGTCATGACCTGCAGGAACCTCTCCGCATGGTCAACATTTACACCGAACTGATCCTGCGCGGCACCGAGGCTGACAAGGACAAGCTCCCACAGTACTCCGGCTTCGTTCACCAGGGGGTACAGCGGATGGAAGCGTTGATCCGCGATCTGCTGACCTTCTCTCGCAGCGTTCACACCGATCCATTGCCTGCGGGCTCGGCGGACCTCTCCGCTTCGCTCGCCGAAGCGTTATCCGTGCTCAAATCCCGTATTGAGGAAACCGGCGCCGTGATTGTGTCTGGTCCGCTTCCCCTGGTCCAGGGAGACACCGCGCAGTTAGCCCATGTGTTCCAGAACATTCTTTCCAACGCGCTCAAGTACTGCAAAAAAGGCGTGACGCCCGAGATCCGTATCTCGGCAAATCGGCAGGAAGATCTGCAGGGAAATCAATGGATCGTCTCAGTGCACGACAACGGCATCGGGTTCGATCCCCAGTTCGCCCAGCGTATCTTCGGCCTGTTCAAACGCCTGCACAAAGAGGAGTATCCCGGCACCGGCCTGGGTCTCGCCATATGCCAGCGGATCGTCGAACGCTACGGCGGCCGTATATGGGCCGAAGGCTTTCCCGGCGAAGGCGCCGCTTTTCATTTCGCCTTGCCCGCCGCGATTTAGCTGATGGAACGACACAGGAGTGATATACCCGACATCGCAAGTACGATTAGTACACTGCCTATCCAAAGACAGCAGCCATGTTATCCCTGCCGGATTCCGGACGGCACCTGTGTAGACGCAGTAGCGCTGCATCCAGCAGCGTGTCAAGTCTTTTTTCCCGATCGACAAGCCGATCGAACTTGAGCGACAATCTGTCGTAGTCATTGCCGATCCATTCAGCGGGAATGACCGCCATTATTTGGCTAAAATCATCACGGTTCACCCGCCGTATGGAGGCAATGGATCGCTGATAGAGCTCAGCGGCTTCTGCACTGGCCTGAATCGCCGAAGTCCCAGCAAAACCCGCTCGAACCGGAGAACTGCCGAGGTGCCATTCCGTTCCGTTGAAACCAAGAGCGTGCCCGTGGTCAATCATCTCAACCCGGAAGCCTTTCCCCGGGATCCGGAAAAACACAGCTTGTGGATAATCCTGGTTGTCCACCCAAAGGTCAAAGACTAAGGCTTTCAGCAAATCATCCGAATTCGAGACGGAAGACATCTCCTTTGGTTCAAGTGAGTCGTAGACCAGACCACGATCCGGATCCACTGGATACCTCGACCCATAATGACACCCTGGCTCGACAGGGGTGGAATCACATTCACCTTGAATTTGGATCTGCGGGTTACGGTCAAGAAAGGAACGATCCACGTGAATGTAGGCCCAGCTCGGCGAGGAAATTCCCACCCGTTTCAGCAACTCGGAAGATACCGCCTCGTTGATCAGAACCCTCCGGTGTTGCGGGTTCTGACACCACTTCACGACAAATGGTCCCAAATCCGTATCAATTAACGAAGCTTGCGCCCCTCCCCGCATTGCGCGGACGAACCTGGTCGCCCTGGCGTGCGGAATAGGAGAAAGGTTGCGGACAGGTATCAATTCAACTTATCGGTCGTTTTCCTCAATTGTTTGAGTGCTGTTCGTTGTAGCGCGTGTTCCAGATTCAAGCGGGGTTACGGCTTTCTTCTTTCCGTAGTTCCACTCCAGACAATTGAGATTCCGACCAGCAATACGAGCCGAGCGCGGCCTGAAGCTGGCTCTCGGAATCGATCAGAAAATTCGCCGAGGTCACGATCCGCTCACCGGCTTTCAAGCCCTTGAGGACGACGAATTGGTCGCCCGCCCGCGCACCGGTCTCAACTTCCCTCGGCTCGAAGGACCCGCCGCCGCGATCCACAAAAGCGATTTGCCGCCTCCCGGATTGAAAGACCGCCGTCGCCGGAATCGCCAACTGCCTCCCCATGGGCAGAGCCAGTCGTATATTCACAAACATGCCGAGCGAGAGCTTCCCGTCCCGGTTGGGTAGTTCGAGTCGAGCGCGGGCCGTGTGCGTTGCCTGGTCGAATTGAGGTGAAATGAAACTGACATGGCCGGTAAAGGTCCGGCCCGGCCAGGAATCGACAGTGATTCCCGCCGTGTCTCCCACCTTCACTCGTCCGAGATCGTTTTGGAAAACCTGCGCGTAAACCCAAACGCTGTGAAGGTCCGCGACCGCATACAGCTTCGTCCCCGGCTGTACATACATGTTCGGCAGCGCGTTACGCTCAGTGACGTATCCGGAAACAGGCGAATCGATTTCGAATTCCTGTTTGACCTTGCCGGTTTCTTCCAGATCCTGAATTTCGCGCTCCGGAATTCCCCACTGCCTGAGTCGCTCCAGCGATGAATTCAGAAGCGATGCCGAACCTGCGGCCACTCCCGGCACGGAGCTTTGGGCCATCAGATCCCGGCTCTGCCGCGCCATCAGATATTCGTTCTCCGTGGTTACCACGTCCGGACTGTAGATCGTCAGAAGAGGCTGGCCCTCTCGCACTTGTTGAAACGTGGAATCGACGAAGGCTTTGCGTACCCAGCCGCTGAAGCGCACCTCAACGTCGGCCAGCCGCGTCTCATCCGCCTCGACGGTGCCGGTGGTCAGGATCTCGTCATCGATTTGCTTGTACTCCACCGTTTCCGTCTCCACTCCAATGCTTTGGGTTCGCTCGGGACTCAGTGTCACCGGAACGAGCCGGGGCTCACTGCTTGCGGGCTGTGAAGGGGAGGTTTTTTCTGCGGATTGCGCCGTGACGGGCGGCGCCATACCGGCCATCGAATCGCGCTCATGAAGCCGCAGCCCGAGAAACCCCGCAACTCCAGCCAGAATCACGGCGCTGAATAAAGTAATGAAAAAAAACATTCGATAACGTTGCATCGTTGATCCTCAGTTCAGGCTTAAGCCGGTGACTTGTTCAATACGGGAGAGCGCGGTCTCATGCTCCGCCAGCGTTTTCCAGTACTCCCGATCGAAGTTAAGAACGTCCATGAACGACGCCAGCAGACTTTCGAAATCCTGGCGGCCGCCCTGGTAGGCCACCAGACCAGCCTGGTAAGTAGCCAGCGCCTGGGGTATCAGCCCTTCGCGGTAAATTGTGAGCAGTTGAGAAGCAGTCTGGGCGGCGAGGTATTGGTCGCGCACGTCGAAATACGCCGCCTGTATCTGGCTTTCGTATTCACGCTCCGAGCGGCTCAACTCTTCTGTCGCCTGGGCCAGTTCGGGATTGAGCTTGCGGCTGCGGTATAGGGGAAGCCGTGCACTGAAGCTCACCATGTAGTAATCGCGAAACTGTTCGGCGGTGTGCTGCCATTGGTATTGCACGTTGAAATCGGGGTGGCGATCCTTACGCGCCATCTCGACTCCCAGACTCTGACGCTTCACCATCTCCTGCTGGCCGGCGATGGCCGGATTCTGCGTGCGAGCCCTGGCCAGCAGTTCTTCGGCTGTGTATCGGAGGGGAGTTTCCACCAGCCTGTCCGCAATGAAATCCAGCGAAGACAAATCCAGCGAATCTGAGGGTCGATTGAGCAGCTTCGTAAGCTGCGCTCGGGCAGAGCCCAGGAGTTGACGCTGGTTGGCCACCTCGCGCAACAATTTCGTTCGTTCGAGCTGGGCTTTGAGTATGTCCTGCTGAATTCCCTGTCCCACGCGATACCGCCCGTCCGCTATGCTCTCGATCTGTTCGAGAAGCCTGCTGTCGCGATCGAGCACTGCCAGTGTTTCCTGAATCGCCGAGATTTGAAAATACGCTTCCTTCACCTGCTCGATGACGGAACGCATTAGGGCGTCGACTTTGTCGCGGGCGATGGCCACATCTTCCTGGGCGGACTCGCCCTTCAACCTGAGCTTGCCTGGATACGGCAGGTCCTGGGAGATGCCCAACCCGATGTAGGCAAAATCGCTGTTGCTGAACCCCGCGAACGGTCGAGGGCTTCCCACCGAGAGGTGCTGCACAGAAACCGTAGGATCCGGCATCGTGGTGACCTGAGTCGGGATCTGCGCTGCCGCCTGCCAGGCCCGCCGCGCGGCCAGAATGTCGGGATTGTTTCGCCGCGTTTCTTCCATGAGTTCGGAGAGCGATGCGGCGTGGCCGACTGAGATTGCCACCAACAAAACGGCAATGCAACGAGGCGCGTTCATAGCCGTCCTCCATACAGGCGGTCCCAAATACGCTCGAACAGCGCGCGAGGCAGGGGCTGCTTGAGGTCGAACTCGGCGATCTCCCGATAACCGCCGATACGCAGTTCCCAGGGATTGGGGTTGGCGATCGTCTCAATGTCCTCCCACCGCCAACTCCTTGCGTCGCGCCCGTCTTTGGTCACATAGTCGATTCCGTCATTCCTGAAGCGTATGACCCCGTTACTCCCGCCGGAAAAAGCCCGTCGGTGGGCCGGAATCTCGGCTGTGGCCGCCGCCATTGGCTGAGGCTCTCCATTACGCACGGGTCTCGCGACGCGCGCCGTCAGTTCTGATGCGACGGAGGGGGGAATCGCCTGAGCGAGGGTGAAGTGAAGCCGCCGATGGCCCGGCTCACGCCATTGCCGGTTCTGATAGCTGATCAGCGTGAATTCGCGGGCCGAAAGGTCGAAGCTATATATATCGAGCCACGCCCAGCGCTCCTTCAATTTCGCGGACCTGAATTCGACGCCGGTATCGTCGATCAGCAGCGTGCCGTCAATGGACTTCTCCAGTGTGCGATGCCAGCGGGCTGCGCTCTGCCATGGCCCGGTCGCCTGAGCCGTCAGCAAACCGGTGGCAGCAGTCGCGGCCAGCACAGCTGCGCAAATTACAATCTGTTTTCTCACAGTGATCTCCCAACAGCAGGAACTAACGACGTGAATTCCAGGCGCACAGACCGTGTGCGCGTTAGAAAAGAGACGGGTGCGGCGCGCGAACGCACTTCACCCCGAGCACGATTTATAGAGGAACACCAGCGTGCGGACGCACCTGGGCACGGAGATCAGATTAGAAGGGGAGGTGTATACGCAGCGAAGTTTAGCGGAGGTGGGTGCCGAACCGTTTCGAAGTGAAGCACGGAATGCAGCGACAACGGGACCAAATTCGCGAGCAGCACGCCGATGAGATCGATGAGCGGAGACGAATAGGCCGCGCTCGCTCCAGGCACCGATTGGCTGCTATCCGGAACGGATGCGCGGCAGCACGCGTCCGCCTTTGCGGTGGGAACGCACTTGCCCTTCAAACAGCACTTAGCTGTCTCGCCCGGAGAAACTCCGAACGCAAGGCAATCGAGAGGCCTGATCAGCAGAACCATTGCGATCACGCTGACCACGATTTGAACCTTTCGCCGCATTCGCACTGAGAGTAACACGAGTCTATCGTCCGTAAAGGCACTTCATGTGCCAAAAAACCCGCCTCTGATTCAAATCGGTTAGCATGAAAAATCTAAGCGCCTGCCCGTGTCTCTGGTGCTGAAAGCAGGCGTCCGACTGAGTGCGCCGATCGCGCAGATCGTCCACACGGCATCGGCAAACGTTCCGCCTGCCACCATGAATCTCTTCCTCCTGGTACTACAGATCGCCGTCGTTCTGCTGGCGTCGCTCGGTCCGTCCTTGCTGACAATCGGCGATTTTGATCAGTAATGCCGGCATCGTAATGCCGTTTTGCCTCGGCAGCGCCCTCGCTCTTTTTCTTTACCCGCGCCTCGCTGCCGCCGGTATCGGTTTCATGAGCTACGCCCTTTTCATGGGCGCGGCCATGAGCATTACGGCCTTCCCTGTCCTCGCGCGAATTCTTACCGAACGCAATCTCCTGCGCAGCCGCATCGGCACCCTCGCCATATCCTGCGCCGCGGTGGATGACATCACCGGCTGGTGCATCCTCGCCTATATCGTCGTCGTAATCCGGTCCGAGAGTTCATCGAAACCGCTGTGGATCACCATCGGCGGAGCGCTCGCGTTTGTACTGATCATGCTTGTAGCGGTGAAAAGATTTCTGCCGCGTTTTGAAGCCTCGTTTCATCGTCACGGCAAGCCGACAGATACTGGGGCTCCTCTCGGCTTTAACTACCGAATGGCTGGGCATTCATTCGCTGTTCGGCGCCTTTTTCATGGGTGCCCTCATGCCGAAAAACAGTGACTTTGTAAAGGCCGTTCCGGACAAGCTGGAGTCACTCACTGTGATGGCTCTGGTCACTACGTTGATGACATCGCCTTTGCTCGAATGGGTCTACCCGCCAAAGCTGATGCTCATCCACGAAGAAGAAAACGATTCAGCCCTCCGGGTTGCGTAAGCGCTCCCACGCCACAACCGCGCACAGCGAACCCACCGCGGTCGGGAACAGCGCCGGCAGCGCTCCGTTGTTTCGGAACGTAACTACCGTCGCGCCCATCATGATGATCAGAAGACCGACGGCGGCCAGCGGCGTCAAGCCCTCCCTTTTGTGCAGCCATCCTGGCAGCACCAGGCCGACGGCTCCCAACACCTCGGCCACTGCAATGAACCGGAGGAACGCACCCGGCATCTCCATCTGCGTTGACAGTTGACTGATTGGTACTGCCAGCTTCACCACGCCGGCAACTAAAAAGATCACAGCCAACATCCACTGCAGAACCCAAAGCAATCGATTCATGATTGGTTTTCGACCCGCGGCGTTTGCCCAAGGTGGGCAAGGTGTGCAAGGTAAGCGTCGAGTTGATCCAGCGTCGCTGCGTATCCCTTTTTCATCGAGTCCTGACCACCGGCAAACGTCGCGCACTCCTCGGCGGTCGCGTTCACCGGAATCGCATAGAGGGTCATAGTTGTCTTGCCTTCCCGTTCCGCCAGTGTCATCGCGTTCAGCACTTCGAGCGGCCACGTCGCGCTCATCGGGTGCCGCAGAATATTGCCTTTTTCATCGCAAAAGGACACCACCGTGACCATCCGTTCCGCAGCTACGATCGTACGATAGACCCATTTGCCCCACATGACGTTGCCGTCGGGAGCCTTCATCGAGTAAAGAAACACCCCACCCGGCCGGAGGTCGACCTCGCAGACCAGCATCGTGAAACCCTTCGGCCCCCACCAATGCTTCAGGCGTTCTGCCTCCGTGAAGGCTTTCCACACGAGACCCTTTGGCGCATCGAAGACTCTCGTGATCGTGAGCACTGCCGCTTTCTCGATCACCTCTGCTTCTAAACGGTCCAGCGACTGATTCCAGCCCTGGTTCATTCCTGCCAGGTGCGGTGCGGCTTCGGGAGTGATGTTCGATACCGTCGCTCGCAGAGTCAGCCGGGTCTTGCCTCCCTCCTCTGTGAAGGTTATCCGATTCGAGACATCGAACATCGGTTCGCCGTTCTTATTCAGTGCACCGCTCAGGAACACAATTCGCTCCGGTTCCACAACTTCCTGAAACACCCCGGTCATTGGATACACCACACCATCCGGCGCTCGCATATCGATACGAATCGCCCCACCCGGCCGCACGTCTATTTCGCATACCGGATTTGTGAAATTCCTCGGCCCCCACCATTGCTTCAGACGCGCGGAATCCGTCCAGGCTTTGAAGACCAGTTCACGGGGAGCATCGAATATTCGTGTAAGCTCCAGTTCCGTGGGAGTCTTACCGGCCAGATAATCCTTCAGGCGATCCAGCGTCTGGTTGCCGCCTTCGATTGCTTTATACGTGCTGACGATGCGTTCGCGCTCTTCCGCCGAAGAGAACAGCATCCGCATGGTCAGGTTGGTCCGGTTGCCCGCGGCGGCGAAAGTCACGGTCGTCTCGTAAGTGGCGTACTCGGAGCCAGGCTCCGCTTCGTGTTTGTAAACCAAACGCTCGGGCTTGACCACTTCCACGAAGACAAGCCGGTTGTCATAGTCTCTTCCATCCGGACCCCTCATAACAAGTCTCCAGACCCCGCCCGGCCGCACATCCATCTCGTGAATCGTGGTTGAAAATCCTCTCGGTCCCCACCAATTCGTCAAGTGCCTCGGATTGGTCCATGCCTCGAAGACCATTTCACGGGGCGCATCGAATATTCGGGTGAATAAGATTTCGCGATCGGTAGTGTCTGAAATAACAGTGGTATTGCTACTTGTTTTTACGGCGGCCATGATTCTTCTCCTTGCCTTTTAGTTCCTGCAAATACTCATCGAGACGATCGAAACTCTGCTCCCAGAACTGGCGGTAGTTCTCCACCCATCCGGCGACGTCCTTCAGCGGCGCAGCCTCGATCCGGCAGGGCCGCCATTGCGCCTCGCGCCCACGCGCGATCAGGCCCGCATGCTCCAGCACTTTGAGGTGCTTCGAAATAGCGGGCATACTCATCTCAAACGGCTTAGCCAACTCCGTCACGGAAGCCTCTCCCGATGACAGGCGGGCTAAAATGGCCCGCCTCGTCGGGTCGGCCAGTGCTCCGAAAGTGGCGCTAAGCTGGTCGGTCATTACTATTTAACCATATGGTTAAATAGTAGACCCGGACCGCTACCGTGTCAACACCAAAACGCGATGAATTTCCGCCAGATCCTGAACGACCCGAATCCCGTTCCACCCCTCCGCCATTGCCGTTACGGCTTCGGCCTGGCCGAACCCGATCTCGAGCGCCAGCAGGCCGCCGGGCTTCAGAACTCGCCACGCTTCAGGAATCAGACGGCGGTAAATCGCGAGGCCGTCCAGACCCGCGAAAAGCGCCTGCGCCGGTTCCCAGTCGCGCACTTCGCGCTGTAGCGTCGAGCGCTCGCTCTCCGCAACGTAAGGCGGATTGGAAGCCACCACGTCCGCGCTTGCATCGGCGAAGATCGAAAGCAGATCGGCCTGAAAGAACCGCACCTTCGCGGCAAACTTCTGCGCGTTAGCCGCAGCCACCGCCAGTGCCGCACTCGAAATATCGGTAGCGATAACTTCACATGAAGTTTCGAGCGCCAACGTGACGGCAATCGCGCCGGAGCCCGTACCCACATCGATGATGCGGCCGCCGTGTTTCATAACCGCCTCGACCAGGAACTCCGTTTCCGGGCGGGGAATCAGAACATCCGGCGTAACTCGAAACTCCCGCCCGTAGAACTCCTGGCGGTGCGTGATGTACTGCAGAGGCTTACCCTGCGAACGTTCATGCAGATAGCGTCCGTAGTGAATCCAGTGAACTTCCCGAAGATCTTCTTCCGGATGCGCGTAGAACCACTCGCGCCCGCGGTGCATGGCATGACCGAGCAGCAATTCCGCGGTCAGTCGAGGCTCAGCGACTCCGGCATCACACAGCAGTTTCGCGCCCTGGCTGAGAGCGGTGCGAACGGTCAGTTCGCGGCGATCCCTTCTTCGCCCAGTTTCTCGGCCTGATAGTGAGTAACCAGCGCGTCGATAATGGGATCCAGCTTGCCCTGCATAATCAAATCGAGCTGATGGATCGTGAGCCCGATCCGGTGATCGGTAAGCCGGTTCTGCGGGAAGTTATAGGTGCGGATCTTCTCGCTGCGATCGCCCGACCCCACCATCTTGTGCCGCTCGGCTCCGATGGCCGCCTGCTGCTTCTCCAGTTCGATCTCATAGAGACGCGAGCGCAGAACACGCATCGCTTTCGCGCGGTTCTTGATCTGCGATTTCTCGTCCTGGCACGACACAATCACACCCGTTGGGAGGTGCGTAATCCGAACCGCCGAGTAGGTCGTATTCACCGACTGCCCACCCGGTCCGGATGAACAGAACGTGTCGAGACGGATGTCTTTTTCTTCGATTTTGACTTCGACTTCATCCGCTTCCGGCAGCACGGCCACCGTGATGGCGGATGTGTGTACCCTGCCCTGCTGCTCGGTTGTGGGCACGCGCTGAACCCGGTGGACACCGCTTTCGAATCTGAGGCGACTGTAAACCCGGGTGCCGCTGACCAGTGCCAGGACTTCCTTAAGGCCGCCGACCGAAGATTCGCTCGATGACGTGACTTCTACTTTCCACTTCTTTGTCTCGGCATATCGAAGGTACATGCGGAAAATCTCGGCCGCAAACAGACTAGCTTCATCGCCACCCGTGCCGGCACGGATTTCGAGGACCACGTCTTTTTCGTCGAGAGGATCTTTCGGTAACAGAAGTACCGTAAGATCCTGCTCAATCTGCGCGATCTGAGGTTCGAGGCGCTCCGATTCGAGGGTCGCCAACTCCCGCATTTCGGGATCCGACTCGTTGAGCATGGCCCGAACTTCGGCCAACTGCTTCGAAGCTTCCTTGTATTCGCGATACTTGCCCACGACGTCCGAAAGATCGCTGTGGGTTTTCGAGATCTTGCGGTACTGATCGCCGTCCGCGATTATCGCGGGATCGGCCATCCGGAAGTTAAGTTCTTCGAATTGTATTTCGATCTGGTCCAGCTTGTGCGCGTATTCCATCCGTTCAGGCAATCACCAGTTCGCCGCCCTGCTGGGTTTCGAGGGTCATAGCTCCGTCGAGAGCGCGGATCGCGATCTCTGTCTGTTCATCGGACGGCGCTTTCGTCGTAATGCGCTGGGTCCAGAGACCGGGCGCGGTCAGGAGGGCCATGAAGGAGCCGCGCCGTTTGGCCGCAAACCGGATCAGTTCATAGCTCAGCCCCGTAATCACCGGCAGCATGACGATGCGCTCGATCAACTTGGCGGCGAACGTCGGAGCCGGAATCAACATGTAAACCAGCATCGAAATCAGCATGATCACGAACATGAAACTCGTGCCGCAGCGCGGGTGCCACGTGACAAAGCTCTGGGCGTTTTCCACATTCACCGGTCTACCCGACTCGAAATTGAAGACCACTTTGTGCTCAGCTCCGTGGTACTCGAACACCCGGCGGATGTCTTTGGCTTTGGAAAGCAAGAACAGGAAACCGATGAAAATGACCAGACGGATTCCTCCATCGACCGCATTGAACAGAATCTGGCCTTTGATGGCAGGCGACCAGTTGCTGAGGTATTCGGTCAGCTTCAGCGGAATCAACTTGTAGACCACGATGAAGAACACCACGGAGAAGATCACCTGGCTGGTCATCATCAGATTGGTGAGTTCCTTCGGTTTCTCAGTCGGAGCGGCGGTGCCGTCATCGAGGGCTGCGTTGGCGGAAAAGCGCAGCGCCCGCATCCCGAGGGACATGGCCTGGCCGAGGGTACCCAGACCGCGTAAGACCGGATATTTCAGCCACTTATGCTTATCCGACATCCGGGCAACCGGCATTTGCTCGGTGACGATTTCGCCCGACGGCTTACGAACAGCCACGCAGTAGCTATGCGGGGCGCGCATCATGACGCCTTCCATCACCGCCTGCCCGCCGACGAGGGTCTCCTCGCCGCTCTCGAGAAGAGGGAGCATCTGGACGTGCATGAAAAGACGGAAAAAGGAACGAAGTGCGGAAAAAGGCAAAAGGGAACCTCTGAACTCTTAGTATACGAGGCAACCTGTTCCGGTTTCGCCTAATCCCGGAAATCCGTGGAATTCCGACGGGCTGACCCGGCTTGCCTTGCCCCGTGGTATGCTGAAACTTCATTATATGGCGAATACTATTTCTGCCCTGAAACGCGTACGGCAGACGGAACGGCGTACCGAGTTTAATCGATTTGCAAAGACGCGTCTGCGTCACCAGATCCGCAGCATGCGGCGTGCACTGACGGCTAAAGAGCCGGGCGACCTCAACCAGGTAATGGCGGCGACCTTCTCTCTGGTAGACAAAGCCGCTCGTAAAGGCTACATCAAGAGCGGTACCGCAGCCCGTTACAAGCGTCGGCTCCATGCACGGGTTAAAACCGTTCTTGGCCAGACTCAAAAGTAGCTGGTTCTAAATCCTCCCCAGGAATCTCAGGCGTACGTTTACCGCTCGTGACTGACCACGTCCGTAGGTCAGGAACTGCGGTGAATCGATATCGCTGTTCACTACGTTAGGGTTGGCGCGATCGAGTGCGTTGATCAGCCCGACTCGCCAGGCCCACATGTAACCCCGGAAGGGGAATTTCCGCTCCAGTGCCAGGTTCAGGCTGGCATAGTTGGGAAACCGGTAAGCGCCGGGGCTTCCGATTAAATCCCCCGTTTCATTCGTGACATTGAACGGAAAACCCGTCCGATATTCCATCAGCGCCTGAAAATCCGTCTCGCCGACAATAGGCCGCAGCCAGTGCGGAAACCAGGTCTTCTCAACGGGCGCCCAGCCCCAGGCGAGGAACCGATTGGGCGCGTCCCACGGCAGCGGACCACCCGTTTGTGGTGCCAGAAGCGGATTCTCCACCGAATAATTCAGGACGGCATTGGCGCGCGCTTCCGACCTTGTGTAGCTGGCGAACCATTGGTAGCGGGCAAGAAACGTCCGGCGCACGACAAACTCGGCGGCCCGATAACGTTGGCGCTGAATGTTATCGAGAACATAGAGGTTGAGGTTTGGGCTGGGGGTCGTCTCTTCGAAAGTGAGCCCCCGGCTGCCTTCGCGCGAAATCAGGTTCACTTTGCCAAAGATGTTCCACGGTAATTTACGCTCGGCCGAAAAACTGGTAAGGGCAAAACGAGGGAGCCGCAGATTGCTGGGCTTCAGGACGAACTGGGTTTCAACGGGCGGACCAATGACCTGGCCAGAGGGTGCGTAGAACGTAGTAACGCTGGTCTGCTCCTGACTGAGGGCGATGGTGTCGAGGGTCAGAGCGTCGTAAAAGATGCCCCAGCCGGCGGCAAACCGGGTGCCTTTTCCCCAACCAGGGGACCAGGCGGCGGAGAAACGAGGGGCGGCGGGTGCGCCTCCGCTGAATTGGTCCCATTGGGTTCTGACGCCAGCCTCAAACAACAGGTTGTCGCGGGGGCTCCAGCGATCGAGGAGATACCCATAGGTTTCGAGGTTGGTGCGAAACTGCCGCGGGCTGCCCTGGAACTGGACATCGCGGACGATCGACCCGTCATCCCTCACCACTGTGTACTCGTGGCGGTCGAGAGTCTGATCGAGATCGCTTCTCTCGGCGTCGACGCCGGCCTGAAGCTGATGCTTGCCGAAAAACGAGAGCGGCCGGGCGAAGCCGTTAATCAGCCATTCGTCACGATCGGTATAACTGGTCTGGTCAGAGAAGTAGTTGCCGCTAGCTCCGAACGGTGTAATGACATAGGGCTGGTTGCCCTGGGGCGACGAACGAAGATAATTATTCGTCGTAGCGAAGCCGAACTCGATCAAACCGCCGCCGACCATCCACTGATCTTTCACGGTTCCCATAAACAGGGCGAGGCGCCGGTTGAGGGTAGTTTCCGCCGGATTCAGAATGGAGAGTCCGGTATGTTGATCTTCCTGAATGTTGCCGAGAAAGCTGACAGTCAGGATATGGGATTGAGTCACATTCCACTGGAGACGGGTGAGGTTGCTGCCATCGATGCTGCGGGCGCGGTTCTGGCCGGCCGGCAAACCGGAAACCGTGCTGAGCGTGTAAAAAGCGTCGAAGGCGTTATGGAACCAGATCTTGTCTTTCTTTAGAGGCCCGGAAATTTTCACGCGGGGCGACCAATGATCGAAGTGCAAGCCTTGCTGGGTGCCGATGCCGGGGACGAAGTTGGTGCCGTCGAAACGCCAGTGGTTATCGCCCATTTCCGTGCGGATCTCAACCGTCCCTGACGAACCCTTACCTTTATCCGCACCGAAGCGACTGGCGTCCCATTCGACGGTCTGCACAGTATCGACGTTGAGACGCGCATTCAACGCACCGGTAGCCGGATCCGAAATTTCAAATCCGTTCAGGCGGTAATTGGTCTGATTGCTGGCGCCGCCGCTGAAATGCAATTGGCCGGAATTGTCGGCGAGCGCTCCGGGCAGCAGGGGCAAAGCACTGCGGTAATCCTGCGAAGCGGGAAAGGGCACATTCAGGATGTCCTGATTCAGCAGACGTTTTGTGTCGGCAGTCTGAGAAGGATCGATGACGGGCGGCGAATAGCGGACATCGATCGATTCGGCCAGTTCTTTGAGGTGATTAAGGCGAATTTCGAGCGGGGTGCCTTCATCGAGAGCGACAGCCGGCTTTTCGAAGAGGAAATAACCTTCGCACTCGACGCGCAGACGGTAATCGCCGGGCATGGGAAGTTCAACGGAAAAGAGGCCAGCGGGGTCTGAGGTGGCCGCGACGGAAGCGGGACCGGCGCTAACCGCAATTCGAGCATTGCGAACGGGCACTCCGTTCTCGTCGACCACTTTACCGGAAACGGCGACGGCAGCCAGCGCGGGCATTGCGCCGACTATCGCCAACCCAATCAATCCAGCCGTCAAAGCACGCCGCACGTCAGGCTTCATTCTATGCGGAGTAAGCTGGTGAGAATGAACATTGAGGTTCTGCTTACCGAAGCAGAGATTGCCGACGAGTTTGTCGAGGCTATGGAAGCCCGGGACGTTCCCGAGAAATTTTTCTATTGGACGCCGTTGTCCGTCCGCACGTGGCAGGAGTTCGCAGGCGATTCGCATGAGAGCCTGCGGCACACGTGGGAAGCGCTGGCCGCGCGCTCCAAAGACCTGGTGGCCCATTTCGGCGCTAAGGTACCCGTGATCAGCTTCGGCGCCGGCGAAGGTTTGAAAGACCGTATGCTGCTGAAGGCGCTTCGGGATAGCGGACTTGAAGTCAAATACTATCCCGTCGATGCGAGCCAGACCATGCTCGAGATCGCGTGCGCCGGGGCGGAGGATGACGACTGCGAGGCATTGGGAATTAAGGCCGACATTTCGAGCCCGGTGCATCTGCTGCTGGCGGCGGACGTCAGCGAGGCGCCGCGACTGTTCCTGATGGCCGGCAACACCCTGGGCGGTTTCGATCCGCTCGACCAGATGCGGCACGTGAGCGAGTGTATGCACAAGGGCGATCTGCTGGTGCTTGACGCGCGCATCCGGGAAGAAAATCCACCAGACCCGACGGAAGCGCAGAAGCGGTTTGTCTTCGCGCCACTGGCCAGCGCGGGCTTGACGCAGGAAGACGGCGAACTTCGTTTCACGGAGAATAGCGACGATCGTCATGAAGGGCTTTATCTTCTGACGCGGCGCTTCCATACTTCGAAGGATCTGACGATGCTGGCGAGCGGGCGGCAAATCCACATCGAACGCGGGGAGAGAATTTTCCTGAACTTCCGTTACCGATTCACGCGGCAGGCCTTTCGATGGCTGGTTAGCGAGCACGCCGGCCTGCAGGTGATGGCTGAGATCCCTTCGTCGGACGGGCGTTTTGTAACGATGGTTTGCTCGAAGTAAAGCGGGCCCAGGCGGCAGTGAGGGCGACCGCGGTGAGCAGCATAATAACCGGGTCGATGGGACTGCGGTAACGAGGCAGCGCCAGGGTCATGTAGTAAGCGCACGGGAAGATAATCGCGTAGGCCGAAACCGGAATGGCGAACCGAGCGGCGCCTGACACCGTGTCACGGAATAAGACAACTATGCCCAGCAGTGCGGCCAGCGCGGTCGCAATGTTAAAAACCAGCACATACCGAAACCAGGCAGAGCGCGTTGCCAGAAAATCGTGCCAGGGAGACAGCGAACCGCCTGTCCACAGAGCTATGAACCGGCCTCCGATCAGGGTCGCTTCGTGGCCCGGGTGGCTGAATATATAGCTGACGGCGGCGCGGCGCTTCTGCTCCATATAGGCAATTTCGCCCATGGAAATGTACTTCTCGCGTTCGGCGGTGTCGTGGATCGGGTGTTGTTCGCCAAGCCATTCGACTTTGGCCTGAGGATTATTGCCAACCCAAAGCTGGAGACCGAGCACGGATCGCAAGGGAACCAGCGTATGAAAGACGCGGTAGTTGCGAATGGTCCACGGAACACAACAGAGGAAAACCACGGCGGCGGCTAAGAGAAGATTGCGGCTGCTGAGGCCGAAATTACAGCTGCTTCGCAGCTGCCAGGCGGCCCAGAGCATGAGGAAAGGCAGCAGCGACAGGAATGACGCATTGGTCATCAGCGCGATGCCCCAGAGCAATCCATAGGCGAGCCAGGCTGACTCTCGTTTCGATTCGGCGACCTTGAGGGTGGCCCAAAGCAATGAAGCTCCGAGGAAGGCCGAGAGCGACGTGTCCCAGAGACTTTGAAACGTGAGCAGGATGGCATTGGGGAAGATGGCCCAAAGCGCGGCAGAGAGGATGGCCAGGCGAACGCCGCCGATTCTTGCAGCCGCGAAATACAAAGGCACACAGGCGAGTGAAGAAGCCACGATGTTGAAGGCCACGGCCGCGATGTACGAGCCGAAAGTGTAAGGCCCAAACAGACGCATGATGCCGGCGAGCAGCATGGGATAGAGCGGAGTCATCCAGGCGGTGGGACCTGTGATTACGTGAAAAGGTGAGCCGAAGCCACCGCCAGTCGCCAGAGAATGAGCGATATTGCCGGACTCAAACAGGAACGGGATGGTAGACAGGGCCTGTTTCGGAAAGTGGCGAATGTAGTCCCAGGCGAATCCGACGCGTATCGCGAGGGCAGCGAGGAAGATCAGGAATGATGCAAAAACGGCTTTCACGGACGTTGCTTCACGTAAACCAGCACAGTGCGGCCCAGACCGCCGCCCCCGCTGGGAACGCTGTTGAGATCGACGATCACCTGGGTGGGATTGGTGGGCGTAGTGATGACATCGAGCGGAATCTGTACATTGACCTGCCAGACTCCGACGAGGCCCGGCGCAAGTCCTGAATAAAGTATGGCGCTGCCGTCAACGCGGTCGATGCCGATGATGACGAAAGGCGCATTCGGAGTGCTCAGAGGCCCAGGAGTTGCCGTGCCATCTGGCGGGGCACCCGGAATGTAGCCCTGGCCGGTACCGAAAATCTGCAGAACGCTGCCCTGCACAGCGGGATTGGTGGGGCCATTCACGGTATTGTCCTGATTCAGTGCCGCAACGGTGCCGCTGCCCGTGGCCGTTTGGGTAAACAATCCTGGAATGGAAGGGTTCATAGAAACCGTGGTATCGCCGAGGATACGGCCGGTAGCGGCTTCGAGGACCTGCAGATCGGCCGTGCCGCTCTGAGGCGCAGCCATGGGGACCTGGAAGTTGATCTGATTGGGGTCAGCGTAATAGAGGGGTGCGGGGGATCCGTTGAACAGGACCTGAACACCATTCAGAGTGGTAGGCAGCGGCAGAGAATTAACCACAGTAGCCTGACCGCCGAATTGCTGGTAGTTACCGGTGGAGTAGACAGCAGTGATCATGCCGGGGGCGAGAGCATTTTCATTGAGGTAATTGGCGTCGTTCAGCGCGCCTAATCCGGGGTAATAGATGATGACGCGATTTCCGGTATCGGCGAGAAAGAGGTTACCCCAGGCATCCTCCACGACGGCGCGGGGGCTCAGTTGATCAGAAATCGTGGCATTGGCTGTACCGTGGCCGGCGACTAACTGGGTGAAATCGGCAAACCGGCTGGCCTGCTGACTTGACGCGTCGGCAACCCAGATTTCACCGGTGAGATCGCTGACGTAGATGCCCGCCGGATTGCGCAGGCCCGACGTGAGGGAGTAAGCGGCGGTGGGATCGGGTGAGGCGGTGGGAGCGTGATCGAAAATCTGGACGCGGCCATTGCCGGTATCGGCGACGTAAAGGCGATCATCCGAATCGACGGCAATATGGCGCGGGGAGTTGAGTTGATCCTGAGCGGAGCCGGCGGCGGACGAATTGAAGTCCGGCTGTCCAAAAACCAGAGAGGCGGCTTCGCCCGAAGTAAAGGTGTCGTAGGTACCGGGGAACAACAATACGCGATTGTGGGCGATATCAGAGACGAGCAAGCCGTGCTCATGAGCGAAGACAACGCCGTAGGGCGCGGCCATAGTGCGCGGCGTGGGATCAGGAATAGTGGATGTGAAATTCTGCTGACCGAGCACAATGTCAGCCTGGGAGATGGTACCGGCGGAATAGTTGGTGAAGGGCGCGGGGAAGCGGAGTACGCGGCCGTTGCCGGAATCGGCTACATAGAGATTTCCAACGGTATCGACTATCACTCCGACGGGATGATAGAGGCCTGAAGCATTGGGCTGATTCGGATTATTGGTGGGGTAATTGATCAGGATCTGCTGAAAATCAGGTTGGCCGATGACGATGTCGGCCTTCTGCCCGGGCTTGATATTGCGCAGATCGTTGTAGCCGAGAACACGGTTATTGTAAGGGTCGGCGACATAGAGATGGGGCGGATTCGAAGAAAGATCGACCGCGATTCCCGCATCGCCCAGGTTGCCGGCGCTGGAGACGAAATCAAATTCGCGGCCTTCGACGAGGTTAGGGGCATTGAGGGTGAAAAGATCCTGGCCCAGCACGCGCGTGCCCGGCCCGAACGAAGTGCCGTTCTGGGGAACCACAATTACGCGGTTGTTCAGCGAATCGGCAATATAGAGTTCGTTGTTGAAGAAGAAAGCATCGTTGGGACTGGAAAGGGTGCCGGGACCCGCGGTTGGATCACCCTGATTGATGGCGCCGCTCGAGAAGTCCGGCTGTCCGGCGACTTCGACCGCGGCTTGATAGGTCTGATTGGCAACCCATTGTTCGACCGGGGGGAAGACGAGAAGGCGGTTGTTCTGGGTATCGGCGATGCCCATTCCATCGCCTACCGGGAAGAGCCCGCCGGTAGAGGGAAGAAGCTGAAGCTCACTGATGGTGGGGGGCTGAGGGATGTTTTCGTCAACACCCAGAAGGCGGGCAGCCGGCACCGATGAAAAAAAGGGTGGATTCCACTCGAGGATGCGGCTGCGCCGGGTGGAGATGGACTCAGAAACAAAAAGGCGCCCTTTGCTATCGAAAGCAATTCCGGTAGGCGTGGTGAAGGTGATGAGAGAAGTCTGCGGATCAGCCGGAGGATTGTAGGTATTGGTGAGGAAATCGGGCTGGCCGAGAACGATGTCGGCGGAGGGGCCCTGCAGCGGCTGACTGCCCAGGGCGCTCACATTGAAACGCAGCACGCGATTGTTGCCGGCGTCGGCTACCCAGAGATCGCCGGAAGGATCAAAGGTAAGAAAAGCCAGGAGGACCTGTTTTGAACTGCCGACAAAAGACAGAGTAGCGGGTCCGAGGCCACCCTGATTGGCGACGTTGGTTGAAAAATTCGGTTGGCCGACGACGAGATCGGGGATGATACCGGAGGGCTGCGCGAAAGGCTGGGGGAAGCGAAGAATGCGATTATTCCCCGAGTCGAGCACGTAGAGATTTCCGTGGGCGTCAACGGCGAGGCCGGTGGGACCGGTGAGACCGGTGGTGTGAGTGGTACCGGGGCCTGCCGCAAAGGTGGTGACGAAATCCGGCTGCCCGATGACGATGTCGGCCTTCTGCCCATTGGCGAAACCGGTGGCACTGTGGAAACCGAGTACGCGGTTATTGCTTGTGTCGGCTACGTACAGGCTGGGAGGGTTCGTCGTGGTATCGAGCGCCACGGCTTCGGGAGTGAAAAACTCCCGGCCTTCGACAAGATTGGGAGCAAGGGTGGTGATGGTGGTTGAATCCTGCCCGATAACACGAGTGGGAAGTGGATTCAGCGTGATTTGCGCGGACATCTGGACGAACGACGCGATGGTTAAGAAAAAAAGGACTAAGAGAGTACGAAACGATGGCATGTGAAGGAGAGAGAACGGTGTTTTAGGAAACGTAACCCTATGGTCGCATTGCTGGGAGGAGGCGTGCGGGACAGGGGCCGGGTTGGACGAAAAACTGAGGCACAGTACTGGTTCGCGATCGCACACACGGAGCTGGAAAGGGGTGAGGCGCTGGGTCAAGCGGCCTCCGTCAGGCGGCGTTTGGAGGGCGGATGAGTCAGTTGGGAAGCGGCGACATGGAGGTTGATGCGGCGGCGACGGAACTGAGCAAGGGCTATTTCGTCAGGCGAAAAAACAAAGCCGCGCCCGGCCAGAGCCGGCCGTTCTTGCGATTCGTCGGCGAATACACGACCGGAACCGTCGATGTGTATGGCAGTTTTATTCGCCAGTCGATTCATCTCTGTCGATTCGACGAGTTCGGCGAGCGCGTGGGTACGGGCGGTGCGGCGGTCGGACTGAAGTTGGCGGAGGCGGTCGAGGTTGCGCTGGAGATTGCGATTGATCCGCTGTTCGTAGAGAGTAATCAGGCTGAAGGTCCTGCCTTCGTCGCGGAAGGTCTGGGCTTGAGCGAGGGCGGCGTCGATCTGAGGGTTGTCGGAATCGGCTGCGATGGTTGAGGAGGCGAATCCGAGGGCGAAGATGTTGTGTTCGATGGCGCGGGCGCGATTGAGGCGCCAGTGGTCTTCAGCGATGCTCTGAGCGAGTTGGGTTTCGGCTGAACCTTCGGGGCGGTAATCGGCTATCAGACCGGCGCAGAATTTGTCGAACGCTTCGCGATCTTCCCAGGTCATACAGGCGACCTGGCTGGTGAGGCCATGGCGCATGGCGTTGAAGCGGACGGCGGATTTGCCGGCGGCGGTGGCGGGGCCGGTGGACTGCTGGGCGTTGGCGCGGTTGGCGTCAATCTGGGCGGGGGATGTCATAAAGGTGATGCCTCTCGGCTAAAGGCATACCACGAGAAAAAGCGCTCGTGAAGAAAAAGCAGGGGCCAGTGTTGATAACACACCAGATTGAGTCGCATTGAGCCTGTGACTGAGTTTCGTGGACAGGCGGAATCGCCTGTCCCACCACGGAATTACCCTTGGCAGGCGGTGAGGATGGCGGTGTTGTAGATGTGGTCGGGGCGCGTTTTGGGAATCAATGCCGGGCGCGGGCCCTCTTCCCCGCGCGTTCTCAGCCGCGCCCGCGTTGCGCCAGCCGTGTTGCGCCAGATGTTGTTAACAAGTCAACATGTCCGCTTTTATTAACACGTGATCTGTCCGGTTTTGGTTTTAGGCGGCGCGAGCCGCCCGCCTTTTGAGTTTGGGAGAGAGGGCCGTCGCCGTCGTCGCGGTGGGA
>Ga0302320_10004698_pt1 | contig 30918 bp, 24 predicted proteins | sample Bog_T0_3_FD_202130 | JGI IMG/M metagenome (GOLD analysis project Ga0302320, IMG submission 202130) | Peat permafrost microbial communities from Stordalen Mire near Abisko, Sweden - Bog_T0_3 | ecosystem: Environmental > Terrestrial > Soil > Wetlands > Peat | place: Sweden: Abisko, Stordalen Mire... | reverse complement strand
TCGCCTTGGTCGGTCCGCCGCCATGGTCGCCGATTCCAAAAAAGCTCATCGCGTCCCGCAACGGCTGCGTGCTCAGCTCCGTGATCGAATGCTTCATCAAAGGCTCGACTGAAAGACTCCCATCCGCATACGAGAACAGAATCCTGAAGGTCAGCGCCCGTGTCCCGTCAATCCCCTGCCACCAGAATAAGTTGCCCGGAATCTTCTTCTCCAGAACGCCCGGACGCATGAACACGTAGTCGTCCATGCCCTCAAGCTTCAATATCTGGGGCAGACTGCCCGGATGCCCAAATGAGTCGGGATTGTAGCCAACCTTCGCGGTCCGGCCAAAAAGCTGTTGCAGAACTTCCTGCCCATACAGCCCCTGCCGCGCCAGAGATTCCCCGTTCGGTATATTCACGTCCGGCTCAACCCACCACCCGTTCACCAGGTCCCAGCGCCCTTCTTCCACGCGCTTCCGGATCTCCGCAAGCATCTCCGGATCGTTCGCCGCAACCCACTCGTAGAACTGCGACGAGCTGGTCGTCATCGTCACGTTGGGATCTTCGTTCATCCGGTCCAGCGCCGACCGGAACGTGCTGTGGACAACAGCCACGCCTTCCGACCACGGCCACAACCAAACCGGATCGATATGCGCGTTCCCGATCATGTGAAAGGTGTACTGATCTGCGCCCGCTGGCCATACTCCAATATTCGGCGGTGCGCTCTGCCCTGCGCCCTGGGCCATCGACATAGTAGGGACAAAGAACAAAGAGAGGCCAAACAATGCCGTGGCGAGCCAAGCTGGGGTTAAGAGCTTTCGATTCCCTGCCACGAGCGCCATGTCCATCTCCTTGCACACTGCAAGCTTGTCGGGCAGCAAAGCAAAAATCTGGCTGTTCCGATAGCCAATCCATAATAAGGCGTAGAGTAGCGAATCCGCGACGGTTATTCGCGAATTCGCTACCTGCTAATACAGCTTTATCTGCTGGAATGTCTAGCGCTTCTTTGCCGGCTTGGACGGCTTTGCCTTTTGTGGCGCCTTGCCCGCCTTGGGACGCGCCGCGGGAACTGGCTTTCCCTTTGCATGCGCGGATTTAGCCGGTGCGGCTTTGGCTACAGTCTTGACCGGAGCCTTGGCTGGAGTCTTAACAGGCGCCTTGACCGGGGTCTTGACCACGGCTTTCCTGGCAACAGCAGTTTTAACGGTATGGGGTTTGGAGGATTTACTTCCCTTAACCGCAACAGGAATAGAGACTACCTTCTTCCCTTTTACCGCCGGAGCCGCTTTGGTCTTTGCAGCAGCAGGTGCGTGCTTTGCCTTCGCAGAAGGCACATGAGGCTTCACGACACTCTTGGTGGGCTTCGCTACGGGCACGGGCTTCGACAACGGTTTTGTTCCCGATTTTGGCGGGGACGCAAGCTGAGGTTTTTTAGCCTTGTCGGGTTTTTGGACAGTCGGCTTGGCGACCGTCTTTTCAACCGCCTTGGGAGTTGGCGGCGCTAAAACGTGAGCGTGTGCCTTCTTTGCCAGCTCAGGTTTAGCAGACTTCTTGACTGTGGACTTCACCGGCGCAGTCTCTTCGCCATCAAGTTCATCGTCCAAGGATTCTGCTTCTCCCGCCGTATCGGAGTCCAGATCGACCTTCGGTATGCTCAGGCCAAGATCAATTTCTTCATCGCCGCCGATATCGTCCAGATCCTCGTCCACATCCAAACCGTCTCCGGAGTCCTCGTCGTCATCGTACGATTGCTCCTTGATCTTGGCTTCCGCGCCTCTCTTGGCGCGCGGCCTCTTGATGATCTCTTTCGGCGGCGGTGCCGGCGGCGAATGCGGCTCAAGGTAAGCGCGAATCTCTTCCGGGGTGGTCAACCGGCCGTCAATCAGTTCCAGGAAAACAGCCTGCACAATCTCGTTATAGACCGCCAGTTCAGGCGTAATGCGCATCTCCTGCATCTGGGCGTGAGGAATGCGCTGACGGGCTTCGGGCCAAACCTTCAGGAACTGGTTAAAACGCTCCTGAACAGCCGGGTCCCTGCTTGTAAATCCAAGCCAGAGAATTGCTTCTGGGTCATAGCTCGTAAACAGCTTGTAGCTGGCCGAGGGAGTCGCATTCCCTTTGGCCAAAAGCACCTTTGCGAACCCGGCCGCCAGCGCGTCCAGGCTGCTCCACTCCTCGACGAACCCCGGACGCAGCATCAGCTTCTTCAGCGACGCCAGATCCTTGGGAGCCAGTTTGGCAGTCAGCAACTGAATCTGCGCCGCGGACATATCGGGATGAACTCCCTGCAGCAGCAGTTCCACCGCCAGATCATGCAGGGCCTTCAACTTCTCTTCGTCCGCCTTGGATGAAGTCCATGCCGCGAAAAGGACCTTCATCCAGCCTTCGTCTTCCAACGCCCGCAGTACCTTCAGGCCTTCTTCCTCGTGGCCAATCTGCTCCAGTTCCTGGCTGCGCGCCTCGGCAGACAGGTATTCGATCACGCCCTCGCTCTTTGCGTTCTCGTACCGGGTCCGGGTCTTGGGATCGAGTTCCCATCCCAGCCGCGCCATGTACCGCGTAGCGCGAATCAACAGCGAAGGCTCCTCAAGAAAACCATAATTTGACACCAGGCGCAGGGTTCTCGCCTCGATATCCGCCGCCCCGTTCAAGGGGTCCATCAACAACCCGAACGATCCCTCGTTGAGCGAAATTGCCATCGCGTTCACGGTAAAATCGCGCCGGCGCAGATCTTCCTGGATAGAGGCCGGATGGTATACGGGCTTGCCCGGCTTGGGATATTCGACGCGGTGCGTGCTGATGACATCCACGCGAACGGTTCCCGGAAAACACACATAGAGGCTGCGCGACGCCTCACTTTCGCCCCAGATCTTTCCGCCTAGTTTCTCGATTGTTTTCTTGAGCTTAAGCGCATTTCCATGAACTGACACTTCGAGGCCGCGTACAGCGTGGCCACTGGTCAGATCGCGGATCGCATCGCCGGTTAAAAACAGGATCAGGCCAGCTTCACGGGCAGCTTCGCGCATCTGGCGCAGTGCGTGTTGCTGATCGGTCGACAGCCGATTATCCAGGAGATAGATGTAGTCGGGCATTCCGTTCCCTGCTTCCGCCGTCTCAAGTCTCTGCCAAGTGCCTCATGTTGTTACCCTTACAGCACAAACCGGCAGAGCTGGCAAACCAGTACATTAACACAACTCAGCCTGATTGGCTAGAGCTAGTTGCACCATATTTGCCGCTTTTTCTGTTCGCGGCTCTCCCCCGGCACCCCCTACACCCCAAAAACGAAGACCTGTCCGTGGGGACCCCGGATCGTGCGACAATCCAAAGCGATGGCTTCCGTCCGCAAACCGGTGATCGTACGCAAGTTCTCCCGCGACTGGTGCGCCGGCTACGCTGGTGCCAGTTTCGGCCACGATGCCGACGAACTGGAAATCCTGGATCTCACCGGAAAAGTTATGCGCATCGCCTGGGATCAGGTGAAGTGGGTTTGCTATGTGCGCGACTTCCCGGCCGGCGAAACGGCAAACCCTGAGCGGCTCCTGCATAAGCGCTTCTCCATCCGCCCCCGCACCGCGGGACTGTGGATGCGGATGACACTTACCGATGGGGAAGAACTTGAGGGTCTGGCAGCCAATGACCTGTCGCTGGTGGAGGGCGCCGGGCTCCTGCTCACTCCTCCCGATACGCGGTCCAATACGCAGAGAATTTATGTGCCCCGCCGGTCCATCCAGTCTCTGGAAGTGCTTAGCCTGATTGGCGCCGCAGGCCGCAAGCGGTCCCATACTTCAGCCCGGGCTGTCGAGCAACCGGACCTGTTTCCCCGTGAGCTGGAAAAATCGTAGAAACCCTGCTACCGGGATGCCGGGCCTGGTTCACTTCCCGTTGCCGTCTTCAGCAGACTCTTGTAGTAATCCGCTGTAAGCCCCAGAACGCGTTCATCCACGTAGTGCTCCAGCACCCAGGCGCGCGCGGCCAGGCCCATCTGCAGGCGGCGCTCCGGGTTGCGGAGCAGTTTCAGCACCGCTTCAGAAATTGCTTCAGGGTAGCCGGGCGGAATCAGCAGGCCGGTCACCTCGGGCACAACCGAGTCTCGCGAACCCGTCGACTCCGTGGTGATCACAGGAATCCCTGAAGCCGCGGCCTCCAGCACCACGTTGGGAAAGCCTTCCCGCCAGGTGGGCAGCACCATCAGGTCCATGGCGCGGTAGTAGGGCGCAGTGTCCTCCACAAAACCGGTGCAATGAATCTGCGGATGGCCCTCGATGCGAGCGCGCATCTTGTCGTCCAGTGCGTCCTCGGCGGCATCGAACCACCCCACCAACAGCAAGTGAGTGTTCGGCTCCGCTTTCAGGATGGCATCAAAGGCCTCAATCAGCTCAGGAAGCCCCTTGTCGCGTGTCAACCGCCCCGCAAAGCCCACCACAGGCGCTCCGCGGCTAAGGCCGAGACGGTCTCGTATGTCGCTTGGCCCCGGAGTGAATAGCTCCATATCCACGCCGTTGCTGCTGCCATCCCCAAGCAGATGCAGCTTGGCAGCCGGCGCAATGCCCAGCGCCAGGGCTTTGGCGCGCAAGCTCTTGCTGTTGCACAGCACCACATGCGCACAGACAGAAGCCAGCCGCTCCGTAACCAGAAGAATCCGGCGTTTGAAGCCTGTTGCGGTTTCAAGCTTGAGCCCGCGCAGCATGTAAACCCGTACCGGTACACCGCATAGTCTGGCTGCCAGGTTACCCAGCAGTCCAGCCTTGGGAGTGCTGAACTCGGTCATGTCCGGCTTGATCCTGCGCAGCAGCCACCAGAGCCGGGCCAGCGACCATAGATCGGCAAACGGCGCAATGCCTCGTTGCATGGGGAGTGCAACCGGCTCCACCCCTTCGCTGGCCGCGGTGCGGTCCAGCAGCACGCCTGGACTTGATATCAGCGTTACCTGAAAGCCTGCCTCGCGCAGCGTGCGCAGTCGCCCCCCCAGGACCAGACACGTCTGTGCATGTGTGACGCCAACGACAATCGACGTTACGGCCGCTGGTGGAGTCGGCGAACTTGCGACGGGATGGCGCGTTTCTGAAGCCGACATGGGAAGCCTGGTACTCATAGAAACCTATCATGCGGAAGATTCGATGGGAATGTTTCTTTCGATACTGAACTCATGAGTGACAACCAAAATACGCAGTTGCGGAAATCTGGCTTATACTCACGTTGCTCGTTTGGAATTCCATGGCGCATCGTCTAAGGATCCTTTTGCTGATCCCTCATCTGGGGGGCGGCGGCGCGGAACAGGTAACCGCCCTGCTGGCGCGAGGCATGTCCCGCGAAAAATACGAACTGCACTTGGGACTGGTCACACAGGCCGATGCCGGCCAGTTCGATCTGCCGCCGTGGGTAACCCTTCACGCGCTGGGCGCTCCACGGGTGCGCTCGGGAGCATTCCGGTTGCTCAAGTTGGTGCGGCGGCTCAAACCGGACCTGATCCTGTCCGGAATGGCGCACCTCAATTTTCTGGTGCTCCTGCTCCGCCCCTTCTTCCCGCCAGGAACCCGCGTACTGGTCCGGCAGAACAGCACGGTTTCCTCTGATTTGGCCTTTGCCGGCCTGCCCGTCTATACGCGCCTGCTTTACCGGCTGCTCTACCGCCAGGCGGATCGCGTAATCTGCCAATCCAACGCCATGGCCGAGGATATGGCCCGGCAACTGGGAATTGCATTGGAATTGATTGCGGTTTTACCCAATCCGGTGGATTTGGATGGAATCCGGGCGGCGGCAGACAACCCTGTACAGTGGACAGGCCCGGGCCCGCATCTGCTTGCGATGGGAAGGCTTTCGCCGGAAAAAGGCTTTGACCTGCTTCTGCAGGCATTTGCCACCGTGCGCCTTCATTTCCCCCAGGCCGATCTGGTCATCGCCGGCGCCGGCCCGGAAGAGACGGCGCTCAAGTTCCTCTGCCACGAACTAGGCCTCGAAGCCGCGGTCCATTTCGCCGGGCACGTCCCCCGTCCCTACACTCTTTTCCCCGGAGCCACGCTCTTTGTGCTCTCTTCGCGCCGCGAAGGCATGCCCAACGCTCTGCTGGAAGCGGCCGCCGCAGGCCTGCCCATCGTAGCCCTGCCCTCTTCAGGCGGTGTCGTGGACCTGCTTCGCAACCATCCCGGCGCGTGGCTCGCTTCGGAGATCTCTGCCCCCGCTCTTGCCATCTCGCTGCAGGCTGCCCTTGAAGCATTATGGCCTGGTAAAGGGTGAGCCTCGCACGAATTCTTTGAAGATGTACTCATGCAGATGTTGACGGGGCGCACATAAGCTGTAATATTCGACGTGCAAAAATACCACGAGTTAATTAGCTTGGAAACCCTTTAGGCAGTATTATCAGCGGGTCAGATGCAGGGGTGTTGCGTGGAAAAGCAAGGCGTTGATTCTAAGGATTGCATACGGCGTGGCGTGTCGCTGCAAGTGCTTCTATTTTCCATCGTAGCGACTGCAGTAATCGTTAGCGGAGCCTTTGTGTTGCAGCACAGAACCACAGCTAACCTACCTGCGCAAACCAACCTGACAGGCGCCCAGGTAACTAGCACGGCTAGCAAGCCCACCGCCGCGTTTTCTGCCACGCCTAACGCTTCCCAAGGCACGGCAGCAAGCATCCCTACTCCTGTTCCAGTAGCACTGACTAACGAGGAATTGTTCAGACTCAAATCGCCCAGCGTAGTAATGCTCCAGGTGTTCGATCAGTCTGGAGTAATGACAAAGACCGGTAGCGGATTCGTCGCCGGGCCTGATGGAACAGTCATTACGAATTACCACATGATCCGGGGTGCATTTTCCGAAAAGGCCGTATTTCAAGATGGCACCATTGCTGCTGTACTCGGCGTGTTGGGCTACAGTTCGACCGAGGATTTGGCAGCCATCCGCTTGAGCGCTACTCCAGCGGGGCCTCTTGAGCTTGGGGACTCGGACAGCGTAGAAGTTGGGAACAGGGTTGTAGCAATAGGCTCGCCGCACGGCCTTCAAAACACGATTTCAGATGGCTTAGTGAGCGCCATGCGCGATGGGCGAATTCAAACCAGCGCGCCAATTAGTCCGGGTTCAAGCGGTGGGCCATTCTTCAACCAGCACGGGCAAGTGATAGGGGTTGCTGTTTCAGGAATCAGAAACGCGCAAAACCTCAATTTCGTAGTGCCGATCAATCTGGCGAAATCCTACCTTGCGGAAACGACTCTTACGACTCTTCCAGACATGGTGGCAAGAAACACGGTGGTCCGGCCCATACTGAATTCAACGGTAACTATCGAAGCGGGTCAGAATTACGAACTACCAATCGTGATCGACGAAAACGGAATGGACAATGCAGAGGTAGGGGGAAAGTTTCAGTCCTCCGGAGGTGTAGGCGGCAGGGTCCGAGTGTTTGTGCAGAATAGAGAGACCAATGAACTTCTCTACGATTCGCAGCGCGTCACTGGTGGTCAGTTCGACTTGCGGCTCCGTCCTGGCGTCTACCGGCTGGTGATAAGCAACACTGAGTCTGTCCTATTCCCCCGCGCTGTCACCGCACTTTTTGGATTACGGTTCGTTCGTTAGCCCCAATGGCGATGCTAAGGATCACTACGCCCTCCCACGGTTTTTCATCGTAAACGAGGTAGACTGCCAAATCGGCCGGAGCCGCGAAAAGAGAGGCTCGGTCACAGACGGCTCCGGGTCTGCATCAACAAGCCAGTTAGAGACTAATTTCCCTCATGTGATTTAATCCCTTGACATCCTTGGCCGGAAAGATGTTTCCTGCAAGTACTGATCCACTTTTCTCCAGCGAAAACCCGACAACAGGGTATCTCTGCGTTGTCACGAGGTGTGTGCCCCAGGCGAAGAACGGGAGTGGACATACCGGAGTCGAGATTGATTCCGGCTTGACGTTCCGCAAACAAGAGCTCCCGGCAGTGCCCAGCACATTTCCTCTGTGCGATTCCTTTCCCGTCTTTGAAAGGGAACGCGCAAGTCCTTTTGTCTGGAGAGGATCGTGCTCAAACGCAGTGTAGTTAGCGTTCTTGCAGGACTTGTGTTCGCCGTTTCGCTTCCGGTACTGGCCTTCCAATCCATCCTCGCCAACCTCGGTTCGGCGTTGCATGCAGCTTTACGCCGGATGCGGATAAGCCGCAAGCGGCATGAACCCCGCAACCTTGAATTTGCCAGGAAGTTCGGGTTTGACCGCGCCATTGAAGCCTATGAGGAACTCATCGACGCCACCCTCGCCAAGAGGCGGGCTTGAGCCACATTGCCCTGGTCGTTCCCGGCCTTGACCGCATCGGCGGTGCGGAGCGCCAGTTGCTCCTTCTCGCCCACGGATTCCGCCGCCGCGGCTGGAGAGTCACCGTCATTGCGCTCTCCGGCCACGGCGGAGATGCAGCCGCCGAATTGATCGCCGCCGGAGCCGGATTCCTGAGCCTCCGGATGCGCAAGGGTCTGGCCGATCCACGCGGTTGGATACGCTTCCACCGCTGGCTCCGCCGCGAAGCGCCCGATGTGGTCCACGCCCATCTCCCCCATGCGGCCTGGCTCGCCCGCTGGTCCCGGCTCGTCGCACCCTTCCGCGTACTCTCCGACCGTCTCCACAGCGTCTCCACGGGCACACTGGGCCGCCTCCTGGGCTATTCCGTCAGCGGATGGCTTCCGGACCAGGTCACTGCCGTCAGCCAAGCTGTCGCAGACTCCCACCTTGCCGCTCGCATGGTCTCCAAAGCCAGGCTCCTCGTCCTCCCCAACGGCGTGGATGTGGAAGTCTGGCGGCCGGACGTATCGGTTCGCCAGACCGTGCGCCGGGAACTCGGCATCGACAACGAGTTTTTATGGCTCGCTGCCGGCCGTCTGGACCAGGTAAAGGACTATCCCACGCTTCTCAAAGCCATGACCGGGGTGCCAGAGCCCGCGCGGCTGCTCGTCGCCGGTGCCGGGCCGCTGCAAGGCGAGCTGACTAGGCTCTGTATGAGCCTTGGCCTGGAGCGGCGAGTTACATTTCTGGGTTTCACTCCAGATGTGCGCCGCTGGATGCAGGCTGCGGATGGCTTCGTACTCTCGTCCCAATGGGAAGGACTCCCGATGGGTCTGCTGGAGGCTACGGCCTGTGCCTTGCCTGCGATTGCCACCGATGTCCCCGGCACCCGCGAAACCATGCACGCTCTCTCCGGGTGTCTCACTCCCGCCGGGAACGCCGCCGAACTGGGCAAGGCGATGAGCGCCATGATGCAAACTCCTCTGGAAGAGCGCATGAGAATGGGCCAGAACGCACGGCGGCAGGTAGTCGAGCGCTTCAGCCTGGAAGCCGCGCTGGACCGCTGGGAAACGCTCTACGCCGACCTGCTCAAACGCAATCCCCAGCCCAGGCGTTGGGGCCGGGCAATCGTATGAACGGCCTGCTGCCTGCCGGTGAGCAGCCCTTTGGCCTCTCCCGCTTCGCCCCGCTGAAATCCATTTGCCGATAATTACCTTCCGTTGATGCATACTGGTAAGGCAATGGAGTGTGTTTCACGTGTCGGAAATGGGCAAAATGAGGGGATAAAAACGTTGTACCCCCACCCCCCCACCGAAATACCCGGTTTTCTTCGGCCTCTAGACTTATAACTTATTTATAATAAGCAAGATGCAAAATCATCGTATTGCCAAAACAGTAAACAGAAAGCCTCAAAAATAGCCATTTTTATCGTCAAAAATACTCCTTTTTGCCTCGAAAATGGGCAAAAACACGCTGAATATTGCGGTCTTCAGTACTTAAACTCCCGGTTGGTTTTAGCGGCTGCTCGACCGGCTCCTGTGGCCACGGACCCGTTTTCTGGAATGGGAAGCACGCGCGCGCCAGAGCGCCAGCTTTTCGTAAAGCCGCTCGCCCAAACTCAGCTCACCGGGACAAAGTTCGTCCAGTACGCGCTCCACAGACGTGAACTGCGCAGCATGAAGGCGAAGAAACAAGTGCAACTGCGCAACCAGTGAACTCCCTGCTGAATTGGGATGGATACAGATGGTCCAAAGGCCCCTCTGCTTGTCGACCGGCGCCCAAAGCTGCTGCGGAATCCAGGTCAATCCGCCGCGCTTGAACGGAACGCGGGCGAACCCGTCAGACAGTGCATGGATGCCCTGCTCGCGCAGCACGCGCAGGGTGTTGCCGTCGAAACCATGGCGCGGCGCAACCCAGAGCTTGGGGTTGAGCCCGTGATCGCGGAGAATCTCCAGCCCGGCGCGAATCCACTGCCGCTGCACGTCTTCCGCAACGCCTGCGAATTCAGAACAGCGGTGCAGCGCCAACAGGCTTTGGCCACGGCTGTCGCAGATGTGCTGGTAGCCGTGCAGCGCAATCGTGGCTCCGGCCGCCTGCAGCGCGCGCATCCCGGACCAGAATTCAGGGTCGGGCGGTGAAAGCTCCAGAGAGTGGTCCAGATTGTCGGGAATCACGGCAAGAATGGGCCTGATTCCAAACTCCTTTATCAACGGCAGAAACCGCTCCCACCGCGCGCAAGAGACCGTCGGGCAGAGATCGTCGAAACGCAGAAGATATTGGGCCGGTTTAGGAATCACGCAGTTGCCTCCATTGCCACAGGCCGGGTTGCCGGCGGGAGCGCACTCTCCGGTTCCATGTTCTTATACCGTCTCAACAGCAGCCTTGGGAAGAACCCTCCAGGTCCAGTACCAGAGAAACAGGAACGAACTCACGGTCCAGAGAGAGGTGGCCAGTGCAATTCCGGCAACACCGAACCAGCGCATCAGGATCAAATTCAGGACAATGTCCAGAACGAGGTTGAGCGCACCGCAGTAGAAGATCAGATCGGTGCGGCGCATGGCTACCAGAAAACGATTCATCACTCGCCCGGTCACATAAAACGGAATCTGCAGCGCATACATCGCCAGCACCGGGGTCACCACGGCCGTGTCGCGCGGTCCAAACGCCCCATGCTGCAAGGCAATCCGGATCAGAAAGTGCGCGCCGGCAACCAGCGCCACCGCGATCGGCACGGAAACCAATGCGGTAAGGCGAATCCATGTGCGCAGGGTGTGCCTGCATCCGGCCCAGTCGCGGTAGGCGATCATGCGTGAGAAGTAAGGCACCACAGCCGTTGAAACCGCTCCGGCCATCAGGGTCACCACCACGCTCACAAAGCGGTTAGCATATACCAGCGCCGATACGCTCCCCGCGGGCAGAATGGCGGCCATCGACTGGTCCACCAGCAGGCCGGCAGAAGACACCACGCCGCTCAGCAGCACCGGCCCATACTGCCGCGCTACCTCTCGAGTAGCCTCGGTCATTCCATACCAGCGCAAGCGAAATCGGTAACCATGCGCGTTCATCATCCGTGCCACCACCGCCGCATGGATCAGCGAACCGGCCAGCGTCGAATAGACCATGGCCCAGATGCCGAAGCGTCCGCTCAGCAGCAGTGTGCCCGCGATAATCGTCAGGGAAATCGCCACAGGCGCCAGCGCCGGCAGTGCAAAGCGGTCAAAGGTATTCAGAACGGCGGTGCAGTTGGTGGCAATGCCGGTTATCAGCACGACCGGCAGTAGAGCGTAGAAAAGCCGTATCGAGAGTTCCAGCTTGGCTGCCGGAAAGTGCGAGGCGATCAGCGGAAAGAAACCGTGCGCAGCCAGCGCCATCGCGGCTGAGACCGCTCCCAACAGCAGGCACATCCACAGCATCGAACTCGACAGCAGTTGCTGAGCGCGGTCGCGGCCCTCCTGTTCCCTCACCCGCACCAGCGTCGGCACCAGCGCCTGGTTCATCGACTCGGCGATCAGATTGATCAACAAACCGGGAATCAGCGCCGCCGCCAGAAACGCATCCATAACGTCGGAACGGCCATAGACCCCGGCTACTGTAATCTCCTTGAACGTTGCCACAAGCTTGACCAGAATCCCCACGGCGCTGATCGACACGACAGCGCGGAAGATGCTGCGATTGACGCTGGTGCCTTTGAACATCTGCACGATGCGAGCGCGGGAGAAGATGTTGGCAAGGGTTTGCATGACAAATGCGCCGGTCTACACAGCGGGCGCCGGGACCTCGCTGCTCGTAACAGCCGGATCGCTGTCTGGAAAGCAGGCGGCCAGGCGTTCCGGTTGTTCCAGGGCAAGCCGCCCTGCCAGCGCAATCAGGGCCAGTAGCAGCCAGGTGGTGCGGCTCTCCTCCACGGTGGCTACCATCGCGGTAATCACCCAGACCAGCAGCGCTGTAGCCAATGCCAGGCGAAGAGTTCCATGGGTCTGCAAAATCGATCGCATGGCCAGAACCACAATAGCCACGGCCAGAAACAAGCCCAGCAGCCCGCCATTGACGGCAATCGCAAGAGCCGTATTGTGCGCCGTATCCGTGGGCGCCATTCCTGCCACACTCACAAACGATCCTGCCCCGCTGCCCAGTAGTGGCGCCTGCACAAAGGCATGCCAGCCGGCCGTCCAGATATTCAGCCGCTGATTCAGGTCGCCGCTCTGAAGCTGCTCGGGAATCGTGGCCAGGCGCTCAAAAATCTCATGGGGAACGGTAAACCAGAGGGCGGCAGCGATTGCCGGCAAAGCCACCACCCCGGCAAGAACTCCCTTGGCATGACTACGGGCAAGCAGGATGCCGCACCCACCCAGCGCCACCATCGCAGCCAGGAACCCGCCGCGCGAGGCCGTGAGCAGTACCGCAACCAGGCCCAGCGGCAGGTAGCCAAGCGCCAGCAGGCGGGCGGCCCATCGCGGCTCGCAATTCAGCAACAAGGCCGCGAGCGGAAAACCTATATCCAGAAAACGGGCCACGTCGTTCGGATCTTGGCCGGTGGCCGCAAAGCGCACCTGCCCGGCCGCGATCGCCGCCGGTGAAGCAAAATTGGCCAGCGTCAGCAGCGCCAGCACCCACGATCCGGCCACAAATGCGCGCAGCAGCATCCGCAGGTCGACTGGCGTCTCGGCAAACTCCCACACCAGCCACACCGTCATCATCACCTGGAAGTTTGCGCGCATTCTCTCCAGAGTCACAACTGGCTCGATGGTCCAGAAATAGGAGCAGCAGAACCATAGATAGAAGGCCAACACTATCCATTGCAGAGGACCGGGGGTGCGTAGATGGCCAGCCTGTAGAACGGCGGGAACGGCCGCCAGCAGCAGAAGCAGGCCGGCAATGCGGGCTACATTACCCAGCGGCTCGCCCAGGTCCAGGGAGTTTTCCCACGGAATCGCAAAGGCAAACAGCAGCAACAATCCCCAGGCAACTCTTCTCATTGCCTAATACCTCTGCGAATAAACCAGACCGGAATAAATGGAGACGCCGATCGCCGATTGAATCGCGGACTCCATGGTCCTGTTCAACAGGTTCTTGGCCGTCGAATCGGGCACATAGAGTATGTCGCGGTCGTGGACCGGCTGGTCGGGCTCCTGACCGTGGAGCATGCGCTTCAGATTCAGGGTAGTCATGATCCGGCCCCCGTTCTGCTCGCGGATCAGCAACGCCTTGCCGGTGGCGGCGTTCTGGCTCGGCCCCCAGGCCAGGCTGAGTGCCTGTACCACCGTCAGCCCCTGTGCCGGATCAACTGCGAATCCACCGGGCCGGACAACATCGCCCACCACATAAACCAGCCCGGCGCGGCTCACCTGGACGGTATCGCCCGGACTCAGCTCAGGATTATGGTCCGCTCCTGTGTCGGTTCCGCTTGGGTCCAGCACCACGGGATGCGGAGTCTTCGGATCGCTGCGGTGGTAGATGTTCACCAGCCGTCCGGCGTTTGACGCCGTGCCGGAGGCTGCTGAGATCAGGTCCAACAGCCGATGATGCAACGTATAGGGATAAACCCCGGGGCGGGTCACCTCGCCCAGCACGCTCACATCCTGTCCCGCGTAAGACATCACCAGAACCAGAACTTGAGGATGGAGCAGCATGCCCTTGGCCACCAGCGCCGCCTCAATCGCATGCGCGGCAGCCTGCTCGTCCATTCCGCCAATCTGTACCTCGTTCACCATGGGCAGTGTCACCGTGCCTGCGGCCGAGACGCGCACTTCGGAGTGAAACCCTGGCGTATGGTACTCACTGATTTCCAGAAAGTCGCCCGGACCAATGGGTGCCGGCATCGGAGACGTGGTCTGTGTAGTCGCCACCGGTGGCAGCCCGGCCTGGTTTGCTCCCGCTGCGTTACTCCATACTGCGGGCGCCTCCTTGGGATTAGGCACGGTCTTGTTATCCTGCGTGAAAGGAATACGTGCTACTCCTGTGGGAAGGCCGTCAAGACTGGGCGTCGGCGCCTGCGCGTGTCCCATCGCGCCAGCCAATAGCACCGCCAGCAAAGCCACAGCCGCGCGCGTTCCAGGCCTGCTGATCGATTCCGCCATGAGCGCGGCTCCCACTGCCAGCCAAAGGCCGGCAAAAAACGTGATGGTCATGTAAAGTGGCAGGTTCGGCGCTACCGGTTTTACCGGTTGACGTGCAAAATCCACCACCGAGATATTGGAGCCGTGGATGCCTGCAACCATCCCTGCTTCGGCTACCTTCTCCATCACCCGCATATAGAGTTCATGGCTGGAATCAGCTTCCTGGCGCATCACCGCATACTCGGTAGCGGCTTCGTTCAGCTTCATGCCTTCGCCGGTTGTTGACTCCAGACTCTTGCGCACCAACTGCTCGCGATCGGCCGCCGTCTGCCAGGCACTCTTGAATCGTTCCACAAGCTTGGCGTCTTCTGCCTGCTTCTGGCGGTCCAGATCCTGCAACTGGTGGCGAATCTCCACCACGCGGGGAAAGTTGGGTCCGTGCTCGGAACTAAGTTGGGCCTGTTCCTGTTCCAGTTGACTGCGGCCGGCGTGAATCTGCTCCAGAAGTACAGTCGCAAAATTGCCGCCTTCGGTCTGCAGCCGGGGATCGGAGGCGATCACCAATTCCGGATCGCCTGCTGAGGCGGCTCGATATTCCGCTTCTCGCAGTATGCGGTCCGTGGTGGCAGCCACCAGTTGCTTGCCCAACTCGTCGATCTCCAGCAGGGTGGAACTATGGTCGGTACCGCCCGGCTGGCCGTTGGCCAGCGTCTCCGGCGTACTCAAAATGCCATGTTCGTTCTGGAAGGCCGTCAGGCGCTGTTGGTCCCGGTCCACTCGAGCTTTCAAATCCTTGAGCTGGATATTGAGCCAGTCCGAAGCCTGCACGGTAGCCTGCACTTGCGATTCGCTATCCTGCTGGCCGTAAACACGAATCAGATCATTCACCACCGCTGCCGACAACGCCGCGTCCCTCGAGCGAAACCGGATTTGAATCAAAAGTGTACGTGGCAGGGTCTGCACATTGAGCCGCTTTTGAAATCTCTCCAGCAGCCAGGCCTGGGCGTCCACACCAGGCGCCTCAGGGCGGAAGCCGGGAAAGCGTTGGGAAAAATTGCTCATGAAGCCCGGAGCCTGGTAGAGCTTCAGCTCGTTCACCACCCGCCACGCCAGTTGGTCGCTGCGCAACACGCCTGCCAGCGTCTCCAGTTGCACCGGCGCGGAAAGAATGGAAGCCGAGGCTAAGGCCTCCGGCGCTTCAAGGCTGAGCGAGGAATCAGGGGACGTGCGCAGCGCAACTCTGGCGCTGGCCTCGTACTGGTTGGGAGCAATCAGGCAATACAGAAGGCAAGCCAGCAGCAATCCGCCCAGCACGGATGCCATCAGGCGCCGCCGCCGCACCACTACCTCCCAAAGATCGCGCAGAGAGGTCGAGGAATTGTACCGGCTAACATCTGCCCTGGTCTGAGCATCCGGCGCGTGTGAAGTATCGTGTTGCACTAGAGGAACATCCGGCAAGGCGTGGGAACCTCAGTCCCATTAGGCCTCGCGCAGGACTATCCACGGTCTACAAAACGAAAAGCCGCTGCGGAGGAAATCCTCGTCAGTGTGCTTCATTGGAGGGAATTCGTCAATAGACTCCGTCACCAGAGAGAAAGGTGCGTGGAAAATCGCGGATATTCGCAGGATGTTCAAACACCTGCCCGCCGCTTCCATCCTGCGCAACGGTACGGCGTAGTCCTTCGAGGAAGTGGCCAAGGCAGTTTTGAACTCATCTCAGCCGATCGATGGACCACAGCTTCAATCCGGACTTCAAGGGTAGCGACAGGTTCTCCCAGTGTTCGTCAATCAACTCTTGAAATTTCCTTGCAAATCTGACTATCCCGGCCTTATCCAGGCTCCCCTCGACTAATGCCGCGCCGAAATCGAACACCAGAACATCGCTGATTTCCTTTTTATCCTCGGCCTGCTTCCTCTTCCTCAGAATATCCGCCGTCGCTTCCTCGGTGATTGCGCAAAAATGACAGTCCACCACCCCATGCGAGACCAGGTCGCGCGTCAGGCCTAAAAACCGGATGGACCCCGCGCGTATTTTGTCAGGGTCGAGAGCTAACTCCTCATGGGCTTCCCTGATCACGTTTGCCAGACGATCCGAAATAACGTCCTCCCTGTTTACGCTGCCTGATCCGGAGGCACATATTTCTCCAGGCCTGACCGCTACATGCGATGAGCGCTTTTGCAGCAACAGCCGTCCTGAGGAGGTAAAAATGAGAATGTTGATCCCAAGAATATTCGGCAAAGACAGGCCTTTGCCCTCCCACCCTCCGATCGAGTGCCTGGGATCTTTTTCGAGCAGAAATTCTCGAATTGATTGTGAACGCTTGCGGTGAAAATCCATCTGGTAATGCGTTGCCAGAACATCGTCATAATCCAGCGACTGCAATCTCAATATGACTTCGTTTCCGTTTTGTTCAAAGCCCCGCACACTGAATTTCGATTTCTCGTCCACCTCATGCTTATAGATGGCAGCACGAAACTTGCTCTTCAAGTGGTTCTTCAGCCGATCGCTATAGGTAAAAACTAAATCCTCAATATCCGGGCCAATCTTGTAACTACCCTCTTCGACCACGAGCCGCAGTTTCAGTTCCTCACTTCCGGATAGATCTGCGAGAAACATTTGAGGAATGTATTCTTCAGATGAGTCGTGTTCGAGACTCTTCACGCTATCCCAATCAACCCTGTATAAAGCAAACAGGTCTTGCCAAGTCAGATCCCAATTCGTGGCGTTCCTCGGGGAGCGGCGGTGAAGCCATCCTGCTACCCCCGTAACAGCAATCACGGCTGCCGCAACAACCACATCCCAGGGCAACGGCTTACCCTTCAATGCCGGGAATTGTTCACCTGCATACCAGCCAACCAGCCAGGTAACTAAGCCGCTCACAATAGGCCATACAAGTTCCTTGGCCCTGTCCTTCAGAGAATTACGTCTTGCTTCGGCCAATGGGTCCATCTTCCTTCGCTCGCCCCGGCAAACCAATAGACAAACTCAGCCTGCGAGCGCCGCTCGATCACTGTCTCGGAACAGAATTTCACTGTTGAACTTTGCCGCTCCAAGATAGCTTGTTTCCTGCACACAGGCAAGTTCTTAACAAGAGAATCGATCTCTGCGCGCCGGTTCACCCACACCAGCAGTTAGGCGTGGCCATCGTGTGAATGGTTACCGGTTTTTACGGTTGCTAAGTGCCCGCCAGGCCTGTTCGATACCAATCCACCGTGCGGCGCAGCCCTTCGCGAAAATCGACAATCGGCTTATAGCCAAGCAGTTCCCCTGCCAGGCGAATGTCGGCCTGCGCGGCCCGGACATCGCCGGCGCGTGCCGGCGCATAGGCAGGCTCTCCACGATAGCCGATCAGTTCCCGGGCAACTTCAAATGCCTGGTTCAACGTGATCCGGCAACCCGTGGCAATGTTCATCATCCGGCCGGAGACCTTCTCTGCCGGGGCTGCGGTTGCCAGCATGTTGGCATGAACCACGTTTTCAACGTATGTGAAGTCGCGGCTGTGTTCGCCATCCCCAAAGATTGTGGGCTGTTCTCCGGCCAGCATCTTGCGGCAAAAAACCGCCAGCACGGCCGAATACGGCGAGGAGGGATTTTGATAAGGCCCGAAGACATTGAAATAACGCAAAACTACCGTCTCCAACCCGTAGACGCGCGCGAATGACCGCACATACTGTTCGCCGGCCAGCTTAGCCACGGCATACGGGGAGATGGGGTTGGGCAGCATTTCCTCGTGCTTGGGTAGCGTGGGCGTGTCTCCATACGCTGAAGACGAACCGGCATAGATCACGCGGCGCACTCCTGCTGCGCGGGCTGCCACCAGCAGGTTAAGCGTGGCGTTGACGCAGTTCACGTTCGTGGTCACGGGATCGGCCAGCGAACGCGGCACGGAGCCAAGCGCAGCCTCGTGGAAAACAACCTCCACGCCAGCGCAGGCCCGTGCGCAGGCGGCCGGATCTGCCAGGTCGCCTTCGATGAACTCCATCGCCTCCAGCCCAATCAGATTTGCCCGCTTGCCATTGATGAAGCTGTCGATACCGCGGACACTCTCGCCCCTTGCCACTAGCGCCGCGGCAATCGAGCGTCCAATAAACCCGGCTGCTCCTGTGACAAGATAGCGTGGCAATCTACATCCCTCTAAGGCTGTACAGTGACGTTGCGGCAGTGCACCACGTAAGGCAAAGAATACTACGGCAGCCTCCCGCGCGCTCTGATTGCCGTCACAGCTTCAACTCCGCTCTCATACTCATATAAAGGACAAGGAGCCGCACGACACATCCCAATCCGATCCTGTATTGTTCCTTCGTGCGCCTATGATTCCTTCCCTCCCAACCCTGGCCGAGCCGCAATACTACTCCCTCTTTGAGAAGCTGCTCTTCGCCGGGCTTGCAGCAGCTTCGGCCGCGCTGTTCTGGCGCCGCTTCGGTCCCATCCTCGGTAAGATCCTCAAATCCAAAAAGGATCCTGACTTCCGCCTCTTCCCCCTCGGCAAGCGCGTGTGGGACTTCGTATGGGAAGTTCTCTGCCAGGCCAAAGTCATTCGCGAGCGCCCGCTTCCCGGTCTTGCCCACGCCTCCGTCTTCTGGGCCTTCTGCGCCTTTGCGCTGGTCACTCTCAACCATTGCGCCGCCGTATTCGGCCTGGGTTTCCTCAACCCGGCAGGCCACATCGGCCGCTTCTATTTCTATGTTGCGGCCGCTTTTGCTCTCGCCTGCTCCATCGGCATCGCCGGCCTCTTCGTCCGCCGCTTTCTCGTCCGGCCCAGATGGCTCGGGGCAAAGCTGTCGTGGGAATCCGGCGTTATCGCCCTGCTGATCTTCCTCCTCATGGCCACCTATCTGGCTTCGTTCTTTGTCGCCGATGCCAGCCCCGCCGCACGGCTCCTCTGGTGGATTCACACCCTCACCCTGCTCACTTTTTTGCCGCTCATCCCCCACACCAAGCACCTCCACCTGCTCCTCAGCCCGGCCACAGTCTTTCTCTCCCGGGGCAGCTTCAGCCGGATTCCCCCACTCTCCGGCGATGAGGACTTCGGCCTCGTAGCCGGCACAGACCTCACGCAACTGGTCAGCCTCCAGGCTTATTCGTGCGTCGAGTGCGGCCGCTGCACCGAACACTGCCCCGCCGCCTCGACCGGCAAGCTCCTCAATCCCAAGGAAATCATCCTCGGCCTCCGCGCCTATCTCAACGATCTCGGCCCCACCTCCGGCCAATCCCTGCTCGGCAAATACAACTCCCAGGATGCCGTTTTTCAATGCACCACCTGCGGTGCCTGCGAGTTCCAATGTCCTGTAGGCATCGAACACGTGCCCATCCTCGTCGGCCTGCGCCGCGGCGCGGTCAATACCGGCCTCTGGGAAGACCCGTACGGCTCCAAGCTCTTCCTCGCTCTTGAACGTGGCTCGAACGCCCTCGGCCTCAACCCCGCTGAGCGCGACAAGTTCATTGAGAAGCAGCAACTCCCCCTCTTTGACGGCACGCAGGAATACTGTTTGTGGCTGGGCTGCATGGGCGCTTACGACCCGAGGGGCCACGAGATAGTCGCCGCCCTCGCCCAGGTCATGAACTACCTCGGGACCAGCTACGGCGTCCTCCGCAAGGAAAAATGCACCGGCGACTCAGCCCGCCGCCTCGGCAACGACCTCCTCTTCCAGCAACTCGCCGAAGCCAACCTCGAAATCATGGCGCAGAACAAGGTCAAACGGATCGTCTCCATCTGCCCCCACTGCGTCCGCACCATCCAGGAAGATTGGAAGGAGTACGGCGCCCCGCCTGAGGTCGAGCACCACAGCGAGTTTCTCGCCCGCTTCGCCTCCAAGCTCCCTCATGCAGCAGGGCCGGGCATTAGCCCGGACACAAGGCCGGAGGAACCAGTGGCGCCCTAAAACGCCGTTCACTAACTCCCCCCGGGGTTTAGGCGGGTTATTTCCCCCCGCCCTAACGACAGTGAAATCAATGGGGCTTTAGCCCCTGAGGTACGCACTTCGCCTGAAACCACCGCCACAGAAACCATCGTCTTCCACGACCCCTGCTACCTCGGCCGCTATCGCAATGTCTATGACGAACCGCGAACCGTAGCAGCCCTCGCCGGCCAGTTGGTTGAAGCCCCGCGCAACCGTGAGCGCAGTTTTTGCTGCGGTGCCGGCGGCGGCCTAGCCTTCCTCGGCGAAGAGACAGGCCAGCGGGTAAGTCACGTCCGCGCAGCCGAGTTAATCGCAACCGGCGCGCAAACAATTGCAACCGCCTGCCCCTTCTGCAACACCATGTTCCGGGATGCTCTCGCCGATACCGCCGAACCCACGCCCCAGTTGCTTGATATTGCCCAACTGGCCGCCCGCGGCTTGCCGCAGAAGTGATCGAGGGGGACGGCGCAAGCTAAGATGAATTGGAGTGAACGGCCATGAAAATCATCGTAGCCATCAAACAGGTCCCCGAGTGCGATGCCCAGGTTCGCATCGACCCCGCCGGCAAATGGATTGAAGAATCCGATCTCCAGTATGCGCTGAACGAGCCCGACGCTTACGCACTCGAAGAGGCGCTCCAACTCAGGGAGAAGCACGGCGGTGAAGTCATCGTCCTCTCTGCAGGCCCGGAGCGCGTTGGCTCCACCCTCCGCGAAGCGCTGGCCAAGGGCGCTGACCGCGCCATCCACGTTGTCTGTAACGATCTCGGCGCGCGGGATGCCTTGGGAATCGCCCGCCTCCTCGCCGCGGCAATCAAACCGGAAAATCCCGACCTCATCCTCGCCGGCCTCCAGTCTGAAGACCTGGGCCTCGGGCAAACCGGCGTCATCATTGCAGAACTTCTGGACCTGCCCCACGCCACGCTCATCCTGCACGTGGAGAAGACCGGCACCGGATTCACTGTCAAGCGCGAACTGGAAGAGGGCTGGTTCCAAACCATTGAACTGCCCACCCCCGCCGTGCTGACCATCCAGTCCGGCGGCAACAAGCTGCGCTACGCCACTCTCATGGGCATCAAGCGCGCCAAGACCAAGGAAGTGCGCAGTGTGACAGCCACTGAGCTCGCCGTCGATGCCGAGCCGGTCGTTCTTCTGGAGCAGGTCACGCTGCCGCAGAAACAAAAATCCACGCAGATGCTTCCCGGCACGGCGAAGGAAGCCGCGGCGGCGCTGGTAGAGAAGTTGAAGTTCGAGGTGCATGTCCTATGAGCGGCGTCTTGGTCATACAGGAAGAACGTGGATTTGGCCGTAATCGCATCTCGCTTGAAGCGCTGGCCGCCGGTCGCATCCTTTGCGGCCTGACGGGCCTTTCTCTGGAATCCGCCGTAGTCGGAGATTCCAAAACTCCTGTCCTGGCAGAAACCTCCGGGCAACCACCCGCCACTGCCTACGCGGTAGCGCATCCCTTGCTCGCGAACTACACTTCCGATGGCTACGTGCTCGCCTTTGAACAGTTGATTCAGAAGCTCCAACCTTCCTACATCGTCTTTCCACACACCTATCAGGTTCGCGATTTTGTTCCGCGCCTCGCGGCAAGATTCGGCCAGGTGCTCATCGCCGATGTTACGGCCTTGGAAGCCGGACCATCGTTTGTACGGCAGCTTTTCCAAGGGAAGATGAATGCGAAATACAGCCATCCTGGCAATGGACCTTGCTTCGTCTCTGTCCAGGCCGGAGCCTTTCCAGCCGATCCCGTCACGGCAGGAACAGCAAACATCGTCCCCTTCGTGCCCGAGATTGCAGACGCATCCATCCGCACCCGCCCCGGCCAGCCTTTTCGCGCCTCCGCGCAGACCGTCGATCTCGCTTCCGCGCAACTCATCGTCAGCGTGGGCCGCGGCATCCGGGACGCCGAGAATATTCCGCTCGTTCAGGAATTGGCCGCTGCACTCGGCGCGGAGTTGGCTGCCTCTCGGCCCATCTGCGACAACGGCTGGCTGCCCATGGAGCGCCAGGTTGGCAGCTCCGGCCAGACGGTCTCGCCCAAGCTCTATCTCGCGGTCGGCATCTCCGGCGCCATTCAGCATCTGGTCGGCATGAAAGGCTCTCAGTGCGTTGTAGCCATCAACAAGGACCCCGCCGCCCCCATCTTTGAAGTGGCCGACTACGGCATCGTCGGCGACCTCTTCGAAGTGGTTCCCGCGCTCACTCAAGCCGTCAAGGCAGCCCGGCAGTAAGCGGAAATCCGTGCTACGCCAGAAAGATAGTCCGATACGGAAACTCAGGTCCAATGACACCAAGGCCATCGCAGCTTCGGAGCGCACAACCGAAAGGAGTCCTCGCCCCTTTCAAATCCATTTGCAGATAATTACCATCCGTTGACGCATACTGGAGAAGCAGTGGAGTGTGTTTCAGATGCCGGAAAAGGGGTAGAAAACGGTGTGCGGCCGGGGACCCCCCTCCATTTTTACCCACTTTTTCACCTCTGCGCCTAAAGTAACTATTTCAGAATGAATGGTTTGTAAATTCTACATCGTTACTTTAAGGTAACGCTAAGCCCTCGATTTTGGCCCTTTTTTAGCCAACATGAGTCCTTTTTAGATCAAGAATGCCGCTTTTTATGCCAAAATTGCGGCTTTTTCCATACCTCGACAGGCACATTCAGCCGGCCTTCTCTGCAAGCCATGGCCTCGCAGGAGTGGATGCGCCGTTCCTGCGATTGCCCGTGCGTCTGGCCTCCATAGGCAGCAGAATCAGAAATGCTTTATAGTACGGTGTTTGCCACACATGACCGTGAAATGGGGCAATAGAAATGTTTCTTCCGCAATCCTTTCAAGCCGCACTCTTTCTCATGATCCTGAGCATGCTGTGCTGGGGTTCCTGGGCCAACACGCTCAAGATGTGTCCGCACTACCGCTTCCAACTCTACTATTGGGATTACGCCCTCGGCATGGCGGCCTGCGCCGTCTTCTGGGGATTCACTGCGGGCAGCCTTGGCCACTCTGGCCCTTCCCTTGGAACCGACCTCGCCCGCATGTCTCTCAGCCCAATTCTCTTTGCCGTCTGCGGCGGCGTCCTCTTCAACGTAGCCAATCTCCTGCTGGTAGCCGCCATCGATGTGGCTGGTCTGGCCGTTGCCTTTCCGGTTGGGATCGGCCTGGCGCTGGTCATCGGCGCGGTTTCAAGTTACCTCGTCCATCCCGCCGGCAATCCCTTGCTGCTCTTCGGCGGAGTCGCACTGGTTGCCGTGGCCATCGTTCTGGATGCCGCTGCCTATCGCATGCGCGAGGCAACGGCCAGGGCCGCCACCACGCGCGGCATTGTCCTGAGTCTCGTAGCCGGCGTACTCATGGGCACTTTCTATCCTTTCGTTGCGCACGCATTGAACGGTGCACCGGATCACCCTGCTCCAGGTCCTTACGCCGTCTCGCTTTTCTTTGCCCTCGGCCTGCTCCTCTCCACCGTGCCCGCCAACCTGCTGCTCATGGCCAGGCCGCTGGATGGCAAGCCTCCCGTAGACGCTGCCGGCTATGGCCGCGCGCCGTTCGCCTGGCACTTTGCGGGAATTCTGGGCGGAGCGATATGGTGCACCGGTGCGGTCGCCAACTTCATCGCCTCCGGAGCTCACCTCGTGGGGCCTGCCGTCTCCTACACCATCGGCCAGGGCGCAACCATGGTTTCGGCCTGCTGGGGCGTCTTTGTCTGGCGCGAGTTTGCCGGCGCGCCTCGCTCGGCCAGGCTTTTGCTGTTCTTCATGTTTATCTTCTTTCTGCTGGGCCTGGGTGCCGTAGCCTTGGCTCCGCTTTACCCTGCCTGAGGCATGAATCATGAATGACAAGCGCAAGCCGATCGTCGTTGTCGGCAGCATCAACATGGACCTGGTGGCGCGCACTCCGCGCATTCCACTCGCCGGCCAAACCCTGATCGGGACAGGCTTTGAGACAACGCCCGGCGGCAAGGGCGCCAACCAGGCCGTCGCCGCCGCACGGCTCGGCTATCCCGTGCAGATGGTGGGCATGGTGGGCGAAGATGTCTTCGGCCACGCGCTTCTCGACAATCTCACCCAGGCAGGCGTGGGAACAACAGCCGTCGAGCGCGTAACCGGACCCTCCGGCGTGGCTCCCATTGTTGTTGCGGAAAGCGGTGAGAACGTCATCGTCGTAGTCCCTGGCGCCAACGGCAAAATGGATTGCGCAGCCGTCGACCGCCAGTCTGCATTGATTCGCTCCGCCGGCATGGTTCTGTGCCAGTTGGAGCTTCCTCTGGAGACCATCAGCCATACGCTTGCTCTATGCGCCGAGACGGGCGTACCGGTCATGCTCGACCCCGCTCCCGCCGCGCCGCTCCCCGATTCAATCTGGAGCCAGGCCGCATGGTTCACGCCCAACGAGACCGAGGCGGCTCTGTATCTGGGAGAGACTCTCCAACCGGAGGAGGGCGCGAAACGCCTGCTGGCCCGAGGCCTGCGCGGCGTGGTGCTGAAGCGCAGCGGCGAGGGCGCGTATGTGGCCGTCGCAGGCGGCAAAGCGGCCTGGGTCAAGCCGTTTCCCGTCCAGGCCATCGACACCGTAGGTGCGGGCGATTGCTTCAACGGCGCTTTTGCCGTGGCGTTGCTTGAAGGCAACGATCCATGGACAGCGGCGCGCTTTGCCTCGGCGGCGGCAGCCATCTCTGTTACCCGCCGCGGCGCGCAAGCCTCCATGCCGTCCCGTGCCGAGGTCGATGCCTTCCTGGCGGCGAACGGATAACGATTTTTTCAGTCCCTTCACCTCAGGGACCAGATCAATAGGGAGAATGCGATCCAGATGCTTCGCTCAATCAGTCTTGGAGTTCTTGCCGGTGCCCTCGTCCTCAGCGCGGCAGCGCAGGACACGCAATTCCCTCCCCGCAGCCAGCAGATTCCCGCGCCCGACTGCATGAACCTCCATCATGCCTGGGAAAGCGCGCCCGCCGAAACTTGCGCTCCATTCATGCATGAAAACTGGCTCCGCGATCTTGAACATTGGCGCGTCGAGCGCCGCATCCGCACCGCCTTCGATCCATCGCGCTACGAGTTGCCCGCTCTCCGCTGGACCCAGTCCAGCTTCATCCAGCCGCAGATGATGGTTCAGGACCGTTACTTCTATGACCCGGTGGCCGGCCGTTACACAGTGGACCGTTACCTGGACGATCTCGACAAACGCTACGGCGGCATCGATGCCGTGCTCATCTGGTCCACCTATCCAAACATGGGTATCGACGACCGCAACCAGCTTCAAATGGTCGAGTCCATGCCCGGTGGCATCGAAGGCGTCCGCCAGATGGTCGCCGATTTCCATCGCCGCGGCGTACGCGTCCTCTTCCCCATGATGATGTGGGACCAGGGCACGCACCAGCCCGATCAGCCCTGGCCGCAGGCCATCGCCTCTCTGATGAAGCAGATCGGCGCCGACGGCATCAACGGCGACACTCAGGACGGCGTACCCCTTGGCTTCTCGCTGGCGGCTGAAGCAATCGGCCACCCGCTGGCCTTTGAACCCGAAGGCAGCCCCAGCGACGAAGCCCTCAGTTGGAACGTAATGACCTGGGGCCAGTACACCTTTCCCTTCATTCCCATGGTCGACCGCTTCAAGTGGCTTGAAACCCGCCACATGGTCAACATCAGCGATCGCTGGAACACCGACAAAACCAGCGACCTGCAATTCGCCTTCTTCAACGGCGTCGGCTGGGAGAGTTGGGAGAACGTGTGGGGCATCTGGAACGGCATCAACCCCCGCGATGCCGAAGCCACGCGCCGCGTAGCCGCCATCGAGCGTGGCGTCGCGCCCTTCCTGGTCAGCCCCGGCTGGGAACCGCTCTATCCCATGCACAGCTACGGCATCTACGCCAGCCGCTGGCCGCTTGCACAAGAGACGGTATGGACTATCGTGAACCGCACCGGCTATGACATCGCGGGCCCGCAGATGGACGTCCCACCCACCCCCGGCATGCGCTACTTCGACCTCTATCACGGCACGGAATTGAAGCCCGAAACAGAAGGCCAGTCCGCCGTGCTGAGCTTCGACCAGGAAGCCAACGGATATGGCGCCATTCTAGCCACACCGGGCGAACCCAGCGACGCAATCAAGGCCCTCATGCAGCGTATGGCCGTGCTCACCGCCAGGCCGCTGGCCAGCTACTCGCATGAGCCAGCCATTCTGTCCCAGCATCTGGTCGAGATTCCCCCGACCAGGGCCGCTGCCGAAGCTCCCTCCGGCATGATCCGCATTCCCGGCGGCAATTTTATCTTCAAGGTGCAGGGCACAGAGATTGAAGGAGGCGGAAATCCCGGCGTCGATGTGCAGTACTCGTGGGAGGACACCCCGCGTCGCTTCCACGATAAGCAAATGCAGGTTGCTCCGTTCTTCATCGACAAGTTTCCCGTCACCAACGCGCAGTTCAAGCAGTTTCTCGACGCCACACACTATGCTCCCCGCGACGCCATCAACTTCCTCCGCGACTGGAAGAACGGCAGCTTTCCTGAAGGCTGGGCAAACCGTCCCGTCACCTGGGTTTCACTAGAGGATGCGCGCGCCTACGCTCAGTGGGCGGGCAAGCGCCTGCCCCACGAGTGGGAATGGCAACTTGCTGCGCAAGGCACAGACGGCCGGGTCTATCCCTGGGGCAACCAGTGGCAGGCCGCCAATGTTCCCACACAAGTTACAGGCCGCGCTATGCCCGGACCCGACCCTGTTGACACGCATTCGGCGGGCGCAAGTCCCTACGGCGTTATGGATATGGTGGGCAACGTCTGGCAGTGGACCGATGAGTTTACGGACGATCACACGCGCGCAGCAATCCTGCGCGGCGGGGAGTACTACAAGCCCCAGGGCTCAATGTGGTATTTTCCCCAGGCTTATCGCAACGATGAGCACAGCAAACTGCTCTTGATGGCGCCGGGGTACGACCGCTCCGGCGGCGTGGGATTCCGATGCGTGCGTGACGCGCAGTAGGTGTATCGAGCGGCACCAACGACGCCGCATAAAAAAGCCCCAGCGGCAGGTCACTGCCGCTGGGGCTTTCAGTTGAAATCCGTCTTAGCCTACCACCATTCCATCAGGCGGCCGGAAGAGACCTTGGCGCTGCTCTCGGGCTTTTCGGTGCGAATAAGCAACAGCGGAATGTGAACCAGACGCACCAGTTTCTCGGCGATCGAACCGAACACCAGCGGATGCCAACCGGTGAGGCCGTGCGTTGAAACGACGATCATGTCGATATGCTCACGCTCAATCACATCAAGGATGCAACCGGCTATGTCGTTCTCGACTTCGACGCTCGAGGTTGCCTTGATGCCCTTGGCGGCAAGACCGGTCACGGAAAGGGCTAGATTCTCCGCCTCTTTCTTCGCATCCTCAACATTCCCCGACGCGGGAATCACATGCACAAGATAGAGTTCGGCATGAAAGTGCTGAGCGAGCACGGTAGCTTGTTCCATGGCTTCATGGGATGACGGGCTGAAGTCGATGGGCAGAAGAATCTTCGCGGGTATGGTACTGAAGGCATGCACTTCGGGCATTAACGATCTCCTCGCCGCGCCACACGCGTGGCCGGCCTCTCATTTTTGTCGTTCACAATCATAACAAGTAGGTGTTCTTGAGGGCATGTGACAGGCAACACGCCTCAGGGCAATCGCAGAAACGGAGCACCGGTACAGCCTGTTGACAAGGCCGGAAAAACGCTTCTATCGATGCATGTATAAAGGTTGTAATTTTGGCGTAAAAAGCGGCTTTTTTTTGACCCCAAAAGGGCATTTTGGAGCTATAAAAGGGCCAAAATCGAGGGTTTTGCGTTACCGGAAAGTAACTATGTAGAATTTACAAACCATTGATTATGAAATAGTTACTTTAGGTGAAGAGGTGAAAAAGTGGGTAAAAATGGAGGGGGGGTGGGCCGCACACCGTTTTTACCCCCTTCTTGCCCATGTCCGGCACTTGGAACCCACTCCATTGCCTCTCCAGTATGCATCAAGGAAAGGTAATTATCTGCAAATAAACTTCAGAAAGGCGAAGCGGAGAAAGCCGAAAGGCGGGTTATCGGCGTGGCCGGCTTCGCATGCGCAGGAATGATAGCGGCAGGGCGAGAAATCCTTTCGGAAACATGCCGCTGATGCGATTGCCTTGTCCGAATCGTAAGCAAACGTCTCAAAATTCGTGAAAATGTTAGAATGGAAGGGATGCCTATGCCCCTGAAAACCCTGTTTCTGAATCCGCCCTCGTTTGAGAATTTTGACGGTGGCGCGAGCTCGCGCTGGCCGGCTACACGCGAGATTGAGTCTTACTGGTACCCGGTGTGGCTTACCTACCCGGCAGGCTTGCTGGAAGGGTCGCGCGTACTCGATGCCTCGCCGCACCACGTTACGCCCGAAGAGACCATCAAGATTTGCAAGGGCTATGAGTTCCTGGTGCTCTTCACCTCAACCATGGGCTGGAATGGCGACCAGCGGCTGGCCGAAGCCATCAAGGCGGCTAATCCTTCGATTCGCATCAGCTTTGTTGGACCGCCGGTGACCACGGATACGGAGAAGGCACTCAACGAGTGCGCGGCAATCGACTTTATCTGCCGCCGCGAATTTGATTATTCCGTCGTTGAATTTGCCCAGGGAAAGCCGCTGAACGAAATTCTCGGCATCAGCTACAAGCTGGACGGCAAGATTGTTCACAACCCCGACCGCCCGCAGGTGGAAGACCTGGACGCGATGCCCTGGGCCACCAAAATCTACAAGCGCGACCTGGACGTAACGCGCTACAACGTGCCCTTCCTGCAGCATCCGTATATCGCGCTCTACTCCACGCGCGGATGCCCGGCGCAGTGCACCTTCTGCCTGTGGCCGCAGACCCTGAGCGGGCACGCCTGGCGCAAGCGTTCCACCGACGACGTGGCCGCCGAACTGGCCTGGGCCAAGGAGAACTTCCCGGAAGTCAAGGAATTCTTCTTCGACGACGATACGTTCAATATTCAGAAGGCCCGCACCATCGAACTGTGCGCAAAGCTCAAGCCGCTGGGGCTGACCTGGAGTTGCACCTCGCGCGTGACCACGGATTACGACACGCTCAAGGCCATGAAGGAAGCCGGCTGCCGGCTGCTGATCGTGGGCTTCGAGTCCGGCGATCCGCAGATCCTGAAAAACATCAAGAAGGGCGCCACTGTGGAACGCGCGCGCGCCTTCGCCAAGGATTGCAAGGACCTGGGCCTGACCGTACACGGCGACTTCATCCTCGGCCTGCCCGGCGAGACCAAGGAGTCGATCCAGAACACCATCAAATTTGCCAAAACCCTGGACGTGGAAACCATCCAGGTTTCCATCGCGCACGCCTTCCCCGGCACCGAATTCTACGACTACGCCAAGGCCAACGGCTTCATCACCAACGAAAGCATGGAAGACGGCGGCGGACACCAGATGGCGCACATCGAGTATCCCGGACTGCCTACCGACTACGTGATGGAGATGGTGCACCGCTTTTACGACGAGTATTACTTCCGTCCCAAAGCCGCTTTCCGCGTGGTCTGGAAGGCTTTTGTGAATCGCGATCTGCCCCGCCTCTATGTCGAGGCCAAGGCGTTCCTCAAACTGCGCGCGCAACGCAACAAGATGGTCAAGGCCGCGCGCAGCAAACAGGCCGATCCGCCAGCCCCCGCAAAAGCCGGCGCCTAGACGAAACCGGTCCCATCCCATCGAGGGCGGCGCACTTGCGTCCGCCCTCGATTTGCATCGGAAGGTCCACAAGGATCATCAAAACGATGATGTCGCACGCAAGACTATCTCCGCGCCAATACATGATCCTGGGATTGGTTGCCGTGTCCGCTCCGCTCGGCGATACCTGCCTGTCACGCGGCATGACCAATCTGCCCGCCATTACACTGTCCCATCCCGGCACGCTCATTGCCGCGGTCTTTACGCCCTGGATCGCAGTAGGCATCGCACTGCTGATCGGTTTCTTTGCCAGCTACCTGACGGCTCTCTCCTGGGCCGATCTGACCTATGTGCTGCCGGCCACGGCCTTCGGCAACGTGATCGTCGCGCTGCTCTCGCGCTTCTGGCTGCAGGAGCCCATCTCACTGGAACGCTGGTCGGGGATTGCGCTCATCACGCTGGGCGTGGGCTTTGTGGCGCAGGGACCGTCGCTCACGGTAAGACCGGAGCCCGCTGTTCAAGTGGAAGCTGTGGTGGAACAGGAGCAGGCGCGATGACGATCCCCTACCCTGCCGCGCAGCCCGGACTCTGGTCCGCAACCGCCATGATTGCCGCCATCGTGCTCGCCTCCACCGCGGGCGAAGTGCTCACCGCGGCCGCCATGAAGTCCGTCGGAGACCTGGACGATATACGCGCCCACTCCGGCCTGAAGGGCGCAATACGCGCCGTCCTCACCTGCCCGCTGTTCTTTGCCGGCGTGAGCTTTCTGGCGCTGGCTTTCTTCTCTCTGCTGTTCGCGTTGAACCACCTGAACCTGAGCCTGGTGGCTCCGGCCTCGGCCTCGCTGACGCTGGTCACCAACGCCATTGCCGCCAAGCTCTTTCTCAAAGAGAATGTCGATCGCCGCCGCTGGACAGCAGCGGTGCTGGTCTGCGTCGGCGTCTACCTGCTGGCGCATTGAAAAGCAGCTATTAGAGCAGTTTCATCATAGCTGTACCCAGTTGAGAGTCAGTCTGAACCATGCTTGTGCATTTTCTGCGGATATTTGCTGTAGGGCTTCTGTGATGGCTTGGTCGAGGGCTTGTTC
>Ga0302320_10004697_pt1 | contig 30920 bp, 36 predicted proteins | sample Bog_T0_3_FD_202130 | JGI IMG/M metagenome (GOLD analysis project Ga0302320, IMG submission 202130) | Peat permafrost microbial communities from Stordalen Mire near Abisko, Sweden - Bog_T0_3 | ecosystem: Environmental > Terrestrial > Soil > Wetlands > Peat | place: Sweden: Abisko, Stordalen Mire... | reverse complement strand
TGCGGCCAGAGGCAGCGATAGCTGGCAAAATACGCCAATCAATCAGAAGGCTGGAAGCTCATAACCGCAAAATCAACAGTCAGAACCACAGAGCCGACAAACTCCATTTTATTCAGAGGTTCCCTAGATCGTTGGTGCCGGTAAGCCATTCTGGGCGTAGGCGGCGATCAGCGTATTCTGCATCAAGCAGACAATGGTCATGGCGCCGACGCCGCCGGGCACCGGGGTGATGGCGCCCGCCACCTCTTTCGCCGCGTCGTAATCCACATCACCGACCAGCTTGGTCTTGCCGTCACCGGCATCGACCCTGTTAATGCCGACATCGATTACCACCGCGCCCGGCTTGATCCAATCCGCCTTGACCATTTGCGGCCTGCCGATGGCCGCCACCAGGATATCGGCGCGGCGCGCGAGGACGGGCAGGTCGCGGGAGCGGGAATGCGCCATGGTGACGGTGGCATTGGCCGCCAGCAGCAACTGCGCCGCGGGCTTGCCGAACAGCAGCGAGCGGCCGATCACCAGCACGTCTTTTCCGGCGATATCGCCGACATATTCCTTGAGCAGCAGCATGACGCCCGCCGGGGTGCAGGAGACCAGATGGGCCCGGCCGGACATCAGCAGGCCGGCATTGGTGGGCGTGAGGGCATCGACATCCTTGGCGGGATCGAGCGTGTCCAGCACCGACGTCTCGTCAAGGCCTTTGGGCAAAGGCAGTTGGACAAGAATTCCGTGTACGGATTTGTCGGCGTTCAGGGACCGCACCCTGGCGAGAAGCGCCGCCTGGCTGGTGTCCGCCGGCAGCGCGATATGCACCGACTTGAAGCCCAGCGCTTCGGCGGTCTTGCCCTTGTTGCGGACATAGACTTCGGAAGCCGGATCATTTCCCACCAGCACCGTGGCCAGGCCCGGCACCAGGCCGTGCGCGGTCTTGAGGCGCGCGGCCTCGGTGGCGATTTTCTCGCGCAGCTTGGCGGCGCTGGCCTTGCCGTCAATCAGGATGGCGGTCATGGCTCAGATGGCACCGCGGAACGACGCCCAGGTGATGCAATATTGCAGGAACCAGATGCCCACGAACACCACGATGGGGGAAAGATCGAGCCCGGCAATCGGCGGGATAACCCGGCGCACCTGGCGGAACACCGGCTCGGTCAGGGTGTAGAGGATGCGCAGCAGGCTGCGGACGAAATTGTTATGCACATTGATGACGTTGAAGGCGGTCAGCCAGCTTACGATCACCGCCACGATCACCACCCATTTGTAGATTTCCAGGATTTCGATGAGCAGGGCGGCGATGGGGTTCAGCATGAGCCTGTTGTAACGAGGGGAACCAAGGCTTCGCAAGCGCCGCTTGACCTCCCGGGGCGGCCTTCCTAAAACCCACGGCCTGCCCTCAGTTTTTGGGCAAAATGCCGGTTTCGGGGCTGTAGCTCAGTTGGGAGAGCGCCTCGTTCGCAATGAGGAGGCCAGCGGTTCGATTCCGCTCAGCTCCACCATCCTTTTCGGATGGGTGCCCGAACCGGGCTTTTTCCTGAATCAAGCGCCCCCGGCCTCGCGCACCTTCGGTCCGCTGCGGCATTCGCCGGGCAAAAGGTCGTCGCACGACGCTGACGCTAGCGACGGACCTTTTGCTGATCCGGCTCACCCGCTCAGCTCCACCATCCTTTAGGATGGCGCCCGAAACCACCGATCTTAAAAATTCGTTTACCAATCCGGCGCTTAGCTAATGCCGCGATTTGCGGATAGTCCGATGCGCCTGCTCGATTTCAGTTTTGGCCTGACTGCCGCCCTGTTGATGGCGGCGGCGCCCGCTATGGCGGATGACCCTACCAGCGGCAAAAAGCCGGAACACAAGATCACCCAGTCGGAAAGCTATCTGACGGTGGATCCCTTCTACACCACCATCGTCACGGACAATCATGCCGGCGGCATGCTGATGGTCGGCATCGGCCTGAATGTTCCCAATGCCGCCTTGAGGGACGAAGTCACGCGCTCCCTGCCGGTGCTCAGGGATGCCTATCTGCGCAACCTGATGGCTTTTACCGCCAGCGCCGTCCGCACCGATGCCCAGCCCGATGTAGCGGCGATTGCCGGCCGGCTGCAAAGCGTGACCGACCGCGCCTTGAAGAAAAAAGGCGCGCAGGTGTTGTTAGCGCAGGTCGCGCTACGCGTCACCCGCTAAAATAAATCACGCACCCAGAGCGGTGGCGAGGGTCGCGGTCTCGTTGCTGTCGCCACCCTCTTCGGCGCTGGCGTCGGTGCCGGCCGTGGCGGCTGCGGCGCCGCTGGTGCCGGCGGGCGTGGTTGCGGCGTTCGTGGCGGGCGCGCCATGATGATGGTGATGATGCCTGGGCTGGGCGGCAGACGTCCCGGAGGCCGAGGAATCCGCAGGTTCGCCCTGCAGCATGTCCATCAATGCCTGCAGCGTCTGGCTGGACAGCGTGGCGCCGGCGGCAACGCCGTTGCTGCCGGATGGCGCCGAAGCTTCCGCCGAAGCATTTGTGGAATTGACGCCGAAACTGTCGGGTGAAACCGCCGCCAGCGCGGAGGCCTGCTGGGTGGTGCCGACATAACTCTGCTGTGCCACGGACGCGATATTCATGCCGCTCTCCAAAAAGGGCTCGGGCAAAGCGTTGCAGAGCTTATGCCCTTGTCATGTTGGGCGCGCGCCGCGCAGCCGGGCCCAAAACAGCATGAGGGAATGCTTAAATGCTGCGCCAACCCTGCCGCGGGGAAGTTTCTGCCGGGCAGCAAAGGCTGACTTTGCCCGCAATCCGCGGCATCGGCACGGCAAAACACCGCTTTGGTGGGCGGGAATGGACGCTTAAGATTGCCGCCGGGCACGAATCGCCGGATGGCCATGAGTTTCGCAAAACCGATCACCGGATTGATGCCGCCGCTGCTGTTGCTCGGGTTATCGGCAGCGGCTCTGTTGTTCGACCCGTTCGGCGCGGCCAAGGCTGTGCGCGGCGGCCTGTTCGACTTTTATGAAAGCCATACTCCGCATGCCGCGCCGGGCAACGCCCAGGGCGATCCCCAGAGCGATCAGCGTGTGGCGCTGGTCACCCTGGATTCCGGCAGCCTGGCCCATTATGGCCGCTGGCCATGGAGCAATCAGGGCCTTTCGGACCTGACCCGCGCCATCGCCTTGGCCGGCGCGGGGGGAATCGTCTTCACCATGCCGCTCGACCGGCCCGAAAACGCCAGCTTTCCCGCGCCGCCGCAATCTGTGCCGGCCGTGGTGCCGATTCTGCTAGGGGTCGGCGGACTGACGCCGCATCCCATCACCCCAGTTGAATATCGCGGCGACAAAAATCCTTTCGCCGCCGTGCCCGGCTTCCGTGCCGGCGCCGGTCCGCTGGAGGCCGTGGCGGTGGCCGCCCAAGGCATGGGGGCAGCCAATTTGATCCCCGACCGGGATGGGGTGGTGCGGCGCATGCCGCTGTTGTTCCGGATGAATACACAATTGGTTCCTTCGCTTGCGGCGGAAGGCGCCAGACTGGCGGCGGGCGAAAAGTCCCTGACCTTCACCACCGACGAAGGCGATCTGTTCGCCCGTGGCTGGGGCATCACCGGGATCAAGGCCCTGGACAGCTTCGGCCATGCCATTCCCACGGACAGGGGTGGACGCTTCTGGATTGATTACGCCGCAGCGCCGGAACAGATTTCCGCCGCCGCGCTGCTGTCGTGGGAGCTGGGGCCGGAAGCCCTGAAAAACAAAATCCTGGTGCTGGACACGCCCGATGACATGGTCGCCACCCCGGACGGGCCGGCAACCAGGGGCGCGGTCATCGCGCAAGGGATCGCAAATCTGATCACCGGCTCGGTGCTGGCACGGCCGAGCTTCGCCCTGGCCGCCGAATTGGGGGGCCTGATCCTGGCCGGCGGCGTTACCCTGCTGCTGATGGCCAGGCTGCGCAGCCATTGGGCGGCGCTGTTCGCCGCCGTGATTTTGCTGGCCGCCTTTTATGCTTCCTGGTTCGCCTATGCCCGCGACCGAATGCTGATTGACGCGGGCACGCCCGCCATCGCGCTGCTGGTGGTTCTTGCCGCGGGGGCGCTGATGCGGCTGCGCGAAATCCGCGCGGCGCGGGCAAACCTGCGGCTGGCCTTTTCGGATTCATTGCCCAGCGCCAGCATCGAAAAAATCGCCCACGCCCCAGCGCTTTTGTCCGTCGAGGGCGAGACCCGCACCATCACCTATCTGGTCTGCGGCGTGCGCGGACTGACCGAGCTGGCGGCATCGCTGCGCGACGATCCCAAGGCCTTCACCCGGATCAAGCAGCAGATCATGATGCCGCTGATGGATCAGGCGCTGGCCCATGGCGGCACCATTGACCGGCTCACCGCCGACGGTTTCGCCGCTTTCTGGAATGCGCCGCTGGACGATGCCGAACATGCCCTGCATGCCTGCGAAGCCGCCAGCGGCATGTCTGTGATGGCATCGCGGATCAGCGAGCAGATCGCGCTGGAGCGCGGCGCTGCCGGCTTGCCGCCGCTGGAGGTCGGGGTCGGGGTGGCGACAGGCTCTGTGATCGCGGGCGGCTTCGGCGGCGCCGGACGGATGGGCTACAGCGTCAATGGCAGCGTGGTGCAACTGGCCGGGCAGATCCAGGCGCTGTCGCCGCAATATGGTCCGGCGGTGATTGTCGCGGAGAATACCCTGGCGGCTGCCAGCCGCGGCTTTGCCTTTCTGGAGGTGGATTATATCGCGACCGGGCCGGGGGATGCGCCGGTGCGGCTCTATGCGCTGTTGGGCAATCCGGTGATCCGCGCCTCCCCCAAATTCCGCGCCCTGATCGCCTTTCATGAGCATATCTTCACCTCGCTTCAGCATCAGCAATGGAGCAAGGCGCGCGCCCTGATCGCGCAATGCCGGACGCTGTCGGGCGCCAGCCAGAAACTTTATGATTTGCACCTGACGCGCATTGGCTATTTCGAGTCCAATCCGCCGGGCCCTGAGTGGGATGGCGCGTTTCGGCCTATATTGAAATAGGCGCGAGGCCGTAATATGCGTGTGGCGCGCCGGTCAGCGCCGCCCACATCTGGTCGCCCCAGGAAAAATGCCACCATTCATCGGGATGGCCGGCAAAACCCTCTTCCGTCATCAGCCAGTGCAGCAGGCGGCGATTGGCTGAGGCTTCCTGGTCGGAAAAGGAAAAGTTTTCCTTGCCCAGATTTTCGAAACGGTCGCGGCCCGCCAGCGCCGTGACATCGTCGAACAGCGAGCCCATCCACAAGGCTTCGCCGTCTTTCCAGCGCAGGGTCAAATCCACGGCGCCGCCGGTGGCGTGGGGCGCGGGAGAATTTTCGTCGCTGGAAGGCGCCGCCCAATAGCGTTCCACTTCCTCGGTCAAGGCCGCGCCGGAGAGGCCGGGGTTGCGGCGCGCAAGCTCGCGCGGCATCCAGACATCATGAAAGAATGCCTGGACCGCGCGGGGACGCCAGGCATCGAACAGAAACAGCTCCAGCCCGGCTTCGCCGAGGCGCGCATTCACACGGGCCAGTTTTCCGGCGACGGTTTGGCGCAGCAGCAATTTTTCGGTGGCGCCTTCCACCTTTTGCCAGTAAGGCGGGTTTTTTTCGCCGGCATAGAAATTCTCGCCCTTCAGGCCGTGCTCGCGCGCCTCGACCATCGCTTCGCCGAACAATTCATTGTCGCGGCGAATCGGGATGCGGCTGCGGAAGCCCTGGCGCGCGGCGCGGGCGGCGTCCTGCCCGGTGATGGGGCGGCGGCGTAAGGAGTCCAGGCTTTTAAATACGGTCATGGCGGCTTTCCGATTCCCCGCTAGAATAACGTCATGGATACCGCTTTCACCAATAGCTATCGCCAGGAACGGCGGGACTTCATTGCCGCCTGCCAGAAGGCCGGCAGCGATGCCATCAGCCGCGTTCATCCCGCCATGGGTCCGGACGGCAAGCCGCTGTTCTGCGACAGCGCCGCATTTGGGCCGCGCTTTGCTGTCCGGGCGCTGCTGCTTGTCGCCGGGCCGGGCGGTGTGGTCACGGCGCTGCTGGCGCGGGGAATTGTTCTGCCCAAGACGGTGGGGCTTGTGGTGGTGAACGCCCTTGATCCCCATGCCCGTGCCTGGGGCGCCACCGGCAAGCCCCCGGATTGGCCGCGCAAGACCCTGGCCGCCATCGCGGCCGAGGATCTGGCGCATTGCCGGGAACTTGTGGCGCTGGACATGGATGGCAGCGGCGACAAGGCGGTGCTGGCGGCGGCCCTGCCCAAGGCGGCAATCCTGTATCGCAAGGTGGCGGCGGCGGATGCGCAAACCCTCATCCTGGCGGCGATTGCCGCGCTTTAAGCTTTTGCGCTATAGCCTTCGGCCAAGCGCCCGTAGCTCAGCTGGATAGAGTGCTGCCCTCCGAAGGCAGAGGTCACAGGTTCGAATCCTGTCGGGCGCGCCAGTTTTTGTTAGCGAACGTAGTGAGCTTACAAAAACTGAGCGCCACCGAGCCGCATGGCGGCGAGTGGGCGCAATTGCACCGGTCCATTTCTTTCGCGACAGCGTCTTCGGGGCCGCGCGGCAGGCGAAAACGCCCGACCAGGCAAAGGCTGTTCAATGAAATGCGTTGAGGCCGATCTGCGGTTAGCAGACTTGAGCCGGGCGTTCCCGACAAGATCGTGGAGTTTGACCGCAGCACCTAATCCGGGAAAATGGCGGTTATTTGTGTAGGAATTGTCGCATCGCGACAGATTATCATAGAAGTCATTCTTGAGTCTTATATCATTGCATAATAATGACATTTCTGGTTTTCGGTTAAAGCAATTCAATAATATTTCGCTTGTATCACGCACCTGCACAGCGATATTTGTGCAGTGCAATGTTGCACTCGGCTTTTTGGTACTTAAGAGGACACTTGTATGAAGATCACAACGACCGCGAACCGTTTTACGCTGGCCATGGTAGCCGCGCTCCTGACCGCTGGCAGCGCCGGTATTGCGGCTGCCGCCAGCTATTATGACGCCTATTACGATGGCGCCTACGGTCCCTTCAACGACGGCTATTGGGGTAAGGACGGCAAATTCTGGTACACGACCGACAGCACTAATACCATTTGGAAGAGCGACAGCGGCCAGCATTTCCAGCATGCCGCGGCCAGCGGCTTTAGCCATGTCGAGGGCAGCGGCCTGCCGCGCGATCACGGCATGGTTGCGACCGGCGACGACCCGGCAAAAGTAGCAGGCTCGAACTGAAGACGTGGACGGAAGCCTTGCGGCACGCAAATTGGTCTCTTGACTGATTTTTGTAGAAGCGAGTCGCTTGGCTCCGTTCCCTTAAACTGCTCTGCGCAACCAATAGCCCTTCCCTTGACGCAAAATGGGATGGTGAGCCGCAGCCGTACCTTGCCCTAGTTGGCTGCCTGCTGCGTGCTGTCCGGCAGGCCAAAGACATAAATGGCGTTGCCGTGATTGGGGCGATGCACCTCGTTGGCGAGAATGAAGTCGGGCTTCTGCTGCGGGCTGCTGCCGCCCAGGCCCGCCATCACCGCGATATACTGCTTGCCGTCCACCGCGAAGGAAGCGATATGGCCCTCGACCCCCGTACCCAGACGGGTGGTCCAAAGCTGTCTTCCGGTTTTGGTGTCAAAGGCGTGGAAGACGCGGTCGAAGTCGCCGACAAAGGCCAGATTGCCCGCCGTGGTGACAACGCCCGTCAGGAAGGGCGCACGCTGCTGCAGGCTCCAGAGCGGCTTCATGGTGCTGGTTTCATAGGCCGAGAGCCGTCCCATATTCCCGTCCGTGCCCGGCATTTCAAAGAATTGCTGCGCGCCCGCGCCATTCATCAGGACGCAGCTCTGCTCGAGCGGGATGATGATGGTATCGCTGGGCGCATGGTAGCTCGCCGCCGGCCAGTCCTTGCCGCCCGCCGGTCCCGGGCAGGAGGGCAGCCATTCCTGAACGCTCTGGTCGAGCACGTCCTTGCGGTAGGTGAAGGCGCCGGTCTTGGGATCGATCTTGTTGAAGACATTCTGGAAGACCGTCTCGCGGGAATCGAGATATTTGCCGGTCACACGGTCCAGCTTCCACAGAATGCCCGCCTTGCCGGTGGTCATCAGGGTTTTCTGGGGGCCGTGGTCGATCAGGATGCGCTCGAACACTTCGTCCAGATCGAAAGTCTCGCCCGGTGAATGGCTGAAATACCATTTCAGCTTGCCGGTATCGGGGTCGAGCGCCAGGGTGGAGTTGGCAAAGAGCGTGGAGCCCGCCCCCGAACCGCGCATGTCGCGCCGCCAAGGCTTGGCCTGGGCAGTGCCCCAATAGGTGGTGTTGAGCTCAGGATCATACGTGCCGGCAATCCAGGTTTCGGCGCCGGCGCGCTGATTGTCGGGAAGCCCGCCCCAGGTGTCGCCGCCGGCCTCGCCCTTGTTCGGCACGGTGAAGAATTTCCAGACGCGCTTGCCGGTGCCCGCGTCATAGGCGCTGATGTAGCAATGGCCCTCCTGCGGGATGCGGCCGCAATTGGTCATGCCGATGACCACTTTGCCGTGAATGACGATCACGCCGCCATCGCTGCCATGGTCCTTGCCTTCTTTCGGATCGTCGGGATCGGAATAATGGGTCTGCCAGACGATCTTGCCGGTCCTGGCATCCAGGGCATAAATCAGGCCCTCCATCGTCGGCACAATGACCTTGTCCTGATACAGGGCCATGGCGCGCTGGCCGACATCGCCGCCGGGGTTCAAGCCGCGCGGCGCCGGCCCAATGTTATTCCGCCACAGCAGCTCACCGGTCACCGCATTGATCGCCTCAACACTGTTGCCGGGGGCCCACAAATACAGGATGCCGTCGTGAACAAGCGGCGTGGTCTCGTTGGTGCCGCCGTCATTCATCGCCATGGTCCATTTGAGCTGGAGCTGGCCAACATTGGCGGTGTTGATCTGGCTCAGCGGCGAATAACTCCAGCCGGCATAATTGCCGCGGTACATCAGCCAGTCATTGGGCGAAGGGTGGGTCAGCATTGCGTCGCTGACGCTGGTGTAGCGTTTGATGTCGCCGACCATCACCAGGCCCATGGTGGTGTACTCGGCGGGCAAGGCGCCGGGAGATGGCGGCGCACCACCACCCTGGCCGGGCAAAATGGGATTGCCGTTGCCGCCGCGCGGCAGCGCCCGCAACTGCTCCAGCGTAAGAGGTTTGCTGTCTGATGCATTGGCCTGGGTGGGCGCATTCGCCTGGGCGGGCGCCGAGGCCGGAGCCGCCTGTGCGGTCTGGGCAGGCGCCGCCGTCCCGGGCTTGCCGCCGCCCGCGACATCGGGCGGCACGGTGCCGTCGGCGATGCTGGCAAGCTTCACATCGGTGGCGGGGGTCAGCGCTATGGTGCCGGTCCTGGCGCCATTGGCGTGCAGAATGAAAGCGACCAGGTTGGTGTAGGTCTCATCCGACAGGCTGGCCGGCGCGCCATAGGGCATCATCGACTTGATGGTGCCGAACAATTCCTGGGTGCTGATCATGGACCGCGTCGTGAAGAAGGCGCGGCCGGCGAGCGGCGGGGCTTCGCCCTCACCCGACATATTATCGCCATGGCATGTGAGGCAGTTGGCGATATAGGCGCTGCGGCCCGCTTCGACCTGGGTGGCATTGAAGGGACCGGGCGCCTGACCTTGCGCCGCGCCTGCACCGGCCCACAGGCCGATGCCGGCCGCGGTGGCGAGTGCCGCAGCGGCGAGCACGGACTTCTTCGGTTTGCGAGTCATCATTGTTCGACGTCCTCAGGAATTCTTTTCACCGGCGAGCGGATGGGTGCTGCCATGCTCGGCGCTTTTGGGCATATCGTATTGCGGCAGGAACCAGTGGCCCTGCTGCGGCACGTCCTGGCCCACCGTTTCATGGGCGGCCAGAATCCAGCCCCACAGATTGCCCGCCGGCGCCGGCGCCTTTTCGCTGTTGATCTGCACATAAAGACGGCCCTGGGGCAGCGCCGCCATCTGCTGCGAATTGAGCGCGATGGTGCCGCTGAGATCGCCCTTGGTGTCCCGGGTGACGGTCAAACTGGGTCCGCCTGTGCATTCGCCCTCAACGCCGATGCCGCCGCCGACGCAAAGATGCGCATCGGTGGCCGGCGAAATCAGGCCGGAGAATTTGCCCGTGATGGTCAGCGTCTTGCCGTCCAGCGCCGCATCGGCGCTGCCGCGGCCAAGGGCAGTGAAATGCGTGGCGTTGGTGCGCGCCACCGGTCCCAGATTGATCGAATAGGCGTCCGTCGCCGCGTGTCCCGCGCTGCCCGCAAGAAGCAGAATCCCGGCGGCGGCGCCGATGCGAAAAAAACCCATGCGAACCTCCACTGGCATTTTTTATCGGGGCCGGATCAGCGCGGGACGCGCGGCGCGAAGGCGCCGGCTTCCCATGCAATATGCTGATTCAGCCCCTTTGCCGCTGACCCTAACAGAGCGGGGCGCGGGCGGGAAGTTCAGGTCGCGATGCCTGGCTTCAGAATCGCGCCGCTGCTGCAAATCCGGCCGCCGCGGAAATCGCGCTGACAAAAGCGCCCCAACTGATGTCGATGAGGGATAATTTGGCCGACCAGACTTTCAGGATCGCCAGGCTGGTAAGATCGAAGGTCATATAGGCGACAAAGCCGAGAACAGCGCCGTTCACCAGCGCCGTGACGATGCTGCCGGCGCGAAGGCCCGGCAGCACCGCAAAATACACCAGGCCGGCGGCGAAAAAGACATAGAACAGTCCCGCCGCCACCAGATTGGGTTTGTCGGTGAGCATTTCACCCACCTCGGGACGAAAGATGGCATCGCCGGCATAGCGCAACCAGATCAGGTCCAGCACCAGCAGAACGGCAAGGCTGGCGCCATAGGCCAGCAAGGCGCGCGGAAGCTCGCTTGTCGTCATGCCAAAAGCCGCATCAAAATTCCGGGCAGGCCCCGCGGCACGCCCCGGGAAGCGATGACGCAGACACATTCCTCATTGGCGCCAACCATCAGGGAATGCTCGATATCGCTGCCGGCTTCCAGAAAATCGCCGGGGCCATAGCGCGTGCCGCCATCGAAAAATTCGCCGGTCAGCACCTGGGTCATTTCCACGCCGCTATGGCCGTGGCGGGGAAGCGTTTTGCCGGGGGCTGCGCCCAGCAAATAGACCCGCGTGCCATCGGCGGGGTCTTTCAGCACCGGCCGAATCCAGATGCCCGATGCCAGCCAGCGCCGCGCGCCGATGCGATGATGCCGCAAATTGGCGGGCAGCGGGACGGCGATGGCGGCGGCGGGCGCGGGCGCCGTTCCGGCGACCGGCGCATCCAGCCGCGCCAGCACTTTTGAAAAAGCCCGCTCATCCAGTTCAGCGGAAGATTCGTCTTCCAGCAATGCGCCGGCCAAGGCTTCGGCCAGACCCAGCGTGCGGCAGCATTGTCTGCAGCCATCCAGATGCGCGCCAAGGGCGAGCGCCAATGGCCGGCCGAGCGAGCCGTTGGCATAGGACAGGATGCTGTCATCGGAGGGATGGTGGCGGATCATTTCGTGTCTTCCAGCGCCGTCCGCAGGCGGCTCATTGCCAGCCGGAGGCGCGATTTCACGGTGCCGAGCGGGATGCCCAATTCCGCGGCGATGACGGGATGGGGTTTTTCCTCGAAAAAGGACAGGCGGACGACATCGGCCTGGTCGGCGGGCAGCGCCTTCAGGGCCTGCGACACCTGGCCGTCCCGTTCGGCCGCCAGATAATCCTCGCCGGCGGAGGGCGAAAATTCTTCCTCCTGGTAATAATCGCCAGGCAATTTTCCGCGCCGGAGCTGATCGATGCGCAGGTTGCGGGCGATGGTGAAAATCCAGGTCGCCGCCCCGGCACGGGCGGGATCGAAGCGGTCGGCCTTGCGCCACACCATCAGCAGGGTTTCCTGCGCCAGTTCGTCGGCCAATTGCCCCGCCATGCCGAGATGCAGGAGATAGCTTTTCACGCGGGGGGCAAAATGCAGGAAGAGCAGGCGGAAGCTTTCACGGTCGCGGGTCTGCGCCACGGCCAGAATGAGCGGCGATTTGTCGTCCGGTGGCGTCATTGCGCCAGACGAACAGGGAAAAGAAGGACCGGGGCAAGGGGCTGCGGGATTGCGCCAAGCCAGGAAAAGCGCGGCGCGGCGGCGCACGGGGGCCGGCAGGTTCCGATCATGAGCAAGCGCATCCATGGCCTGTATACGCGATTTGCTGCAATCCGGATCATGGCGGCGCGGCCCCCCCCTAGCGCGCTTATAGCAGCTAATGGGACCGGATGAATTTCGCCATGTCGTCGCGCAAGCTGGTGCGGCTGCGGAAGGGGCGCACCAGCGACAGGATCAGGCCGACATGTCCCACCCCGGGATAGAGTTTGATTTCGACCGGGCTGGCAAAGCTTTTCAGTCTGGCAGCCATGCGGGTGACATTGCCGGGGTCCACGGTTTCATCGCCGGTTCCCGCCGCCAGCAGCATGGGCGGGCGTTTGCCGTCAATATGGCTGATCGGCTGGGTTTCCGTGCGCGTCCGACCGCCGAACATGTCGATCAGGCCGGGATCGGTGAGGGGCAGGAAATCATAGGGCCCCGCCAGCCCGATGGCGCCGCGGACTTGGCTGATATCGGCGCCCGCCGCTTTGAGATAGCGCGGGTCGGAGGCCAGCATGATGGCGTTGTAGGCGCCGGCCGAATGACCGGCCAGAAAAACGCGCCCCGGATCGCCGCCATATTTGGCGGCGTTATCGTGCATGAAGCGAAAGGCGCGGGCGGCGTCTTCCAGGAAAGCGGGATATTTCACCGCCGGATAAAGCCGGTAATCGGCGATGGCGACGACAAAGCCTTCGCTGGTGAAGGCCTGGCCAAACGCCCGATAAAGATCCTTGGAGCCGCTGTCCCAATTGCCGCCATAGAAAAACAGGATCACCGGGGCCGGCGCTGTCAGCCCGTCGGGCACATAGATATCCAGCTTTTCGCGCGGTTCCGCGCCATAGACCATGTCGCGGCGCACGCTGTAGCCGCTGCGCGGTACCGTGATGTTGAGCAGCGCGGGCGCGCAGGAGCCCACCACCAGCATCAGCAGGGCGGCCGCAAATTTACCGAACGCGCCTATAGCGGCCTCCGTGGGAAATCGTGTCTTTTATACGCATGATCCGGATAATGGATCGCTGCGTAAAAGGTTCGATGGGAAAGATCGCGGTCATCGGCACAGGCATTTCGGGACTGGCAAGCGCCTATCTGCTGGGTGCCCGCCATGACGTCACCGTTTATGAAAAAGACAGAAGAGTGGGCGGCCATACCCGCACCCTCAATGTGCGCCATGGCGGCAGGGACATTCCCGTCGATACCGGCTTTATCGTCTTCAACCAGCCCAACTATCCCCATTTCAGCGCCATGCTCAGACATCTGGGCGTGGCGACCCACAAAAGCGACATGACCTTTGCCGCCAGCATCCAGGATGGCTGGTTCGAATGGGGCGCGGAAAATCTCAACACCGTGTTCGGCCAGCGCCGCAATATGTTGCGGCCCGCCTTTTTCGGGGTCTGCCGCGATGTCATGCGCTTCAATGCCCAGGCGGTGGAGACGGTGGAGCGCAATCCCGGCCTGACCGTGGAAGGTCTGATCACCAAATTGCGTCTGGGCGCGTGGTTCCGGCGCTATTATCTTCTGCCGATGGGCGCCGCGATCTGGAGCTGCCCCTTGTCGCAGATGCTGGAATTTCCGGCCCGCACCTTTGTCCGCTTTTTCCAGAATCACGGTTTGCTGGCGTATAGCGGCCAGCCGCAATGGTACACCGTCACCGGCGGGGCGCAGAATTATGTCGCGCGTCTTTGCGCTTCGCTCGCCGGGCGCATCCGCACCGGCTGCGGCGCCGCCCATGTCACACGCTTTGCAGACGGAGTGCGCGTCACCGATGACAGCGGTGCAAGCGAGAAATTCGATCATGTCGTGCTGGCCTGTCATGGCGATGAGGCGCTGGCGGTGCTGGGCGATGCCGATGATGCCGAGCGGCGAGCACTGGGCGCCTTCCGCTATCAGCGTAACGAGGCGATCCTGCACAAGGACGCCGGCGTCATGCCCAAGCGAAGGCGCTGCTGGGCGAGCTGGAATTACCGTTCCGAGGGCGAAGGCGAAGACGCGGCAGTTTCGGTGTCCTACTGGATGAACCGGCTGCAGGGCATCGATCCGTCCTTCCCGATTTTCGTCACCCTCAATCCCGCCCGGCCAATCGCCGATGACCATGTCTTTGACCGCCATGTCTTCGACCATCCGGTGTTCGACAATGGCGCCATCGCCGCCCAGAGCCGGGTGCAGCAGATGCAGGGCGCGCGCAACACCTGGTTTTGCGGCGCGCATCTGCGGCACGGATTCCACGAAGACGGCTTGTGGAGCGCGGTGACGGTTGCCAGGCGGCTGGGCGCCGCGATCCCATGGGTGGTGGCCGAGAGCGCGCCCGTACACAAGCCAGCCGCCGCCATGACCGGGGCGCAGCCGGCCTATGATAGCGTCTCATTCTGAAGGGACGGAAATCCGATGGCTGAGATCGTCACCGCGCAGGTATTTCATGCGCGCACCAGGCCCCGGCGCAACGCCTTCCGCTATGGCGTTTATTATCTGCGGCTGAAGCTGGAAGATCTGGCGGTGCCGGCGAAATGCGCCCTGTTTTCGCTGAACCGGTTCAATCTTTTTTCCATTGATGCCGACGATTACCGCACCGGGCCCCTGGCGGCGAAACAGGCGGTGGAAGCGGCGCTGGCCGAATTCGGCGTCGTGGAGGCGGATGGGCCAATCGAACTGATCACCATGCCGCGCGTGCTGGGCTTTGCCTTCAATCCCGTGAGTTTCTGGCTGTGCCATGATCGGGAGAGGAATCTCCGCGCCGTGATCGCCACGGTAAGCAATACGTTCGGCGAACGGCACCGCTATCTGTGCAGCCATGATGATCACCGCCCGGTCGGATCCGATGACTGGCTGGAGGCAAAAAAGATATTTCATGTCTCGCCTTTCCTGGCGGTGGAAGGCAGTTATCGTTTCCGTTTCGCCTGCCCGCCGGACCGCGTGGCGATCTGGATCAATCATCATGATGCCGAAGGGCTGCTGCTTTCCACCTCGCTGATCGGCAAGACTCAGCCCCTCACCTCGGCGCGGCTTTTGTCGTGCTTCTTCCGCTATCCGCTGGTGACGCTGAAGGTGGTGGCGCTGATTCACTATCAGGCGGTGAAGCTTTTTCTCAAAGGCATGCGGCATTACCGCAAGCCCGTGCCGCCGCTTTCGGAGATTTCGCGCTAGCGTTTCGGACTAGCAGCCCGGCGCTTCGCGCTGCCTGGGGGCATAGACGTCACCCTTGCGGTCATAATCGACCCGCAGGGACCAGGTACCGGCATATTGCAGGGCGAAACTCTTGCCTTTTTCGACGGCCACGATTTTCGCCTTCACGGCATAGCCCGGCGAACGGTCCGGGTCTGGCGGGGGAGCATAATTCACCATCATCAGGAGATTTGCCCGCATCACCGGCCGGTCCGGAGTGAGCGCAATGAGCTGGCTGATGGTCTGGCGGCAATTCTCTGCGCCCTCGTCATGGCTGGCCAGGATGGCAGGGCCGCCTTCCAGATCGGGGCGCGATGTCCAGGACACGGACTGGCCGGTGATGCCGCTGATCGCAGGCCAAGCCTTGATCAGGGAATAATCCTTGCCGCTGCGTTTCAGGTAATGGATCGCCAGCGTGCCGGAACAGGTGTCGCAGTCTCCCTTGCCATTGGAGATCAGCGCCACCACGCCGGGCGCGACGTCGACCAGCCCGGATGGCGTGAAGGTCACCGGATTCTTGGAAGCAGCGGTGAAAGGATCTGCATGTCCGAAGGCGACGGAAAATGCCTTATCCATCTCGGCGGGTGCGGCGATGGCGGGTTGGGCGATCATCGCGCTGAGCAGGAAGGCGTTCGCGAGCTTCATGGCGCCTCTTTTGACGCGGGAGTTAGAGTTTTCCCAGATCGCCGGGCCCCTGCACCGTGACATTCTGATCATTCACCAAGCCGGTGGAAAGCGAATAGACCCAGCCATGGACACTGAGGATTTGGCCGCGCGCCCAGGCATCCTGGACAAAGACATCGGTGGCGACATTGCGAACCTGGCGCTTGACATTGAGTTCGCAGAGCCGGTCGAGGCGGGATTTCTCATCCCCGATGGCGGCCAGTTCGGCGTGATGATCTTCGCAGACTTCGCGGATGGGATGCAGCCAGTGATCCACCAGCCCCAGCCGCTTGCCGCTGACGGCAGCCGCCACGCCGCCGCAGCCATAATGGCCGACCACGATGATGTGGCGGACCTTGATGACATCGACGGCGAATTGCAGCACCGAGAGATAGTTGGCGTCCTGCGGCGGGGCGAGGTTGGCGACATTGCGGTGGACGAACAATTCGCCCGGCGCCATGCCGACAATCTCATTGGCGGGGACCCGGCTGTCGGAACAGCCGATCCAGAGATATTGCGGGGCCTGCTGGCGTTCCAGCCGCTTGAAGAATTCCCGATCGAGCGAAACCATGCGTTTCGCCCAGGCGCGATTATTGGCTTTCAGGTCGTCTAACATAGCAAGGCTGTTTAAAGGGGTTTTCGCCGCCAGACCAGCAGCTTGGAGGTCTGAAGCTGCACGACCTCGCCCTTCTGATTTTTGGTCTCGCTTTTAAGGGTGATAAAGCCCCGGTCGGGTTTGGAGCGGGACGGGATAACCTCCAGAATTTCGCTTTCGACATGCAGGCTGTCGCCGGGCCGCGTCGGCCGGGGCCAGGACAGTTCGACACTGGCGCCGATCATGCCGCCGGCCAGGGGTGGACCGGAATCCACCTGCAGCCGCATGGTGATGGCAGCGGTGTGCCAGCCGGAGGCGGCCAGGCTGCCGAAGAAACTGTGCCGGGCGGCCTGCGGATCAATATGAAAAGGCTGCGGGTCGTACTGACGGGCGAACGCCATGATCTCATCCTCGGTCAGGGGATGGCTGTGGGTCGTGAAGCGCAGCCCGGGCTTCAGGTCTTCCAGATAAAGCATTTCGCGCATCGCGGCGGCCTTTTGAACCGCCGCGTTATAGCAGGCCGAACGTCTGACTGTGTGCAGCCCCGCTATGCAAAAAGCTTTTTGGCGATCTGCGTTACCCGGCGGCCCTGGTAACGGGCGACATCCAGTTCTTCCGGCGTCGGGCCGGACGGCGGATTGCCCGATACCACCGAAGCGCCATAGGGCGTGCCGGCGCCCTTGAACATGGCGGCGTCGGCAAAGCCGGTGGGCACGATGATCAGGCCCAAATGCGCCATGGGGTTGTAGAGCGAAATGATGGTGGATTCATTGCCGCCATGCGGCGTGGCGGAGCCGCCAAAGGCCGAGCCCAGCTTGCCGTTGAGGGCGCCCTTCATCCACAAGCCGCCAAGACTGTCGATATAGGCCTTGAGTTCCGCCGACACCGCACCGAAGCGGGTGGGCGAGCCGAAGATGATGGCATCGGCCCACTCCGCGTCATCGGCGGTGGGGGCCTCGTAGCGGGCGTTCATCGCCTCGGCCTGTTCCTTCCAGCCGGGCGCCTGGGCCATCACCTCGGGACTGACGAATTCGCGGGCCCGGCGCAGGCGGACCTCGGCGCCTTCGGCGGCTGCCCCTTCGGCGACGGCTTTGGCCAGCCCCTCGATGGTGCCGGTGCGGGAATAAAAGGGAATGAGAATTTTGGGTCGGGACATGGCGGTGCTCCGGTGGCAATCGGCAGCAGACATAGGGCGCTTGGATCGTTCGGAAAACCGGTATAATTTCGACAAGAGCGTTCGAGAAAATAGAACATGGAAGCGGCCCGGCCCACCCTGGACCAGATTGCGGTGTTTCTCGCCATTGTGGAGGCGGGCAGCTTTACCGCCGCCGCTGCCAAACTGAACCGCGCCACTTCGGTGATTTCCTACGCCATCGCCAATCTGGAGGCGCAACTGGGCGTCAGCCTGTTTGAGCGCGTCGGGGCCCGGCGGCCGCGCCTTACCGATGCGGGCCGCGCCATCCTGTCGGACAGCCGCGGCATCGCCCTGGCCCTGAGCGGGCTGGTCGCCAAGGCGCGCGGACTGACGCAAGGGCTGGAGGCCGAAGTCGCCCTGGTGGTGGATGTGATGCTGCCCGCCAAGCGTCTGGTGCGGGCATTGGACGAGTTCCGCAAGAAATTTCCCACCGTGACATTGCGTCTGCGGGTCGAAGCCCTGGGCGCGGTGAGTGAAGCGGTGCTTTCCGGCCTGGCGGCGTTCGGCATGTCGGGACCGCTGCCGATGGAAAGCGATGCCCTGACAAGGGGGCCCGCCGGTTCGATCAAGCTGATCCCGGTGGCGGCGCCGGATCACCCTCTGGCCCAGCAAGGTGGCATCACCCCGGTTCAACTGCGCGATCACATCCAGCTTGTCCTGACCGATCGTTCGGCGCTGACCCAGGGCCGGGATTTTGGCGTGTTGTCGGTCCGGAGCTGGCGGCTGGCGGATCTGGGGTCCAAGCATGCGCTGCTGCTGGCCGGATTGGGTTGGGGCAACATGCCCAAGTGGGTGGTGTCGGAGGACATCAAGCGCGGACGGCTGGTGCGGCTTGCGATCGAAGGCGATGGCGAGCTGGTCTATCGCTTCCATTCGCTCTATCGCAGTGAGGCGCCGCCCGGACCCGCCGCCTATTGGCTGATGGAACGACTGTCGCAGTCGTGACTTACCGTTGATCGGGCGTGTAAGATGCCGCTGCCCCTTTCCAACGGAGATCCCATGGCCAAAGCGAAGAAAAAATCCAAAACCAAAAAGTCCAAGGCAAAAAAGTCAAAAACAAAGCCGGGCAAGAAAAAAGCAAAGAAGGCCGTAAAGCGCGCCGCCGCCAAGGCACCGGCAAAGGCGCAGAAGTCGAAGAAGCCGGCCGCAAAAGCCAAAAAGCCGGCCAAAAAATCCTCGCCGAAAAAAAAGAAACAGATTATCGGCGAAGGCGATTACGCCGCCAGCCGCAAATTCGACAAGGATCAGACCGGCTTCGTGGCGCGCAACAAGGCCAAAATTCCCGCCATGGGCAAGGCAGCGGAAGCGGCACTGGACGGACCGGAAGGCGCCAGCCTCTTGGCCGCAGAGCAAGAGGGAATGAACCGCTCCACCATTGACTGAGAAAATTGGAACCGCTGCAAGGGCAATGGCCGCGGCGTTTAATTCTACTTCTTGCCCGCCGGTATGAAGTCTAACGCAGCGCCATTGGTGCAGTAGCGCAGGCCGGTAGGCTGCGGCCCATCCTCAAAGATATGGCCGAGATGGCCATGGCATTGGGCGCAATGAAATTCGGTGCGGGTCATGCCATGGCTGGTGTCGGTGGTGGTTTCCACTGCGCCGGGAAGGGCTTCGTAGAAGCTGGGCCAGCCTGAGCCGCTTTCATATTTGGTGTCCGAGGCGAAAAGCTGGGCACCGCAGCCGGCGCACATGAAATCGCCGGCGCGTTTCTCATGATTGAGCGGGCTGGAACCGGGGCGTTCCGTACCATGTTCCTTCAGGATATGCTCTTGCTCACGGGTGAGTTTGCGGGTGTCGCTCATGGGGATTTCCTTTCAAAGCCTAATTCGTTGCCGCGCCGGATAAGTTACGGCGCTTCGTGCAGCGTCATTTTCAGCATTTCGTTCAAGGTGCCGGTATTGCCGAAGGCGAAATTTGCGTCGTAAGCGATATCGTCGATTTTCCAGCCGCCGCTGTTTATCAGCGTCAGTGTGTCCACCCAGGTCACGGGCTTTTGGCCCAAATCTTGATGTGTCATCGTAACGCCGCAATGGGAAATCTTGTCGTCGCCGCGGCAGACGCCGACCTTGAAGGCGGTGGGGCCTTCAAACAGGGAAGAAAAAATATCGCCTTCGATCAGCGGCGGCGAATCCTTGTTTTTGGCGTTGAAGCGCGCCTCGGCGCCGGCGGCATCGGCAAGCAGCTTGTTCAGGCCGGGCGTCAGCAATGGCTGCAGGCGCGCCCGCACAGCCGCACCCGGAATGCCGCCGCCGGAACTGGCGCGCGCCGTGGCAAGATAAAATGCGTTGGCCGCCGCCGTCATGGCGTCGTCGCCCCGGGCCGGTACGGTACCGATCCATAGAGGAGCCGGAACGGTCAGTAGAGCAAAGGCCAGCGCCGCCGCTTTTTTCATGCCCTCCCCTTCAGAGCGTCGCGGATTTCACGCAGCAGCAGAACATCTTCCGGCGGCGGCGGCGGCGGCGCCACCTCTGTGGGTTTGGGCGCGACCAGCTTGTTCAACTGGCGCAGCAGCAAAAACAGCACAAAGGCCACGATCAGAAAATTGATGATCGCGTTGACGAACAAGCCATAATTGATTGTTACATCCTTGGCGGCCTTGGCGGCGGCCAGCGTGTCCACGGCGCGGTCGCCCTTGAGCACCACGAAAAAGTTGGAAAAATCAACGCCGCCCAGCGCCAACCCGATCGGCGGCATGACAATGTCATTGACCAGCGAGGTGACGATGCCGGTGAAAGACGCGCCGATGATGACGCCGACCGCGAGGTCGACAACATTGCCCCGCACGGCGAACTTCTTGAACTCCTCGAACATTTTTTGGCCTGCTGTGTTGAAATGCCGGCCAAAGCTAATCTGCGCGGGGAACGGCAACAAGCGCGGCGTCAGGCCGTTCGCGCGTTGGCGACCAGCGTCTGCGGCACCACCAGCTGGAAGGTGACGCCGAGCGTGTCGGACTGTACGGCCAGGGTTGCGCCGATTTCCGAGGACAATGCCCGGATGATCTGAAAGCCGAGGCCACCGCCGGTTTTGAGGTCAAATCCTTCCGGCAGGCCGACGCCGTCATCGCTGATAACGACCAAAAGAGTGCCGTCGGCTTTTGATTCACAACCCACCGTCATTCTGACCGGCACCCCCGCAGGGTGGGCGTATTTCATCGCGTTGGTGAGTATTTCGCAGATGATCAGTGTCAGCGGCTGAACATGCCGGGTCAGAACCAGGCAATCGGCGCCGCTATAATCGATGTGAATCGGCTGCTGTTCGGATGAAAAGGCCGTGATGAGATTGGCGCAGACTTCGCGCAGATGCTCATTCAGGGCAATGGTGCCTTCGGCGGGAATAGCGGCCAGCAGGCGGTGCAATTGGCCGATGGTGGCGATGCGCGCGGCAATGCCATCGAGCAGCATGCGGATTTCGGCGTTGCTGTAGGTCTGGGAATTTTTCCCGATGGCGCGCGCCTGCATCCGCACCAGCCCTCCGAGCAGGGCCAGGCTGTTGGCGGCGCGGTGATGGGCCTCCGCGACAAGATCCTTGCTCAAGTCGGAAGGGTCCTTTTCCGTTTCGTGGTTGGAAGGTGAATTTTGCGATTCCATGGTGCCATCTCCTGCACCCCCGTGGCATCAGAATGGCAAGATTCCGGATGTCGCGCAATAGAAATTATTCTTTATTTTCAACATTTTAAATGAGTATTTGCCGATCTTTGAGCGGTCCCCGCCGTAGGCGCAGGGAACTATTGATGCGTGTTTCCCGTTCTTTTAAGGCTAGACATATTTGTCGCAAATGACGCTGAATGAGTAAGTGATGTATTTTGTGCCATTTCGTAAAATAGGGGAGGCCGCCCATGAACGACCTGACGCGGGGCGAGCGTTTACAGATCATGTTGACGCCGCAAGAGCTTGAAGCGCTGGACAGCTGGCGTTTTCAGCGCCGTATGCCCAGCCGGGCGGCCGCCGTGCGCGAGCTTTTAAAGCGCGGCCTGGCCGCAGAGGGTTTCGATTCGGCCGAAGGCGGCAGAAAATCGCGGGATTTCGGCGTCACCGGCGCTTCCAGCGCCCAGCACAAAAGCACCGAAGTCGCTTCCGGGGAATAAAAACCCTATGCGCGCCGAGTTTTGCGGCGGTGAGGCGCGGTTCGCCGAAGGCGAACGAAATGGTCCGCCGCTAGCGGCAGCGTAGCGCGGCGACCATTTCGAGCGGCGAACGCCCGAAGCGAAGCGAGGGGTGCCACAGGTTTTCGGACTTGATTTTCTTCCATTATTCCTCTTAAACGCGCCCTCTTTCGGGCCGACCGGCTGGGCATGCCGAGGCGACCCATGAAAGCCATGAGCCCCTTTGGGCTCCAGAGGAGAGCGAAATGCCCAAGATGAAGACCAAATCGGGCGCTAAAAAGCGCTTCAAATTCACCGCCAATGGGAAGATCAAGACCCACCAGGTCGGCAAGCGCCACCGGTTGATCAACAACTCCCCTGCCCGCACCCGCGACCTGCGCGGCACCGCGGTTCTTTCCGAATCCGAAACCCAGCGCGTCAAGCGCTGGATGCCTTACGGCTAAGGGAGAACAGCCATGTCACGCAGCCCCCGTTCCGTACCCAGTCACGCCCGCCGGGCCAAGGTCCTGAAAGCCGCCAAGGGTTTTCGCGGCCGCCGCAAGAACAACATCACCACGGCCAATGCCGCGGTCGACAAGTCGCTGCAGCACAATTACATCGGCCGCAAGGAGCGCAAGCGCAATTTCCGCGCTTTGTGGATCCAGCGCATCAACGCCGCCGTGCGTGAGCATGGCCTGACCTACAGCCGATTTATCAGCGGGCTCGCCGGCGCCGGGATCGAGATCGACCGCAAGGTGCTCTCGGACCTCGCCATTCACGAGCCTGTTGCGTTCAAGGCTCTGGTGGATCAGGCGTCTAAAGCTTAATCACAAACGCCATTGGAGCGAATCGGGGGCGTCAAAACCCCCGCAATTGCTTTTTGGGGTTTTGATTGGGCGATATCTCCTCACTGCAATCGGATATTCTGGCGCAAGTTGCCAGCGCCGGCGATGAAGCCGCGCTGGAAGCGGTTCGCGTTGCCGCGCTGGGCAAAAAAGGCTCGGTCAGCGAATTGATGAAAACTCTGGGAGGGATGAGCCCGGAGGAGCGCAAGACGCAAGGGCCTCTGCTGAACGGCCTTCGCGATGCGGTGACCGAGGCGATCGGCGCACGCAAGATCGCGCTGGGAGATGTCGCGCTGAATGCCCGGCTGGCATCCGAAAAGATTGACGTCACCCTGCCGCCGCCCCCCGCGCCGGAAGGCAGCGTCCATCCCATTTCCCAGGTGCTGGAAGAGATCACTGCCATCTTTGCCGATCTGGGCTTTGCCGTGGCGGAAGGGCCGGACATCGAGTTCGACGATTACAATTTCACCAAGCTGAACATTCCGCCCGATCACCCCGCCCGCCAGATGCAGGACACGTTCTATGTCGCGGCGCAGGCGGATGGCACTTCTCATGTGCTGCGCACCCACACCTCGCCGGTGCAGGTGCGGACCATGCTGAACCAGAAGCCGCCGATCCGCGTCATTTCGCCGGGCCGCACCTATCGGGTGGATTCCGACGCCACCCATTCGCCCATGTTCCATCAGGTTGAAGCGCTGGTGGTGGATGAAGGCATTCATCTTGGCCATCTGAAATGGACGGTGGAGGAATTCTGCAAGGCGTTTTTCGAGATCGATAAGATCGAGCTTCGAGCCCGGCCTAGTTTCTTTCCCTTCACCGAGCCCTCGCTGGAATGGGACATGCGCTGCGACAGAAGCGTGCCCGGCCAGATTAAATTCGGCCAGGGCGCTGACTGGCTGGAATTGGGCGGCAGCGGCATGGTGCACCCGCGCGTGCTGGCCAATTGCGGCATTGATCCGGCGCGCTATCAGGGCTTTGCCTTCGGCTTCGGGCTGGACCGCATGGCGATGCTGAAATACGCGATCCCCGATATTCGCAGCTTTTTTGAATCCGATTTGCGCTGGCTGAAGCATTATGGCTTTGCCGCCCTGGACATCCCGACCCTGGACGGGGGTTTGTCCCGATGAATGAGGAGCGACCGCGCGAATACGTGGGCGAAATGGTCCAGTGGACCATTTCGAGCGACGAATGCCGCGAGCCTAAGGCGAGCGGCCAAGACGGTGCGTGGAGGGTGCAGACGTGAAGTTCACCCTTTCCTGGCTGAAAGACCATCTGGAAACGGCTGCCACCGCCGATCAGATCGCCGACAAGCTCACTTCCATCGGGCTGGAAGTGGAAAGCATCAGCGATGCCGGGGCGGCGCTGAAGGATTTCATTGTTGGCGAGATCATCACCGCCGAAAAACATCCCAATGCCGACAAGCTGCGGCTTTGCACCGTCAATGCCGGTGACGGCAGTCCGCTCCAGATCGTCTGCGGCGCGCCCAATGCCCGGGCCGGAATCAAGGTGGTGCTGGCGCGGCCGGGCACGATAATCCCGGCATCCGGTGAGGCGCTGAAGGTTGGCAGCATTCGTGGCCAGGAATCCTTCGGCATGATGTGTTCGGCCCGCGAACTCAAGCTGGGCGAGGAGCATGACGGCATCATCGAGCTCGCACCGGATGCCGCCGTTGGCGGCGCGGCCGCCGATGCTCTGGCGGCGAGTGGTCTGCTTTCCACCGATCCGGTGATTGAGGTCGCCATCACCCCCAATCGCGGCGACGCGGCATCGGTGTGGGGCATTGCCCGCGATCTGGCCGCCGCCGGGCTGGGGCAGCTCAAGACCGAAAAGATTCAGCCGGTGGCAGGCAAATTCCCCTCGCCCAAAAAAATCACCCTGGATTTTGCGGCGGAGAATAAGGACGCCTGCCCGATTTTCGCCGGGCGGCTGATCCGCGGCGTCAAGAACGGCCCCGCGCCCAAACGGGTGCAGGAGCGTTTCAAGGCGGTAGGGATGAAATCCATCTCGGCGCTGGTGGATGCCACCAACCTCATCGCCCAGGACCGCGGCCGGCCGCTGCATGTGTTCGACGCCGACAAGCTGTCGGGCAATCTGCATGCCCGCATGGCCAACGACCATGAGCAGCTCCTGGCGCTGGACGGCAAGACCTATGTGCTGGACGGGGACACGGTGGTGATCGCCGATGACAGTTTCGCGCGCGGCATCGCCGGCATCATGGGCGGCGAAGATACCGGCTGCTCGGCGGAGACAAAAAACGTCTTTATCGAATCCGCCTGGTTCGATCCGGTGCGGGTGGCGCGCGCGGGCCGCAAACTGGGCATTATTTCCGATGCGCGCTATCGCTTCGAGCGCGGGGTTGATCCCGAATTCGTGCTGCCGGGTTTGGAGCTTTGCACCCAACTGTTTTTGGAATGGTGCGGTGGCGAGGCATCGGATGTGGTGATTGCGGGCGCCCTGCCCGCAGCCCACAAGCCTATTGAGTTCGATCCCGGCCTGGTCGAAACGCTGGGCGGCATCCAAGTGCCGCGCGAAGAGATTATCGCCATTCTGCAAAATCTGGGTTTTGTGGTGGCGGAGCATGCGTTCCTGCACGTCACCCCGCCCAGTTGGCGGCGCGACATAGACGGCCCCGCCGATCTGGTGGAAGAAGTGGTGCGGATTCACGGGTTGGCGGAAGTGCCGTCGGTGGCGCTGCCGCGGCCATCCGCCGTGGCCAAGCCGGTTTTGACATCGGCACAGCGCCGCGCCCGTACGGTGCGCCGCCAGCTTGCGGCGCGCGGGTTCAACGAATGTGTGAGCTTTTCCTTCATCGCCCGCAGCCACGCGAAATTGTTCGGCGGCGGCGATGACGCCCGCCAGCTTTCCAATCCCATCGCCTCGGACCTGGACGCCATGCGGCCGTCGCTGCTGCCGTCTTTGCTTGGGGCTGCGGCGCGCAATGCGGCGCGCGGCTTTGCCGACCTCAATCTGTTCGAGATCGGAGCCGTGTTTCAAAGCGGCATGCCCGGCGCCCAGACCAACAATGCGGCGGGGCTGATCACCGGCGCGGGGGCGCGGGACTGGAGCAAATCCGGCCACCCCGCCGATATTTTCGACGCCAAGAGCGCCATGCTGGCGGCGCTGGAAGCCGCGATGGGGAGTGCCATGACCGCGCCGGTCACGGCCAATGCGCCGTCCTGGTTTCACCCCGGCCGCAGCGGCGCTATCGCGCTGGGGCCAAAGGTGATTGCCCATTTCGGCGAGCTGCATCCCAAGATTTTGGCCGCCTTCGACATCAAGGTGCCGGCATCGGCGTTCGAAATCATCCTGGACGCCGTGCCGGAGCCCAAGGCAAAGAGCAAAGCGCAATTCTCGCCCTCGCCCTTTCAGGCGATTGAACGCGATTTCGCCTTTGTGGTGGATCGTGCCGTGGCGGCGGGCGATCTTATTCGCGCGGTCAAGAATGCCGAACGGGTGCTGATCGACAGTGTGACGCTGTTCGATGTCTATGAAGGCAAGGGCGTGCCCGAGGGCAAAAAGTCCGTCGCCATCGCGGTCAGGCTGCAGCCGAAAGACAAGACGCTCACCGATCCCGAGATCGAAGCCGTGGCGCAGAAGATCGTGGCCGCCGCGCTGAAGCTCGGCGCCAGCCTGCGCAGTTGAGCGACCGGAAAGACAATCTGTTCGATGCCCGCAGCGGCCTGATTTTCGTCATTGCCTTCGGCATTGTCAGCCTGTTCGCCGACATGGCCTATGAAGGCATGCGGGCCATTTCCGGTCCTTTCCTCGCCACGCTGGGCGCCAGCGGTTTTGCCGTCGGCGTGATCGGCGGCGTCAGCGGGCTTGCCGGTTACGGGCTACGGCTTGTTTCCGGCCGCGCCGCCGATTCCACCCACCTCTACTGGCCGATGACGCTTGGCGGTTATGTGATTCAAATGGCGGCGGTGCCAGCCCTGGCGCTGGCGGGAAACTGGCAGATCGCGGCCCTGCTGATTGTGCTGGAGCGGGCGGGCAAGGCGATCCGCAATCCGCCGCGCGATGTGATGCTGAGCCGCGCCGGCGAACATATCGGCCAGGGCTGGGCTTTCGGCCTGCATGAGGCGATGGATCAGACCGGCGCGATGCTGGGGCCGCTGGTAATGGCGCTGGTGCTGGCGCTGCGCCATGATTATCGGCAAGCCTTCGCCTGGCTGGCGGTGCCCGCCGCGATCACCCTGGTGCTGGTGTGGGGCGTGCGCTTTGCCTATCCCGGCGCCGGACATATCGCCGGCGGCGAAAGCCGGCAAAGCGCCACGACATCCCGCGCTTTTATCGCCTATGCGATTGCCGTGGCGCTGGTAGCGTTCGGCTTTGCCGATTATTCGCTGATCGCCTTTCATTTCGCGCGCAGCGGCGCGGTTTCGGCCGATTGGATTCCCATTTTCTATGCCGTGGCGATGGGCACGGCGGGCGCGGCCTCGCTGGTGTTCGGGCGCTGGTATGACCGGCGCGGGTTGGTGGTGCTGCTGCCCGCGACCATTGTCGGCGTCTTTGTCGCGCCGCTGGCGTTTTTCGGCGGCTTCTGGACCGCTTTGCTGGGCACGGCGCTGTGGGGTGTGGCGCTGGGGGTGCAGGAATCGGTGATGTCGGCTGCCATCGCCGACATGGTGCCGGTGGCCGGGCGGGCGCGGGCCTATGGGCTTTTCACCGCGATTTTCGGCGTTGCCTGGTTCGCCGGTTCCAGCGTGCTGGGCTATCTGTACGACATATCGCTATTCGCGCTGGCGGCACTTTCGGTTGGGGTCACCCTGGCCGCGCTTATTCCCCTGACACTGGCGATTCGAGTGCGCCGAGAAGAAGTCTAGGCGCGGTTCCGAGTTCGCGCGCCAGCTTTTCAAATTCGGCGCGGGCGCGGGGATTGGAACGCTGGTGGCGTTCGGCATAGATAAATTCATTCTTGAGCGAATGCTCCAGGCCGGTGAATTCCGTCACCCGCACTTTGAAGCCATGCGCCTCCAGGAACAGGCCGCGCAGAACATTGGTCAGGTGAGAGCCCAGCGCCCGGCGGTGAATGGGATGGCGCCAGAGCTGGTCGATATTGTTTTTCGTCCCGTCCAGGCTCATTGCCAGTTCCGCCTGGCAGCAGGGTACCAGCGCGACATATTTTGCGCCATGCTTCAGGGCGAACAGGATGGCTTCGTCGGTGGCGGTGTCACAGGCATGCAACGCCGTGACGATATCGACCGGCCCGGCCTGCGCCTCCACGATCTTGCCATGGGCGAATTCCATGCGCTCGAACCGGCTCTCCTTCGCGATTTTCTTTGCCGTGGCGATCAGCTCGGCGCGGGCTTCCACGGCGATCACCTTGCCCCGTCCGGCGGGAGCGAAATAAAGATCATAGAGGATAAAGCCCAGATAGGATTTGCCGGCGCCCAGATCGGCCAGCACGGGCTGGGTTTTGTCTTTTAAACTTGCGTCAATCGCCGGTTTTATCAGCTGCGCCAGATGCTGCACCTGTTTGAGCTTGCGCCGCGAATCCGCGTTCAGCCCGCCATTATGGGTGAGGATATGAAGCGCCTTGAGCAGCGCCAGCGATTGGCCGGGCCACAGATCCTTCAGCATCTCTTTTTCGTTGGCCGCGCGCTCCGTCATTTGAAAGAGTCCAGCGCATGGGTGACGCCGTAATAATAGTTATAGGCGCGGACCGCCCAATAATTCATTTCGGCCCAGCTTTCGGGCGGCGTCAGGTCATCCCAGTCCGGGGACAGATTTTTTTCGATCTGGCCCGCCATGTAGATTCGCCGGCGGCCCTGCCAGTAATGCAGGAAAGTCCCCTTCACTTCCGCGATGGCGATATTGTTCAAACGCAAAACCTCACTGAGGGCGAATTGTTCGATGGCGGGGAATTTTTTCGCCCGCCCGATCAGTGCGTCAATCATCGCCAGCGTGTCATCAAGTACCGGGGCATGTTCGGGCCGCATGCCAATCAGCCCGCTATTATACATAACGCTGGCCGCCGCATCGTAGCGATAGTCCCGCAAATGCGGCAGGCGGCAGCGAAAGCCCGACAAGGGCGGAAAAGGGTTTTTCTTTTCAAAGCTGTTCAACACCACGGCGTCTGCCATCTTCGCCGTCACCTCGGCATGAAAGCCGGGCCGCACGATGGAGTCTGAATCCAGCAAGCACACCGGCCCGGCAAAGCGGGCCAGCGCATCGCGCACCACTTCCGGCTTGATGCGGTGATGGTAAAGCCCGCCGCCGGACCAGAGGGCAATCTGCGCCGCAATCCCCACTGCCGTCACCGGCCAGCGGCGATAGAGATCCGGGGCGTCGCTATAGACCGCGATTTGGGCGTCTGCCTCGCCAAGTTCCGCCTTGAGCGAAATCAGGCTGTATTTCAGCTCCTGCCGGTATTTCGCATGGCCGCCATAGTCCAGGTAAAGGTAGGTCAGCATGGCGTCTTATAGCCTGTCCGGCTTCAGCGAAAACGCCTGTTTACCGGGGAATAGGGGCCTGCTAGACCCCCGGCCCAATGCCCGAGCTATCCCAAATCCGCAATTTTTCCATCGTCGCCCATATCGACCATGGCAAATCCACCCTGGCCGACCGGCTGATTCAACTGACCGGCACCGTCTCCAGCCGCGATATGAAAGACCAGATTCTCGATTCCATGGATATCGAGCGGGAACGCGGCATCACCATCAAGGCCCAGACCGTGCGCCTCGACTACAAGGCCAAGGACGGCAAGGATTATGTCCTCAATCTGATGGACACGCCCGGCCATGTCGATTTCGGCTACGAAGTGTCGCGCTGCCTGGCCGCGTGCGAAGGCGCGCTGCTGGTGGTGGATGCCAGCCAGGGCGTCGAGGCCCAGACCCTGGCCAATGTCTATCAGGCGATTGATGCCGGGCTGGAGATCGTGCCCATCCTCAACAAGATCGACCTGCCCGCCGCCGAACCCGAGCGGGTGAAACAACAGATCGAGGATGTGATCGGCATTGACGCCAGCGAGGCGGTGCCGATCAGCGCCAAGACCGGCCTGAATATCGACCAGGTGCTGGAAGCCATCGTCACCCGCCTGCCGCCGCCCAAGGGCGTGCTGGATGCGCCGCTGAAGGCGCTGCTGATCGATTCCTTTTACGACGCCTATCTGGGCGTGGTGGTGCTGGTGCGCATCATTGATGGGGAATTAAAGAAGGGCCAGAAGATCCGCATGATGGCCGCCGATGCGGTTTATCAGGTGGAACAGATCGGCGTCTTTACGCCCAAGCGCGTCGGGGTGGAAAAGCTGGGCCCCGGCGAAGTGGGTTTCATCACCGCCCAGATCAAGCAGGTTGCCGACACCAAGGTCGGCGACACCATCACCGATGAGCGCAGGGGCACGCCCACCCCCCTGCCCGGCTTCAAGCCGGCGCAGCAGGTGGTGTTTTGCGGCTTGTTTCCGGTGGATGCGGCCCAGTTCGAGGATTTGCGCGAGGCGCTGGGCAAGCTGCATCTGAACGACGCCAGCTTTACCTATGAGACAGAATCCTCGGCCGCGCTGGGCTTTGGCTTCCGCTGCGGCTTTCTGGGGTTGCTGCATCTGGAAATCGTGCGCGAACGAGTGGAGCGGGAATTCAATCTCGACCTCATCACCACCGCGCCCTCGGTAATCTATCATATCTATATGAATGACGGCTCGATGAAGGAGCTGCACAATCCCGCCGACATGCCCGATGTCACCTATATCGACCATATCGAGGAACCCTGGATCAAGGCGACCATCTTGGTGCCGGACGAATATCTCGGCAGCGTTCTGAAATTGTGCGAGGACCGGCGGGGACGCCAGGTCGAACTCACCTATGCCGGCAACCGCGCCATGGTGATCTATCTGCTGCCGCTGAACGAAGTGGTGTTCGATTTCTATGACCGGCTGAAAAGCGTGTCGCGCGGCTATGCCAGCTTCGATTACCACATCGAGAAATACGAAGAAGGCGATCTGGTGAAAATGTCGATCCTGGTCAATGACGAGCCGGTGGATGCGCTGTCCATGATCGTCAACCGCCAGCGGGCCGAAGGCCGCGGCCGCGCCATGTGCGAAAAGCTGAAGGACCTGATCCCGCGCCACATGTTCAAGATTCCGATCCAGGCGGCGATTGGCGGCAAGGTGATCGCGCGTGAGACCCTGTCGGCGCTGCGCAAGGATGTGACGGCCAAATGCTATGGCGGTGACATCAGCCGCAAGCGCAAGCTGCTGGACAAGCAGAAAGAGGGCAAGAAGAAGATGCGCCAATTCGGCAAGGTGGATATTCCCCAGGAAGCCTTTATCGCCGCATTAAAAATGGATGATAATTGAACGCTCAAA
>Ga0302320_10004693_pt1 | contig 30931 bp, 27 predicted proteins | sample Bog_T0_3_FD_202130 | JGI IMG/M metagenome (GOLD analysis project Ga0302320, IMG submission 202130) | Peat permafrost microbial communities from Stordalen Mire near Abisko, Sweden - Bog_T0_3 | ecosystem: Environmental > Terrestrial > Soil > Wetlands > Peat | place: Sweden: Abisko, Stordalen Mire... | reverse complement strand
TCTCAATACCTCTCATTTATTTGTCGCAAGGCCTTGATTCACAGGCATTTATGTCGAATTCCCTAACACCCTCTATGTGCATTATTTCGGCTCGGAGAAGGGAGCGGAATTGACGCTCTTGGAACGCAGCGGGAACGACTTTGACCAATGCGCCCTCCTTTCCGCGCTGCTGCAAGCGGCCGGTTATTCACCCGTTTATCAATTTGGTTTGGTGAAAATGCCCTATGACAACCCCGCCAACAACCAAGACCTGCACCATTGGCTGGCGTTGAATCTGGTAAATACCAACTGGACCAATACGTGTAACTTTTTGAGTTCCTTTTTTGGCCAGCGGGGCTATGCCCTTGGGTCAGCCTTACCTGGCGACACTAACGACTTCGTATTTCAGCGCATCTGGGTGACATTAAGTCTGGGTGGAACCAATTACTATCTTGATCCCTCATTCAAAGTAAGCGAGCCGATCAACGGCATTAACCTGCCTTCCGCGATGGGCCTGAACACGAACACGCTATGGACCAACGCCGGAGGAACCGATACCGCCAATTACGTCAGTAACTTAAATGAGGGGGCTTTGCGAGGCGCGTTGCAGAATTGCAGCAGCAACCTCCTCACTTATATCTCAAACAATATTCCCGATGCCACGGTTCAGGAGGTCATCGGCGGGCAGCAAGTTGTTTCTTCGAGCGGCTTGCCATTGAGCAACTCGCTCGCTTTTTCCCTTTATACGAACGGCAATTACCCATTCCTGAACTGGACAAACCAGCCGACCAATTTCATGGGAACATTTTCCATCAGCCTGGGCGGAACGAACCAGACATGGTGGACTCCGCGATTGCAGGGCCAGCGGGTCTCGCTGACGTTCAGCAACAACGGGCTGGCGCAACTCTGGCTGGACGATTCCCCGGTTTGGCAAACCACGAATACCGGGACATCCAACACGATCCCCGTCGTCTTGAGCGCCACCCACCCATACGGAGGCTGGAACAACAACCAAAGCAGCCCGCCGAACGTCCCAGTGGATACCGGCGGCTTTGACCAGAGCAAGACCAATAATTACCAGCGCACCAATTCAAGCTACGCCATCATGTATGCGTTCGAGGCGAACCCGGCATGGCTGACCGAACGGCAACAAAAGCTGGACGCCTATCTGGCGGCTGGTTACACGAACGGATCACGCCAAGTGACCACTGAGACGCTCAATGTGATGGGGCTCGGATGGATGGTGCAGACGGAGTTGGCCCAGGAATTGCTCTCGCAGGAGTGGGGACAATTGCCGCAAAATCATCATCGTTTCGGGCGCATGGCGCAAGAGGCGGGGCGCGGGTACTACGTGGATGTTTATATGCAACTGGACGGAACATTCCCCAGCACCGGCTACAATGCGCCCGATATCCAGAATATGGATCAGGTTTTTGACTTGAGCAGTTACATCTGGAGCGCGATGGAGCACGGCATCATTGAGCAATTGCAGAACAGCAATCTGGTGGCGGCATCCACAGTCAAGATGATTGAAATTGCCGGCACGAACTCGCAGGCCGTCTATTTGGCCAACAGCAGCAATTGGAACACGGTGCGGAACAGCTTGATTCATTACGGTTCCACCACCAACACGTTGAACACCCTTATCAGCGCAGGCTACACCCTCCTTCTCCCGCAGAACGGCTCTAACCATGTCGCAGGATCAGGCACTTGGGCCGGGGACGGATATGTGGAATTGGGGCTGACGGCTAATGGCCGGGCAATGGGGATGATTATTGGCGGCGGCTATAATGGAGGTTATGTCAGCGACCCCACTGCCACTCCCGACCCAACCGTCATCACGTCCTCTGACGACAACCAACCGACGTATTACAACCCGCAACCCGCCACCTTGCCGTTATCAGGCCAAACGGGGGCTGACCCGGTCAACCTGGTGGACGGGAGCTTCGAGATCACGTCCAGCGACCTGACTTTGGGACAGCAGGAACCGCGCGGACTGAACCTCACACGCTATTATTCGTCCGACCGCCGTAATGCCAATCCTGCCGGAATGGCCCCAGGATGGTTGCACAGTTATTATTGCAACGTGCTGCCCACGAGCGCCCCGCAACTCGGCTTGGGCCAGGGCACCGCGCAACAAATGGCCCCGATGATTGTCGCCACTTGCGCCGCCTTGAACCTCTACAACAACACCAACGCGGACCCCAAGAACTGGGCCGTTACCGCGCTCATCGCCAAATGGGGGATTGACCAACTTATCAACAACGCTGTTTCCGTGAACTTGGGGAAGGACACGCTCCAATTCCTAAAACAGGCGAATGGCTCTTACACGCCGCCGGCCAATTGCACCCTGTCGCTCATCCCAACAAATAACGCTTATTGGCTCCAGGAACGGCACGGACGCACTTTCAAATTCGGAACGAATAACTTGCTCACAAACATTGTTGATCAATACGGGCAAAGGATGACACTCGCCTATAATTCCAACCACTTTGTCACCAATGTCACGGACTCGAAGGGCCGGACCTTGAAGTTCAGCTACACCGGCTCGAATCTCACCTCGGTTACCGACGGGACCCGCACCGTCTATTATGGATATACCGGCGGCAATCTGACCGCATACACGGACGCCCAGGGCAGCACGAACGGTTACACATACGACACGAACAGCGACATTCTGGCGACATTTGATGCCTTGGGGCGCCTTGTCGTCACGAACACTTACGATGGCTTCGGACACGTCACGAACCAGCTAACCCAGGGATTGACGACCAAGCAGTGGCAGATTTTCCCATCAGGCTATTACACCGTGGAAATTGACCCAGCAGGAGGCCAGCGTGTCTACACCTACGATGATCAATCAAGGCTCACCGCTGTTCAGGACGCCTTGGGAAATGTGACGCGATACTTTTATGATGGTCAGGATCATCTCACGAACACGGTTTCCCCGCTTAACGAGACCACTCAGTTCATCTACGATGGCAACAATAATTTGATCCAGACCATTGATCCCCTTGGATTCACCAACATTTTCAATTACGACGCGAACAACAATCTTGTCGAGACGATTGACCCGCTGGGACACAGCAATACCTTTGGCTACAATTCCCAATTCAGCCTGACCGGATTCACCAACGGCAATGGCGACTGGACGGTTTCAACTTTCAACACGAATGGAACGCTCCACACCCGCCAGGATTCGGGAGGGACAACCACCTACGGCTATGACAGCTATGGCCAGGTGAACAGCATTCAGTACCCCGGAAGTCTGGGTACGGAAGGCTTTTTGAACAACGCTGCCGGCGACGTTCTTAGCCACACCAACGCCCGAACTTTCGTCACATCGTTTCAGTATAACCAGCGCCGACAACTTACCAACATCATTGCCCCAACAAATCTCACTGCCAGCATGAGTTACGATGCCGTGGGAAATCTCCAATCCGCCACCGATGCGCGGACCAATTCCACAGCCTACTCGTGGAGCGTGACGCGCCATCAGACCGGGATGACTTTTCCCCCCACGCCGCAAGGAACGCCGGTTGTCACCAATTTCTATGATGGGCGCGACTCGTTGATGCAGACGCTCAATCCGCTCCAGCAGCCAACTTATTTCAGCAACAACCCCGCACAGCAATTGATCGCTGTGGCGGATGCGCTCCTGCGCACCAACAGCCTCTATTATGACCCGGACGGCCGCCTGACCAATTCAACCGATGCCGCATCGGAAACCACGTCGTTAGCCTATGATGCCAGGGGCGAAACGGTCGCAGTGACCGACCCGGCAGCCCATGTTGTTGGGAAGACTTATGACGCTGCTGGCAATTTGCTCTTCTTGACCAACCGGAACGGCAAAGTCTGGCAATTTCTGTATGACACAGCCAACCGTCTGACGAACACAATTTCGCCTTTGGGAATCACGACGGGTAAGGTGTTCAACAACCGGGGACTCTTGCAATCGGTGACGGTGGCGGCCACCAACACCGCAACCTATTCCTACGACGCCAAGGCAAGAATGACCAACCGAAACGACACCATCGGCAACGTCGGCTACCAGTTTGACGCCGACGACAATTTGACGGCGGTCACCAATGTAGGGCAAGGCTCCGGCTTGTCCTGGGTCTATGACGCCTATGATCACCCCAGCAGTTTCACAGATGTCAATGGCAATCAAATCCAATACCGCTATGACAACAATGGCAATCTGACCAATTTGATTTATCCCGGAAATCTGAAGGTCAATTACTACTACGACAACCTGAATCGCCTGACGAATGCCGTGGATTGGGCCGGACGGCAAACGACGAACACTTACGATTTGGGGTCCGAACTGACCAGCATTGCGCGGCCCAACGGCACCGTTCGCACTCTGGCGTATGACCCCGCCGGGGAGACGACAAACATCGTGGAGCGATATGCCGCCGGAGCGATGGCGATTGATTATTTCGCGGAAAGTTGGAACAACGCGGCGCGGATGCAATGGGAATTTATCGCGCCCCTGCCGCACGCTTATACGCCGCCTTTGCGAACGATGACCTATGACAACGACAACCGTCTGGCGACCTTCAACGGAAACAGCGTGACGATTGACAGCCAGGGAAACCTGACATATGGTCCCGGCACGAACAACACGTTTCTAACGTACAATTACGACGCTCGCAACCGGCTCACCAGCGCGGGCGGGCTGACATACGGATATGACCCCGCAGGCAACCGAACATCGCTGACTAACGCTTCGACGAATGAAACTTTTGTGGTTGATCCAAAGACATCACAGGTCTTGATGCGCATCAAGCCGGGAGTGACCAACTATTACATTTACGGCGCGGGATTGCAGTACGAGATCGACGTAGCGGGGACGAACACAACCATTCTCTATTATCATTTCGACTCACGCGGAAGCACCGTGGCGCTGACCGACAGCAACGGCAACATAACCGACCGTATGGAATACGGCGCTTACGGGATGGTAACGTATCGTCTTGGAACTAATGACACTCCATTCCTCTACAATGGGCGATTCGGCGTCCAAACCGATCCCAACGGACTTTTATTCATGCGGGCGCGCTACTACAACCCCTATATTTGCCGGTTCCTAAACGCCGACCCCAGCGGCTTTGCCGGGGGGTTGAACTTCTACGCCTTCGCTGACGGAAACCCCATCAGCGAAATGGATCCGTTTGGGTTGTGGACGTGGACGCAAACATTCGGGATAGTCAAAGGTGTTGGGGGGGTGTTTGAATTCGCAGCAGGTGCTTCTCTTGGCATTGCAGCAAGTTGGACTGGCATAGGTGCGATCGCAGGCGGAGCGGTAGCGATTCACGGCTTAGATACGATTTACTCCGGTTTCGGAACTGCCATCAATGGCTCAACCGTAAACTCATTAACGTCAACAGGACTACACGCGGCAGGACTTTCACAGAACACCGCGAATCTAATCGATGCCGGAATTAGCGTTGTTGGCTCTGCGGGCGCAGGCATTTTCAACGGAGCGACCAAAGTAGCGGCCATCGCTCAAACTCCAGAAGCTGCCGGGATGAGCACATGGGATATCTTGACCACGGTAGATCAGGGGTCAAAGGCACTTCCGACGCCCGTTTGGCAGGAACTTGGAGGCGACGCCGCTTCTGCATTGCAAAAGGCGGCACAGATGGGTGACGTTGATGGGACTGTCGGCTTAAACGTGATACGGGCATTGGGATTGGCGGGCACAGGACTTACGCCATTGGCGGATTTTGGCACGGCAGTCGGTGGCGCAACGCTTACTGGCGCAACCGGAGCATTCCAATGGGGAGGCAATCATGATCATGGAAGCAGCACCGGTAAATAACGGTCAGCCCACAAGGCTCACGTTTTCGCTTACGTGGCTGCAAAGGATGCTCAATCCGTTGGAGCGGTTAATCTTTGCAGTCCTCGGAACGTTCGCGCTCGCCTTCGGAGCATGGGCTGTCGTTTCCGCTTCGGGAATCCAACGGCTCTTGATAATCGTTGTCCTGGTGCTGCCTCTCCTGGTGTTCCGAAGGCCGATGGTTTCCTTTTACCGTGGACTCGTCGACCACAAATACGTCAACACAGTCGAAATTAAAAAAGATGCGGTAGCTTTTGGCGTTAACGAGCCTCAAGCGGAAATATCACGCCAGCCGCTCAAGGTATCAAAGGGACTCTGCGGAACCTTTGTTATCAGGCATCCGCGCGGCTACTCATTGGTAATCCCCAATGATATAGTTTCATTTGAAAGACTCAGCCAGCTAATTAAGCATGGGGGCTGAGAAGCGGCCTATCTGCAACGTATATCTACGACAACAATAACAACAATCCGTGCGTCAGAATTGAAAACTATGAAACCTTTGTTGAGTTTAGCTGTCATTGTTAGCTACCTCCTTGCAGGAACACAACGTGGTCTGTCTCAAGTTTGGATTCAAACAAGCGCGCCGGAGACAAATTGGGTTGGCATTGTGTCTTCAGTAGACGGCACCAAATTGGCGGCCATTGTTGAAGACGGCCCGATTTATACTTCTTCTGACTCAGGAGCCACTTGGGGCGTAAGCGACGCACCAGTGGAGTCTTGGACTTCCATCGCCTCTTCAGCGGATGGAAGCCGGCTGGCAGCCGCTGTTTGGAGCGGGCCGATTTATCTCTCCACCAACTACGGATCATCATGGCAGTCTGGCGCGCCCGATGGGGAATGGGAATCAATAGCATGTTCATCAGATGGCAGTGTCCTCGTGGCAGCATCGCTTTCGTATGAATGGGGCGAACTAACGACTGGGCCGCTTTGCATCTCAACTAATGCAGGAACAAGCTGGACAGTGGCCGACTTGCCGGACCAATTATGGAACTCCGTTTCCTGTTCCTGCGATGGAACCAAAATTGTAGCCGCAGCGCCGCAATTCATGTTCACATCGACAAATTTCGGGTTGACGTGGGCCAAAGGCACAATGCCAGACGAGGCATGGACTCATGTTGCTTCCTCTTCGGACGGAAACAAATTGCTGGCAGTCTCAATGGGCCACGACGGATACGAGCAAACTGTCAATATCTTCACTGGCGGGATTTACAGTTCGACAAATTCCGGAGCAACTTGGATGGAAACGAGCTTACCTGAGGGTATTTGGCAATCAGTGGCTTGCTCCACCAACGGAAATGTTTTAGTCGCGGCGGGGGAGGATTTCTCACCCGCTTCGTTCCTTTGGATCACCACCGATTCAGGAGCCACATGGGCGTCAAACAAGCAACCGGATGCGGGCGTGACTCTGGCGTCATCAGGAGATGGATCGCAATTGATGGCGGCATTCGATTACGGTGGGATTTTCGTTTGGCGGTGGCGACCTACACTAACCATCATTTCTTCAAACCAGCAGGTCGTAATCTCCTGGCCGGCTTCGGGGATTGAAACCGTTTTACAACACAGCCCCGATTTGAATACTCCACAGTGGAGCGACGTGTCCATTGCTCCGACGGTCAGCAATGGCACAAATCAGGTAGTCATGCCGTTATGTTTCGGAGGCAATTTCTACCGACTTAAGGTTCCTTGAGAAGAGACGAGAAGGAAAAGCATGGTGCATGACCTTAATTTTCCGAACTCCCCTTTGGCGAGACTGTGCCGTTTGATTCCCCTCGCAGAGACTACGCCTCAAACGGCACAGACTCGCCGAAGCCCCTGAATCAGCCTGGTCGTGAAGTCGCTGGCTTCCAGCTTGCGCCCATGCCGCCCTTCGCAACATGGAACCCACCGCCATCACCACCAGGGGATTGCCCCCTTCGCGCAAGACTGCGAGCTTTCGATTCCCCTTGAAAGACTACGCCTCGAAACTCGCAGACTTGCGCTCCCCCTTTGATGCTCCCTTGCTGAATTTCCAAATCCGCCGCTCCACTCCGCTTTTTGGTCCGTCCGCTCCGCATCCCTTCCCCCTACGCGGCCGGCCAGCCCAAACGCTCCTTTTCGCTCACGGCTTTGGAAATTCACAACGGAGCCAGGGAATCCCAATTACGCGCGTCAGTCATGGTTGATGCCCCCCTTCAACCTGGCATAAACCACGCCAGCCGCGCCGCTCCGCGATAGTGTGAGGCAATTACCCCTCTGCCTGCCTCATTCAGGTTGTTTTCTGCGCCTTTTTTTTCGCCGCCATCACCCCACCGTTTGCTGCTCGCCTGTCCGACACCGAGCCGACTTTGGGAGCGAGATCAAAAACCGCGCCAGCGTCTCCCCCTTGCCCTTTCGCCACTGTCACGGTTTTAGCTTTCGCTGGGCTTTCAATGCGCTCCCGCGCACGGCTTCGCTGTCTCCCAAACAGGTGAAGCGAGCAGCAAATGGCAGGGTGACGGACAGCGGTTTCAGAAAAAAAAAGCTATGAAAAAAACAAATAAGAAAATTGAAGCGTCAGCACCGGCGAGTGTTCGGCCATCGTCGGTTTCAGAAACCACCAATTCAGACCAACTGCATCGGATTGATTTCCGACTCCGTTTCCAGAACCGGGGACTTTCAACAGCGCAAGTAATTGACTTGCTCTATCACGAAACCCCGCGCTTTTGGGAATTGTGCCAGGTTGTCGGCAAGTGGGTTTGGATTCAGTTTCGGGAGAAGCAGCCGCGCAACGTGACGGCGCAGTTGTCGCAGCTTGGCTTCCATTGGAATCGGCAGCGGCAGCTTTGGCAGCACCCTTGCGGCCAGTTTCGCACCGGCACTTGGCTCGACCCCCGCGATAAATATCCCACCTTCTATCCGGCTGATTAGTAGCAAAGGAGCACCCACCATGAAGCGCAACAGACGCCGCTTGCCAGTCCCGCAGCACGAGTTTGGTTTCGCCCCGCAGGCTTTTAATCTGTTCGCAGAAACGATGCTTGACGGCGACCGAATCACCCGTGAACGAGCCGAGGCAGACCGCGCCCGCCGTGCCGTAGAATCCGCGCAAGCGCGTTTGTTCGCTTCTCATAAATCCAAATGAAAACCTCTTATCCATTTCGTCTCCGCGCTGGCGATGTCATCCGCTTTGACGGCCAGCCGTGCCGCGTTGTCCGTGTCACCGATTGTTCCGCCGTTGTCGCCGTGACGAAGCAACCCCGCGAATTCACGACACTTTTTGGTGTCCGTGTCCGCATTCAACCCAAGCCCGGCTTGGTTCGTATTTCTCCGCAATCCGAGGTTCCCATTCTGAACCGCTGAACCCAGAAACACTCACGGGGCTGGACTGGCAGCGTTTCAGCCGCTTTTCTGTCGTTGGGGATTTGCGCCGTCCCCAAACTCCGACGCTGGGCCTCACGCCGGCCCAGACCCGCGCCAGAGGGCAAGCCCTCATGGACTCCAATTCCGCTCGCGCTGGCCTTTACGCTCCGCGCCGCCTTTCCAATTATGGAAAGGATTCGAGTTCAGTTTTTCCAGATTTACAGGATGTCCGTCCCCGCCACGTTAATTCGATTGTGCGACGGCAGCCAATGGCGTCTGAAAGTCCACCGCCACCAACTTTGGCTGCCCACCGCGTTGCGGATTCTTCGTAAGCGGTAAGCGAGATACATGCGACCCCAGCGGGATTTTTTACAGTTCCAGCCCGCGCGTGATGTCGTCGGCCTCGCCCAGCAAGACCTCGTAATCATAATTGCCCGGACCGCAGCACCTTTCCAGGTGGCGCACGAAGCGGAGCGCTTGCGCCTCGGTCTCTCTGGGGCCACGCCGATAGAAGGGTTTGCCATTGTAACCAAAGGTGAACTGTTGAGCACACTGCGCCGCCTGCACCCCTCCAAACACCCGCGCCGCTTTCTTGTAGTCCGGATGCGGTGCCAAGCCGAGGCTCTGGGCATATTGAACGGCCTGCTCCACCAACTTCCGAGCGCAACAGGGTTCGACAGAGACCATGGGGAAGCTTGACTGGTAGTGATTCCGAATGCGACGGCGGTAGTCATCGAGAGCGCAGTCCTCGTAAACGGCCAGTTTTGCCCCGAGACAGAAGACATCCACCAGGAAGACGCCGACTTGGACGCGCTGCCCTGTGGCCTTGAAGCGGGCGATAATCACCCAGCCAATCCCTTGGCCGAAAAGGTCCCTCAGCCAGAGAGCTTCATGAGTTGAGGGAGGCGCTTGCCCACCTGATGCATCGTTCATGGTCCGAGCATATCCGGGAGGCGAGCGGAGGCAATGCTCTGATTTCAAAGTGGGCCAACTGGGCCGTTGGCCGCCTGGGGCCTCCAGCAGCTGGGCAGCACATTCTTGACCTCGTGGTTTTTCATGGAGGGCAAGCGACCCAGGACATCAGTCAAGTATTCCTGTGGATTGATGCCACGGCGACGGCAACTTTGAATGATGGTGTAGATGACCGCGCTGCGCCAACCGGCGTCGGGATGGCCGATGAACAGCCATCGCTTTCGACCCACGACCGAAGGCCTCACATCATTTTCAACCAAATTATTGTCTATCTCATAGCGTCCGTCGCGAAGATACCCGACCACCGCCGTGTATTCGTTGAGAAAATAGTTGACCGCCTTGCCCAGACTGCTCTGGGGCAGGAAGCGTGGGTTGGCCCGCAGTTCCAGGGCGCGACGCTTCATGGCCCGCCACAAGGCCGGCGCTTTTTGCCGGCGCAGCGCTTTGCGTTCCGGGTGGCTCAGGTCCCGCGTCTCATCCTCAATGAGGTAGAGTTGCCGGATTTGCCCGATAAACCAGATGGCCTGGGCGCATGATTCCTCGGCGGCTTTATACCACCGTCTCCGAATGTGAGCCAGGCAACCCAGGCGCTTGAGCACGGTGGGCCGTTGTTTCCGCAGCGAATCGTAGACGGCATAGGCATCGGTTTGAATGGTGCCCTGAAAATCAGTTAAGCGTTTTTCCGGCCCTTCCCGACCCCGGCCCCCGCAGAACTCCAGGAAGACATCGCCCTGGGGGTGGGAGTAAAACCACAAGTAACCGGTGGCCGCTTTGCCTTTGACCTCCGGATCAAGCACCTTGACCGGCGTTTCATCCACTTGCAGGTAGCCGGTGGCCAGCAGTTCCTCCCAAATGCCGTGGTAAATGGCCAGCAAGAGAAAGGCGATTTTCTCCACCCACTGCACCATCTGCTGGCGGGGAATGATGGCCCCGTGACGCTCGCGAAAAATCCGTTCCAGCGTGTAATAGGCGATATGGTCGTCAAAACGGCTCAACAAGAGATACACGGCCAAACCCAGCCCCAGTTTGCTCTGCGGCACCAGCCGGGGCGGCAAGGGGGCGATGGTGATTGCCTCCGGCCCGCAGGGGCAGTCATGGGCATACTTGGGTCGCACCGTTTCTTTGCAGATAAGTTTGGCCGCAATGTATTCGTATTCGGTGGTGGTTTCCTGGCCTATCCGCCGCCCTTGCTGATGGCAGTGGCCGCAAACCTTGTCCTCAGGCTCCAGGACGACCTGCCGGACTTCCAATTGGACCGGGAGGGGATGACGGATCCGGCGACGAGCCTCCCGCTGCAACTTCTCCTGGTCTTTGGGCGGCCGCTCCGGTTCCAGCACCTCCTGGCTCAACGGGGTCGGCCGTTGCGCCTGCTCGCGCAGGTCCCCGGTTAATTGCCGCAGTTGCTCCTCCTGCTCCGGGCTCAACTTGTCGGCCTTGGGGCCAAAGAGTTGGCGTTTGAGTTCGGCGATATAGGCTCGCGCCTCGGCCAGCAACTGCTCCTGCCGTGCCAACTCCTGCTGGCGTTGCACCAACTCTTGATGGGTGGCCGCCAGCAACTGCTCCTTTTGGCTTAACTGCTCATGCAGTTGGCAGGTATATTCCAGGAGTCCGGCCGGAGCGTCGGCAAACTCCCGTTGCAACTCCTCCCGGCTCTTCATGCTTGCAACACCTCCCGAAAGTCGTGCCGCAGCGGATAGAGATAAATGTCTTTGACGGGCGCTTGAATGCGGGTGTGCCGATCCTGCCGGGTGCGCCCGGCCGTCGCCCCCACCGCCAGCCAGTTGGCCGCACGATAAGCCGTGCCGCGAAAACGCTCCCGCTCCACAAAGGTCTCCAGCAGCACGATGCCATGCCCATACTTGGCCTGCCAGTCGCGGGCGAGGCGGCGGCTGACTTGGCCCAATACCCGACTGGCCAAATGAGGCACTTTCACCCAGGGCAGAATGAGAAAACGGGTGTTGTTGACGATCAGGCCCAGGTGGCGTTGCCGCTGAGGCGCCGACCAGCCGATAAACCGGTCCCGGTCCTGGCACTTCCAAGCCGCGGCCCCAAACACCACACAGGCCAAGAGGCGACCCTGGCCGCCCCGCACGACATATTGCAGGTTCTCCCCCACCGCCCCGCCAAAACCCAAATAATGAAACTGGCCCAGCGCCGCCTTCACCCAAAACCGCCCGGCGGCTTGGGAACTCACTTCGCTGACGGTCAACCCCTCTAACTGCGCCAAACCGCACTCGACCGGGTGCTGGTCCCATTCCAAGTTCTCTCTCACCTCGGAACAACACCGCATCCGATTGGTGGGCATCTGGCGGCGGGGCGGCAGGGCAATGAGGCCGCGCTGGTGCAACTTGAGCAGGAGTGTGCGCGCCGCCATGTCCTTCAACTGTCCCGCTCCGTTGCGCCAGTCCCAGTGCGTCGCCAGCGCCTGCGATAAACGCCAACGGCTCCAGCCCGGATTTTGCCCCATCCACTGACGGAGCATCTCCAGGTCCAGTTCCCCCACCGGCCGGCCCTGCACGACGAGACTTTCGCTCACGGACTGGAAACTAAACCGGGGAAAACCGGAGTCCAGTCCAAAATGAAAAAATCTTCAAACCCGGTGCCACGCCCGCCGGGAAGCACTCTCGATTCCGTGAATGAGCAGCGTCAGTTCCTCGGGACGCAGGCACTGGCTCTGGCCCTCACCCACAGGCCGGGCATAAGTTCCAATTTCCAACCGCTTGCTCAAAATCCAAAGCCCCGACCCGTCATGCGTCAAAATTTTAAGCCGGTTGCGCCGTTTATTCAGGAAGACGAACCAATGGCCCGAAGTGGGTTCTTCCCCCAACACGGTCTGCACCCAGGCATACAGACCGTTGAAGCCCTTCCGCATATCCATCGGGGCCAACGCCACAAAAATCCGGGTGGCCGGCGATAGACTCAGCATGGCCGTCGCAAAGCTTCCAGGACCGAGTTAATCCAGGCCGGCGTCGCTGTCGCCGTGAACCGCATCACCGCTCCCGTCGGCAAACTAATCTCCACGGCCCAGTTCTGCGGCTGCGGCCCGGCCGTCACCTTGAGTTCCTGAAAGACAGGAGCAACCGCCACCGGCTGGCGCGGCTGGGCAAAGCGCCGGTCATAAACCCAGTAGTGCAACCGGTGCCGGGATAGGCCGTGCTGGCTGGCAAAGGTGCCCAGGCCAAGACCGCTGGCGCGGTAGCGTTGGATCCAGCCAGAAATCTCTTCGGCCGTGTAAGATCGTTGAGCGGGCGAATCGTTCTTCATTCCCGCCACTCTACCTGAGCCCGGGATCTCCTGCATAGAAGGCAGCCCCCATACCGCTTACGATTCTTCTGCCAATCATTTTCCCAATCGTCCAATGACGGCACGGTGACTTCGGCGTGTTTCGAGTAGGCATAATGGACCGCCTTGGAATTGTGCCCCAACGCCTGCTGGGCGAATCGCTCCGGGTAGCCGCATTTCAGCGCCCGCTCCGCCCACGCATACCGATACGAATGCAGCGACACGCCTTGGATGCCGAGACCAACGCACCGTTGGTGAAACTCCGTTGACCGGTCGCCGGGGCGCACCGTGCAGAGATAGGAGAACAGCGATCCCGTCGCCGGACGTCGCCGCAGAATCGCTTCCACTTCCGCGCCGAACCGGATCAGCGCCGGCTTGATGCCCGTGCCCCGCGACTTCAATTTCTTCCGCGTGTAACAGATTGTGCGCGTGTTCCAGTTCACATCCTCCGCCCGCAGATAGGCGGCGTCTGTTTGCGACGCGCCGGTATGCCACAGGATTTCGTAAAAATCCCGCCGCTCCGCGTTTTGTTCGCGCTGGACGACAGCCGCATGTTCTTCCGCCGTGATCGCCCGCTTGGTCTTGAACACTGGCTTGGGCCATTGCAGGCGCGGAATGACCGATTTCAGGAGCCATTCCATGCCGAGGGCGTGATTGTGAACCCGGCGCAGATAGACGTTGGTGGAGACCTTGCCATCCGCCAGCGCCCGGTCGAAATGCTCCGGTCGCGTTTCCGCCACCGGCAGATTGCGGATGCAGTCGAAATTCTTGTCCTTGATGGCAACCCCCCAGCGCCGCCGCGTGTCATCCGTTTTCTTGCTGACGATGCTTTCCATTACCTCCTGCCAGGTCCGTGTGGCCAGCTTGGGATCAGCCCCGTTGAGATACACCCGCGCCAGCGCCAGGTTGAAGTGCGGCTGACACTTCGTTTCGTTGTGCGCCTGGAGGATGCGTTGCGCCTCAGACTTGTCGCTTGTCTTGAGACTCTTTTGTTCGCCGCTGATTTTGTTTTTGAGGTAGAAGACGCCCCAGGGACGCCGGACCAGACCGAATGCTTGTTTCATTGTTTCACTCATGTTTATGAGTGTGAGGCAGTCGGCGACTGTCGCGTAAGCGAGCAGTGGGCAAGCGGTATCCGAGCAGAGACCAGTTTCTGAACGGGCAGCCAAACAGGTGAAGATTCCGGTGAAACTCTGACTCTCGACTCGCACAAAACCCTTGCCAATCAAGGGTTTAGAACTGGAGGCGGGGGTCGGAATTGGCCCTCTTGGGACACCGACGCGTGAACAGGCGCTGTCGAAACAACCCCTCGTGTGACGGGAGAGGTCGCTAAAACAGCGATGGGGGCTGCTCAACAAACCGCTTGGCTCCTTCGATGTGGTAGAGGGTCTGGCACTTGGGACAAAACATGTGGTACTCGTAATAGAAAGCGCGGCCCGGTTTTAATTTACCCTTTCGCTTGATGACCGGCGTCGAGCATTTTCGGCACGGCTCGCCTTCCTGCATAGCGGGGCGAACACCTTCGGTTTCGGGTTTATTCTCGTAACCATCGTCTGCGGGGAGATTGGGCTGGCGTAACGCGATCATTGAGAGTTGATCGCATCGCTCATTCTCCCGATCCCCGGCGTGCCCTTTGAGCCAGCGGAATTCCACCAGATGTGTTTCGCAAAGCGGCAGCAGCTTCTCCCAGAGGTCAATGTTCTTTGCCCGTTCCTTATTGTTGAGCCACCAGCCGTTCTTTTTCCATTTCGCCGCCCAACCCTTCATGATCGCGTCCACCAGATACTGTGAATCGCTGTAAAGAGTGACCTTGCAGGACTGCTTCAACAAGTCGAGGCCCTTGATTGCGGCATATATCTCCATCCGGTTATTGGTGGTCAACCGAAAACCGCCGCTGGCCTCGGCGCGCTTTTTCGGATGCAATAACACCACCCCATAACCGCCTGGGCCGGGATTGGGCTCGCACCCGCCGTCCGTGTAAATCTCCACAGACGGCGTCGCCACCGATATCAAATTGTCGTTCATGCTGTTTTCGAAAAACTTCAATCTCGCGCTTCTGCATGTTCGTCGTGCCACTTTTCTTGCGTCTCGTAATCTTCGGCAATCCGACGCAACGTGAGAGCGGTTCGGGGCCAGGCGACCGGCGCCGAACAAACGCTCGTCCTCCGGGTCTGGGCCCCTAACCCGACTTTCTCTACTGGAGGGGGGATGGCTGCGTAAGTAGTTCAGAACAAGTGGTCGGGCCAAAAAGGTCTGCACCAAATTCATTCGCTCATCAGTTGTCCTTTCTGTGTGATGCGCGGCGGCGATTGGGGCGGCAGTTCCCAGCTCAATTGCGCCAGCAGCATTTTGTGATCTTTCTCCGGCTGGGTATAGCGGCTGAAGACCAGTTCCCGGCCGTCGGTTGTCGGGAAATGCACGTTGAGCATTTGGATGGACGCGAACTTGTCCAGCAGCGAGCGCGGCGTCAGGCCCGGAGCCAGCGGCCTCAAACAGGCCCGCAAATTGACGTGCAGGCAGTAGGCCAGAAAGGAGACAAAGATGTGCGCTTCCACCCGCCGCTCCAATTGATGGAAAATGGGGCGCAGGCTCAAGTCGTCCTTGAGGTCTTTGAAGGCCGCTTCCACTTGCGTGAGTTGAATGTAAAACTGCCACAGCTTTTCCGGTTCCTGCGCGCTCAGGTTGCTGCGCAACAGATACCGCCCCTCCCGCTTGCGCACTTGGCGCAGCTTGTCCTTGCGCAATTGGAACCTGATATTGGGCGGGCCCATTTCCTTTCCCTCCTCCGGGGTCTGGATGGCGACCAGACGCCAGGCAGCCGGGAACTGGCTTTTGGCCGCGCCCAACTTGAGCAGCAGTTGATCACGGGTCAGTTCCATTTTCGCCAGATCCTTCAGCCGTTTAACCAATCCTTTTAATTGACGCCGCCGCATGGACCGTTCCTTGTTCACCCGGTCCCGGCTTTCTGCCAGCACATACAGCTCCCCCTCTTGCGCCAGCAGTTTGACTTGCACCCCGTCCCGCACCGCCTGCCACGGTTGCTCCAACAGCGCTTTCTCGTAGCGACTCAAACGGCCCTTGGGCGTGCCCACCAAGTAATGGACGGGCGGATCGCTGGCCCGCATCTCCGCCAGCACTTCCTCCGTCGGAATGCCCCGGTCCATCACCCAGACCCGCTCGGCTTTGCCGTAGAGGTCTTCGATCTTTTTCAAGAAACCGCGCAACGTGGTTTTGTCCGCCGTGTTCCCCGGCATCACTTCGTAAGCCAGGGGAAAGCCCTCCGGCGTCACCACCAGCGCGATGACCACTTGCACGCAATCCGGCCGCTTGTCCCGGCTGTAGCCATAACAACGCTTGTCCCCTTCCGGAAACGACGGATCGCTTTCAAAATACGTGCTGGTCAAATCGTAGAGCAGCACCTCGAACTTCGCCCCGAATAGATCCTCCCAGCGCCGCCGCAAATGTTGGAACAGGGCGGGCCGATGTTCCAACAGCTTGTCCAAGCACCGATACAACGCATTCTTTTCTGCCAAGCTGAAATCCTCCTCCAACAAATCGGCCATCGCGCTATGCTGAAACCACTGCCGATGCAGCCGCCATTCGCTCCCCGGATCAATCAGCCGATAGACCGTCAACGTCTCCAGCACATGACGCCAGCAGGTTCCCTCCCGCGAATCGGGCAGCCGCTCCCGCCAAAACTCATCCATCTGCAACTGATCCCACAGGTGGCAACCCACCCAGCACGCGCCCCATTGCCGCGGACGCCGCAACTCAAACTGATCCAGCCGCACCTGCACGCCGTAATCGGCCGCATGAACCGGCACCTCCCGATCCGCCGGGTATAACGCCAGCCCGCGCGTCTGTTGGCCCACCGGATCAAACACCTCGGTCACCTTGGTCCAAGCCGCCTTCTGGCTGTCGTTGATCTCACCCAAATAAAGCAGATGCCGTTGCACCCAACCCCGGCGCGTGCGCACCTTCTCCCCAATGCTCCAATAGCAATGATCCTTGCCGTTCTTGAACCGGTGATGACAGTGCAAATAAGGCTTGGCCATAACAACAGCCCCCATCCTACCCCAATCGGCGAGGGTTGTGGAAGAGGGTAGGTCTGCACCAAACGCAATTATGAAGAAAAATCCGCCTCCTTCCCTCGTAAGCCCGTGGCCGAAGGGGTCAAAAAAACTTAAAACCGCCCTCCAGTAGAGAAAGTCGGGCTAACGCCCCCTGTCCACCTTCAGCACCTCGGCTGCAATGCGGTCGGTCAGATGAGGTTTGGCCGCAGCACTCCGGGCTCCACCCTGGATCACATGGGCGACCGTGATCATGACCGGGCCACGAATGGGAGCAAAATACTTGTCAAAAATCGCCGTGAACTTGTCCTCGGCATCGACCCGAGCCGACTGCGACAGCACGCGCGCGGCCTCCCACTGGAAGATCTTGTTCTGATGATCCAGCAGGTGAACGAAAAAATCAAACTGCGGGTAAAGCTGGTCGGGGCGCGTTCGCTGAGAACGCGCAACGCCTTGGCGCAGCCCAACTTGATGCGGGCTGTCTCTGGGCCCAATCCCTCCATGACTTTCTCCAACAGCCGAGGGTTCTTGATCACCATGCGGGCAAGTCGCCGCGGGTTTGAAGCCATCTGGCGAATCGGTGCAAGCGAAGCGGTCATGGCGCGAGGTTACTCCTCGCCGTTCGGAGGGTCAAATGCGCGCGACTTCGGGGCCAGCTCGCCGCAACCCAGGACGCGGACGGTTGCGTTCCCGAGAAGAAATCAGGCCCCTCGCGCATCACCAGAGAGCGGGCCGAGGGAGACCGCGCCCGCCATGCCGCCGAATCCGCCCAAGGCCGCCTCTTTCCATGCCAAATTTCCAAATGAAAAGCGAATCGTGTTGTAATGACGGGAACGTTGCTCGACAGTGCTTCTGTGGCGAGCGAGCCAAACAAACGATAGGTATGATCTCGAACGAACGGCCTTCACCCTCCGGGCATCGCTCTTACGGCGGTGGCAATCCAAAGCCACCGCATTCGGAGGAGATATTAAAATCGGAACAACTCCAGATCGAACGGAAGACGTTCACATTTGCGCTTAAGGAAAATCCGCGAGGCCGATTTTTGCGTATTACCGAGGATGTTGGCGGGAGGTATGACAACGTCATGATCCCTTCCTCGGGGCTGGAAGAATTCCAGCGTGTTTTCGACGAGATGGCAAAATTGGCAAGTGGGATTCCCGAACGCAAGCCACCAAACCTGGCGTGACAATGTGCGCGATGGGGCCTGAGACCTGCGGCAAACCTTTGCTCCATCCAGCCTCCGTGCCGACGATGTCATAGACTCCTTTATTGGCTTGCCAGGCTGGGTCTCTTAAGGCTGACTGCCGGAAGAGGGCTTTATGCAAATCCAATACATCGCGGGTGACGCGACCGCCCCCATCGGAGACGGAAACAAAATCATCGCTCATGTCTGTAATGACATCGGCGCGTGGGGCGCAGGCTTTGTCCTCGCCATCTCCAAGCGATGGCCCCAGCCAAAGGCGGAATACCTCAAGGAGAAATCGTTGCGATCTCTCACGCTTGGCACTGTTTCCGTGATCCAGGTTGAGCCACGCATTTGGGTTGCGAACATGATTGCCCAAAGGGGTATTCGCACCCAGGACGGTGAGCCTCCAATCCGCTACGCCGTGCTCAGGCAGTGCTTGGGACTATTGGCGGCCGAAGCGCAGAAATTGCAGGCGACCGTTCACATGCCTCGTATCGGTTGCGGTCTTGCAGGTGGAAAATGGGAAGCCGTTGAGCCTCTAATTCGGGTAGCCATCCCCGGCACTGAGGTGTTTGTGTATGACCTGCCACGTTGACCCCGTTTGCGACCGCCCCGGCTTTGACGACACTTGGCGACCCGCAATCCGAGAGGCTTAACCAAGGCGCTGGGTCACATTCGCACGCATTGGCCCTGTGCGGCGTCCGGCGACAAGGGGATGCAATTGGGGGCGACCTCCCGGTGGCAAAGATGGCTGCCCGCAGCGCGGTCGCCCTCAAGCGCGTGAACAGTGGCCAGCCAGTTCCACCCGGAATACGGCACGGCGGGCAGGTCAAGCGCAGCGTCCCCCGTGAAACCGGCAGGCCTATTCCTTGCCCAAGTACTTCTTTCCGGCGGTGTCAACGCGGATGGTGTCACCGTTGGCGATGAACAGCGGGACCATGATTTGGAGGCCAGTTTCGAGCTTCGCCTCCTTCCATGACGTGGTCAACCCGGTGCGGGCGGGCGGAGCGGTCTCCACCACCTTGAGCGGTATCTGCGGCGGCAGGACGATGTCGAGCAGCCGGCCATCGAGCCGCAGGGCTTTGTATTCCTCGTTCTCCTTGAGAAACCAGCGGCGCTCACCGAGTTGTTCGTTGGAAAACTCGAACTCGTCGAAAGTCTCAATATCAATGAAGACCTGCCCATCGGCCTTCGCGTAGCTGTAAGTGGCGCGGCGGGTTTCCAGCGCTGCCACGGGCACGCGCTCGTTTTCGGCGAACACGCGGTCGATGAGGCGGCCTGTCGTGAGGTGGCGCAGGCGGGTGTGAAGCCTGTGTCTGGTCTGGGCGGTGCCGCTGGTGTGCATGTCCTCGACGACGTGCGGGGAGCCGTCCAGCATCAGAACCATCTGGCGCTTGAACTCGGATGGCAGAATCGTTTGCATAGTGTCGTCCCCCGCAAATGCCGGGATGTTCTGGCTGCTGCGAAGGCTCTGGAGCCGAAGCTTGTAGCGCGAACCATGCGTCGCGTCAACCACTTCAGGCCCGCGCCCTTGCCGCAAGGCCGGTTTCGGCAGCCGAGGCTCAGGCCCGGCCCAAATGCCCGCGCTGCGGCAGCGACATGGTGCCGCACGCGCCCATCCTGGTGCCTGAAGTCGGCGGCGAAAGAGGCAGCGCGGCGCAGGCGAGTGGCCAGGCGATGCGCGAGGCGGCGGCGTGCGTGATGAGTTTTCGACCGGAGACGCTGGTGTTGATTTCGCCCCACTCGCCGCGCCATCCACGAGCATTCGGCCTCTGGGCTGGGGAACGTCTCCAGGGTTACTTAGCCCAGTTTAACGCTCCTGGCGCGCAGGTGAGTCTTCCCAACGACGGGCAGTTGGCCAATACCATCGTCACCGAGGCCAAGATGCGCGATCTGGCCACCTGGATCCAAAGCTGCGAGAACTGGCGGCGGAAGACCATCCGGCCTTCGACGTTTTGGCGCACAAAGCAGAACCCCGCTGGCCGGCTTGAAGTTTGCACAGCCGCGGACAGACAAGGCATTCGATCCGTCCGTCGGGCAACGGTTTCCACCAGCGGGCTGGATAATTGGATTGAGCGGCACTCGCGACGATGGCGATGCGGCGATGGGATGCGTGGGCGATTTTCCAGATAAAGGGACGGGGACCGTCCTTTCAAAAAACTGGGCCCCAGCTTCCCAGAGGCGAGCATTTTCTGGTATCGACGGCTTTTGCCGGGCGGTGTAGATGAATCGGCATGCCAGTGCTTCAAAAAATCGTGTCCGGCGGCCAGACCGGCGCCGACCGCGCCGCGCTCGATTTCGCCATGGAGCATGGAATCCCGCACGGCGGCTGGTGCCCGAAAGGCAGGCTGGCCGAGGACGGACCCATTGACGTTCGATACCAATTGAATGAGACACCCAGCAGCAGCTATCCCCAGCGCACCGAGTGGAACGTGCGCGATAGCGACGGGACTGTGGTGTTTTCAATTCAAGCCAAGCTTTCCGGAGGGTCAAAAAAGACGGTCGCGCTGGCGCATAAGCACCGAAAGCCCGTGCTCCACCTTTCTCGGAGCGGTGGTCCGCCCGAAATGAAACTGCTGCGGTTCATCACGGAGAACCGCATACAGGTTTTGAATGTGGCGGGACCGCGAGCCTCCAAAGAGCGGGAGGTGGCCGCTTTTGTCCGTGAGGTTCTCGAAAGGACACGGGCAGCAGCATGAAGCCGCTTGAGCCGCCGGACAGCTTTCATCTTCAGGCCGCGCAGGGCTGGTGCGAGCTTCACTCGTTCTTGGAGGCCAACGAGGAACTTGAAAAGATTGCGCTCCGTCTCCGCGCTCACCCGTCGGTGCTGGAAGTGCGGTGGCAGATTTGCGCCAACCTTGAAAAATGGGGGGCGGCTCTGGACATCGCCAGTGCCATCGTAAAAATGGCGCCCGACTGGGCCAGCGGCTGGATTTACCGGGGCAGCAGTCTGACCGAACTGAACCGGCAAGAAGAGGCTTATGAGACGCTGAGCACGGCGGCAGCGAGATTCCCGTCGGCTGAAATCATTCTGTACGACCTTGCCTGCGCCTGTTGTTCGTTGAAGCAGTTTGACGAGGCGCGGGGGTGGTTGGGCAAAGCCATCGAAGAAGGCGGGAACGAAATCAAGCTGCGGGCGCTGGACGACCCGGATTTGGAGCCGCTCTGGAAGGACATCGGCTCAACCTGACCGCTGCGATACATTCGGCCAGCGTCATTGACGCTTCGTCTTGCGGGGCTGGGACTCGGCATGGCTCGACGGCCCGGTTACGGCTCTGAATGCTGACGGTGAACATCCCAGTTCTACGCGTCGGAATTCCCGGCGGCCGTCACGCCCCCGGGCATGCAGCGGTGCCTGCTTTTTGCAGCGCAACCTCATTCACACGGGCATGACCCGGGGCGAGAAAGCTGGTCGTGCTCATCGGTCAGCGGAAGGCGCTGGCGATGGCTGTGAAGAACAACGGGACGGAAAACCGGCTTCGCGGGCTGCTCGAAAGATTGATCGTTTCGGAGGAAAACCGGCCCCCGGGCTGCGGCAGTTCTCACCCATGCTGCGGTTGGTGTTTGGCCGTCTTTCTCGGCCAGATCAGCAGGGAAATTGCGAGGCAAGCTGATGCGGCCGAGATGAGAGCGCCTGCGTGGAACTTTTCATCCTGGTAAAGCAGCAAGACGACGTTCTTGCCTGGGAGCAGCGGGACCGCCTGAAAGGCGCCGTTGGCCCGCAACAGGGCAACAGGGCGTCCATTGACAAACGCCTTCCATGCCGGGTAATAAGACTCCGCGATTACCAAAGCCGTGTTGGTATGCGTCAGAATCTCTGCGTCAATGCGATGCGGGGTGACTGAACTGGAAACAACTGTTGCTCCGGAATCCGGGAAGACGCCGGCGGCTGTCTTGGGAAGAATTACGTGCGTGCGCAAGTCTGCAGCGAGCGCGGTCTCGATTTCATTTGTGGCAAAGACAGGAATTTGCCCGGCCGTTAGCATCGGCAGGGCGCCTTTCCGCTCCCTCAACTTCCCGTTTTCACCCTGTTCCACCGATATGCCGACAAAATCAAAGTAGCCGGATGCGGAGTTGTTCGTGCAATTTTCGAAGGCATAAAGTTTGCCTGAGAGCGTTGCCTGGTCCCGAAGGTACATGGAATAGAATCCGCCTGCCGAGGGCACTTCTTCCAGCAAGTTTCGGTTGCGGGACAACAGAGTCATGCGCGCAAGGTGATCGGCCCCGGCGGGCGTTTGGATGCGGGTCACCTCCATGCGCTGTAACCGTGATTTTCCCAATTCGGGCCTTTCGGCGCCAACCTGGTTTAGCGCAGCAACAAAGCGCTCTTTTAAGAATTCAGCCTTGGGCATCGTTGGGTAGAACCGGGTGTGGGTGTCGACGTCAACCAGGATCAGCGCCAATAAGGCGAGTGTCAGCGCCGGGCGGGGGTTTCCCCATGTTTTGAGCAGCGTGCCGCAGATTGCCAGCCCGATGACGAAGCGCACCTGAAAGTTGCGCGCGGCGGCGTCCTGACCGTCCAGCACCAAAAAGCCAAGGACCAGGATGCCTGAGGCGAAAACAGGCAGCAGGCGCCGTGGGGACACCAGCTCCCTTTCTGCTGCGGCTATGCCTAATCCGATCGCGATGTGCAGGGCCATGCAGGCGAGCACCAAATACTTGATGGGGTACCGCACGATGCCGACGGGCGTGAGGGCCAGCATCTTGGTGATGAACGGCAACGAGGGGCTGCATGACAGCAGCAGCCCCAGCCCCAGCAGGAGGATGCTGGCAATGAACACCCGTTGCGTCCAAATGGACTTGGGCGCAATGAAGAGCATCGCGAGCAATCCGGCCGGCACATAGTAGGAGATCAGCCACTTCTGGGCCTCTGGAAACGCAAAGCCGTAGGGCGTGGGCTCTGTGTGAAAGAGCGGAGCCATGAAGTTGAGGAGGCTCTCAGGCCTCACGCTCCAGTCGAGCGACGATTCGCTGAGGCGGTTCGAATTCAGCAGGAGGCCGAGGAACGGCAGCAGTTGAATGGCGGCCAGGCACAGGGAGAATATCCAGGAGACGAGCAGGGGCTTCAAGGCATTGCTGCCGTGCTTGGCGATGGTGATCGCAGCGGCGAGCGCCCAGGTGGCTGCGATGATCTCAGGGCTGCCCGTCAGCAGTTGAGCCGTGGTGATCAGCGCCGCGAGGACGAGCCTCTTCCTGCATTTCAACTCCATTGCCCAGAGGCTTGCGAGGACCACCCAGGGGGCCCAACCATATGCCGCGCAGTGGGCTGGCCAGCAGAGGAGGCTGATTGGCAATCCGCTGAAGGCGAAAGAAAACCCTGCCAGACTGGCGGCCTTTTCGCTTTTTGTCAGGTTCAGAAGCAGCTGACGCATCCCAACTCCTCCCATCACCAGGTGGAGGAACATAAACAAGGGCAGGGCGTACCAAGTGGGAATCAACAGGTAAATCAGTGTGGCTGGATAGAACACCATAGGGCTCCACTGGGCGGCAAAAGGTATCCCGTTCAGGCTGTATGGGTTCCACAGCGGAATGGTTCCATGCAGAATCGAGCGCTTTGCGTATTCGGCCACGGGGTAGCTGTAGGATCCGTAATCTCGGCAGAAGAAGGTTTCGGATCCGATGAATACTCCCGGGTATGCGATTGCGTATGCCGCCAGGAGCATCAGGCCGAAGAAGACCGGACCGAGGCTGCTTCGGCGCCCATGCTCGGAAGGGGTTAGCATGGGTCAATCCTCCAAAGCGTGAACCTCAGAAAACGAAGAGACCCCCTTCAGCCAGAATTCGAGCGCGTTCTCCATCACGGTCTTGAAGCCGCCCTCCTTGGCAGCCTTGATGATGTCGAGGATTGGGCAGTCTGTGCCCATCATTTCCCGAATAGCGGCGGTGGGTGAAAAGAAGCTGTAGACGGCGGTTCGACCGGACGTGCCCACTCCGTTGCAGTGGCTGCAGCCCCGCTTCTCATAGACGATTTGGGCCGGGTCGTAGGCAATGCCGAGGCGGGCGAGGATGTCTCTCTCGTGCTGCTTGATCTCGCGCGCCGTCTTGCAGTGGGGGCAAAGAACGCCGATCAGGCGCTGGGCGACCACCAGGCGGATCAGCGTTTGGAGTTGATAGCGGTCGACTCCCAGCCGATCCAGGCGGCTCAACGTTTCGATGGCGTTATTGGTGTGAAGCGTGGTGAACACGAGGTGACCCGTCTCGGCCGCGGCCACGGCCAGCTTGGCCGTTTCCTCGTCGCGCACCTCGCCTACGAGCATGATATCCGGGTCCTGCCTCATACACGATCGGATCGCATTTGGAAACGTGATGCCCTTTTCCGGGTCGATCTGGATTTGCGAGAACCCGGCGACCCTGTATTCGACCGGGTCCTCAATCGTGATAACCTTCGTGTCCTTGGAGTTGAGGTGCTGTAGAACCGTGTAAAGGGTTGTTGTTTTGCCGGATCCAGTCGGCCCCGTCACGATGATGAGCCCGCTCGTCTTGCTGATGGTTTCAGTGAGCACCCGGTAGTAGGAGGGAGGCAAATTCAAGTCGTCCAGGCTGCGGTTGATGCTCTTGAAGTCCAGGAGTCGCATGACCACGGAGTCGCCCCCATCCACCGAAGGCGCCACTTCGACGCGCAGGTCGATGGCCTTGCCGTGGGGGAGTTCGGTGCGGATGCGGCTGGATTGGAATGTTCCCGTCTGGCTGTTCAGCAGGTGCGCCTCAAGCTTGAGGGCCTTCATTACCTCCTCGGCCTGACGCGGCGCGAGCTTGCGCTGGACGAGCAGGTTGCCATGCACCCGGAATCTCACCCTCGTGTAGCCATCTCCGGGTTCCAGGTGAATGTCGCTCGCCCCCATCAAGTCGGAGCGCCGGACGATCTCCAGCAGTATCTTGGGCTCCTCCACGTTGTCCCAGGCCGCGTTTGGAAAGAACACCTTGGGCGCCGTTGACTCTTGGACCTGAACCTTTCCCGGCTTGTAGTACGTGAGCCGGCCGAGGAGGAGGTCGTAATTGCGGGAGGAGATGAGCACCCTTTTGACGCCCGCCTCGAACTCCTGGATGATCTCCTGGAGCTTGCGCTCGTCCCAGGGCTCGCACTCTGACACCACCATCGTGTCCGGATAGCACTTGATGGGCACCTGGCCGGCCCGGACGAAGAAGTTTTGCCTGGCGTGAAACGCGGCGGCGTCCACTTCCTCGACCTTCACCTCCCGGTACGGAATCCCGTAAGCGTGAGCAACGATGGTATAGAATTGATCTTCGCTCCAGCCGGAGATGGCGCCGAGCTTGCGGGCCAGCGCATGGCTCTGAATTCGCTCCAGCGCTTCCTTTGGAATGGTCGAGAGATTCACAGTTCAGCGCTGTATCATGCTTTTTACGTGGGGAAAAAGGCCGGCAAAGTCTGACGGCCCCAATGGGACCAGGCAAACCATGATGTCGATGGGCATGCTTTTGAGAATCTCCCGCAACTCGGGGAATTCGGGGTCGTAGCGCAGAAGCCCCAGATAAAGTATCTGGTTGGAGTAGCTCAGAGGGAGGATCTGCTCATTAAGACAACGGGAAAGGAGCAGGGGCTGCAGCTGCCGCAGAGCCTCGATCTCGCCGAAAATGATCTCCCTCTTCGGGATGTAATGGAACCTGTCCTGCTGCAGTGCCCGGTTGACCCACAGATCATTATCAAACATCGCGGCGTTCTGGCTTATGAGCTCTGTGATGTCGACCATGTTTCTGCCGCCGCGCAGGCCTTGGTACTGGTCGACCGTGGTCAAGCCCGTGTTCAGCAGGTACTTCACCCAATCTTCGTCGCTGGATCGTCGAGTAAACATGGCTTATCCTTTGTCTTGCCTCACGTCAGCCCGTTGAGCCGGCCGGCTTAAACTGGGCGGCTTTTGTGACCACTTGGGGGTTACAGCCTTCCGAAACGAACTGGCTGACCAGCAGCCCGTTGCTCGGATCAGGTATCAGGAAGATCGTCCCAAGCCTCGCGCTGCTGACGGCGCGAAGGAAAAGGTGCCGGCAGCCCTCGGCGCTGCGCACATCGGGGTGGGGCCAGTAACCTCTCATGCAGTTGGGCAGCGTCACGTAATCCAGGTTCAAGAAAGGGGCATCGTAGGGCGTGGTGACAACGATCCCTTTGGTTGGCAGGTCAAACCGGCTGTAGAGGCGCGTCTTGTCCCAAAGGATGCAGCACGGCTTTCCCAGCGTCCTGGCCATGGCTCGCGCTTCGTCTCGTGTGCGCATGACGACCCCCATAACCCGGTTGCGGATGCCCAACTGGAGCTGCCTTTCCATCTCGTGGATTACGTCAACCATGTATCCCACGCTGGGGACAAGGACTTCGAAGAGCGCCGGGATGTTCGGATCGCCTGCGAAAGTGGGGGAAATATCGAAGAGCTTCTTGGAATTGAAGGCCGCCAGCTGGTGGAGAAACCATCCGTGGCTGGACCCTATGTTGAAGCAGGCGCTCAGCGGATGGGCAGTGAAGTCTTCGCGGTTAATCAGATTGATCCAGTTATCGATGTCGAGATCTTGGTACCGGTCGTTGATGGCCACGTTGGTGTTGCCGGATATGTAGGACTTCTCCATCCTTTCTTGAAGCGGGAGCAATGCCGTCATCTCTTCGGTTGAAAAGTCATGCACGTCGTCCGCTGCCAAGTGATGCACGTTGGCCAGGCTGTGGTGGGCGAGCTTTGCGAACAGGTTCGCAGCATCGATGAGCAGCGAGCGCGGAGAGGCGACATCCTTCCGGTGGAGCCGGCTCACAAACTCCTGGTTCCACTGGTCGATGAATGTTTGGCGCGTCTGATCCGAAGGCGTGTCGCCGATGAGCTTGCTGGCCACCAGCCTTGCAGCTTGGCGGTCTTCCGCCACAGCAATATCCGGGACGACTTTCGGTACCCTCCTGTAATTGAGGTCGGCATAGTACTTTTGAACCAACTTGTGGCCGATCTCCGCAAATGTGCCGATGAGCTGACCGGTCCAGTCCTGCTTGGTGATCCGGTGGAGCTGGTCCGTGATTCTCTGCGTTGAGAACCCGTTGGAGGTCAGGAATATGGCTTTGAATTCGCCCGGCTGCTCCTGCCAATCCAAGTAGAGCCTGATCAACAGTTGGGTCTTTCCGGTCTTGCTTATGGCGTTAACCAGATTATGCCTGGCTGCGCTGGTGAGCGCCGCCCTCTGTTGAGATGTGAATTGGGCCATGGATCATTTGCCCGGGGCAACCTCCAGCAACCTGAGCGGCTTCGTGGTAAGGAGGTCGTCCGGTTCGAACCGGTAGACGAACATGCCTTCCGCTTGCGCGAGGACTCCCTTGGTTTGCTTGAACAAGTCGATTCTCTGATCAGGAGGAATATCCGGGGTGGTGGGATCCTCGCGCGGTGCAACGGCAGCCTGCTGGCCGCCGCCCGTGGCCTGCGCCGTGGCGTCGCTGGTTCCCTCCCCCGTGGCGCCAGGCAAGTCCTTTCCGTAAACCTCGCGGATGAAGTGCGGGAGCCGCGGGTCATGCTGGACAGCGAACTTCTCGTAGGCGCTGAGCTCGTCCCACCGCTTCACCCGATAGCTGTAATAACCGAGCGTGTCGCTGTAATTGAGCCGGTACGGAGGGGAAGGGGGCCTGGTGATGTCTGCCGCCAGGCTGATTTCCGTCTTCCAAGCCGGGTTCTCATCGGCAAATCGTTCCATGAAATCATGGTACACGCTGCCCAGGGCAACCGGCAGGCCGGCGTCCGCCGGCGGCGCCGCTTTTGGCGGGCTTGAGTTTGGTGGTTGAGCCAGCCCGCCGAAAGCAGTCATTAAGGCCAGAACAGTAAGAGTGATCAGTTTCATATGCAAAAGCAGTTGCCTCCATTATATGCGGAATATGCAAGGACCCAACCGGCAGGCGAATCTTCTGGTCTCCCGACGCTATACAGGCAGAGCCGCCGGCGGAGCGGCGGCAACATCAGGTGGAGACGGAGGCAAGGTGTCGGATCCATCAGATGGATTGGATGGTGGAGCAGGTGTACCGCCCGGCGGAGTCCGCGCGGCATCGGTATGGCCAGGCGCGTCCAGGGGCGCGGCGTCGGCGTCATCTGGCAAAGGAGGGGCAGCCTTTTCCTCTGCCCCTCCTTTGTCGGATTTGCCCGTCCGGCGCACATTCAATTTCGAACCTATGATCTCCTGCACGAGATCGCTGCTGTCCGGGTCAACGATTATCAGGTGCTTTTCCGAGACAAGAATGTCGGCTATGGGCAGGCAGGTGATCCACTGGGGGTCTTCCTTGGTGATTTTGGTGACTATCCCCATCTCCATTATCTGGTCCCGCGGGAACTGCTCCAGAATGTCGATGATTTCACCGACTGTCATTGTTCTCCGTCGGGGTTCGTGGCGTTCGCGCCGTTGGTTGCCGGGCTGGCCGCCGAATTCGTCATGACAGTGATCTGCGCTGCAAATTGGGCTTCCTGGACGGCCAGGCTCAGCTTGATAACCGCCTTCTCCAAGGCGCTGAGCTTGAGCCCCATGCCCGGCGTGGATTCCGCCTGCTTCTGCTCAGAATTTCTTATGCCCTCGTCTTCCGCGTTCAGGGCTTCCAGCTTGGCCTCGATCTCCCCGGTCTTCTCGTAGAGGTTGGTCACCGCGGACAGCTGCTGCCACTGCGCCTGGTTTGAGGCAAACAGTTGAGTTAGCTGCTGCAACTGGGCTCTGTCCTCTTGCAGCGCCCTGGCAAGCCTGCCGGCGTTGTTCGTTTCCGCTCGGACGAGCTGGTTGTAATTCTCTGTCGAAACACAATTGCCCATCAGGGACTTTGTTTTTACAAGGGCAAAGTTCAGATAGACGTTGGAGGCGAGGCAGGCGACCAGAAGGAGAGCCGCTGCTGTTTTGTAAACGGAAGGCTTGGTCATGGCATGGGTTTTTAGCAAAGGGAAGCCGGCATTCGAACGCGGCTTCCCTGGCAAGGGTTGACTCAGCTGGCCGCGGCCAGGGTCTTCAGCATTTCGGGCTGGAAGGAAGCCATCTGCTTCACGTTGGCGGGGGTCACCAGCGAGAGCTTGATGAGCTTGCGCACCACTTCCTCGCCGACCTGCTTGAATTTGGGGCCGATCTCCTTGACGAAGTCCAGGTAGAGCTTGTCCGCTTCGCCAAGCTGCGTGGGCTCGTCAGCCGGTACCGCGAGCTGTTGCACGCGCGCCGGTTCCGCTGCGGGCGCAGGCGCCCCGCCGTTTGCATGGCTCGCAGTCTTCGGAGCCGTGCCGTTGGCTGGCTTGGCCTGCCCCTTCGAGCCGCGGCCTTCGTCGAGTTTGGCTTGCATGATCTTTTCCGCATGCGGGAGCAGATCCGTCGGGATGAAGGTGCGGACCATCTCCATCTGCTCCTCGATGGTGAGGCGGCGGAAGTAGTCCTTCAGATTGGGGACGCTCCGCAGGATCTCGATGTACTGGGGCTTGGGAACAAATGCCGATCCCGCCGGGATGGGCCGCGTAGCGGTGGGAACCAGGGTGCCGTTGAGCATCCAGTCGCCCAGGGGCATGGTGCGTTCAGCGGGCGTGAAGCTGGCCGTGATCTCCACCGTTCCGTAATTGGTAAACGAGCACTTGACCAGACGGCCGTCAACCGGATCAAAGATGCTGCCCCAGCGAGGCTGCGGCTTGGTGGTCTCCTCCGAGGGGAGCGTGGGATCCACGGTCATCTCGGCCGGCAGCTTGATCAAGGCGTCGCCCCATGCCTCGCGGTACTTTTGCCCCTTCCCATAAGAGGTCTTGCCGAGGGTGACGGCAGCAATGCCGAACGGGCTGAGGGTGTTCTCCCAGCGCGCGGCGACCATGAACGCCTTGCGGTGATCACGGAAAGAGAACCCTTTCGGGTTCTCCCGGGTGCGCATCTGCGGCCGGGTTTCCTGGTTCTGGTAAAGGCCGATCTGGACGGCCAGCAGGAGGTTGACATCGCCGAAGAGCTGATCTTGGTGGGCGACGCGGGCGATCTTGTTTCCCACTCGCATCTCGTAGTAGGTGACGTCGCGGAACCAAGCGTTGCCCCGGGTGTTGATGAAGCGCACCCAGTTGTCGCCTTCTTCCCAGATGATCTTGGGGGCATTGGGCTTGAGGATGTCCACCACGACATCGACGGTGCGGTTGGTGTTGCTTTGGCTGGCTGCATCCTCGGCCGTGGTCGGGGCGAACATGCCAAACTCATTGTTTTCTTCCGGATTTGGATTCATATGCTTAATTGTTTGTTTGTTTTCGTTGCTTTTTTGGCTTGGTTATCAAACGCGGATTTTTGTTTGGCACGGTTTTGGGGTTTACCGTATTATATGCAGAACCT
>Ga0302320_10004692_pt1 | contig 30936 bp, 28 predicted proteins | sample Bog_T0_3_FD_202130 | JGI IMG/M metagenome (GOLD analysis project Ga0302320, IMG submission 202130) | Peat permafrost microbial communities from Stordalen Mire near Abisko, Sweden - Bog_T0_3 | ecosystem: Environmental > Terrestrial > Soil > Wetlands > Peat | place: Sweden: Abisko, Stordalen Mire... | reverse complement strand
TGAGCCACGATGAAGTAAGTCTCAGTGAGATGAATGTCAGTGCCGGAGGTGCCGAGGAAGACGCCGGTCATGCCACCGATGGTGAACAGGCCCATGAAGCCAAAGGCGTAAAGCATGGGGGTCTCAAAGGTGATGGAGCCCTTGTAGAGGGTGAAGGCCCAGTTGAAGATTTTGATGGCCGAGGGCACGGCGACCAGCATGGTGAGCAGCGAGAAGACCAGCACCGCGTAGTTGGAGATGCCCATGATGAACATGTGGTGGGCCCAGACAAAGAAGCCGAAGACGGCGATGGCCACCGAGGAGAAAGCGACCGCCGTATAGCCGAAGACGCGCTTGCGGCTGAAGGTGGAGATGACCTCAGAGATGACGCCCATGCCGGGCAGAATCATGATGTAGACAGCGGGGTGGGAGTAGAACCAGAAGAGGTGCTGGAAGAGCAGCGGGTCGCCGCCCTTGGCGGGATCGAAGACGCCGATGCCGATGGTGCGCTCCAGGGCCACGAGCACGATGGCGATGGCGAGCACCGGCGTGCCGAGCACCATGAGGATGCTGGCCGCGTAGTGCGCCCAGACAAACAGCGGCATGCGGAACCAGGTCATGCCCGGCGCTCGCATCTTGTGGATGGTCACAATGAAGTTGAGCCCGGTAAAGATGGAACTGAACCCGGCGATGAAGACCGCCAGGCCGGTGGTGAGCACGTTGGTATTGACGTAGTGGGTGGAGAGCGGGGTGGTGAAGGTCCAGCCCGTATCCACGCCGCCGGACATCATGGTGTAAAGGGCCAGCAGGCCGCCGGCCATGTAGAGATACCAGCTGAGCAGGTTGATCTTGGGCAGCGCCAGGTCCTTGGCCCCGAGCATGATGGGGATGAGGAAGTTGCCGAGCGTGGCCGGAACCGACGGCACCAGGAAGAAGAAGATCATGATGACGCCGTGCATGGTGAACACCTTGTTATAGGTGTCGGTGGCCATCAGGTCGGACTGCGGGGTGAGCAGTTCCAGGCGGATGAGGCCGGCCAGGGCTCCGCCGATGAAGAAGAAGAAGGTAATCGAGATCAGGTAAAGAATCGCGATGCGCTTGTGGTCGCTGGTCAGCAGCCAGCTCAGAATACCGTTCTCCTTGCTCAGGTAGTTGACCTTGGGGATTCTGGCCGTGGACTGATCGGGAAGACTGACGATAGTGGAGCTCATGGATTCACCTTCCCCGGCGCCGTGGTTTTTGCAGCCCCGGGCGCCGCTTTGCCTTCGCTCTCCGGCAGCAGATCGGTGGTGTTGGTGGTCTGCTGAATGCGGTAGTCGGAGTTGAGGTTCTTGATGTATTCGACCAGCGCGATAATGCCCTCTTCACTGACCTGGCCCTGGTAGGTGGGCATGATGGGCGCGTAGCCCTGGGTAATATGCTGCGAGGGGTTCAGGATGGCTTCACGCAGATAGGCGTCGTCGACGGTGATCGACCCCCCGGTGGAAAGCGGCAACTTGGCGCCGTAGACATTGGCCAGTGAAGGTCCGCGCGCGTCGGGACGGGTGTTGTGGCAGGCGGCGCAACTGAGACTGGCAAAAAGGCGCTCGCCATTTTGCGCCAGTGATGCGCCGCTGGTGGAACTGGCCAGCCATTGCTTGAAGTCTCCCGGCGTCATCACCACCACATCGCCGATCATTTGCGAGTGATTGGTTCCGCAGTACTGGGTGCAGAAGAGGTGATAGGTTCCGGGCGTGGTGGCTTCAAACCAGACCGTGGTGTAGCGGCCGGGAATGGCCTCGCGCTTTACCCGGAACGCGGGAATGGAAAAGCTGTGAAACACATCCTGCGAAATCAGCGTCAACTGGACCGGCTGGCCGGTGGGCACATGCAGCGAGTTGATCTCATGCTGGCCGCCCGGATGCTCGGCCTTCCACATCCACTGCTTGCCCACCACGTAGATGTTCATGGCGTTGGCCGGCGGGGTGTAGACGCGGAAATAGATGAGCGCGCCCCAGACGAACATGATCAGAAACAGGCCCAGGGGAATGATGGTCCAGGTGGCCTCAAGCAGGGTGGAGCCCTCGATCTGGACCGCGACCGGATGCCGCTCCTTTCTATAAAGAATGGAGAAGCTGACGACCAGAAGCACCACGATGGTCAGACCGATCAGGCTCACCAGGGTTATGAAGAAGAGCAGCGCGTCCATCTGAGGCGCAATGCGGGATGCCTCCGGCGGAAACAGCGCGAAGTTCGTCATCCACTTGACGAGATACTGCCAAATTACTGGGCTGATGTGGCTCATTCCTTTATCCGTTCATCCTTTTTCCCTGTGGCCGGCGGGTCGTCTTGCCGGTAGTCCCGGCGGAACATCACCAACATGAATCCACCCAGCATGAATACGGTCAGAAGCCCGCCCAACTGCACCACCCGCGCCACAATCAGCGAGTGCTTGTTGGTTTTGGGATCGTAGTGATAGCAGTAGGTCAGAATGTTGTCCACCGGTGAGCCGATGCGGTTGGAGGACGCCTCATCCAGTCCCAGCAGCAGATCCTTGGGCGAATACTCCACGCCCATGTAGTACTGGGCCAGCTTGCCCTCGGGGGTTACGATCTGAATGGAGCTGGCGTGCGCAAACTGCGTCAGCTTTCCGTCTGGCCCGGGAATTTTGACGTAGCCGAAGCCCACCGCAGTGGTGAGCGCGTCGATGTTCGACTGCGTGCCGGTGAGGAAGTGCCAGCCATTGGCGGTTTCCGGTTTTCCGTAGCGCTTCAGATAGGTGCGCTTTTTGGCCGCGGCCAGGTCCGTTCCCTCGCTGGGATCGATGCTGACCACGATCACGTCGAAGTCCTTGCCGGGCACATACCGCACCATCTGCAATGCGCCGGTGAGGCCGTTCAGCTCCTCGGAGCAGAGCATGGGGCACTGGTAGTAAACCAGCGCCAGAATCGCCGGACGCTTGCCGAAGTAGCTGCTGAGCTGCACCTGCTTGCCGGCGTCGTCAGTAAAGGTGAGATTGAGCGGCAACTGCTGGTTGAGCCGCTGTTCAATGCGCACGCCGTTCAGAATCGAAGGCGGCTTGTCGTTCACCGGCCCCATCAGTTTTTCGCCATAGCCTGAAACCTGGGCTATCGCAGACGGCGCGGATAGAGCCATGCACAGCACCAGCGCGCCCGCCGCGCCGCGCCAGCTCTTACGTATTGTGCCTGTACGATCCATCTTTCCAGCTCTCTTTACTTCTGTTCCGGACGCTTGGCCTCTACCGCGACATCCTGCGCCTGTTCCTGCTCATAGCCGGTGCGCGCAAATCCATTGGTCAGCGGGTAGCGCACCACCGGCTTGCTTTCCCCGGTCATCAGCGGCGCTTCGACCACGGCCGGCGCCACCGGCAATCCGCTCTGAGCAAGCAGTTCCATGGCCCGCTCGACCGGAATCCTCACTTTGCCCTGACCGCGGTCCACCCAGGTGTAGTGATCCAACAGCAAGTCCTCGCGCAAATGCAGATCGGTAATGTCCTGGTTGCCGTCGTCGGTCTGCAGCCGCGGGGTGGGAAACTGCTGGGTGAGCGCCGCAATCTTGTTCTGCAGTTCGGGGCTGGAGGGAAGATTGCCCAACTGCCGCACATCCGCCGTCCTGGTCCACTTGCTGTTGGGCCCGTCTTCCTTGTTCATGTTGGCGTTGATCACTTTGCCGATGCCGTAGCACAGCACCGCGGTCACCACCACAAAGACAGTCAGCGCGGTCAGAAACACGACGATGCCCGATATCTTGACGTCGGAGCGCTCGTAACCCGCGGATACGTCGACTTCTTCCGGCTTGTGATCTTCCGGTTCGTGCCCCGAACCATCGTTGTTATGCGTGGGCATGTTCAGGCTCCAGAATCTCCGCCAGGTGCGGATCGTTGGTCTGCACCAGAGGACGCGTCTGCAGGCGCGTGCAGAAGAAGGCCACCCAGAAGGCCATCATCGCTGCCGGTACGGCCACATACTCAAGGATTCCCCAGCTGAAGTGCAGGTTGCGTGCGGCATCCTTGAAGTTAGGCTCGATGAGCCAGAACAGATCGAAGGCCTTGGCGAACACCATCCATTGGCACACCAGGATCAGCCGTTTCTTGTTGCGCTTCAGATCGCGCGAGAGCAGCAGCGTGAAGGGAATCAGCCAGTGGAAGATGAAATCGAGGGTGATGACGATGCCCCAGTGGCCGCGGATACGATCCAGATACCAGGGAATCTCCTCGGGCAGATTGCCCGACCAGATGATGAGGAACTGCGAGAAAGCAAGGTAGATGTTCAGCATGACAAAGGCAAAGGTGAACTTGCCGAGGTCGTGCTGTTCGGTTTGGCGCAGCAGAGTCTTGAAGGGCTCGGCCTGCGACAGCGAAAGCGAAACGATGATGCCCAGCGCCAGCACCGAGTACGCCTGCCCGACCAGGAACAGCAGTCCGTAGACCGACGAGTACCAGGTAGGATCGAGCGACATGACCCAGTAGATGACCGCGGCGGTCATGGTGAGCGCGTAGACGACGATGCCGGGGCCGCTGATGTTTTCAAACTGCTTGATCCAGCGCGGCGTGGTATCAGGGGAAGCCGCATCGCGTTGCAATCCGAGACTATTGAGCCTCCAGGTGTAGAAGGCCCAGATGGCGAAGCAGAACAGGCTGACCGCGATGAACGCCGCGGGATTGAGCATGGGCCGCTTGAACTCGATGGCGTGGGCCTGGACTTCGTTGATCCATCCGGATTTGAGCGCCGCATCCACATCGGTGACCGCGGCCCAGAGGTAGAGCTTCTTGAGCGAGAAGGCGATTACCAGCCAGTAGACAAAGACCAGCGGCAGGGTGCGGCTCATGGCTTCAAGAGGACGGCGCAGCAGCAGACCCCACTTGCCGCCCGTGCAGTACTGCACCATCAGCAGCGCCAGGCCGCCGACCGCAAACCCGAAGGTCAGCGTCAGGCCCAGCAGCCAGGCGCGCAGGACATGGTCGATGGACCCGTCAGCCACGGCCAGCGCGGCGGCGATAACCGAAAATACCAACCCGATGGCCAGCGCCCGCGTCTTCCAGCCGTTTACAAAGGCGGGAGCGCCTAGATCTGCGGGGAGCGTGTTGGCGTGATTCTCGTGAGCCATTCCGTCTGTCCTTACTTCACGGCCGCCGGGGCCGGTTTGCTTGCGGGAATCTTGATGGCAGGGTCCGCCGGATAGGCCGGAGCCATGGCCGGATAGCCTTGCTTGACGTCGTTGGGATAGGCCTGCACGGCGGAGGAAGGCAGCGTCCAGGGCTCAGCAAAGCCGGCCGGCACATGCTCCTCTGCCGCCACGTCCTTGAGGTTCTTTACCTGGACGCCGGCGGGCACATCCTTTGCCGTGGCCGACTGGCTCAACTGCAGCGCCCGAATGTAAGCCGCGACCGCCCAGCGGTCAACCGGAGTCAACTGCGATGAGTAGTCCGGCATGGCTCCGTAGCCATGGGTCATGACGTAGAAGTAGTGCGAAAGAGGCTGCGCCAGGCGCACCTGATCGTGCAGATTGGCGGCCGGCTTGTAGCCGCGCTCTACGATTGCGCCCATTCCGTTGCCTACGCGCGAGTGGCAAGGCGTGCAGTAAATGTTGAACCGCTCCTGCCCGCGCTTGAGCACGTCGAGCGTGACGGGAAACGGCATGAGGTTCTGCTCTTCGCGGTAGCCGTTGGCGCCCTGAATCACTCCGGTGTAGAAGTAGCTGTCCTCATGTAACTGGCCGCGCGCCACGGTGTTCAGCACCTGGGGCCGCGCGCCGCGATGGTCGGCAAAGAAGTCCGAGCCCCGCTGCGGAATCAGCTTGGGCTGGTTCTGCATGTCCTGGCGGCAGCCGGCAACAAACAGCAGCACCGACAGAGCGGATGCGGCGGCAACGCGCAGGAGAATTGGATTGAGGCGGTTGGCTTGCATCAGTACTCCACCTCCACGACCGAGACCGGCTGGAAGCTTGTCAGATAGGTCCTGGTTTCCAGCAGATTGAACTTGGGATCCAGCGCCTCAAGGCACAGGAAGAACTTGTCCGTGGTGGCTCCGTTGCGAAAGTTCGGCGCGTTGAACAGCGGATGATAGAGCGACGGCAGGCCGTTCAGGGCCAACATGCCGAAGGCCGCGGAAAGACCGGCAAACAGAATGGTCCACTCATAGGCGGGCACAATGAAGGCAGGCCAGGAGTAGGTGGGCCGTCCGCCGATATTCAGGGGATACGCCAGCACGGAAACCCAGGTCTCCAGAGAGAACATGGCCACCAGACCCATCAGGCCGCCAATCAGCGTGAGCAGCGGCACCTTGTTGCGGTGAAAGCCGATGGCTTCGGCCGCCTCTTCCACAGGATATGGCGTGTAGCAATCCAGCCGCCGCCAGCCGTCCTTGCGCGCCTGTTGCGCGGCGCGAATCAAGTCGCTCGGCGTATCGAATTCGGCCAGCAGGCCGTAGGTTCCTTCGCGTGGAGGCATATCAATCACCAGCCTTCGCTGTTGCCTTGGGCGTAATCTTTGCCGCGGGCAGCATCATGCGGATTTCAGACATGGGAATCATGGGCAGGAAGCGCACAAACAAGAGGAACAGCGCCGTAAACAGGCCCAGAGTACCCACGTAAATCATGTAGTCCCACTTGGTGGCGCGGTAGGTTCCCCACGCCGAGGGCAGGAAGTCGCGGTAGAGGCTGGTTACAACAATGACGAAGCGCTCAAACCACATGCCCACGTTGACCACGATGGAGATGAAGAACATAAATGGAATGGACGTGCGCAGCTTGCGCGACCAAAGCGTGGTGAGCGGAATGGCCAGGTTGCAGGTGACCAGAACCCAGTACGCCCAGCCCATGGGGCCGAACATGCGGTTCCACATCATGAAGGCTTCCCAGTGCGAGGCCGAGTACCAGGCCATGAAGACTTCCATGCCGTACCCGTATGCCACGATGAAGCCGGTGGCGAGCATGACCTTGCCCATGTTGTCGATGTGGCGCTCGGTGACCAGGCCTTCAAGGTGGTAGAACTTGCGCAGCGGAATGGCCAGCGTAAGCACCATGGCAAAGCCGGAGTAGATGGCGCCGGCGACGAAGTAGGGCGGGAAGATGGTGGTGTGCCAGCCGGGCAGCACCGCAACCGCAAAGTCGAAGCTAATGACCGTGTGGACGGAGAGCACCAGCGGCGTGGCGAGCCCGGCCAGCAGCAGAGATGCCGTCTCATAGCGCACCCAGTGCCGCACCGATCCGCGCCAGCCGAGAGACATCAAGCCGTAGAAATACTGCGCGACTTTCGACTCGGCCTGGTCGCGCATGGTGCCGAAATCGGGAACCATGCCGATGTACCAGAAGACGACCGAGATGGTGGCGTAGGTGGAGACCGCGAAGACGTCCCACATGAGCGGCGAGCGGAACTGCGGCCACACGTTCATGGTGAGCGGCACCGGCAGCATCCAGTACGCCAGCCACGGACGGCCTACGTGAATCAGCGGGAACATGCCGGCGCAGACCACGGCAAAGATGGTCATGGCCTCAGCAAAGCGGTTGATGGAGTTGCGCCAGCCCTGCTTGAACAGCAGCAGAATGGCGGAGATGAGCGTGCCGGCGTGGCCGATGCCGATCCACCAGACAAAGTTGATGATGGCAAAGCCCCAGGCCACCGGCTGCGTGATGCCCCAGATGCCTACGCCCATCAGGAACAGCCAGATCAGCGCCGTCAGCAGCACGGTGGCCACCGCGCCGCCCACGCCGAACAGGGCGAACCAGCCCAGCGGCGTTTCCGGCGTGAGCACAATGCGCGTGATCTTCTCGGTGACCGACCGGAAGGTCTGGCCCGGCGCAATGACCCGGTACTCTCCGGTGGCGGGATCGATTCCCGCGTCGCGAGTTGGATCTTTCGGTTTCAGGTCCGTCGTTGCCATCGACCCTCTCAACCCTTCGCCGGCGCGTGTTCCACCGGCACTGCTTCAAGTTCCTGGTTCGGATTCAGAACCGCGGCCACATAGGTCGTCCGCGGACGGGTATTCTGATCGGCGAGCACCTGGTAGCTGCGCTCGTCGCCGCGCAACTTTGCCACCCGGCTTCCCTTGTCGTTGAGGTTGCCGAAGCTGATGGCCGTGGCCGGGCAGGCTTGCTGGCAGGCGGTGACCACCTCGCCGTCGAGAATGGCGCGGTTCTCCTTGTCAGCCTCAATCCGGGCCGACGTAATGCGCTGCACGCAGTAGCTGCACTTCTCCATGACGCCGCGCGAGCGCACCGAAACATCGGGATTGCGCATCAGCTTCAGGCTCTCGGTTTCGTAATCGGAGTAGAGCAGGAAGTTGAATCGCCGCACCTTGTAGGGGCAGTTGTTGGAGCAGTAGCGGGTGCCCACGCAGCGGTTGTAGACCATGGTATTGAGGCCTTCGGGCGTGTGGACCGTGGCGCCCACCGGGCAAACCTGCTCGCAGGGAGCGTTCTCGCAGTGCTGGCAGGCCATGGGCTGGAAGTGAGCGCGTGGGGCGGCCAGGTCGCCTTCAAAGTAGGTATCGATGCGCAGCCACTGCATGTTGCGGCCGATGCGCACCTGCTGCTTGCCCACCACCGGAATGTTGTTCTCGGCATAACAGCTCACGATGCAGGCGTTGCAGCCGGTGCAACTGTTCATGTCGATGGACATGCCCCAGGCGTTTTCCTTGTACTCCCAGTCGGGGAACATGGAAGTCCCCATCTCGGTCTTGGCGCGTCCCTCGCCCTCGTTGGCAAAGTTCGGATTGGCCTTGAACTCGTCCAGCGTGGCATAGCGGATAATGCCGCGGTCGCCCAGCGCCTCATCGGCTTCGAGCGAATTGTTGCCGTTGCCCTGGCCGCCGAACAGCTTGGAGCGGTGATCCTGGAAGTGGCTCTTGGTAATCGCCACGCCCCACTTGCCGTCCACTTTCCTTATGCCGCCAGTCGCAAAGAACGGAGCCCACGAGTTGCGGATGAGGTAGGCATCGAAGCCCGCTCCCGAACCCACGCGGCCAGCAAACTCGCGGCCATAGCCCAAGTGCACCGTCACTGAATTGTCAGGGTGGCCCGGCACCACAATCACCGGCGCCTTCACCTTGCCGTTACCTACGCTCAGTTCAACAATGTCGTCTTCTTCGAGTCCCAGCCGGGTCAGCGTCGCGCCTGAAACCAGCGCCGCGTTGTCCCAGCTCAGATTGGTCACCGGCTTGGGCAGCTCCTGCAGCCAGCCCACGTTCGACCAGCGCCCGTCATACACGCTCGGATCAGGCCGGAAGATGATTTCGATGGAATCCTTCGCCGTGGGCGCGGGAACTGAACTGCGGAAAGCCGCAACCGGGGCGGGCTTTGCGGTGGTGTCGTATGCCGTGCCCTCAATCCAGCCCTGATGCAGCGCCTTGCGCCAGCCGGTTTCAAAGTCGCCCTTGATGGTGGTCTTCCAGGTTTCGCGCACCGCGTCATAGGGGCTGAGCATCGGCTCACTGAGCAGCGTCTGAAACACGTGGTGCGCCGTCTTGCCGCCATAGAGCGGATCGATCAGCGGCTGCACAATGGAAACCGTGCCGTCATACGCGCGCGCATCCGACCACGACTCAAGAAAATGCGCCGCGGGAATGTACCAATGAGATTCGTGGCTGGTCTCGTCGTAATGCGAGCTCAGGTGCGCCACGATGTTGGCCTTGTCGAAGGCCGCGGCAAAACCAAGATCGGCGGGCGCCGAATAAATCGGATTGGTATTCAGAATCACCAGCCAATCCACCTTGCCCGCATTCAGGTCGGCCACCAGCGCCTTCATATCCGCAATCTGGTCGCTGGGCAGCGGATTCATCGGCTCCGGCGCAACAAACGCCGTCTTGCCCACATTGCCCAGCGTGGCGTTGATGGCCAGAGCGAGTTCGGTGACCGACGGGTCCTGATAGAGCCCGGGAATGACCACACTCTTGCCCGCATTGACCTTCAGATCCTTGGCCAGCGAGGCGAGAAACTTCTTCTGCTCGTCGGTCCACGCATAGGCCGGAGCGTTTACGCCCGCGACGCCGAGAGCCTTGGCCAGCTCCGCGGTAAACGCCGGAATCTCGCTTGCCCTGAGCCCTAAACGATGCTCGGCCTTGAGTCCGGTGGTGGTCGGCATGGACTCAATCGAGTACAGCCGGTTCAGATGATTTGGGTCCTTGCGCCGCTTTGCGTACTCACGGACCAGCTTGTGAAATCCGGGGAAGCTGGCGCCCGACAAAAAGTCCGCGTCCAGAGACACAATCACATCTGCGTCGTCCAGCGCGTATTGAACATTTACCCCATTCGCAGCCGAAGTGCCGGCAACCGCGGGATCGTATTGAACCAATTTCACCTTTGGATACGCTGCCTCGACGGCCTTCCACTGCCGCGCCAGCGTGGGCGAGCTGATGGTCTCGCTCAGAAAATAAATGCCGGTTCCGTCCTTGCTGCCGGCTACCTTCAAGCGCAATTCCTGCGCAAACTCCGCCCACTCCCGACTCTCGCCGCGGTAGGTCACATGCTGCTGACGGTCCGGATCGTAGAGGTCCAGCAGAGCGCCCTGCGTGTACGGGTCAGACGAGCCCAGGTTGTACGCGTGCTCGGGATTGCCGTCGATCTTGATGGGCCTGTACTCGTCGCTCTTGACCAGCAGCGGCACCGCGCCGGTGACAAAAGGATGGGCGGTGGCAAAATAATTCGGCTTGCCCAGCACCAGGTCTTCCGGCTGCTTGACGTAGGGATAGATCGGCTCATCGGGCTGCTTGGCGCAACCGGCCAACCCGGCCAGCGCCAGCGACGCGCCCATCAGCTTCATGAAGCCGCGGCGCGAGACCGGATCCACCCACTCCTGCGCCGAGGTGGGAAACTCCTTTTCGACAGCCGCCTGAAACTCCGCCGTATCGGCCAGCTCGTCCACCGACCGCCAGTAGCGCTTGCCCTTCAAGCCATTCAGCTCGCTGCGCACGGCGGCCAACGTCATCGGAGCAGCCTGCGCGGCAACCTGAGCGCTCTTTGTCTTGTTGTCCAAGGCATTCCCCGTCTGGTTCATGCTTCCGTTCTTCCCGTTTCCACCATTCTGTCGGCTCATCGGTGGCAGACCTCGCAGCTGGTGAGCTCTTTCGGGGTGCGGATCTTGTAGTGATCCACCAGAAAATGCCCCAGCTCATCCTGGCTGGTGAACTTCTGATACGCCGCATGAGAAGCAGGGGGGCTCAAAGGCGCCATGCCGGGATCGGCATCTCCGGCCAATGCGGCCGTGGGCAGCAACGCCGGCACCTGCAACGACGCAATCTCTCCGGAACTGCCCGCCGGGTCTTTGGTTACGCAGTTCACGCTCTGGGCCGTGGGCACGCCCACCTTCTCATTGCCCACCGCGCACCACACCGGACGATCTTCCGCCGGCTTTTCCCAGGCCATGTTGTATATCTCGCCGGTGGGCCGCAAATTCTTCGCCGGATTCCGGTGGCAGTCCAGGCACCACTCCATCTGCAGCGTGTTCTGCGCATACATCAGCGGCATCTGGTCCACGCGGCCGTGGCAGCTTGCGCAGCCCATCCCCTTGTTCACGTGAATCTCGTGGCTGAAGTACACAAAATCGGGCAGGTCGTGCACCTTGGTCCAGGCCAGCGACTCGCCCGTGGCCCAACTGGTGCGCACCGGCTCCAGCAGTTGCGCGTTGGTCCATATCTGCGCGTGGCAGTTGATGCAGGTCTTGGTAGGCGGAATTCCGGCGTAGCTCGACTTTTCCACGGTGACGTGACAGTACTGACATTGCAATCCCAGACCCTGCACGTGGTGTTTATGACTGAAGGGCACCGGCTGGTCGGGGCGCTGGCCTTGCCGCGTCACCCATGGCGAACGCTGCAACTGGTCCAGCGTGACCCCCAGGGCGATCACGATCAGCCCCGTCAACACCAGGCTCGCGCGAGCCAGAGCATTGGAGCTGCGGTCAAATATCTGCGCCATGAATGCTATCCCTGCTTGATTGTTGGTCTGGTTGAGCCGCTGTGCTGACGGTCACATAGGTTGTGTTCAAAAAAGATTCTTGGGTACAACTTACCCGAGAGGCGGAGGACCCCGAAAAATTAATATAACAGCCTGAGATAGCTTCGCGGTAGGAGTTTGGCGCAAAATATCAAAAATATTTTGCCGCGGCGGCCTTTTGTAATCCACTGAAAAGAAAACCGGTTGTGATAAGGATGATTGCGGGGAAACATCCCCCGTGCTCCTGGCGGCGTGCGTACCAGAAGCTGGGATATTTGCAACAAAATTAGCACATGAAACAGCATTGCCGCCACATGGCAGCCAGCGAGCCTCGTCAGTTAGAGCGGGCGATAGCTTCCCTGTCTCATCCTTTCCAGAACGCAATCACCAGTCCTCCGGCCACAATCAGCGTGCCTCCCGCATAAATCGGCGGCGTCGGCGACTGCCCGAAGCGCACCCGCGCCTGCAACTGCGCCATCAGAAAAAACAGCACCACGTATACGCCCAGCAGCTTGCCAAAGTCCCACCGCGGCACGTTGACCACGGCGCCGTATAGCGCCAGCACCACCGTGCCGCAGACCAGCGCCAGCACCCGCGCCCATCCCGTTGAGCGGTAAAATCCGGTCTGAAAAAACGAGTCCCCGTGGGCCTCAAGAAATGCGGCCAGGGTCAATACGCCAAAGGCGCCCAGTGGGTTGGCCACCAGGCGATCGAGAAGATTCATGCGGTACTGCCTCCAGGGGAAGGTTGAAGGTCGCCGTGAAACGCAACTCAACAGTCAGGACTTGCGCAACTTTGCCGCATCCAGACCTGTGAGCCCCATCCTAACAATCAGGTGCTATAAATTTCATAAGGACGTTAAGCCAATCTGCACAACTTCACGCGATAGCGGACCCCTGAATGGAAGGATGGTCCGGAGGGCGGGCCCTCATTCCGTTCGCGTTGGCAGATCGGTCTTGTGGAGCCAGGAAAGGAAAGACCATGAAATACGCCGGATTGCTGGTGATGCCAGCCGGATTCTTTCTCGCGATCGCAGCGCTGGTGCTGTTCCCGGATGCCGCGCCGAGGGCCGCCTTTGTGCTTTGCGGGCTGGCAGTCGAGGGCCTGGGCTTGGCCGTGGCCGTACGCGGACACATGCAGGTGCGTGGAGAGAGCCGTTCATGAATCCCATCCTGCCTTCTTCCGCCGCTCCCGTTCTCTCCGACGCCGCCTTTGCGCTGACCCTGGCGCTGCTGCTTGTGGCCCCGCTGGCCATTGCCGGCGTGGCGCTGATCAACACCGGCCTGGGGCGCTCGCGCTCGGCCGCCCAGGCACTGCTGGGAAACCTGGCCATTGTGGCCGTGACCGCTATCGTCTTCGCCATTGTGGGCTCAGCCCTTACCGGCTACATGCCGGGCGGCGCGAGCCACACGCTGCAACTGGCCGGCAAGCCCTGGAGCTGGCTCGGCGCCGGTCCGCTGCTGCTCGGCGGCCTCGGCTCGGCGCCCGCCCTGGCCCAGCTCGCCGTGCTCTTCGAGTTTCTGGCCGTAGCCATGGCCGCCATTATTCCCTGGGGCTCGGGAGCGGATCGCTGGCAGCTTACCGCCGGCTGTGCGGCCGCCGCGATCCTGGCCGCCACTGTCTTTCCGCTGCTGGCGCATTGGGTTTGGGCGGGCGGATGGCTGGCTCAACTGGGCGTCAACTTTCAACTCGGCGCAGGCTTTTTAGACGGCGGCGGCGCGGCCACCGCGCACGTCCTTGGCGGCTTGAGCGCGCTGGCCGTCATCTGGATCGTAGGGCCTCGCAAGGGCAAGTTCCCCAGGGAAGGATTGGCCACCGCCCTGCCCGGCCACAACGCCATTTATGTCCTCTTCGGGTGTTTGCTGGCGCTGGTGGGCTGCCTGGCCTGGAACGTGGCCGGCGCCATGCTGTGGCTGCATGCGCCCCTGACTGCATTGCCGGTGACTGCGGTCAACACGCTGCTGTCTGCCTCGGGCGCTCTGGCCGCCACCTTCGCCATCACCCGCATCCGGTTTGGCAAGCCCGACGCCAGCCTGTGCGCGAACGGCTGGCTGGCTGGCCTGGTGGCCTCCAGCGCGTGCGCGGGGCTGATCTCCCCCGGCGCGGCCCTGTTCGTGGGCCTTGTCGCCGGCATTGCTACGCCCCTGCTGGTAGAACTGCTGGAACTGGCAGTCGCCATCGACGACCCCTCCGGCGCCATTACGGTGCACCTGGCCGGCGGCCTTTGGGGACTGGTTGCCGCAGGCATCTTCGCCCCGCAGGCGGGACAATTTGTGGCGCAGCTGGTTGGCATTGCCGCCCTGCTCGGGCTGGTGCTGCCTCTGGTCTACCTGCTGTTCTGGGTGCTGAACCGCCTGGTTCCCTTCCGCGTGGACCCGGACGGCGAGCGCATCGGCATGGATCTGCACGAACTGGGCGGCGGCGCTTACCCTGAGTTTGTGATTCATCGCGACGAGTCTTACCGCTAACCCTAGGGCTCTCCAGCCCTTCGTCACCGCATATTCCGAATTGGGGCGCAGTTTCATCGCGTCCCAATTCGGAATATTCCTGTTTATGCTCACTTTGACTCATCGATCGTCCTTTCCCGCTCTATAATTTGTGCATTGCAGCCGATACATGAGCAGGCACACTCTGCACGCGCCCCGGATAGCGTTCGAAGCACTTTGCGTGTCCAGGCATTCGGCGTTCGTGCCGCGGCAACTGGTTTCTTGCTGTTTTAGCCCTACTTGATGCCAATGGTTGTTTTTTCTCTGCTTGCGCGGCAGGTGTAGATTTGCTGGAAGCTCTGGCTCAACTCGGTGTTGCGGCAACCTCAGCCAGCGATCACTTTGCCCTGACAGTCTTGCCGGCTTTCGCCTGGCGATCCGTCTCCATTCCCTGGACAGTTCTGGTCTTCCTCATTTGCGTGTCGGCTGCCGTAGGCGCGGTGATGAACCGGCTGCGCGCCAGGTCGGGAAATCGCAAGCAGGACAGTGAAGCCACGGTGAAGGAACTGACGATGCTGCGCGCCATATCCGCCAATCTGCCGGACATGATCTATGCCAAGGATGCGGAAAGCCGCTTCCTGCTGGCTAACAAGGCAGCGGCTGAGAATATGGGAGCCTCCAGCGGAAGGGAACTCGTTGGCAAGACCGATTTCGATTTCTTCCCGAAAGAGCTTGCCGCAGAATTCTTTGAGGATGAGCGCAAGGTACTGCTCTCCCGTGAGCCTCAGGTCAGCAAGGAAGAATATATCCCGGAAGCCAGCGGCAAGATCCGATGCATTCTGACCACAAAGGTTCCTCTGTTCGACGCTGGGGGCCAGGCCATCGGCATCGTCGGAATCGGACGCAATATAACCAAGCTGAAGGCCGTGGAGGCTGAACTCAAGCGGGCCCGGGATGAGCTGGCCTTCAAGGCCGCGCACGATTCCCTTACCTCTCTGTTCAACCGAGGAGCCATCCTGGAGATGCTGGGGCGCGAGCTATCCCGCAGTGTCCGCGAAAATGGCCGCACGGCCGTCCTGCTTGGCGACCTGGACCACTTCAAGAACATCAACGACGTCCATGGTCATCCCATAGGCGACGAGGTTCTGCGCGAGGTGGCCAACCGTCTGGCTAAAACCGTCCGGCATTACGATCTGGTAGGCCGCTTTGGCGGAGAGGAGTTCCTGGTTGTGCTGCCCGGCTGCGGCGCCACGGATGCATTGGCGCGAGCCGACCAGTTGCGCGAAGCCATTGCAGCTTCGCCGATTCCGACTGCGGGCGGCCCGCTTCCCATGACCATCAGCATCGGCGTGCTGGTCGCCCAGGAGTGGGGGAAACCCACATCCGAGGAAGTTTTGCGCGAGGTGGACACCGCCCTTTATGCGTCCAAAGCCGCCGGCCGCAATTGCTGCACAGTTGCCGTGCCCCCCAGACTAGAGGCGAGCGCCTGACTGCTGCGGCAGCGTCGAACCCCCATCACCGCCGCGCCAGCACCAGCATCAGCACAAACAGGGCAATGGGCGCCAGCACCAGCCCGGCATAGAGCAGCGGGTTGCGCCCGCCGGGCAGCCGCAACCCGCCCGCAGGCCGCCGCGCGCCCTCGTCCACGCCCACCAGTTCCGGGTGCTCCAGTTCCCAGGCCATCTCGCTGGCCGTCTGGTAGCGGTGCCGCGGCTCCCGCTCCAGGGTGCGAAACAGGATTTCCTGCAGCTCGGCGGAAATCTCCGAACGCAGCTTGCGCGCCGGCTTGGGGTCGTTCAGAACGCGCTCATTCATCACCGCCAGGGGATTCGGTCCGGCAAAGGGCGTTTGCCCGGTCAGCATCTCGTACAGCATGATTCCCAGCGAGTAGATGTCACTGCGCTGGTCGCCGCGCTGGCCCTTGACCTGCTCCGGCGAGATGTAGTCCGGCGTGCCCAGCATGGGCGAGGGACCGGCGAAGGTAAGCCGCCGCGCGTCTTCCTTCATGGCGATGCCGAAGTCGATGAGCTTGATGTTGTCCTCGTCGTCGACCATGATGTTTTCCGGCTTCAGGTCGCGATGCACCACGCCGTGCTTGTGCATGTAATCCAGCGCCTCGCAGATGCCCAGCGTCAGCTTCATCGCCCGGTCGATGGACAGCCTGCCAGCCTCGTTCAGAATCGAACGCAGCAGCCTGCCGTCCACCCACTCAATGACCATGTACACGCGGCTGCGCTGTTCGCCGTCGTAAGTTTTCACCACCCCGGGGTGGTCCAGCTCCTGGCCAATTTCCTGTTCGCGCTTGAAGCGCGCGAGCAGGACCGGGTCGGACTCCATCTCCTCATGCGGAATTTTGATGGCCACCAGCCGGCCGTTGTTCAGGTCCGTCGCCTTGTAGAGCGTGGACATGCCGCTGCGCGCAACCGTTGCGTCCAGGCGGTAGTGGTCGAGCATTTCGCCGGTTTCAAGTGTGGGCATCAGTTCAATCAGCATAACAATTCAAGCCTTTCATTCAAATCGTAAGAAATCCGTTAGGAAGATCGAAGAAATTTCCATAACCCATGCCGCTTTTACCCCATCCGGTTTCTTCACCCGGTTCACCGGCGACCTGCGGCGCAAGAATCCTTCGGCATACCCCGCAATTTTGTGGTTTCATTCCGATATGCTCCGTTTATCAAGATTCCTGGCGGTCTGTGTGCTGGCCGCCTGGATCATTGCCCCATGCATGGCGCGCGCTGCTGCCAGCAAGGCCCATCCCGCACCGCAGGAACCCCCGCAAGAGACAGGCTTTCTCAATCGCAAGATCGAGTTGAACGGTGTCTTCTACCGCTTTCAGGTTTACCTTCCCGAGCAATGGCGGCGGGACGACCATAAGCAATGGCCCATCATTTTGTTTCTCCACGGTCGCGGCGAACGCGGTTCCGAAGGGATGTGGCAAACCCAGATCGGGCTGCCGGAGGAGGTGCGCGACCACCCCGAGCGCTGGCCCTTTGTCATCGTCATGCCGCAGTGCCCGCTGCCCGGGTACTGGACCGACCCCGCGATGATGGCCATGTCCATGGCCACTCTGGACCAGGAGGCGGCTGAGTTCCGCGGCGACCCGCAACGCACTTATCTGACCGGCCTGTCGCTGGGCGGATACGGAGCCTGGGAGCTGGCCCGCAATTATCCCCATCGCTGGGCGGCGATTGCCATTGCGGCCGGCGGCGTTTTCTGGAGCTATGCCCCGGAGCGCTGGCAGCAGGCATCCACTCTGCCCGCCGAATACGCCGAGGCGCTGGGCCGCACCCCGGTCTGGCTCTTCCACGGAGCCGACGACAACCTGGTGCCGCCGCGCGAGAGCGAGCTGATGTTTGAGGCCTTCAAGGCTGGCGGCGGCCACGTGCGGCTGTGGATTTACCAAGGGCTCAAGCACGACTGCTGGACCCGCGCCTTCAACGAGCCGGAGCTGCCGCACTGGCTGCTGGGGCATCGCCTGGAAAGCCCGGCGAGCACCCGGCCCGGCGCCACGGAACTACCCGCACTGGCCGAGCGGCTCGTGATTCCCTTCCACCCGCCGGCGCTGAAGCTGACCACGGCGCAGCTCGAAAGCCTGGCCGGCGCGTACTGCGACACCAAGGGGAATCCCGTAGTCTCGATCTTTCGCCAGGGCGATCAGCTTTACGAAAAGAACCGCCAGGGAGAGGTTGCCGAACTGGGAGCCGAGACTGCCTCCCTGTTCTTCTATCTCAACGGCTCCAGCACCACCCGGCTCACGTTCGAGCGAGATACCCAGGGCCACGTGACAGCGCTGGTTCTGCACGACGACCGGCACGAGGAGCGATGGGAGAGGCGGAAAAGCAGCTTTTAGCTATTAGCTCTTAGCTTTTAGCTTTTGATCTCGGAGACACTCTTGGTTCCCGGCATCTCCATCGATTTGTCTTCAAGCGCTGCGATTGACCAGCATTCGATCCCAGATCCCAAAGGCGGGATCTGGGGCACCCAAAGTTGATCGAACTACGAGCGGTCAGAAAGCTAAAAGCTAAGAGCTAAAAGCTAGAGGCTGTTTTTCGGAACTGCGCAAACTGCACTTGCGTAGTACTCTCGGAACCATGTACGAAGAGGAGGCAGCTATGTTTTGCAGCGGATGTGGTCAGCCTTTAGCTCCCGGGCAGGGTTTCTGCCCCCAGTGCGGCCGTCCGGCCGCGCCCGTGGTTCCTCCCGTGCCCGGCCTCCAGTACCAGCTGGCAAGATACTCAAGCAATGTAAAGGCCCTCGCCATTGTCTGGATTGTCTATGCGGGGCTCTCCCTAGTGCTGGGGTTCATCGGCCTGGCTTTTGCCAATGCCTTTCTCTCCGGGCAGTTCGGACCCTGGATGCATGGACCGTGGATGCACGGTCCCATACCGCCGGAGTGGCTTGGCCCGGCAGTTCTGCATCTTGCCTGGGTCTACCTGGTGGTCCGTGCGGGCCTGGCGCTGGCCGCCGGATGGGGCCTGCTGGAGCGCGCTCCGTGGGGACGCATTGTGGCCATTGTGTCGGCCATCGTGAGCATCCTGAAGTTCCCCTTCGGAACAGCCCTGGGCATCTGGACGCTGGTGGTCCTGCTGGGCTACCGGAATTCGACGCTCTACGAGCAGCTGTAAAGTGAACTTCTAGCCGCGCGGCCCGCGGGCCGCATTGCGCTTTTGCGCACGCCATTTCAGGCCCAGCCACGCCACATAGCCCAGTTGAATGGCCCAGGTGATCGCATAGGCGGCTACCCGGAACTGGTGGTCGAGAATCGCTGCTTGATCCATCTTTTTCTCCTTGGTTTCGGGTCGTTTCCCGGCGTGCGGTCAGATCAGGGAACCCTCGTCGAGAGCCGCCTGCGCTTCTTTGGCGGCGATCTTCTGGTGCTGGCGCTCTACCGCGTAACGAATCACCAGAATCATCACGCCCCACGCGTACCACGCCAGCATGTTCCACAAAAAAGGCCCCACCATCGACGCGGCCATCCCGGAACCCTCCGACCCGCCAAACACCGGAGCCGGATGCTGTGTGCGCCACCAGCGGTTAGACATGTAAACGATGGGCACGTCGAGGGCGCCGAAGATGCCCAGCACCGCGGCCAGCGTCTGCATCTGCGGCCCGGCGGCAAAGCGGCGCAGCAACAGATAACTGACATAAATCAGCCACAGTACAAGGGACGTCGTCAGCCGCGCATCCCACGTCCACCAGATGCCCCACGCCCGCCTTCCCCACAGCGGTCCCGTCGTCAGGCCCACGGTCAGGAAAACCACTCCCACCTCGGCGCCCGCCACCGCCCACGCATCAGCCATCTGCGCGCGGTTCGGAAAATTGCGCCGGAAAGCCAGATACCCGATCGAGCCGGCCACGGAAACGGCGAGCCCAAGGAAAGCTGCCGCCCACGATGGCACATGGTAGTAAATGATGCGGAAGATTTCGCCCTGCATCGCATCGTTCGGGGCGACATAGATGGCCTGGTAATAGCCCCAGACCATGAGGGCGACGGTGACAGCGGCGTAAAGGCCGATTGCAAGCTTTTTCATCGGGGAATCCTGTTGGAACCTATCCAGTGTACGACGGCGGGGACGGGGAGGCTTTTAGCTTTTAGCTTTTAGCTTTTAGCTTTTAGCTTTTAGCTTTTAGCTTGGACACGTTCGCTTGGGCCGCGTTGTCGCTTAGGTGAGTTTGCGCCGGGTGCTGGAAATGCGGCAGGGACCCGGGGTGAGCAGGGATCAGGGAACAGAAAAACGGGGGGGGTGGGTCGCACTGAGAGTGTGGGCGGGTAGGGCTCGATTCAGGCTGCCTGTTGGCGGGGCCGAATCTTGTTCAGAGATTTGCTTTTGGAGGCAACCCAGAGATCGTAGCCGCTTTCAGGCCAATCCAGAACTGGGCGGAGTTGCCGAAATAGCAGCTCATACGCAACGCGGTATCGGCGGTGATGCCGCGCTTGCCGAGGACCAGATCGTTGATCCGCGGAGCCGAGACATGCAGCTCCTTGGCCAGACGGTAAGCGGTCAGGCCGAGGGGTTCCATGAACTCGGTGAGGAGGATCTCGCCGGGATGGATCGAGAAGGCAAAGGGAATTTTGTCCATGGTTCCTCCTATTCCGCGTGGAAGACCACGTCGAACAGCAGCAGACTCACGGTGGTGAAGATGATGTCGTAGCCCAGCAGGAGCTTGATCCAGAGGGCGGGGTCGCTTTCGCCGGAGAGGATGTCGGTGGTGGCCTGGACCATGGCCAGCAGGGCTGGAATGAAGATGGGAAAGAGAATGAGCGAAAGCAGCAGCTCGCGGTTGCGGCTGCGGATGGAGAGCGCCGCAAAGAAGACGCCGTTGCTGACCAATGCCCATGTGCCGAGGGGGAGCACCAGCGCCAGCAGCCAGGCCTGGCCCACGATGTGCAGGTTATAGAAGATGAGGAAACAGGGCGCCAGGATGATTTGAACCACGGTGACGAAGAGGAAATTGGCAATCACCTTGGCGAGGAAAAGCTCTGCGCCGGGAGCGGGGGCCATGCGTTGGGCATCCAGAACCTGATGGCGGATTTCGCGCGCCCAGGCCTGGTTGAGGGCGCTGACCGAGGCGAACATGGTGGCCACGCAGAGAACTCCGCCCGCGATCTGCTGCGAAAAGACGCCGCGCGGGTCGAAAGCGATGGAAAAAAGCACGACGACCAGCAGGGAGAAAAACAGCATGGAGACGAGGGCGTCGAGCGTGCGCAATTCGATGCGCAGGTCCTTGACCAGATGGGTCCACAAGGCGCGAGGCATCAGGCGTGCACCTCCGTGGCTGCGGTATGCGTGACATCTTTGGTGAGATCGGCGGTTTGCGCGGGTGCCTCGAGTGTGACGGCAGCGCGCAGGTAGTCGTTGGGGCTGAGGATGATCTGGGTTCCGCGGGCACCGGCGGAGACGCTGATCCGGTCAAAGAGAATCACCGTCTCGTCGACGAAGACCGGGTAAGGCTTTTTTGCGCCGAAGACGGTGACGCCGCCGCGGATGTAGCCGGTGAGCGGCTGGACGTCTTTGAGCGGGACCATTTCGGCCTTGCGCAGGCCAGCAGCGCGGGCGAGCTTTTTGAAGTCCAGCTCGGCGTCGCCGGGAATGACGGCGAAGACATAGACGCCCGGGCCGCCGGTGGTCAGCAGGGTTTTGAAGACCTGCTCGGGAGGCATGCCGATCTTTATTGCGACGGAAATGGCGGAGAGATCGTTGGGATCGACTTCGTACTCCTGAAGTTCAAAGGGAATGCCCAGGGATTCAAGCAGGCGCGCGCCGTTGGTCTTCATAGCGAGGGCCTTCCGCCCCCACGACGAAGATCTATCGTGGGGGACCCCGGCTCAAACGAAGCCACGCGGCCGGCGCGGAGAGCGAGCACCCAGTCTGCAATGGGGGCGGCCAGCTCGCGCTGGTGGGTGGTGATGACGATGGTGCGATTGCCCTGGCGGAATCCGGCCAGCAGCTCGACCATCTGGTGCGCGGATTCGACGTCCATGTTGGAGAAGGGCTCGTCAAGCAGGAGCAGTTCGGGAACCGGGAGCAGAACGCGGGCCAGCGACGTACGCTGCCTCATGCCTTGGGAATACTGGCCGAGGGTACGGGTCAGTTCGGGGTCCAGACCCACCTGGAGCAGCGCCTCGGCGGGCGTAAGGCAGGGTCGGCCGGGGTAGAGGCTGGCAAAGTAGCGCAGGTTTTCCTGGGCGGTGAGCTCGTCGTAGAGCATGGGGGCGTGGCTCATGTAGCCGATGCGGGCACGTGCTTCATGGGGCTCAAGCGAGCCGAAGACCTTGACGGCGCCGAAGCTGGGGCGCAGCAGCCCGGCCAGAATGCGCAGCAGGGTGGATTTGCCGGCGCCGTTCTCGCCGATGAGGACGTAACAGCGGCCTGGCTCGAGCTCCACCGAAACCTGGCGGAGCGCGGCAAAGGAGCCAAAAAGCTTGGAGACCTGATCGAGGCGGGCGCAAAGAGCAGGGCTAACGGCCTCGGATGGATTTTCGGTCATTCGCGTCAGTTTGCGGCGGTCTGGTTGGCCGGGGGAAGAGCGGGCGCTACGCCGGAGGCAGCGGAAGTCTTGACGGGGGCGGCGGCAGGCGCTGCGCCGGGCTTGTTGGGACCAGCGGGCGCGTATTTGCTGGCGCACTTGGCCTGCAGGACGTTTGCGTGAAAGACCCCATCGCGTCCGTACGAGCCTTCAGCCAGGGCCTGGGAGTCGTCCTTGAATGTGTCCGGAGGCGGCTCAGAACCCTTGTAGGTGACTTTGAGCAAACGGCCAGAGGAGGCTTTGGGGGAGTGGCTCTCAAACTCGTTGAGGACGAAATCTACGTGGGTGCCGTTCTGCTCAATGGAACCGGGCTGGACAAAGCCCTCGACGCGCAACTGGCTATGGTAGGCCTTGTCGCCCATGCCGCCGAGCTCGGCGATGGTGACGTAATAACTCTTGTTGGATCCGTACCCGGTATAGGCAAGCCATCCGATGGTGCCGATGATGACGGCAACCGCAATCCCTATCCGCAGAGTGTTTCCAGAAATCTTCATAGTCAACTTATAACGATACGGGGGTCAGCGCCTGTGGTCAACCGTCCAGACAGGACGATAAAGGGATGGAATTGCATTCGATTTTATGTGGAATCCAGCTTTTTCTGCAGCGGGTTATGGTTTTAGAGGAGGGCCTTCGCAGGCATAGCCATGGCGGAATCCGGGGCTGGATGGGCGGCATGCGGGGCCGTGCCGTATGCGTCGGAATGACTTGCGAGGCTGTCCTCGTTCGACTTCGCCTCTTGGATGAAGTCCACAACAGCCGGAGAAATAACAATGGCGACAAACGCGAGACCGAGGAAAATATCAATCATAAAACCCCCTCCATGCAGGTTTGCATGTGCGCCTCAGGACGCAACAACGATGCCTGACCGACTTGCTGAAAATTAGCTCATCGGAGCAATTGAGAGGAATAGCAATTTGGTGTGACAGGGCATGGTCCGTTGGTAATCAGAGGCAGGGAGATCTATCCGATTCGCAGGCCGGAAGGACGAGGTGGGATCGGCTTCATCCCTCGTGATCTTGGGATCTGGTTCTCTGAATGGTCGCAATAATGGGGGGACCGATGACCATCAGAACAAAAGCCAGACCAATCAGGAAATCAAACATGGGGAAACTCCTGCAGGGACGCCTGGCAGCGCATTCAGGGCGATGGAGAATCATAGCGCACAAAATAATCGAGTGAACAGCACTTTATAAGCGCGTGAATAGCACTTTGGTAACGAAAAATCTGGGATTTTTCGTAAAAATGGCGCAGTTTTTCATACCCCGCAGGCAGAGGGCTGTCAAAGAGCGAGCAGTGCGTTTAACTCCTTTAAATGGAGCGATGGAATCCGGCGGGTTTGTGTTGCATGAACGGGCGGCCAGGCCTGGCCCGTTCAGGGGTACCGGCTCAGGGGAGGAAATCCAGGGTATGTGCGGCGCGGTCGATGGCCTGGGCCAGGACGGCCAACTGCTGTGAGGCACTCGTAGCGTTCCTGGCGTCAATCGCCTCATTGACTCCGGGAATGACCACAGCGGAATAGCCGGTGAACTCTCCGGGGGCGTAGATGGTGTGCCGGTACCAGGGGCGATTGGGCAGGCCGGGGGCGGTGATGAACGCGGTCTCGGTCTGGCGCAGGGCCAGGTTGAGTTTGGACATGTCTCCGGAGGGGGACGCCTGCAGACTGTGCGCCTTCTGGGCCGCGGCGGCTAGACGAGAAGCAGCGGCCTGGACGGGAGCAAAGTCGAGCGTGACGAGACTTGCGTCGGAGGCCTTGCGCTTGGCCGCTTCAATATAGGCGGAAATTTCGCGGGCGTAGGTCACGTAGTCGTAGGGCAGCACATCGGCATCGGCCATGCGCAGGGTTTCCAGGCCGAAGACGCGGGCCATTTCCTGGAGGTAGGTAAAATTCGGATCGGCGTTCTGGGTAAACCATGCGAAGTTGTCGAAGGCCGAGTGGTAGACGCCGTATGGCCCCTCGGAGCCGACGTTGGTGGAAGGCACGCCTACGTGCTGCAGGAAGGGCGTGAAGTCGGAGCCGGAGCCGAGGTCGCCCACCTGCGCTTCATCGGCGCCGGCAGGAGGGGCTTTGGAGGCGCGGTGCTTGCCGGAACTGGAGTTGGAAGCAATCCACTGTTGATAGACCGTTCCGCCAGCCGGGCTGGGAACCGCGCGGGTCACTTCGCGAACAAACTGCTTGAGCGAGGGGACGGCGGAGGCGGAGAAATCCGGACCGGCGACGGCTACGTCCATATTGAAGTAGGCAACGGCGCGCTCGAGGGTTTGGGCGTGCTGCTCTACCCATTCGGTTGAACCGATGAGCCCCTCTTCCTCGGCGTCCCAACTGCAAAAAATCATGGTACGTTTGGGCCGCCATCCCTGCTTGAGCAGCGCGCCGATGCCGTGGACCGATTCCAGCATGGCGGCGGTTCCGCTGGAGGGGTCCACCGCGCCATAGACCCAGGCATCGCGGTGATTGCCGGCAACGACCCATTCGTCCGGGAACTCCGTACCTTTGATTTTGCCGATGACGTCCCAGATAATGCGCCGCTGATAGTCCTGTTTGGAGACCAGGTGGACCTTGACGCCAGCGCCGCCAACCAGGCCGAGGTGATAGCGGAAGGGCAAAGCGCCCTGCCAGCCCTGGGGCACGCCTGGCCCCTTGAGGGCTTGCAGGATGGGCGAGGCATCGTGATAGCTGATGGGGATGGAGATGATGTGTGGCTGGTTGCTGAAAGGGGATACGCGGGCGGAATCGGGCAGGTCGAGGGTGGAGGCCACGCCGGGGGTTTCCGGGTCTCCGGAATACTTGAAGAGATACTGCACGGAGCCGCGCTGCACGCCGGTCTCAGGCCGCCAGGGGCCCTGGGGGTAGGCGTCGCCCTTGAAGTAGCCGTCGTCCTGCGGGTCAGAGTAGATGAGAACGCCGGCGGCGCCGCGTTGTTCGGCGATGTAAACCTTGACGCCGCGGAAGTTGCCGCCGTAGCGGCAAATGACGATGTTGCCGTGCAGGTCAATATGGCGGGCGGCAAGCTGGTCAAAATCCTCGAGGCTGCAATAGTTGGCGTAGACCACCTCCGCGGTGACGTCGCCGGAGCCGGAGGAGCCGTTGAAGGGCATGACCACGCGGGGATCGTCCTGATAGGGGTCGCCGGGGACATGCTCGCGGGTGGGGCCGGTCATGAGGGGGTGACCGGCTGCGTCCCAGGCCTCGACGCGCACCACGGTTGGCTGGTTCAGCAGCACGCGGTAGGGAACAATCTCAGTCTCGAGGCCGGCGGCGCGAAACTTCTGCGCCACGTATTCGGCGGTCTTGCGGTCTTCCGGCGTGGCGGCCAGGTGGGGCTCGGCGGTCAGCGTCTTGAGGTGCTGGCCGGCCAGCCCGGCATCGGGCACGGCGAGGAACGTGGCCTCGATTTTGGACTGGGCCGTGAAGTCGGCGTAGCCGAAGACTGTGGGAGGAGTGGGTTGCGGCGCAGACTGGGCTGACAACGGGCCGGCCAGGAGAGCCAGCATGAAGATGGGGGCAAGCGGCTTGAACTGAGTCATCAACCCTACCTTTATTGGACAGATCAGGAGTGAAGGCAATGCGCGTGGAGCGGGCAATGCCTGCGGCGCTCAATCAACACACGGATCACACACAAGTCTATTCCACGGGCTGGGCGCAGTGGGCGCAGCGCCGGGCGGCCAGGGGAATTTCACTGAGGCACTCCGGGCAGGTTTTCAGGGAGGAGGGAGCTTCAGGCGCGGGCTTCTTGAGCCGGGCCTGGAGATGGTTCAGAGGCAGCACGATGGCGAAGTAGACCACTGTGGCCACGATGAGGAAGGAGACCGCGGCGTTGAGGAAGGTGCCGATTTTGATGTGGCCGCCGTGAATGTCCAGAATGACGCTGCTGAAGTCCGGCTTGCCGATTGTGGCGGCGATCAACGGGTTCAGCACGTCGGTGACGAGCGATGTGACGATGGCATTGAAGGCCGCGCCGAGAATGACGGCTACCGCCAGATCGACAACGTTGCCACGGAGAATGAAATCGCGAAATCCCTTCAACATACTGCCTCCCATCGTTTCCGGTTTTGAGTTTTCCGTTGGAAAGAGCGGGGTACGCGGAGCTCTATCCTGCCCCATCCTACACGGGAGCAAGAAGTTATGGGTAGAGGCATGAAGAAGAAGGCAGGCTCATGGGGAGCCGGGGATTCGCTAGAGATAGATCCATAGGAACAGGACCATGGCGAGGATCATCAGCTCAGAGTAGAGCAGGATGAGCACGCCGGGGTTGGGTTCGTGGTTTCCCACCCTGGCGACAAGAACAAAGGCGTGGCGAGGGTGTGGCACCCAGTCACACGGTCATGTTTCGAGGCCGGGTGCCCCATATCTCCTAAGGAACATCCTCACACCTCTGTTGGAATCAGGGTTAGGTCGAAGCCGAGCTTTCTGGCTTGGTGGCGGAGTCGGCTTTCGTTACGCTGATTGTTTTGCGCTTCTTGTTGGGCGAAGACGGATTCTTCGTAGGCTTGGCCGGTGGTGAGTAGGTGGTAGATGATGCGGGCCAGTTTGTGTGCCGTGGCTGTGATGGCTTTGGGTCCGCCGAGTTTGGCTCGCATGCGGCGGTAATACTGGCCCATCCAGCCGTGGCTTCGGGAGAGCGCCTGTGCGGCCATGCGCAGCGCCTTGGCCACGCGATTGTTCACCCGGCGCGTTTGTGCATGGAGGATCTTGCCGCCGCTGACGCGGTTATCGGGGCATAATCCCATCCACGAGGTGAAGGCCGCGACGTTGGCGAACTTGGACAGATCGCGGCCCACCTCGGTGAACAGGGTATGGGCAGTGAGCGTGTCGATGCCTGGAATCTCAGTCAGGTCCACGGCAAAGATGCGGTGCAGTTGGGTGCGCAGATCGAAGTTCATCTCGTTGCGCCGGGGTTTGCGCTTGAGTTCCGCCTGTGGCTCCGGAACCGCTTCAGCTCCGGGTCCGTCGCCGGAGGAGAACTCCTTGAGCAGCGACTCGATCTCCACATCGCAGTCGGCGATCAACTGGCCGTTCTGACGAAACCCGGTCAACGACTGGCGCAGCGTGAACAGGTGTTCACGGCGGGAGTCGCCCACCAGCGACTTGGCGATGGTCTCTTTGCTGGCCTTGGTGCGCGGATCGCGCAATGTGGCCAGTTGGTGCGGGTCTCGTTCTCCGGCGAGAATGGCTTCGACGATGGCCATGCCGGTCTTGCCGCCCAGGTCGCTAATGACATGGTGTAACTGCAGGTTCATCTGGTCGAGGGCTTTTTGCATATGCTGCAAGTGCATCGCCGACAACTGCACCAGGCTGTCGCGATAGCGTACCAGCGAACGGACTGCGCAGATCTGCTGCTCGGGGCGAAAGCTGGCGCGCAACAACCCCGCCGAGTGCAGATGCTGTAACCACTGGCAGTCGCAGACGTCGGACTTGCGTCCCGGCACGTTCTTCACATGACGCGCGTTGACCAGACAGACCTTCAACCCGCCTGCCTCCAGAATCTGAAACAGCGGTATCCAGTAGACTCCGGTCGATTCCATGGCCACTGTCTTGATTCCACACTGCTTGAGCCAGTCCGAGGCGGCCAGCAGATCTTCGGTGAAGGTGGAAAACTTGCGCACCGGATGGGGATCGCGATCAGCGGGCACGGCGATATAGATCTCCGTCGCGCCGATGTCGATCCCGGCCGAGTTGGGGTCAATGGTGTGCGCCGGCGATGCTGCGCCGGACCGGGGCTTCTTCCGTCTTGCTGGCATCGAGTACACTCCTGCGCCATGCCAAGCGGCCCGAACCGTGCAAAAGAGGCAATCTCCTAAACGGGATCGGCTAGAAGCACAAAGGCCGCCGCCGTCACCATGAACTCCAGCACAGGGTTCGGAACCATGCTCAAAAACGGGCTCCATACAGAAGCACCAGTGATCTAGTCGGCCTACTTGCCGCCTGCATGGGCAACTAAAGAATATCGGCTCCCTGCTCACCTCATGTTCCCTGCCATCTCCACCTGCCAAAGCCGGTCACTTGCTCAAAAGCGAGACCTGGTGCACCCGGCCAAATTCACCGATTCCCTTGACTGCTTGGGTAACCCTGTTCTCTTTTGGCCAGCCAGACGCATGTCTTAGTTTTATAAACTCGGTTGAGGCCGGTTGAGGCCGGTTGAGGCCGGTTGAGGCCGGTTGAGGCCGGTTGAGGCCGGTTGAGGCCGGTTGAGGCCGGTTGAGGCCGGTTGAGGCCGGTTGAGGCCGGTTGAGGCCGGTTGAGGCCGGTTGGGCGTGACGTCAATCTATACTCGTGCGCGTATCAGCCGGGAAAGAGGTCGACGATCATGTCCCTTGTAATGAATCCTATCGAGCCGCAGAATCTTTACGAATTGGGCTGGACTTATGCACCGGGCAGCATGTTTGCCTTTGACTCCGGCACAGGGGAGCTTATAAACGTCAACCCGGCGGCGGTAGCGCTGAGCGGATATTCCCGCGAGGAACTTATCAGGCAGCCTTTAACCTTGCTGCACCCGGAGGCCGAGCACGAGCGGGTGAAGGCTGAATTCCTGCACGCTTTGAAACTACCATCGCGCCACTCCGGATTTCACATTCAGCGTAAAGACGGTCGGCTTGTGCCTGTGGCGATTACGTCCTCAGGATCACTGGTGCTGGACGGTCGATCCGTGGCGATTTGCATATACTTCGACATCACCGTGCATAACGATGAGGAGAAGCATCTGGTGCAGATGGAGGCCAGATACCGGGGGCTTCTGGAGGCAGCTCCGGATGGAATGGTCGTGGTGAACCAGGGCGCAGAGATTGTCCTGCTGAATGCCCAAGCGGAGAAACAGTTTGGATACAGCCGCGATGAACTGCTGGGCCAGAAGGTGACCAGCATCATTCCGAAGGGCTTTGCGGAGCGGCTCATCGCGGACGGAACCCGGACCGCGGCCGAGGCGCTGGCGCAGCAGATCGGCACGGGGATTGAACTCAACGGGCGGCGCAAGGATGGGACCGAGTTTCCGATCGAGATCATGCTGAGTCCGCTGGAGAGCGCCGAGGGAATTCTGGTGACGGCGGCCATCCGCGATATCACCGTGCAAAAGGAGAGAGAACATCGCATCAAAGCCCAGAATTGGGCGTTGCGGGCCTACGCGGACGCCGCCTTGGCGCTTGCCCCGGCGCGCAACTCACAAGACCTTCTGAGGGCTGTTTGCGAGGCCATCACAAGCGAATCCATCTATGTGCTCGCCTTTATAGGCATTGCAGAAGATGGTCCGGGGAGGCCAGTTCGAGTTGCCGCGGCAACGGGGAGTGCCGCGGGCTACTTGGACGGGATGCATCTGAGCTGGGCGGAGGATGAGCAGACTGGAAAAGCTGCGATGGGAGTCTGCATTCGCACCGGCAAGATGCAGAATGTTTTCGACACCGAGACATCCGAGACCTATGCGCCCTGGCGCGAGCGAGCGAGGCAATACGGCATACGCTCCGTCGTGTGCATTCCGCTTCAGGTCGAGAATGGCTGGCGTGGCGTATTGAATATTTATGCCGCACACCCCAATGCATTTGAAGCGCCGGCAATCGAGGTATTCCAGCACCTTGCGGAGCAAATCGTCCACGCTGCCCATGCGCTCGATCAGGGACTGGCAATCCATGCCGGGCAGATCGTCCTCAAAAATACACAAAGACAGTTGACCGAGGCATTGTCCGCGATGGTAGCGCCCATGGTGGCCGCGATGGAAATGCGAGACCCCTACACCGCGGGTCACGAGAGCCGGGTGGCAGATATCGCAGTTGCAATTGGCACGAAAATGGGCTGGTCAGAGGAACGATTGCATGGATTGCGGGTGGCGGCACAGGTCCACGACATCGGGAAGATTTCAATCCCTGCCGAGATCCTGACCAAGCCGACCCGGCTAAGCGCGGGTGAGTGGGGCTTGATTCGCGAGCACCCGGAGACCGGCTACACCATTCTGAAAGACATACCGTTTGCCTGGCCCATTGCCGAGATCGTGCACCAACACCATGAAAGACTGAACGGCTCGGGCTATCCGCTGGGCCTCAAGGAGGATGCGATTCTGCCTGAAGCCAAGGTCCTGGCAGTAGCCGACGTCGTGGAAGCGATGGCCTCGCATCGGCCCTATCGGCCGGCAATCAAGCTGAACATCGTATTGAAGCAGATTGAAAGAGATGCCGGCAGCCTGCTGGATGCGGAGGCCGTCCGTGTCTGCGCGGCCCTGTTCCGAGAGAAGCGTCTGGTTTTGCCTAGCGCCATCTAGTGTCCTGTCTCCGAAATTCGTCGCATAAATTTGGAGACGGAAACGCAGGTCCCTCGACTGCGCTGGGCGCCAAATACGCGCCCAACTTCGCTCATGATGACAGCCGGTTTGTATATGCTGCGCTGGCAAAAGCAAAAGAAGAAGCAAAAGCAAAAACAGAAACAAGAGAAAAAACAAAAGCAACCGCAGGTCCTTCGACTCCGCTGCGCTCCGCTCAGATGGGATGAAAAGGGGCGTACCTTCCTAATACGTGCTCGAGGCACAGAGACTACTTAGGAGGAAGGTACGCCATGAAGACCCACGTAGGAGTAGACCTTCACCAACGATTTTGTTACTTA
>Ga0302320_10004691_pt1 | contig 30939 bp, 30 predicted proteins | sample Bog_T0_3_FD_202130 | JGI IMG/M metagenome (GOLD analysis project Ga0302320, IMG submission 202130) | Peat permafrost microbial communities from Stordalen Mire near Abisko, Sweden - Bog_T0_3 | ecosystem: Environmental > Terrestrial > Soil > Wetlands > Peat | place: Sweden: Abisko, Stordalen Mire... | reverse complement strand
GCCATCCTGACCACCTTCGAGTTGGAACATGCCTAAACTCCCCTGCGTTTCCGGCGCGAAAGTGGCCAAAGCTTTGGAACATCTCGGCTTCACCCGCCAGCGGCAAAAGGGAAGCCATCTCGTGATGCGGCGCGGGAGCAACGTCTGCGTCGTGCCAATGCACCGCGAGGTTGACCAGGGCACATTGCGTGGCGTCCTGCGCCAAGCGGGAGTCTCACCGGAAGAATTCATTGAAAATCTGTGACGGCATGAATTTCCCTGCTGCCGATTCCAAATCCGACCTGCGCCGGAAAATCCGCGCCGCGCTGCAAAAAATTCCCACGGCGGCGCGTTCCGCCGCGTCCGCGCAACTTTTCGCCCGGCTGACGGAACAATCCTTCTGGAAAAACGCGGCCACGATTTTGTTTTTCGCGCCGCTGCCGGATGAGGCGGACGTTTGGCCGCTGCTGGAAAAAATGGTGGCTGGTGAAAAAATCATCGCCCTGCCGCGTTTTGATCCGGCGGACCAAATTTACACCGCGGGCCGCGTCCAAAATCCGCGGACTGAAATTGGCACCGGGCAATTTGGGATCCGCGAGCCGAAGGGGGGCTGCGCCGAAATTGTTTTGAGCCGGCTGGATTTGATCCTCGTGCCGGGCGTGGCATTTGATTTACGCGGGCGCCGGCTTGGCCGCGGCCGGGGCTTTTACGACCGCCTGCTGGCGGAAACGCACGGCGTGAAATGCGGCATCGCCTTTGACGAGCAACTGGTGGAGACAATTCCGGCGGAAGCGCACGATCAGCCGATGAATTTTATTTTGACGCCGACGCGCTGCGTTGAAACGGTGGAATAAACTACTGATGCTGCTGGTTCAACATGGGCGAGCCGCCTTCCCAGCTCTGCGGCGTGTTCCATGGGCGGACGGAGTCGTTTCCCGCCTCGTTGGTGGTGCACCCGCTGACGCCGAACAGCACCGCGCCCAAAACGAGCAGCCAGAGCCAGTGGACCACGGGACATTTCATGTCAGGAAGCCGGATGCGCCGGCGTGACCGTGTCGCCTTCAAAAATTTCGCCAAGCTTCCAGCCCGGCATCACGTTCGCAACGGAGCGGTCTTTATCAGTCCTCGTAACGATGACCTTGGCGACCAGTTTGCCGTCCCGGCTGACCAGCAATTGGCCTTGCTGCAAGACACCCTGGTCATCTCCAATATCCAGCACCACAAACTCCCATTTTGGATCCACCACGACCACCTTACCTTTGAGGTCAGCTGGAAGTTTCACCACAAAATCTGTCGTTCCAGATACTTGGGCCAGTTCATTAGTCAAGCGGTTAATTGTTCTTAAAAGAACTTTCTGTTCGTCGTTGATGGCGGCAATTGTGATCTGATCCTGCTTGATCTGGGCGGCGAGTTGGAGAATTTCCTGGGGCGTGCGGCCAGTGGCCTTGTAAGATTCCAAATTTGCCTGCGTCGTGTCGAGGTCCTGCGTGGCTTTAGCCAGTCTGTCGGTCAAATCATCGGCGCGTTTGGTTTCCGCAGTGGCGGTGTCCTCGGCTTTTTTTTGCGCGGCCTGCGCGACCGTCAACTGCTGCTTCGTCTGGTCCAGGTTCCTTTGCGTCGTGTCCAAAGTCTTTTGCGTCTTGGTCAGTGTGTCCTGGGTCTTTGTCAAATTGGTGTGGTAATCATCGCGCTGGGTGATCAGCGTATTGATCTTGTCGCGCACCTGAAGAACGTTCAGCGTGCCCGCGCCTAGCGCCGCAAGTATGGCCAAAATAAGACAAATGCGCATCAACATGGTCTGAATAAACTATACGCTCGCGCCGCGCGTGTCAACGCCAGTTTGCAATTTGTCGAATGCCAATTTCCGCGCATGGCCCCGCCCCGGCTTGGCGAGCCGGAACGGCAAAGCGCGGACTCGCCAGCCGCTGAATTATGTGTTTCCATCCGGGCGCGATGAACCGGGATTTTATCCGCCAGCTCCGCACGCTGCTCGTTTTGGGCCGAGTGTCGAATTTGCCGACGGTCTGGTCGAACTGCCTCGCCGGCTGGTGGCTCGGCGGCGGTGGAAATTTTGGAAAACTGGCGCCGCTCCTTTTCGGCGCCAGCGCGCTTTACATCGGCGGCAGGTTTTTGAATGACGCGTTTGACGCGGAATTCGACCGCCAGCGCCGCCCTTCGCGACCGATTCCGTCCGGCATGATTTCATTGACGGCAGTCTGGCGCTGGAGTTTCGCCCTGCTCGGGCTGGGCGCGCTGGCGCTGGCCACCCTCGGCAAAACCACCGGCGTGCTGACGCTGGCTTTGCTGGCGTGCATCATCATCTACGACGCGACGCACCGGGCGATCGCAGCGTCGCCATGGCTGCTGGGTTTGTGCCGGTTCTGGCTGTATGTCATCGCCGGTTCGACGGGCGTCTGGGGTGTGAACGGCGGGCCGATCTGGTGCGGCGCGGCGCTGGCGATTTACGCCGCCGGCTTCGGTTCCGTGGCGCGGCGGGGAAATTTTCGCAGGCCGGTTCCGTTCTGGCCGTTGCTGCTGCTCACCGCGCCGGTTTTTCTGGCCATGCTGATGAACGCGGGCGCCGCGCGAAAAGATGCGATGCTGGTGTCGCTCGTGTTTGGGCTGTGGGGCGCACGATGCGCGCGAACCATTTTTCTGCCGGACGAGGCGAACGTCGGGCGCATCGCCGCCGGTTTGCTGGCGGGCATTGTTCTTGTGGACTGGCTGGCCGTCGCGCCGCAGCTTCCGCACTGGTTGAGCGGTGTTGTGTTTCTGCCGCTGTTCGGCGCGACACTCCTGCTTCAACGCTTTGTGCCGGAGGCTTGATGCCATGCCGGCATTTCCTCCGGCCAGCAACCCAAAGCTGCGCTTGAACAGTGAATTGTCTTAAGCTATTATACATTTTCGCTTATGAGCAATGAAGCGCCGGCAAAGCCGACACACAACGAAGATATTAAAAACGCGATTCCGACACTCGCGGGCACCATCGCCGCGACGTTGAACGACGCGGGGGCCGACCATTTTTCCGAGGACGACAACCAGTTCCTCAAATTTCACGGCTCCTACCAGCAGGATGACCGCGACCTGCGCAAGACCGGCAAGAAATACATCATGATGGTGCGCAGCCGCGTCCCGGGCGGCGTGATGACCGCGAAGCAATGGCAGGTGTTCGACCTGCTTGCCTCGACCTACGGCAACAACACGATGCGCATCACGACGCGCCAGACGATCCAGTTTCACGGCGTGCTGAAATCCGGTTTGCGCGCGGTCATTCAAGGCATCAATAATTCCCTGCTCTCCACGCTCGCCGCCTGCGGCGACGTGAACCGCAACGTCCTCGCGCCGCCCACGCCGGCCTATACCAAGGCGCGTGAACAGGTTTATGCCGATTGCAAAAAAGTGGCGCTCGCGCTCGTGCCGCAGACAAAGGCTTATCATTCCATCTGGATTGACGGCGTGCAACTCAAGCTCGACGACGCGGAGAACAAAAACTTCGCGGACCCGCTTTACGGCAAAGCCTATCTGCCGCGAAAATTCAAAATCGCCTTCGTGATTCCGCCGGTGAACGACCTGGACGTTTTTACCAACTGCCTCGGCCTCATTGCCATCGTCGAAAACGATCAACTCGTCGGCTACAACCTCGCCGTCGGAGGCGGCATGGGTCGCAGCCATGGAAACGAACAGACTTTCCCGCGCCTCGCCGATGTCATTGGTTTTTTCACACCGGACAAACTCGTGGATGTGGCCAAGGCCGTCCTGACGATTCACCGCGATTTCGGCGATCGCACCGACCGCAAGCATGCGCGGCTGAAATATGTCGTGGCCGAACGCGGCGCGGATTGGACACGCGCTGAAATCGAAAAGCGCGCAAACGTGAAATTCGCGCCTGCAAAGCCTTGCAAATTTACAACCACCAGCGACCTTTACGGCTGGCGCAAGGCGGTGGACGGAAGTTGGTTTCTGGGTTTGTTCATCCAAACTGGCCGCGTCAAGGACGTCGAAGGCTGCAAACTGAAAACGGCGTTACGGCAGGTGGCGGACAAATTTTCGACCTTGGAATTCCGCTTGTCCGCGAATCAAAACCTGATTCTCGCCAATGTCGCTGAAAATGACAAAGTCGCCATTAATTCCATTCTCGCCGCCAACGGCGTGAAAACAGAAAATCAGGCGACCGTGTTGCATGCGGCGGCGATGGCCTGCCCTGCCCTGCCCACCTGCGGACTCGCGCTCGCGGAGTCGGAGCGCATGCTGCCAGGTTTGATTGACCGGATTGAAAAACTCTGCGCGGAAGTCGGACTCGCCGGCGAGGAAATCATCATCCGTTCGACCGGCTGCCCGAACGGCTGTTCGCGGCCTTACATGGCGGAGATCGCGTTCGTCGGCAAGGCGCCGGGACGCTATCAAGTCTGGCTCGGCGCGGACGCGACCGGCACGCGGCTCAACCGCGTCTGGAAAGACGTGATGAAGGAAGCGGACATCGAAACTGAATTCCGGCCGTTGCTCGCGCGTTTTGCCAAGGAAAGGAATTGCGGCGAACGGTTCGGCGACTGGTGCGATAGGGTTTTTCTGAAGGAACAACCGGCAGTGGCAAATTAATCAACCAAGCAACAAAGGAACGAAGTTGTCTGGTTGCATCATTTCCTTGCCGTCAAAAAAAATGACACCCGATCAAATCTCCAAAGCCAACGCCGAGCTGCGAAACAAATCGCCGCTCGAAATCGTGAAGTGGGCCATCGCGCAGGCGAAAGGCCGCGCCATCGTCTCCACAAATTTCCGGCCTTACGAAGCCGTCGTCCTTCACCTTTGCGTTCAGGTGCAGCCGGACATTCCCGTTTTGTGGGTGGACCACGGCTACAATCGCCCGGCGACTTACAAGCACGCCGAGGCGTTGAAAGCATTGCTCAAGTTGAACCTGAAGCCGTTCCTGCCCAAAATCACCGCCGCGCATCGCGACGCGATTTACGGCGAAATCCCAACGACCGATGACGAGGCTGGTTTGAAAGAATTCAGCGCGTTGATGAAGCTGGAGCCATTCCGGCGCGGCATGAAGGAACTCGCGCCCACGGTCTGGCTCACCGCGCTGCGCAAGGTGCAGAATCCGAACCGCGCGGAGCTCGACATTGTTTCCGAAGACAAAAATTTCGGCGCGCTGAAAGTCAGCCCGGTTTTTTACTGGAGCGATGCGGACATGGAAAATTATCTGAAGCAGCACCATCTGCCGAACGAATGGGATTATTTTGATCCCGCGAAAGCCGACGACAAGCGCGAGTGCGGCCTGCATGCGAACTGGGGTTCGCAGGCTCTGGGTTCTGGCATCTAGGGTCTGGGCAATTGCGATGGGCGAGCCTTTTGAAAATTCGGAAGCCTGGAAATCGGCGCGAACGCTGACAAATGAAGTCTATTCGCTTTGCCGGCGCGAGCCGTTGTCGAGAGATTTTGGGTTGCGCGACCAGCTTCAGCGGGCGGCGGTGTCGGTAATGAACAATGTCGCCGAAGGCTGGGAAAGTCTGCACGTTGCGGAAAAACGCCAGGCGTATAACATAGCCCGCAGGTCGTGCGGTGAAGTCCGTTCCATGAGCTATGTGCTGCTCGACAACAAATTTATGTCTGTGACCGAACAAGCCAACCTCCAGAAACTTTGCATCCAATCGGGCAAACTCATCAGCGGCCTGATTCGTTCACTGGACAAACGATGAAACACCCCAGAACCCAGAAGCCAGACGCCATCCCCTTTTCATGAGTTCATATCATCTCGACCATTTGCAGCATCTCGAAACCGAGGCGGTTCACGTCATGCGTGAAGTCGCCGCCGAGTTCGAGCGGCCCGCCCTGCTCTTTTCCGGCGGCAAGGATTCCATCTGCCTGCTGCGGCTCGCGGAAAAGGCATTCCGTCCGTCGGACATCCCGATGCCGTTCCTGAACGTCGAGACCGGCCATGAATTTCCGGAGCTGCTCGAATTCCGCGACCGGCGCGCGAAGGAACTCGGCGCGAAGCTCATCGTCCGCACGGTGGAGGAGGCGTTCAAAAAAGGCATTGCGCAGCCGACGCCCGGCCAGGTCAGCCGCAACCAGCTTCAGATTCCCGTGCTGCTCGGCGCGATCGAGGAATTTCAATTCGACTGCGCCATCGGCGGCGCGCGGCGCGACGAGGAAAAGGCTCGCGCCAAGGAGAGGTTTTTCAGCTTCCGCGACAGTTTTGGCCAGTGGGACCCGAAAAACCAGCGGCCGGAAATCTGGAATCTTTACAACGCCCGCGTGAATCCCGGCGAAAATATGCGCGTTTTTCCGCTCTCGAACTGGACGGAGATGGACGTTTGGGAATACATCAAAAAGGAAAACCTCGAAGTGCCGAACATTTATTTCAGCCACGAACGCGAATGTTTCCGGCGCGGCGGGCAGTGGATTCCCATCCCGCCGCCGCAACTGGACTCGACCAAACCTGATCCCTATGCCGGCGCGCGGCCGAAGCCAAACGAACCGGTCAAGAAACTCATCGTCCGCGTCCGCACCATTGCCGACATGATCAGCACCGGCATGGTCGAATCGCCGGCGGATTCCGTGGACGACATCATCGCCGAGATTGCCGCCGCGCGCGTGACCGAGCGCGGCTCCCGCGCGGATGACAAGGCCAGTGAGGCCGCGATGGAGGACCGGAAGAAGGCGGGATATTTTTAATGTGGCAATTTGAGAAATGTCAAAAAACGTAAAGAAGTTTCCAGCAAGGCTTCATGTGCTATTGGCTAGCGATTCCAAGGTTGGAGTTGTGTTTCGGCGTGGCCCATCCAAGAGCGTCTGCTCGGTGTTATGGAATCGAAGAACCGATGAATTCAAATTAGGACAGTGGCTGCACGGAAGAATCTATGAGCGGCGGTCGGACATTTCTCCTGATGGACGTTTTCTGATCTATTTCGCCATGAATGGAAAATGGGAATCGGAAACGAAAGGCTCATGGACGGCCATTTCAAAAGTTCCGTGGTTGAAGGCGATTGTTTTGCTGGGCAAGGGCGATTGCTGGAGCGGAGGTGGGCTTTTTACGTCTGAAAATAAATACTGGCTCAATGATGGCTATGGACACAAAGTCCTGAAAACAAATCCCACTGTTCAACGAAACCTGAATTATCGTCCGAAGGAAAATTATGGCGGCGAATGTCCGGGGGTCTATTACATTCGCTTGCAACGCGACGGGTGGTTGATGAAACCGTTGGTTTCTGATTCTGAATTTACAGTTTTTGAAAAACCGTTATCACATGGTTGGATATTGCGAAAATATGCTCACACCCAAGTTGGTGCACCACCTGGCAAAGGCTGCTATTGGGACGAACATGAACTTGAACAAACTGAAGACGGCAAACACATTGATGGCACAAAATGGGAATGGGCGGAGGTTGACGGAAAGAAACTGCTATGGGCGCAAGACGGTTGTCTGTTTCGCGCAATTATCAAAAGAAGTGGCATAGGAGAACCCAAACTTCTCTTTAATTTTAACGACATGAAATTTGAGGCAATTCAAGCGCCTTACTAACTAATCCGAATACTTTAATTCGACATGCCCCACACGCAACATCCCATCGAAATCCTCCGCTTCAACACCTGCGGGTCCGTTGACGACGGCAAGTCCACGCTCATCGGGCGGCTGCTTTACGATTCCAAGTCGCTGATGGAGGACCAAATCGAGGCGCTCGAACGCAGCGCCGACATCACCGGCGGCGGCATGATCAATCTCGCCAATCTCACCGACGGCCTGCGCGCCGAACGCGAACAGGGCATCACCATTGACGTCGCCTACCGCTACTTCGCCACGCCCAAGCGCAAATTCATCGTCGCCGACACGCCGGGCCACGTCCAATATACGCGCAACATGGTTTCGGGCGCCTCGACCGCGAACCTCTCCGTCGTGCTCGTGGACGCGCGGCAGGGCGTCATCGAGCAGACTCGGCGGCACACATTCATCGCGGCGCTGCTGGGCATTCCACATCTCGTCATCGCGGTGAACAAAATGGATTTGGTGGACTGGCAGGAAGAACGTTATCTGGAAATCCGCGATGAGATCGAGGATTTCCTGCCGAAGCTCGGCGCATTCCGCGACGTGAAATTCATTCCCATGAGCGCGCTGAACGGCGACAACGTGGTGGAACTCTCCAAAGCCTGCAAATGGTATCACGGCGCGACGTTGCTGGAACATCTGGAAACTGTCCACATCGCGAGCGACCGCAACCTGACCACGCTCCGCTTTCCCGTGCAATGGGTCAACCGTCCCAACAATCCCACCGACCCGGCCCTGCACGACTTCCGCGGCTTGAGCGGCCAGATTGCCAGCGGCATCATCCGCAAGGGACAGGAAGTGGTCGTGCTGCCCGCCGGCATCAAGACCCGCGTCGCGAACATCTGGATTTACGACCAGCCGCTCGACGAGGCGTTCTGCCCGCAATCCGTCACCATCTGCCTGGAACACGACATTGACATCAGCCGCGGCGACATGCTCGTCGGGCGGGAGAACCTTCCCGGACGCAGTTCGGAATTGCAGGCGCAAGTTTGCTGGATGCACGCGCGGCCGTTGCAGCCCGGCAAAAAATATTTTCTCAAGCACGCCACGCAAACCGTCCAGGCCATCGTCACCAAACTGGAAAGCCGCGTCAACATGACCACGCTCGAACCGGAACCCGACCCGGCGGCGCTGGCGATCAACGACATCGGCAGCATCCGCATCAAGACCGCCAAGCCGCTTGTCTTCGACGGCTACAGCACGAACCGCCTGACCGGCTCGTTCATTTTGATCGAGCAAGGAACGAACGCCACCGTCGCCGCCGGAATGCTCTCCGCGCCCACCGAGGCCGTCACGCCTGAATACACCGACTTCGCCATTTGAGAATCCGGTAATGTCCTAATCTCAATTCGTGATCGTAATCTTAATCAATGAAAACGGGGATTTTGAAAGGGCATTTTGGCGACCCGACAAACAAACCCGAATTCCGAAGCGGCGGTGGTCGTTCCGGCGGGTAGAACAAAGTGAACGCCAAAGTGATCATTTAACGCCATTCGGCGCAACCTCATGGCGAAGTTTTTTCGTTTATGAGGCAACCAGGAGACGAGGAACCATCTGCGGTTTTTGCGGTGCTCACCTTCCGCTTGATGTTGTTACCCGGCCCGCGCATTCTCGCGCAATGCCGCATGGCGGAATTGGGCGGAAGCCGCGCTGTTTGCGGGCAATATGAAAATACCGATCATCAACAAACAAGAGCCATTGCCGGTGGAAGCCGGGGTTTCAAAACTCTCCAAAGTGGAGTTTGCCAGAAACCCCCATCCGGCGTTGTTGAAAGAACCGCGGAATTTCTGGGATGAAATCTTCATCGCGAATGAAGCCTACATGCTGGAGGAGGTGACGCATCCGCGCATCCGGCAAAAACTGGCGTATGACGCGGCGTCGCATCGTCTCTTTCTGGAATTTGTCGAGGCCGCGACCCTGAATGAGCTGGTGCAGGCGGGCGTCACCCTCAAGGATCACGGCCGCACCCATAAAATCCTGCAATGCGTGGCGGAGACGCTGGCGGACATGCACGCCGGAATCCTGTGCGACCGGCCGATTGTCCATAATGACGTGAAGAGCATGAACGTGCTGGTGCCCGCGGCCTCGCCGGCGGAAGGCATCCTGATTGATTTTTCACATTCCTATTTCGCCGGCAATCTGCCGCCCTTCATCACGGACAAGCAGCAAAATCCCGTGGGCACGGCCAAGTTTATGGCGCCGGAGAAGTGGGACGGCGACTACACGAACGGTTTCAAGAGCGATGTCTTCGCCTTTGGCGTCATGGCCTATTATGCCTGCACCGGGAGATATCCGTTTGACGGCGAGGCTGCCCAGATCGAAAAGCAGATTCGGGAAGTGACGCCGATGTCGCCGATCCAATTGGGGTTCGCCGTCCTCCGGAACATCTCGGTCATCATCATGTCGTGCCTGGAGAAAAAGCCCGAACAAAGGCCGGTCATGGAATACGCCGCCCGATGTTATGCGGACGCCGCCGGCTTGTTCAGGTAATTGCAGATGGACACGAATGGACAAGACTTCAGGTTTGGCCGCAAAAGACCCCAGCGCGGCTGACGCCGCAACCAAATCGTCCTCGTTCTCATAATCAAAAACGGAAAGCCGAGGACGAGAACAAGAACGAGCGGGAAATATTTGCGCAGGAAAACAAAGCTTTCACAGATAGTATTTCAAAGGCCACAAAGAAAATCTCTTCTCCCAGTTGCCCCTGTGGAATTCGGAAATGGGGAGCACAGCCGCCCTTGCCCGTCCCTGCGGGACGAATCGTTTATGGATATTTTACCGGGGACGTAGTCACGGGCTGATTTCCGATGCCGGTTCGCGGCTTTTCGCCTTGGGTCTTGGCGTTGAATCCGTTTGCCTCCATCGTCCAGATATTTGATGGATGTATTTCCACAATGAATTTAGCGTTCCAGAATCAGTTGGCGGCCTTGGAGCCGGGCGTCTTTGCCAGTTGTTCGCGCCAGACCGGAATTCTTTTTTCACGAGTCACGGCATCGCTCCAGGGATCAACGTCAAACGCATCACCGATTTTGTAACGCAGCGCGTTGGCGGCCTGGATGCGGATGGCGAGGCGCGGATCGTTCAGGCCATCCAGCAAGTCAGAGGGATCGCGGCCGGCCATGGTTTTCAACCGGGCGGCAGCCGCCTGAACGACGGCGGTGTCGCGCTCGCCGCAAAGGTCGAACAGTTCCATCGCCGCCTCATGAATCGAATTGGTTTCGGTTGAAGCCAGCAACCGGTCAACCTCGGCCAGATTTGTTCTGGCGAGGGCCTGTCGAACCATGTCCGCCTTCGCCTCCGAAACACCGTTGGTGACCCATTGCAAAAAATCACCGGCCGCCTGAAAGCCGGTGATGCGTTCCGCCTCATCTTCAGAAGTTGAAAGCATAATAAACGTGGGCACGGCGGTGACGCCATATTTTGTGGCAAGGTCGGGATGTTCATCAATGTCAACGGCAACGTGCTCAATGCCGGAAATCGCCCGTGAAACGCCCGGATCGGCAAGCGTGGTGAGGGACATGAGCTTGCAGGGACCGCACCAAGTGGCGGTGAAAAAGACCAGGGCCGGTTGTTGCGCGGAATCCGCCGACGCCGTGGCGGCAGCGTAGTTGGTGCTCCAGCCGTCGGGAATTTCAGCGCGGACAATCCAGGCGCCGGCGACGGTCAAAAACAGGATGGCGGAAAATGATTTCATCGAACTGTGCCGGCCGTTGAGCCGGTTGGTTGCGGATCGTTCCCATGTTTGATGAGCGGCCAAAACTGGTTCCAGTCGAACGGGCGGCTGAATTCACCGTGATGGCACTTCTCACAATCCCCGGCGTCCAGCGGGCGGAAGGTGAAATTAACCGAGGTGTCCCCTGCCCTTTCGCGCACATGCAGGCTTCCCGGCCCGTGACAGCTTTCGCAGCCGGCGTCAACGAGTTTGCCCGCGCCGAATTCGCGGCGATAGCCGGAAGGCTCCCCGAAACCAACCGTGTGGCAGCCGATGCACTTCGGATCGGCGTCCGCCTGGCGATCAATCAGCGTCGCAAAAGCGCGCGCGTGGGCGGACGCTGCCCAGGCCACCGCGGCGGTTTTATGGCAGGCAAGGCATTTGTCCGTGCCAACATAGGTTGCCACCGTCCGCACGCCCGGAACCATGTCGGCGCTAAAATTATCCGGGTCATCCACCGCCAGTTGGGCATGGCGCACTTCTTCACGATAGCTTTGCATCATTTCGCGGAAGGAAGCGTCCTGCGGAATTGTGTCGCGCAATAAACGAATTTCATTGCCGGCCACCTGGAGCGGAGCGCCCTTCGACAGAATCAGGCGCAGAATCCCCAAAGCCCTGGATTCATTGGTGACAAAGTAGATCAGGCTGCGGTTTTCCCTGCCGAGTTCCTGGGCCGGCTGGCGGACTTTTCCGCCAAGAATGACCTGGCACTCGTAAAACTCCCGCGCCAGTTGCGCGAGCGTGGCTTCGTCGGTGAAGGCGAGCAATACAATCGTATCCGCCTTGCCGCGCAATTCAGCCAGGCACCGTTCGATGGCCGATTCCATGTTGCCCACCATCAGACGATTGCCCAGATTTTGATCCAGTCCGCGAGGGTCCAGCACGCCGATGATCGCGATCCGAAACGGGCCGCGCTGGACGATCCGGTAGGAATCAAAAATGGGCTGGCGGCCGGCCTTGTCGAGCAGGTTGGCGCTCAAGATTGGCACCGGCGAAGCGCTTTTTATGGCGCGGAGCTGGGCGGCGGTAAATTGCGCCTCGCGCTGGCCGACGTTCAAGGCATCGTATTTCATCGCCGCGAAAGCGCGCAGGACGTAACGATATTCAATCAGGTCGTAATCCTCATGTCCGCCAACGGCGTCACCCACGTCCACACGGAGCGCCCCGGCGGACGCCTCCGCATCGAGCACCGTCTTGAGCCGGGTCAATCCGCCGAACTGGCCGGCAAAACAGCCGCAAGGTTCCAGCCGCCCTTCCGTGTCGCAGGTAAAATAAACCGGCAGGTCAAGGGTTGAAGGACGCGAGGATTTGCCACAGCCACTGATGAACAGAACGGAAAACAACAACAAGCCAATGCGGAACAAAGCCTGTTTCGCCCCAAAATGAGCCGGCGGGGTTCTGGTTTCAATACAACACGGCATAAGTGAAAACGTTCACATTGACCTTCGCGGGGTCCTGGATTTCATTTCCGCCGCAGCAGCAACAGCCGCTCGCATTTTCGACATCGTTCAGGCCTTCCTTGGAATAAACCAGCACCAGCCGGCCATTGATTTCCAGCCCTTCAAGGGAGACGGTCTTTCCGGTTTTTTCGACGAGCCGGGGAATCGGGTTGACGATGGAAAAAATCGGATGCGTCATCGGGATTTTCTGGAGCGGATATTCGGGAAAGCACACCTTGATTTCCTGCCGGAACGCCTTGTCCCATTTTTCATCCGAGCAGCCGGGGCTGACGAGCAGAAACCCGCCCTGCGTGAGATATTTACGGAGTTGCTGGCGCTCCTTTTGGGTAAGCGCAAAATCATCATTGCCCGACATCACACAGAACGGGTAATCGAACAGGGCATCGGCGTCCAGACGCACCGGCAGGAATTTTGTGTTCACGCGCAGGTTGGTCTGGCCGGCCACGTCCGTGAGAAAATGATCCGCAAAACAGACCGAACTTTTGTCTCCGGCGTAAATCAGGTTGCCGCATTGCAGCAATGACAAATCCGAATGGACGGGTGTTGCCGGCGCGGACACGGGTTGACCAAAGGACAAGGGCGCGAAGGCGCACACGGCCATAAAAACGCCGCAACCGCGGATAAATGGATGACCGTCATTTTGATTTTTCATTCACTGGCTCCTCTTTTTTGGTGGTGATCGTCTTGAAATAGTTTTCAACCACGTCGTTATATTCCTGAATGACAGTTTCGGAAGATGCGGCGGCGGACTGGCGGTTGACTGGATTCAATCCTTTAATCACGTCGGGTTTGCCAGCCACGCCCCTGCCACCGGCGGCCAGCGCGCCCGCGCCTCTGCCAAACCGGCTGGACTGGCGCGCGGCGGCATTGCCGTTGCGGACGGAAGATTCATTGCCCAGCACGTCCATGCTTGAACCGTCCATCACCGCGTAACCGGACGTGCCCATCATGCCTTCGCCCATGCCGCCGGCCTGGCCGCGGCCCGTGCCGAAACCAAATTTCCGGCTGCGCGACATTTGCGCGAAATTGCTGCCGGGATTCATGCGCTGCAATTTCAAATATGTGTCCAGTTCATTGCTGGACGGACAATTGCCGCCCTGGCATTCGCCAAACAATTTCTCCATTTCGGCGCGCAGCCGGTCGGCCAGTTGAAAGGACTGTTCGCCATCGGCCGCGAGCATCTGGCTGGTGGCCTGTTCCGCCAGCGGTTCCATGCGGTTTTCAGTGATTTGATCCGCCAAATCGCGTCCGCTCTGGGCCGCCTTCGGAAAAAGTTTGCCCGCGGCTTTGGCGTCGTCGCGCAGTTTCGCCTGCAACTGGTCGAGCGTGTCAGCCACCTGCTTTTCGGTGGCCGCGAGGTCTTTCATGGCCAGTTGGTCTTCACGGTTCAACTGGCCCGGACGATTGTAAGCCTGCGTTTGTTGCGCGAGGTCTTGTTGTGTCCGGTAAAGCGACCCGAACAGGTTGAAATCCTTGATCAACTCCTGCATCTGGCTCATGTCATCAAGCTTCTGAACCATTTGCTGGTCGGCGTCCTCATGCACCTGGCCAAGCCGCGCGATTTGATCGTCGGAAGCTTTTTTGAAATCGTTCAGCATATCCGGCGACAACTGGCGCGAAGCGCCCGGCGGGGAACTGCGTTGCGCAACGTCGCGGGCGGCGGCGTCGTTGGTCTGCGTGCTTTGACGGATGTTTTCCGCCTGCTGGCGCAGCAATTTCCGCAGGTCCTGTTCGACATCGTAAAGCGGATTTTGCCGGACAAAATTTTCCATGCGTTCCGCCTGCTGGTTGAGTTTTGCGTTCAGTTCGTTTTGTTGAGCGATCAAACTGTCCAATTGCTGCGCCAGCGCGTCGCGCTGTTTGGCGCCGGCTTTGGCGAGCTGGTCGTTTAATTTTTGCGCCGCGTCGCCAAGTTCCTTTTGTTTTTCAATCAGCTCCTGCAAGTCGTCGTTGAGTTCCGCGTATTTGGCTTCCGTGTCGGAGATGTCGCTTTGTTCGCGCAGATAATTGTTGTAATCTTCAACGCTAATGACCTGCAAGCGGACGATCTGGCTGCGGGCCAGATGCGGTTGCGGCGCGTTGTCCACAGCCTCGGCAAACAGGGAAATCACATCGCCAGGCTGAACTCCCAGATCGGCGAAGTTGAAATCAGCGGTTTCGCGGCTGTCGAGGACGATCGTGTCATACTTAAAAACTTTGGGGGCGGAATAAACGCCGTTCAATCCGCGATGCAGCCGGATTTCGCGCAGCCCGTAGTCGTCGCTCGACTCGATTTGCGCCTGCAATTTGAAATCCATCGCCGCAACCGCGTCGCGCTCCGGATTTGTGATGCGAATCTCCGGCGGCAAATCATGCGTGACCGTGAGCGCGGCCTCGCAATCACCCTGCGACGGAAGCCCGGCCACGTCCACGATGCCGAAGCGCAACCGGCCCGAGTCCGTGGCGATGAAGGAACCGGACACCTCGTTGTCCGCGGATTTTTTCAGCACGAGGCGTTGAGGCGGCTGATCGCCGGCGGTGATTTCAAGCAGACCTTCGCGCAAGGGACGGTTGGATTGCAGCCGGAATTTAACTTCACTACCTTCGAGCGCCTGCACTCCCTTGAATTCGTAGCGTTTCTCCTCCGGCTTGAGGCCGGTGTAATCGGGCGGCGCAATTCGGACAAATGCCTTTTCCAATTGCGGCGTCAGCAACACGCCGATGCGCGCCTGCCTGGACTCGCTCACATGATCCTTGGTGTGCGCAAAGACGACAAGGTCCGTGCGGACATTGTCCAGCAATTGGTTGAATCCAACGCCGCCCTCGTCGAACATGGGCAGTGTGGCGGCCTGGTCGGGATGTCCCGGTGGAAATGAGGTGAGAAAAATCTCCTTCGGCTGATGCCCCAACGCCTTCACCTTCACGATCAGGCCTTTGCCATAAAGCACATTCGTTCCCGCCGGGCCGGGCTGCACAATTTCCAGGTGCGTGAAAGAATACGGCGGATGATCGCCAAACGGATCGGCGAAGCGGGCCATTTCGACCGCCGTGATGCGAAAACCAACCGCCAGCAAGACAGTGAAGCCAAGCAAGGCCCACGCCGCCCGTTTCAAATGGAGACGCACTTCATCTGTTCGCGCGAGATTTTCAATGCGGACATTTCCCAGTTCGGCGGCGTAATTCTCCACGGCCTGACGCGCAAGGTCGCGGGTCGGCGATGCCAGCGAGCGGTCGCGGGTTTGTTCATCCAACTGAAGCAGGTTGATCAAACGCGAGCCGAGCGCGGGATCGCGCATTTCCAGAAACCGCGCGATGTGCTCCATCCGGTTTCGCCGCACAAATGCGAGACGCCAACTGAAAATGGCGAGGACTAAAACTCCGGAAATCAACGCCAGCAAAAGTCCCAGCCGCCAGCCGGCATTGAGATGAAAAATGACATCAACGATGAACGCCACGAGGACGGCCGCGCAGACATATTTCACGCCGCGCAACAAGAGCCTGCCGCCCGCTTCTTTCTGATGTTCGCGGTCGGCGGCAGCGAGCCGGTTCAGGATGTTTTGCGTTTCGGTCAACATAACCCCCAGCGCCTTCGCAAAAACCAATCTAATCCAAACAATAGTCCCGCCAGATAGAAAACCCAAGCCTCATTCCAGGCGGGCCGCACGAGAATTTTGGGCGTCTGGTCGGCCTTGTCACTGCTCAATTCCTTGAGCAGCTTGGGCAGTTCATTGGGTTCAATGAGCCGCCCGCCGCTGGCTTCGCACAAACGGCGCAGATAGAGCGCGTCCGTCGCCACCTCGGTTTCCTCCAAATTTTCCGTGAACACAATGAACCGTGATTCCTGCGTGGTGCCATCGGGCAGGTTCACAACCGCCCGATAACGCCCGGTGCGCTCCGGCAGGAATTCCGCCGTAAGCCGGCTGGTGTTCTCGGGAGCCGGAGCAAGCGTTGTTCTTCCGGCTTCCGTATCGCCGAAATAAATTGTGACCGGAACCGATTTGACATTTGGATCCGGCTGCCGCAGAGCGAGGCGGAAATAGACTTTTTCACCCAGCAAGATGTTGGCTGAACTGGGCCGGAACGAGAACTGGTGGTTGGGAATGAAATCACGGCCCGCCAGCAGCCAGAGAGTCATTTGATCCCAGAAACGGTCGAATGGCGAGTTGACGCCTTCGACTTTGGCGTTGAGCGACCAGCGCCACAATCCATCCACGCCGATGCTCACAACCTGGCCCTGACCGTAACGCCGGTGAACAATCGCCGGGTCCGGCGTGGCGTCGTCCCGGCCTGACGCGACGGCAAACACCGAAGTCAGCGGTTGCGTTTCCTGGGGAATTTTTCCATCCACCAAATCGGGCAGCGTGTCCAAACCGCCCGCGCCATCATTCAAAACCTGAAACGGCGAGAGGCCGCGGCCCTCGACCGTCACGTCCAAGTGGACATGATCGCGCGATTTGTCGCTCCACAAAACCGGTTCCAATCCCCCGGAGGACGAATTCTGAAAAGCCCGGCCACGGCTGAAAATCACCGCGCCGCCACGGTCTTTGACATATTGATCCAACAAGCCCGGCAAGCCAGGTTGCCCGCCAGCAGACTGTCCGGTGGACAGCGATGTCAATTGGCCGGGTGATTTTGCCGGTGACGAATCGGACAGGGAGTCCACAGCGCGTCCGAGAATGACGATGTCGTAGGCGGCGAGTTGATCCAGCGTTTCAGGCAGTTGCAATTCTCCTGTGCCCGGCGTCTTGCGAATCGCGCGGACATGATTCGGGCCGTAACGGATCAGCGCATCCACATCGAACTTGTCGTTCCGCATCAATGAACGTTGCAGAAACGTCGTGTCCCAATAAGGATCACCTTCCAGCAACAACACGCGGATTTGCTGGTCAATCACATTGAGATAGGTGATGGCGCTATTGTTGGCCGTGTCCACCTCGTTTGCCAGCGGCTGCACATGGACTTCATATTCGTATTGGCCAACCTCCGGTTCCGTGACTTCAAATTCCACCGGCAGTTCCTGGAGTTGCTGTGCATTCACCCGTTTGGTCTGGACGACCTGGCCCTGCCGCAACAATTGCACGTTGAGGTCTTCCAGCTCGCAGCCAATCAATCGCAGCGTCGCATTGATTCGCGCCTTCTGCTTCACATAACAATACGGCTGATAGCCGGTGATGCGGACGGCGACATCCCGCACGCTGCCCTGTTTGCCGAGCGCGACGGCATAAATCGGCGCTTCGCGGTTGTGCGCGGCAATGCCGGTTTTGACGGGATTGACCATTTCAAAGTCATGGCCGTCCGTCAGCAAAATCACCGCGCTGACCGCCTCATCGCCGGCTGGCGCGCTTAACATGGTGTTGATTGACTTGTGAAAAAGCGTGGTCTTGCCAGCTGGCACAAGGTCGAGGATGGATTTCTGAATCGGCTGGGCGTCGTCGCTGAATCCGAACAAACGCAGGCGCGGGTCGGCGGCCATTCCGGTTTGAGTTACCACGCCTGATTCCTGCAGCAGGCCTTTGGCGGCGTCGAAACGGGATTCATTTCCGGCGTCACGCTGTTTCATGCTCAACGAAGTGTCCAAGCCAATCAAAGTAACGCGATCTTTCGTGGGCGGCGGCAGAACTTCACGCCGTGACGGCTGGAGCAGCAACAGCATGACCAGCGCAATGCCCGCGACACGAAAAAGCAACAGCGGCAAATTGCGCCAAATCCCGATGGACGCCCCGACTCGCCAGTAAATGCGGATGGTCAGGAGCAACAGCAGCGCGCCAAGCATCACAATGACCGGAGCCGGCAGGATCGGATCGAAAACCAGTCCGCTGGTCGGGACGCCGGTCATGGAGCCGTCCTCCGGATTAAAAATTGAAACCCGCTTTCCAAGAGCAGGAACGCGAGCGCACCCAATATAAACCAGTGAAAAATGGGCCGGCCTTTTGCCAGCTCGTCATAATCTCCGCTGCCGGCGACAAAATGCGCCTCGTGATGGTCGGAAAATTCCGTGGGCAGAAGACTTTTATCAATGGGGCGCAAATCGGATTCATCCGTGGCCGGGTTGATGGCAAAGGCATACAGCGGGCGCGGCGAACCCAGCGTGTAAAATCCAAGTTGATCCGGCGTGAAGGCGACGCTGCAACGTTCCCCGGCCAGTTCGCGCTGGGATGTGACCGGCGTTCCAGCGGGACTGACCACCTCATCGTGCATTTCACCGCGCCAGATTTCGGTGTGAAGTGTTTCGCCGACGGTATAAGACGAAGGCGGCGGTTCGTCCGTGGAAATGGCTTTCACCAAACTCTGCACCCACGCCGGAAAAATCCGCTGCCGGGCCAGGTTGCTCGAAAATTCGGCGGCGGAAAAATTCAAAAGCAGCATCGCACCGAGGCCGAAATGCGACGATGCCATTGCCGGCGACTGATCGCCAAATTCCAGCAAAACACCACCCGCACTGGTCGCGCCAGCCTGATAATAATCATAAAATTCCAACAGCGCGAGGTCCTGGCGGGCATCGCCTTGAAACAGCTTCAGATACGGTGATTGAAAATCGCCGCGGGCAATCTGCTGGGCGCCCGCGGTGACATTGGTGGCGACAATCCGCCGGGACAGGCGCATCGGCATGGTATTCGGCCCCAAAACTTTTTCCAATGCTGGTAGGTTTTCCGCGTCGGCCTCGCCATCAAGAAAATAAATCAAGCCGCCGCCCCGGAACAGGAATTTTGACACGGCATCGCACGCTTCCGGGTTTAACCGATTGACCTGCGTGAAGAACATTTTTTGCACGCCGGCAAGTCGGGAGGGCGAAAGTTCGCTGGATGAAATGATTCGCGGCAACAGCGAACCGGCTTCGTTTTCAAAGGGATTGAGCGCCGTTTTAAGATAATACGCGCCACTCCGGCGGTCATCCGCCCCGTCGGTGACGATCAGCACCTCCTCCTTTTCCTGGACGGCCAGCGTCAGGAAAAAATGATTGTCGCATTCCAGCGCGTCCGGCGGCAGGCGCACCTCGCACTGATGCACCCCCGGTGCTCCGACCGAAACCGGCACGGTAATTTTCTCCTCCGACCACGGAGCGATGGAAACCTCCTGGTCGAAACTGAATTGTTTGTCGAGCGTGGCTGTGACCCGGTCATTAAACGGCTCCTGGCTGAAATTGCCAACGGTGACTTCGAGCGGAACGGTGTCGCCGGCCAGCATTTCAGTTTGCGAAGGCCGGACGTCGAGAACGGCGCGGTTATCCCGATGCGTTGGTCCGACGTCCACGAAAAATAATTTCACCGCTGGTGGCAGCATGGTGAAATTGGCGTTGGCCCACTTCTTGCGTTCAAAATCTGAAATATAATAAATTTCCGGCCGCGCTCCGGCCTGGGAAAAAATGCGGGCGGCCGCCGTGTTGGCGCGGTTGACATCCGCGCGGCCAAATCCGGGCTTGAGCTGGCTCACAAAACGCCTGGCCTCGCTGGTATCCCGCGAAAACGAAACGAAGCAGGTGCCGGGATTCGGTTCCATGAGCAGGATGTTCACCGTGTCATCCGGGCCAAGCGAATCCAGCAGCTTGGTGGCTTCAAAAATGGCCCGCTCGCGCGATGCCGGTCCGTCGCCCCGGTGTTCCATGCTGACCGAGTGATCAAACACAATCAGAACCTGGCGTCCATTCCGGTCGGCCGGATTGGCGCCGAAACGTTTCAGCACCGGCTGAAGAAAAGCCATCAGCAGCAAAAGCAAAAGCACCGTGCGCAACAGCAGGAGAATCCAATGCCGCCAACGATGCACTTTGGAGCGGCGCGCCATGGTTTCCTTGATCAGTTCGATGGATGGAAATTTGAAATGGCGCGGGAAACCCCTGTTCAACAAATGCAGCAGCAAAGGCAATCCCACCAGCGGAATCAACACGGCCAGCAGAGTTGGACTTAAAAATGACATGGGATCAGCGCGTGGACAGGGTATTTCTTCCCCGGAAGCCTATGTAAGCTTCGATGGCATCAAGGTATGGCCGGCTCGTCCGCACCAATGAATAGTTGATGCGGCGATTGTGAGCTTCGTGAGCCAGCGTGTCCGCCCGTTGACGCGCCGAGTCGCGATAAGCGGCGCGGATTTCCTCCGGCTCCACCTCAACTTCTTCATGTGTCTCCATGTCATGAAAACGCGCGGCATGAACGCTGGGCAAATCCGCCTCGTGAGGATGGACGATGTGCAACAACAGAATCTCAAACTTTCGATGCAGGAACCGGCTCAATGCCTCGAACGTCCTGTCGGTGTCATCCCAGAAATCGGACAAAACAATGAGACGCCCCCGTTTCTTGAAAAGCGAATTGCATTCAACCAGCGCGTTGGCGATGCCCGTGGTGGATGCCGGCAGGACCGATTCAAGTTCGGCGACAAGATTGTGCAGATGGCTGCGTGTTCCGCCGGGCGCCAGAAAGCGTTTCATGGTTTCCGCGAACAGAACGAGCGCGACTTTGTCTCCCTGATGAATCATCAGATAGGAAAGCGCGGCGGCGATTTTGGCGGCCAGGGCATATTTGGATTCCCGACCCGTGCCGGGGTAGCTCATCGAGGCGCTGATGTCCAAAAGCAGATAAACCACCATGTCGGTTTCCGCCTCGTATTGGCGGACGAACAGCCGCCGCGAGCGGCCATACGCGCGCCAGTCAATGCGTTTGATGTCATCACCCGGCACATATTCCTTGTAGTCGGCAAATTCAACCGACGAACCGCGATAAGGCGATTTGTGCTTGCCGACGAAATAGCCTTCGACCGTCGAGCGGGCAAACACGAGCAAATTTCCAAATCGTTCCAGTTCCGCCGGCGAGAGGAGGGAGCCTTTGCGAATAAATAATTCGGACGGTTTGAAAAAATCTGTCAGGACGGGCGGAATCCTTGACGCACGCGGCAATGGCGGCGGAACCGGATTTCGCAGCGGCGCGATCACCGGTGGGATGTTCCCGGTGACAGATGGTTTGCGAAGTTCATCGCTCATGATTTGCCCGGCGGCCAAACGGCGCCTCGTGTTGTCAGTATGATTTTTCCCGCACCTCCGCCAGAATGCTTTGCACAATGTCGCGGGATTTTTTGCCCGCGCCAGTCGCGCGATAATTGGTGATCACACGGTGTTGTAAAACAGGCAATGCCACCTCGCGCACGTCCGCGGTTTCAGGGCTGATCTTTCCCTTCAATAGCGCCAGCGCCTTGGCGCCGAGTATGAGATATTGTGAGGCGCGCGGCCCGGCGCCCCATTCCACAAAATCGCGGGCCGGTTGCGGCGAATCCGCGTTGCCGGGCCGCGTGGCCGCCGCCAGCGAAACCGCGTAATCAATGACATGATCCGAAACCGGCGCGGCCAGCACCAGCCGTTGAACCCGCAGTAAATCTTCCGCGACAATCGTTGGCACCAGCGTGGATTTTTCCTGAAAGGTGGTGCGCTTGACGATTTCCATTTCCTCGGCCCTGGCCGGATAATCGAGATAAAGCGAGAACATGAACCGGTCCAATTGCGCCTCGGGCAGCGGATAAGTGCCTTCCTGTTCGATGGGATTTTGCGTTGCCACGACCAGAAAAGGATCGGGCAGCGCGCGCGACTGGCCGGCGACAGTGACCTTGTGTTCCTGCATGGCTTCGAGCAAAGCGGCCTGCGTCTTCGGCGGTGTGCGGTTGATTTCGTCCGCCAGAATGAGATTCGCAAAAATCGGTCCCGGCTGGTATTCAAATTCCAGCCGTCGCTCGCGCTCCTGAAGAATTTCCGAGCCGATGATGTCGGCCGGCATCAAGTCCGGGGTGAATTGAATGCGCCGGAAACTCAATTGAAGGATTTCCGACAGCGTGCGGACGATCAGCGTTTTGGCCAATCCCGGCACGCCGACCAGCAAACAATGTCCGCGCGCGAACAGACTCACCATCAGCAGCCGGACTATTTGTTCCTGGCCGACGATGACCTTGTTGAGCTCCTGGGTAATGCGGTTGTTCAGATCGCTGACTTCTTTGGACGAGATTTCGTTCATTTGGGTTCCCTTTCGTTATTCTCCCCAATTCTCCGAAACGTTCGGAGAATCGTTTACCGGAAGTGATTGATGTTTTTGCATGCGCAAATTGTTTTTTTGAGTCGAGTGAATTGACGTTAGCACCAAGGCAATATCGCTACAAGCGTGGGAATTCCAGTTTTTTTATTCGTGTCTCAATCGCAAAACCGGCTCTACAGATCTGCGGGCTTGGCTTGCGGCGGACTTTTTTTGAGGGCATAATTCCCGGAAATATGTCCGAACCGTTCCAACAATTGCCCCGAATGCTCTGGCTGGGCTTTGGACTGCTCCTCGGCTTTCTCGGCCTGGCGTATCTGCTCTCGCTGGCGGAATTCAAACGGCAACACACGTTGCCCGTGATTGGCGCGGTCGCCGATTTCACGCTCACCAATCAGGACGGCAAAGTCACCACGCGCGCTGATTTGACCAACCGCGTCTGGGTCGCCGACATTATTTTCACCCGCTGCGCCGGGCCGTGCCCCATCATCACCGGCCACATGAAATCGCTGGAGAACGCGCTGCCCAAAACCAGCGACGCTCGGCTGGTCACGCTCACGACCGATCCCGATTTCGACACCCCGGCCATGATGAAAAGATACGGCGAACGCTTCGGCGCGGATTTCAATCGCTGGATGTTTTTGACGGGAACCAAGACGGAAATTGCCGCGCTGGGCAGCGGCAGCCTGAAATTGAGCGCCGTTCCCAAGCCGACCGCGGAGCGGACGAACTCGGTGGATTTGTTCATTCACACCACGATTTTCGTCATCGTGGACAAGCACGCGCGGCTGCGCGGCTCGTTTGAAACCGTGGGCGACGGCGTGGATTGGACGAACGCCGTCCAGCCGCGCATCGTCGCCGCCGTGCGCCAACTCGAACGCGAGCCGTGAGCATTCACGATTTGCCCGCCGTCAACGCCTCGCTCAACGGCTTGAGCGCGATGTTCCTGACCGTCGGTTTTGTTTTCATCCGCCGCAAAAATAAAATCGCGCACCGCAACTGCATGATGGCGGCGTTCGTCACCTCGATTTTTTTCCTGGCGTGTTATCTCACCTATCACACCTGGCTCGCGGTGGTTTTGCACCAAGGCCCGACCCGATTTGTGGAGCCGCAATGGTTCCGCCCGATTTATCTGGCGATTCTGCTCACGCACACCGTTTTGGCCATCGTCATCGTGCCGATGATTTTGATGACGCTGAATCGCGCGCGGCGGCAACGCTTCGAGCTTCACAAACAAATCGCCCGCTGGACGTGGCCGTTGTGGATGTATGTTTCCGTGACCGGCGTGGCGGTTTATCTTTTGCTTTACCAGATTTTTCCGCAAACCGAACCTTAGCAGACGACGCGAGAAGCCTCTGAATGTCCGCCATTGCCAACATCACAATTCACGAAAGCCAGTTTCCCGACGCTGTCCGCCGTGACTTGTTGGAATCACTCCGCACGCGGCGCGTGAACCACAAGTTTCATTACGACAGCGTCAACCAGACGCAGAAATGGCTCGTGCTGCATCAAATCTATTCGCCGACCAGGAACGATGAGGATTGCCGCGCGATTTATGAGAAAGGTTTTGCGGCCGCCGCCCAAAAAATCAAAGCGAAGCGCGTTCACGTCATCGGCCTCGGCTGCGGCGGCGGGCAAAAAGACGCGCGTTTTCTAAAATTATTGAAGCGCAGTGGCAGAGAGGTTTTTTACACGCCTTGCGATGTCAGCACAGCGATGGTTCTGGCAGCGCGAAAAACCGCGCTCACCGTTTTACGGAACAAAAGTTGTTTTCCGTTCGTTTGTGATCTGGCAACGGCGGATGATCTGCCGGCTTTCTTTGGCCGAAGCCCAATTCCCCGCGCCCCGCGCCTCTTAACTTTTTTCGGCATGATTCCAAACTTCGAGCCGGAACAAATCTTGTCAAAGCTGGAGTCGTTAGTTCGGCAAAAGGATTATTTGCTGTTCAGCGCCAATCTCGCGCCGGGGAACAGCTATGCCGCCGGAATGAAAAAAATCCTGCCGCAATACGACAATGCGCCGACGCGCGACTGGCTGATGACGTTTCTGCTCGATTTGGGCGTTGAAAAAAGGGATGGCAGGATGAGTTTTGCGATTGAACGTGGCAAATTCGGTTTGCAGCGCGTTGTTGCGCGGTTTCATTTCTCCCGCGCGCGGCAGATCGAAGTGGACAACGAAAGCTTCAAGTTCCGTCGCGGCGAATCCATCCGGCTTTTCTTCTCGTATCGTTACACACCGGAACGGGTTTGCAAAATTCTGGCGGAATACGATTTGGAAGTCTGCGGCCAGTGGATTGCAAAGTCCGAAGAGGAATGCGTTGTCCTTTGTCAAAAAGTCGGAGGGACGAGTTACACGAGTCCCAAACATGCCAAACCCAGTCAGGGACTCGTGTAACTCGTCCCTCCGAAATATCCGCAAAATCACCGGTTCAAAACACCTTCATCGTGTCCAGCACGGCCCTGATGCGCGGGACTTCGTGCGTGCGGAACAAATCGGTTCTGCCCAGCGCGGCGAGCACGGCAAAAAACGGCTCGGCGCAGCGGACTTCCTCGCGGAAAAATTCAAAGGCGTGCGGCAGCGCGTGGCAAATCGGGAAACCGAGTGCGCGCAGCCGGAACGTGTTCAGGAAAACGTTCATCTGGTGCCGCACGCGCACCGCGCTGTCCTGCAAATTGCGGTAGTAGAAGCCGAGGCCGGGATCGAGAAAGATTTTTTCCAAGCCACCGCGCTGCGCGATTTCAATGTGCCGCGAAAAATAATCGCGCATCATTGGAATTGGATCCGCGCTCAAATCAAAATCGCCGACCTCGCGGACATTTCTTCCCGCGACATAACAAATTATCACGGCGGCGTCATGCGCGGCTGCCATTTTGAAAATTTTGCCCGAGGCCGCGCTGCCGGTAAGATTCAAAATGTTCGCACCGGCTTCGAGACACGCGTGCGCGACGGCGGGTGAATACGTTTCAACCGAAACCAAAATGTCCGCCGCGCGCAGTCCTTTGATGACAGGCAGCAGCCTGGAATTTTGCGCGCTGCCGCTGACTCGCGCGGCGTGGGCAAGCGTGGATTCCGCGCCGACATCCACAATGTCCGCGCCTTGAGCGGCCAAAACTTTTCCGCGCTGGATTGCCGCTGCCACCGTCAAACAGACGCTTTCGCGATACCACGAATCCGGCGAGAGGTTGACGACGCCCATGACGGCGGGTTGCGAGTTGAAATTGAATTCCCTGCCGCCAATGGAAAATTCCTTCACGCGCGCGGACGCGGCGGCGCGGTTTTTCTCCAGCAGTTCCGCCAGTTGTTCGAGGTTCAGCACGGGCAAATCGTAAATCGTAAATCAGCAATCGTAAATGGAAAGCGCGTACCCGGCTCGCTTTCGGAGGGCGAAGAACGAGGAGGACAATTATGACGGTTTCAGCCAACGCGCCGCGTCCGCCGCCGCGTAGGTGATTAAAATGTCCGCGCCCGCCCGCCGCATTGCCAGCAAACTTTCCAGCGTCACCGCGCGCTCGTCAATCCAGCCTTTGGCCGCCGCCGCCTTGATCATCGCGTGCTCGCCGCTCACCGCGTAGGCGGCGGTGGGATAACCAAACTCCGTTTTCACGCGATGAATCAAATCCAAATAAGCCAGCGCCGGCTTCACCATCACGATGTCCGCTCCTTCCTGGATGTCCAGCGCCACCTCGCGCAACGCCTCGTTCGCGTTCGCCGCGTCCATCTGGTAGCTGCGCCGGTCGCCGAATTTCGGCGCGGATTCGGCGGCTTCGCGGAACGGCCCGTAAAACGCCGACGCAAATTTTGCCGCGTAACTCATGATCGGCGTGTCGGCAAAACCTTTCTCATCCAGCTCCGCGCGGATGGCGCGAACGCGGCCATCCATCATGTCGCTCGGCGCGATGATGTCCGCGCCCGCCTCGGCATGGCTGGCGGCTGTTTGAGCGAGCAGCTTCAGCGACGGGTCGTTCAAGATCTTCCCGCCATGAACCACTCCGCAATGGCCGTGTTCCATGTATTCGCACAGGCACACGTCCGTGATGACCAGCAGCGACGGCAGTTCCTTTTTCAACAGCCGCGTCGCCTGCTGGACGATGCCATTCTTCGCGTAAGCGCCGGAAGCCTTCGCGTCCTTCTTGTCGGGAATGCCGAACAGCAGGATGGCGGGAACGCCGAGCGCGTGGGCCGCCGCCGCCTCGCGCAGAACTTCATCCGGCGACAATTGGCAGACGCCCGGCATGGCCTCGATGGGACGGCGCAACTTGCGCCCGGCGCGGGCGAACAGCGGCAGGACGAGCTGCTCCGCGCTCAAGCGCGTTTCGCAGACGAGCCGGCGCAGCGCCGCCGACTGCCGCAGCCGGCGCGGACGATAAACGGGAAATCCGGGCAGATTCACAGGCCCATTCTAGTTTCAAACCTGCAACTGCAAAGCGGAAAGTGAATCAATTGCAAAATATTCATGGGCAGCGGTAAATGGTGGCGACGATGGCGCGGATGATCACGCAGCGGAAATTGAGGGGGCTGTGAATTTGCGATTTACGAATGACGATTTACGATTCAGCCTATTCTCTGATTAGGCCGATGGTCTTGTGCTCTGTGTGTAGCCCTTGTGAACAAAGTTAATATCAACAGCCCATAGCGGAAGAAACAGATAGGCCGGTATGAAACCACGACGCCATCGATGGTGATCGGTGTCATAGTAGCCAACTGGTGCCCAAACTGCATATTCCGTCACGGTGCCACTAATCTCAACCTGCGTCCGGTAGCTTCCACATAAACTGAGCAGCACATAAATTAAAATGTAAAATGCAACTAAACTGCCTGCATATTTTACAATCGCTCGCATATCGGCTAACTATTTGTGGACGGCTGGGGATACAGCCTAGCCTGTTTCGTGTTCAGTCTGTCCTGTTTCATGAGTTTGAATTTACGCCTTTGCGGGCACGGTGTCCAGAGGTCGTTGACCTTTGGCGCGGTCTGCGGTGCGCACAGCACCAGCGCCACCAATTCCAGTAAAAAACTTTGTGCCTTGGCGTCTTGGCGGTTAAATTTCCCCGCCATGTTTTCATCGGAAATCAAATCAGTCCATTTCACCGGCATCGGCGGCACCGCGATGGCGTCCGCCGCCGCCGCGATGCACGACAAGGGTTTTGCCGTCACCGGCTCGGATCAGAATATTTATGAGCCAATGGCGTCGTTCCTCGCCGCCAAAAAAATCCCCGTGATGAACGGTTACGACGAGCGCAACCTGGCGCACAATCCCGACCTCGTCGTCATCGGCAACGCCATTTCGCGCGGCAATCCCGAGGCCGAGTTCGTGCTCGACGACAGGCTGCGTTACTGCTCGCTGCCGGAGCTGCTCCGGGAATTTTTCATCCGCGGCAAACGCTCGCTCGTCGTCGCTGGCACGCACGGCAAGACCACGACGACCTCGCTGCTGGCGTGGGTCTTCGAACACAACGGGCTGAATCCAAGCTATCTCATCGGCGGCATCCCGAACAATTTTTCGCAGGGCGCGCGGTTCACGGACAGCAGATGGTTCATCATCGAGGGCGACGAATACGATACCGCGTTTTTCGACAAGCGCAGCAAGTTCATCCATTACCAGCCGGAGGTCGCCGTCATCAACAACTTGGAATTCGACCACGCCGACATTTTCGAGAACCTCGACGCGATCAAAAAAACCTTTTCGCATTTCATCCGGCTGATTCCGCGCAACGGCCTGCTGCTCGGCAACGGCGATGACGCGAACCTCGCGCCGCTGCTGAACGTCACGCATTGTCCGGTGCAACGATTCGGTTTGGGAGAAAACAACAAGGTCCACGCGTTCAATATCCGCTACGGCCCGACGGCGACGGAATTTGAAATTCCCAGCTTCAAGTTTCATTTGAACATGGTTGGCGAATTGAACGTCCGCAACGCCCTGGCGGTGGTCGCGTGCGCCAAGCATTGCGGGTTGAAGAACCAGCAAATCCAGTCGGCGTTCGACACGTTCAAGGGCATCCGGCGGCGGATGGAAGTGCGCGGCATCGCGGGCGGCGTGACGGTGATTGACGATTTCGGCCATCATCCGACGGCCATCCGCGAGACGCTCAAGGCGCTGCGCCTGAAATATCCGCGCGAGAAAATCCGGGCCGTCTTCGAGCCGCGCAGCAACACGACGCGCCGAAACGTTTTTCAAAACGAACTCGCCGCATCATTCGCCGACGCCGATGCGGTGATTGTTTCCGAGGTGGCGCGGCTGGAGCAGCTCGCGCCGGAGGAACGGCTCAATCCCGAAAAGCTGATGCAGGACTTGAAGGCCGCCCGCAAGGACGCAGCGTATTTTCCGGACGTGGACGCCATCGTTGCGCATCTGGCGAAAACGGCCGATGGCGGCGACGTGATTGTGATTTTCAGCAACGGCGGCTTCGGCGGGATTCATGGGAAATTGCTCCAGCGGCTTGGCGGGAGATAATGGCTAGGGAAAAGGCGGAATTCCGGCTGGTGGAAAATATTGTTACTTTTTTGAAAATTTCACTAGCCAGAATGGACAAAGTGGGTTTAATTAGAAACAAGTTCAGGTCATGCGAATAAAAAACAGTTCAAAGACCGCCCGCCTTCGCCGAGTTTCGGCGCAGCAAACAAACCATCAACCGGAGGACCTCCAATGGACATACATCACCCGTTCGTAAGCGAATTCCCCGAACATCGCGAAACCATCCGCCATCTGCGGTTGAGTGACAATCGGTTTCGCCAGATGTTCGAGGAATACCATCAACTGGACGACGCCATCTGCCGATTCGAGGAGGAAATCGAGTTCGCCACCGATCAGGAAATTGACGAACTGAAATTCAAGCGCGCGAAACTCAAGGACGCGCTTTACACCGCCGTCAGCCGCGCCGCTGCCGTCAGCCACACCGTTCCCGTGGCGCCTTGAGCGCCGCGCGGATTTAATCCAGCGGAGCGAAACCCGCCGGGCCGATTTGATTTTATCGTGGCCCGGGAGATTTTCGTTTTTTTCCGACAACTTTCAGTGTGTCTCGGCGGCAGCAGTCCGTTTCTTCGCCTCTTCAATCACCTTTTCCGCCGCGACTCGAATCCGGGGCATTTCTCTCAAGGGAAATAACGGTAGATTTCCTTGCGATTGAGACAGCGAACAAACGTCACCGCACCCCGCTCAAAGACAAAACCGATGCGATAATCGCCCAGGCGGATGCGATAGTATTTGCCCGTGGCTTCGAGACGCTTGAGATTGGGAATTTGCTGGAAAGTTTGGGCTGCCTCCACCTGTTGAATAACTTTTCGGATTCTGCGGAGCAACGCCGCGTCCGCGATGGCGGACAAATCCGCGTCAAACGATTCGCGAAAGGCCGTGTTCACGCGGCGCGGGCAAGCCGCTGGAAGATTTTCCCGCGGCTCGTGAGCCGGGTCTTTTCGCCCTGTCGAACAGCCTTCAATATGGCCATGTCCTCCAGGCTTTCCTGCAAAGCTTCCCGCAGCAGGTCATGCCGTTCCTCCAGGACTTCAACCACGGCGTCCTTCAACAGAACTTTAATGCGGCGTTCTTCAACAGCAGTCATGGAAAAATATTAGGCAATATGCCGCGACAAGTCAAATGGACAGGCGCAAAAAATCAGTTTCAGTGCGCCTCGGCGGCGGCTTTCCGGTTTTCGCCTCTTCAATCGCCTTTTCCGCCAGGTCTTGACGGCAAAGGCAATTTGGACGTGAAACCGAAGGCCGCAAAAATGCACCGCGTTCGAGAATTCTTTAAGTGATGGACAGAAGACCGCCTTAACGATGTATAAGGCGACAAAATCTATTGCCACCGGTATTTGTCACAGCGATCTGGTTTTCAAAATTGACCACATTTGGTGTATTCGTTACGTCTGACCAATTGGCGGTGGTCAAATTTGTGTTCTGTTGAAGAACGAACGATGCTGAAGAACGCCACGTCACCAACCAAATATTGTTGCTTGTCGCAATAATATTCAAGGATTCAGGCGCCGCCATAACGTAAATCGTCTGTGAGTTGGAGACACTTCCTAGACTGTATCCACCGATGACTTCGAATTGGCTACCATATAGTGCATCAAAATCGTTCTCGGCACTGACAGGCGTTTGATTAACCCCGTTCGGCTCTATTGCCCATGCAGAACCCAGAATAAGAGCATGTCTGAAAAAGAAAGCCGGGGTGTTTTCGGGGGCATGGCCGCCAAATAAATGAACAAAGCGCTTGATTTGACTGCCTGGTTTTGCAGCTTTCATTCGCGGCAGCGCCAGTTGGGCGAT